>Ga0224512_10003200_pt1 | contig 14537 bp, 10 predicted proteins | sample SF_May12_sed_USG_4_FD_169103 | JGI IMG/M metagenome (GOLD analysis project Ga0224512, IMG submission 169103) | Sediment microbial communities from San Francisco Bay, California, United States - SF_May12_sed_USGS_13 | ecosystem: Environmental > Aquatic > Marine > Sediment | place: USA...
GTGGTCGACGCCGATACGGTCATGTCGTACGAGCGGCCGGTGGTGGGGGGAGGGGTAGTGAACGGATTCGACCCATCCGTGAAGCAGGACGGGTCTCCCCTGTCCGGCGGATATGTCGCGCTCCAGAGCGAAAGCCACCCGATCCAGTTCCGATCGATCCGAATCCGCGAGCTCCCGGCGCTCCCGCCCCGCTGAGGATCGGGCGTCGGAAGCTCGGGTCAGAGCTCGCCGTCGCCGACCAACTTCACCGCGTGATCGACCGCTCTGGCGGTCAGCGCCATGTAGGTCAGGCTCGGATTCTGATTTCCGCTCGACGTCATGCACGCACCGTCGGTGATGAACAGGTTCGGAACGTCCCACGACTGATTCCAGCCGTTGAGTACCGAGGTGTCCGGGTCGCGCCCCATACGGGCGGTGCCCATCTCGTGAATCGTGAGCCCGGGCGGGTTGTCTTCCTTGAACGATTCCACGTCGCGCGCTCCGACCGTTTCGAGCATTTCCGCGGCCTGGATGGACATGTCCTTCAGCGCCGCTCTCTCGTTTTCGCTCCATTGGCAGTGGATCTGCAGCGCCGGGATGCCCCATGCGTCGACCTGATTCGGGTCGAGGGTGACGTAGTTCGATTCACGGGGCAGGCACTCCCCGAATCCGTAGAAGCGCATGCGCCACGGACCGGGTTCGCGCAGAGCGTGCTTGAAGTCGGCTCCGAACCCGCTCATCGCGTTGCCTCGGCCCCAGCCGGCGCGTGAAGCTCCTCCCTGGTAGGCGTATCCACGGAGGAAGTCGGGATGCTGATCGGTGACGTTCCGGAAGCGGGGGAGGTAGATGCCGTTCGGACGTCGGCCATAGACCCACTTGTCCTCGAGGCCGTCGATGAGGCCGCTCGCGCCACCTCCCATGGTGTGATCCATGAGGTTCCGGCCGAGCTGACCCGACGAGTTCGCGAGCCCGTCGGGCCACCGCTCGTTCGCCGAGTTGAGCAGGATCCGCGCCGACTCGAGCGCCGACGCGCACATGAAGAGCAGCCGGCCTCGGAACTCCATCGTGTCGCCCGTTTCGGCGTCGATCACCCGCACGCCCGCCGCGCGTCCGGTGGCTGGGTCATGGACGACGCTGTGGACGATGCTGTGGGGGCGGAGCGTCATGCGGCCCGTCGCGGCCGCTGCGGGGAGCGTCGCGGCGAGAGAGCTGAAGTACGAGTGGGTCGTGCACCCGCGCTCGCAGGTGCCACAGTAGTGGCACGCCTGCCGGTCGCGATGATCTTCCGAGAGGATCGCACAACGGCCGATCGTGAGGACCCGATCGCCCTCGTAGGGCCTCATCAGGCGCTCGCGTACCAGTTGTTCGGCGCAGTTGAGCTCCATCGGCGCGAGGAAGCGGCTGTCGGGCAGCTGCGCCAACCCCTCGGCCCGGCCGCTCACCCCTATGAAGCGCTCCACGTGGTCGTACCAGGGGGCCAGATCCGTGTATCGGATCGGCCAGTCGACCCCGTGGCCGTCCCGCGCGTTGGCCTCGAAGTCCAGATCGCTGAGACGATAGACCTGCCGCCCCCAGACGATGGACCGGCCGCCGACCTGTCTGGACCGGATCCACGAGAACGGCTTGCCCTCGGCCGTCGTGTACGGGTTCAGATCGTCACGCACGAAGAACTGCTCGCTCCACTCGTCGCAGGCGTAGCACGTCCGCTGGATCGGTCGCTCACGCTCCTGACGCGTCCGGTCCCGGCGTCCCCTGAACCGCAGCTCGTAGGGCTGCTTGAGCATGACGTAGTCGAGCTCCGGATCGATCGGTCGACCGGCCTCGAGCACGAGAATTCTCATTCCACGTTCGGTCAGCTCCTTCGCCGCCCAGCCTCCGGTGATGCCCGACCCGACGACGATGGCGTCGTACCGCTCCTGTCTAACCACGGGTGCCTCCCTGCCTCGACTCGGCACCCTCGGGTGGCCATGACTCGGGCCGCGGCCGCGTCACGGACTCCAGGTCGACGCACCCTTCGAAACGACCGGGCAGCCGTAGGAACATGAGCTCCTGCTGGCCGATCTCGGACGTGTAGTAGCCGTGGAGGACCAGGCCTCTGAAGCGGTGAAAGAAGGGAGGCGGCGTGTCCTCGTCCGGGTTCAGTTCGGCCTCGACGAGCGCGGCGCCCTCCGCCTGGAGGCCGCTCAGCATCGCCGTCTGCGCTTCGGTGCTCGACCTGGCGAAGCGTACGCCGGTGAGCGCCATCGCGTGCTCGTCGACATGATCGAGCCCACGCATGAAGAGCGCCCGGTCGTCGGAATCGTACCATTCGGAGACGATGACCTCGATGAAGTCGGTGACACCTGCAGCCGACGCGCCGGGGGTGTCGGTCTCTGGGATGATCAGATCGGCCATGGCATCGACGGCCGCACGCTGTTCCGCGCTGAAGAACGCCCGCCTCGCGGAGCTGGGGCGTTCGGACGTCCACAGGGCTGCGAGCTGCGCGGGGGAGAGCCCGGCGAGCGCGGCCGACGCGCCCAGGATGCGGAAGAGTTCGCGACGTTCCACGGCTGGCTCCGAGTCTGCGGGTGGTCCGCCGAACGTGACCCGCACGGGATCGGGGGGCAATGCCGTGGAGCGGGTCGCGCGCCGTGGCTTGACAGCGGGCACGCCTACGGGGCATAGAAACAGATGTATTTGCGCCTCGCCACGGTCGCCACCGCATTACTCGGCCTGCTCTCGGCCGCCTGCGGGGACCCGTCGCCCACCGATCTGAGCCCGGAGCACGACGTCCGTCACGTTCCGCGTCCAGACGTGGTTCGCGGCGTCTATGTCAACGCTCAAGCGGCCGGCTCGCCGACCCGGCTCGCGAGTCTTCTCGAGCTCGCCGACGGCTCCAACCTCAACACCTTCGTGGTCGACGTGAAGGAGCGAGGCGAGGTGAGCTACGCGAGCGCGGTCCCACTCGTCGGTGAAGTCGGGTCGGACCGTGGATACATCGCGGATCTACCGGGCCTCCTGCAGACCCTGCTCGACCACGGGCTCTACCCGATCGCGCGCATCGTCTGTTTCCGAGATCCGGTCCTCGCCGAGGCCCGGCCGGAGTGGGCGATCCGCACGTCGGACGGCGGCGTGTGGCTGGACCCGGAGAACAACCGGCCGTGGGTCGACCCGTTCCACCCCGATGTGTGGCAATACAACGTGGAACTCGCACGAGAGGCCCTCGAGATCGGTTTTGCGGAGATCCAGTGGGACTACGTGCGTTTTCCCGACGTGTCCGACTCGGTTCGGGCCACGATGGTGTTCCCGGCGCAGGCCGGTCGGTCCTGGGGGGAAGGAATCCAGGACTTCATCGCGGAGTCGCGGACCGTGCTGGCGACACACCAGGCCCCCATCACCGCCGACGTTTTCGGGCGCGTCATCACCGATTCCGGGCATTCGGGCATCGGGCAGGACTTCGACGAACTCGTTCGCGTGACCGATGTGCTGCTCCCGATGGTGTATCCTTCGCTCTACCGGGCGGGAAACTTCGACATCCCCGACCCCCAGGCTGAGCCGTACCGGCTGGTGCGCACCGCCATGGACAGCGCGGTGACCCGGGTCGGTCGCGTCGACGGCGCGGTGGCGACGATCCGCCCGTGGCTCCAAGCCTTCACGCTTGGGAGCACGGTGTACGGTCCCGCGCAGATTCTCGATCAGATCCGGGCCGTGGAGGACGCCGGCCTCGAGGAGTGGCTGTTCTGGCATCCGGAGAGCGTGTATCCAACGGGCGTGTTCTAACGCCGAAGGCGACGAGTCATGGGACGACGAATGCCGCTCGTTGCGCTGATCGCGACGGCAGCGGCCTGCACAGGTGGTGAGCGTGCGCCCGCGTCATCGACGAGGCCTTCGGACACGCCTGCGCTCCACCACGTGGGGCTGAACTCGGTCGACGTCGACGCAGCCATCGACTGGTACCTTCGATTGTGGCCGACGGCGGCTCGGGGTTCGTTCGCGGGAATGCCCTCGGTCGAAGCCGAGATGCTCCTGGTGCTGAGGGAGGTCACCGAGCAACCGGCCGGAGCGTTCGAGCCTACGCTCGGTCGTCCCGCGGCCCAGAGCGCGTTCTGGCACATCGGGGCCTTCCTGAACACGACCGACTCCGACGCCGAGCTCGCCGCCATCGGCGTGCGCCATTTGACTCTGTTCACGGGGCCGGACGACCAGCAGGGCGTGTGGCGGTCGGGTCTGACACCGTACCCGGGCACACTCACGGAAGCTCAGATCGCGGTTGCAGAATCTCCGGGGCCGCGGCCCGGCGGATTCAGTTACGTGCTCGGTCCGGATGGAGCGCTCTTCGAGCTCACGGGTGGCCCGACGACGCCGCCGTCCCTGTCGCACGTGCACTTTTTCCATGAGCAGCCCCAGTGCGCGGCGAACTGGTACGTCGACTACCTCGGCATGACGCTCCCGCCCGCTCGCGACGACGACGCTTCGACCTCGGGGCGCCACCGGTACGAGCCGTGTGAGGCCGAGCTGGGGGCGGCGGGTTGGCCCTCGCTCGAGCGAGCCGGAACGATTCGTCAGCCGAGGGCGACCGTGCGTCACGCCAATGGCGCCATGTCCTTCTATCCACGGCAGTGTGTGCTCGAACGGTGCGGTGCCCCCCAACGCCTCGTTCCCTCGCGGGGACAAGTCCTCGACCACGTGGGCTTCGCCGTGTCCGACGTCGATGCCTGGTATTCGTGGCTCACCGCGCGGGGCGTGACCGTCGTCGAGGAGATCCACGTCGTCGACGAGGGACGTGCGTTCATGTTCGAAGGCCCCGACGCGCTCGCGATAGAGTTCGTCGAGTTGGGCGGTTGATCGAGGCGAGCCATCCGGGCCCCGTGCGGCGGCTCTCGGTCGTCGAGATCCTCCGCACTCGGTCCTTCTGGTGGGACGTGGCGAGGCTCCAGGTCGGCCTGTTCCTCTTTGGACTCGCGATCGCCCTCATGCTCGAGGCGAAGATCGGCCTGGACCCGTGGTCGTCGTTTCACGAGGCGCTGAGCGTCCGCTCCGGGCTCAGCTTCGGGCGCATCTCGCAGGGCGTCGGACTGATTCTGATCGTGTTCAGCCGTCTCGCCCTGGAAGTGCGCCCGGGGTTCGCGACGATCTGCAACATGCTCATCATCGGTCCCTGGGTGGATCTCCTTCGTATTCAGCCGTGGCTACCGACGGCGGATGGCACCTGGACCGGGGTGCTCCAGTTCACGGTCGGCATTCTGGTGATCGGCGCCGGCACGGCGGTCTACATCGGAGCACGACTCGGGGCGGGTCCTCGCGACGGTCTCGCCATGGGCCTATCGAGACGGATCGACACCAGCCTGCGCCGCGCCCGCATCGGTGTGGAGGTCACCGTCCTGGCTGCGGCGGCCTTCCTGGGCGGCTCGATCGGTCTGGGAACGCTCATGTTCGCGGTACTGATGGGCCCGACCATGCAAGCGAGTCTCAAGCTCTTCGCGGTGCCGAACGATCCGTCTCCGGTTCACCGAATCAAGTAGAAGCTCGTCTGCCGTCCGTCGATCCAGTCCCATCCGTCCACGAGTAGGGCGGCGTCCTCTTCCAACGCGAAGCGGACCTCCTGGCCATCCCATTCCGGAACGGCGTGACGCGCGTTGAGCTCGATCGAGTGCCACGTGTTCGGTCGGAGTTGGTAGTCTCCCCGCACCGGGACTCCGCCCTGGTAGTCGGTCATGCCGATCGGCGGTCCGGCTCCGTGCCCGTGGTAGCCGATCGCGTGACAATAGATGGTGGCGTCGATGCCCTCTGCTCGGGCTTGGGCCAGCGCGCCTGCCAGGGCCTCGTTTCCAGTGGCGCCGGCAGGCCCATGCATCATGGTCAGATCTTGAAGCCGGTTGGCCTTGGCCAGGCCGACCTTGAGGCCCTGGGGCGCGTCGGTCTCACCCGGTAGCAGTACGTATGCGTTGTGCTGGGTGTCGGTCGAGAAGCCGAGTGCGACGATTCCGAAGTCGGTGTGGAGCATGTCGCCCCGCTCGATGACCGTGCCGTGTGGCCCCGGCTCGGGGATGCCCCCACGGCGCTGCACGTTCACCGAGGGGTGGAACCACTGACCGAGCCCGAGTTCCGCGACTCGCTGGCGCATCCACCACACGACGTCCTGGTTCGTGGTGACGCCCGGAACGATGACCTCGTTCGAGAACGCCTCCGCGATCACCTGATGCGCGATCCGCATCACGCTCCGGTACTGGTCGGTTTCGCGCGGCAGCTTCGACTCGAGCCACCCGACGGCCAGCATCTCCGCGGACTCGAGACGGTCTACATACCTGGGGCTCAGCGCGTCGGTCAGCCGCAGGTACTCGTTGTGGGTCAACCCGTCGGCGTGATTCCAGCGATCCGACACGTTGATGCCGATACGTCGCGGATCGCGGTCTTCTACGAGGCGGGCGAGGTTCACGTATTGCGAGTCGTTGTGCGTGGGGTAGACGTCGAACGTGCCCTGGTAGTCCGATCGACCCACGCTGATCCGCTCGATGCCGCGCTCAGGACCGAGGTCGTGGAACATGAGAATGGTACGTCGGCGCGACGAATACGTCGTGATCGGCGCCATCGACCGGAAGACGGGATCGGAGTTGTACTCTCTCGTGATCACCAGCCACATGTCGAAGCCCTCTCGCCTCATGAGCTCGGGAAGGAGGTTGTCGAAGCGATCGGCGAGCCGCTGTCGAATGAGTGGGTCTTCTTGGCGATGCGAGAGCACGACGTTCTCGGGCCGCGTCTGCTCCGCTCGGGGAAGCTGTCCGAGTGCCGGAGTGGAAACGAGGAGCATTGCCAGGACCGAGAGTGCTGGGGTGCGAACGCGGATCATGAGCAGAGTCCCGGTGGGGGTGATCGGTCGAAACGGACAATGAGACTAGACCGCGCCGCGCGCGAGGGCTGCGTGGCCCCGCGCCACCATCTTCGCGATCTGGATGTCCTGGACGGCCACCCCCGTCAGATCCGCGATCGTGATCTGATCGTCGCTCGTCCGACCGAGCATGGGGTCTTGGATCACCTCTCCCATTTCCACGATGGCCTCCTCCGCGAGATAACCGTCACGCACGGCCGGGGAGCATTCACCGTGATCCACACATTGTGCACGACTGTCTGCAACGACGACATCGGCCTTTCCGAGCAGATCGGCCTCGAGCTCCTGCTTACCGTGGTCGTCCGAGCCCATCGCGGTGATATGCGTTCCGGGCTTCACGTGCTCCGAGCGGATGAGGGGAGCTCGAGTCGAGGTGGCGGTCACGATGAGGCTGGACTCGGACACCAGCTCGTCGAGTGACGGAGCCGAACGGATGTCGAGTCCCCAGCTTTGGATCGTGTCGCGCGCCCGCAGGTCTGCGATCATCTCTCGAACCTTGGTGGGGTTGCGACCCCAGACCCAGCATGCGCCGCAGTCGACGACCTCGCGCAGCATTTCGAGCTGCATTCGGGCCTGAACGCCCGTTCCGACGATGCCGATCCTGTCGACCCCCGTTGGCGCCAGATGCTTGGCCGCGACCGCCCCGGCGGCCGCGGTACGCATGTCGGTGAGCCAGCACTCGTCCAAGAGGATCAGCTCTAAAGCGCCGGTCTTCTGACTGAAGACCAGGAGCAGTCCGTCGCTCGGGGGGAGCCCCGAAGACGGGTTGTCGTAGAAGGCCGAGGCCATCTTCAAAACGTAGTGCTCGTCGCCCGAGATGAAGCCGTATTTGATATGGACGTCGCCCGGTGGATCGTCGAAATGCAGGAAGCCGACGGGCGGGACGGTGACGTGGCCGCCGGAGTAGAGCACGAACCCCGACTCGATCTCCCGGATGAGCTCGGGCACGTCGACGAGGCGCTTGATTTGGGTGAGCTCGAGTATCGTCGGCATGAGGTGTGTCCCTTGAGTCGATCTCAGCAGCTTGGACGCAATATGCTGAAGGCTTCCGCTTGCGCCAGCGGACGACGGTGTGGAATATGAGCCGTTGCGACTTGCCCACGCGAGGGAGGAATGATGACACGCCGACGGGACTTCGATCGCCGGACCTTCCTCAGGAGTGCCGGAGCGACAGCGCTCCTGGGCGCCGCGGGGATCCAGCCTGTTTCAGCAGCCGATCCGCGATCCAGCTTGATGCTCAGCGGTCGCGAGGAGTTCGACTTCGACGAGATCTTCGATCGGTTCGGAACGAACTGCACGAAATGGGACGGGGCGGTGGCGGATGCCGGCCACGCGATCGAGGTCGGTATGGGAATCGCCGACACGGACTTCCGCGCGGCTCCTTGCATCACGAGGGCGCTCGCGGATCGCTGCGCACACGAGAACTGGGGTTATCTCAGGCGACCGGCCGAATACTCCGAAGCCGTCGCCGAGTGGAACCAGCGCAGGTACGGTATCGAGATCAACCCGGACGATCTCGTATGGACGACGGGAGTGCACCCGGCTTTGATCGCCGCCCTGCTGACGTTCGCGCCCCCGGGTTCACGCGTGCTCATGACGACACCTGTCTACAACGGCTTCTACACTGATCTCCGCTTCACGCGCACCGTCGCCGAAGACAGCCCGATGGTCCTTGTCGATGGTCGTTATGAAGTCGACTACGACGACTTCGAGCGGCGAGCGGCACGGTCGAACGTCTTCATTCTGTGCAATCCGCAAAACCCCACCGGCAATTGCTGGTCGGAGGAAGAGCTCCTGCGGATGGGAGAGATTTGCCTCCGGCACCGTGTCGTCGTCCTCGCCGACGAGATCCACTGCGACTTCGTCAACGCAGGCCACAAGTACACGCCGTTCGCGTCGCTGCCCGATCGGGACATCGTGAACAACAGCCTGACCTTCAAGGCTCAGAGCAAGTCGTTCAACCTGGCTGCCATGAAGGTCTCGTGGTGGTATTCGACCAATCCGGATTACCAAGAGCGGGTTAAGGCGAACAGTCGTGCCGACCTCCCGACGCTAGGCCTCGTCGCGAACCATGCGGCGTTGACAGAGGGTGAGCCCTGGCTCGATCAACTACTCCCCTACATCGACGCGAATCAGGACTTCACGGAGTCGTACATCCGGGACCATGTGCCGCATGTGAGCTACACGAAAGCCGAGGGCACGTATCTGGCTTGGGTCGACGTCCGAGAGATCATGGAGGGGATCGACGCCGAGCGGATCGCCGCCGAGGAGAGCGTGAGCTCGGTAGCCCCGGTCACGCCCGGCGACGTGGTGCAGCGCTGGCTCGCGAAGAACGCGGGCGTGTTTCTCAGCCCCGGTGATGGCTTCGGCACGGGCGGTATGGGTTACATGCGAATGAATCTGGGGACGCAGCGGAGTCGTATCCGACTCGCACTCGACAACATCGCTGCCGCGGTAGCCAACCTCTAGCAGGGAGATCATCACATGGTCCGTTCACGCGCGTTCCTCGGTTTCACGGCGCTCGTCATCTTCGGCGTGCTACCCGTGGAGGGGCAGTTCGACAACGTGGGTTCGATCGACTTCCCGACCTCGGCGACCGGAGAGGCACAGCAGCACTTCCTGCGAGGCGTTGCGATCCTCCACAGCTTCGGATGGAATCAGGCGATCGAGCAGTTCCAGGCGGCGCAGGAAGTCGACCCCGACTTCGCGCTGGCGTATTGGGGCGAGTCTCTTTCGTACAATCATCCACTGGTTTCCCAAATGGATGCCACCGAGCCGAGTCGGGTACTGAAACGACTCGCGTCAACGCGTGCCGCCCGCCTCGCCAAGGCGCCGACGGATCGTGAGAAGGGACTCCTCGACGCGGTGGAGATCCTATGGGGAGATGGCGACCACGTGGCCCGGCGGGTCGGCTACATGGATGCGATGGAGCGATTACACGATCGGTATCCGGATGACTCAGAGATTGCAGCGTTTTACGCGCTGTCGATGCTGAGCGCGGTCACCGCGACCGGTGACCTGAGCGGGCGGTTGAACATCCGGGCGGGGACCATCGCCTTGAAGCTGAGCCAGCAGAACCCGGACCACCCCGGGGCGGTGCACTACACGATCCACGCGTTCGACGATCCGCTGCACGCTCCCCTCGCGTTGGCCGCTGCCCATCGGTTTGCGGACATCGCCCCGGCCGTGTCACACGCGCGGCATATGCCGACGCACATCTTCATTCAACACGGCATGTGGGACTACGTCTCGAACCACAATCAATCGGCGTACGACGCCGCGCGTGACCTGTGGCAGCCGGGCCAGAGCATGGGAGACGCGATCCATGCGCTCGACTGGGGTCAGTACGGCGATCTGCAGTTGGGGGACTACGAGAAGGCACGATTGTGGATCGAGCGCATCGACGAGATGGCCGAGCACGGGGGCTTCGTGGAGGGCGGAGCACGCGGTGAGGCTGGCGTCGCGAGGGCGGTGAGCACGAACGCCCTCTTGAGGGCGCGCTACACGGTGGAGACCGAGGAGTGGAGCGTCGGGCCGATCTCGGAAAGTGAGACGGCACCGGAGCTCTTGGCGACCGGCCTGAGCGCGGCCCGGCTCGGGGACCAGGGACCGTTGAGAGAAGCCGAGGTCGAGTTGCGGCGTCGCGTGGAAGGTGGCGACGGCGGCTACACTGAGGTGATGTCGAAACAGGTCAGCGCCCTTCTGCACGCCGTAATGGGTCACGCCGAGGTCGCGACACGATTCATGGACGAGGCCGTCGCGTTGGTGGATGCGATGGCCCCGCCACGCGGAGCTGCGAATCCCATCAAGCCGGTCCACGAGTTGTTCGGCGAGCTCCTGCTGGAGCTCGGGCAGCCTGCTCGGGCTGCGGAGATGTTCGAGACGTCGTTGCTCCGCATGCCGCGGCGCCCTCGCTCGGTTCTCGGGCTGGCGCGGGCGAGGGTCGAGCTCGGCGACGACGTGGCCGCCGCCGATGCCTATCGGTCACTCACCGAGATATGGGTCGATCGCGAGTCGTTCGAAGGGTTGCACGAGGCCAGGCGGTTCCTCGGCCAGACCATGAACGAGACGCGATAGCCGGGCGCGGTCGCCGGGGAGTGGTCGATGGCTCCCTGGGGCCACGCGATCGGTCGTGCGCATGACTGCGTATCATCGAGGAGTCGAGCTCCGCACCGACATGCGAATCGGCTCGAGATGGCGCGGGACGATGAGCCGCGAGGAGGGTGACGCGACGCGCACCTCGGCGGCGAACGCATCGACCCATTCGGTGCGGTAGGCCGTGGGCGCACCGTACGGAACGCGGAAGTTGTCCGCGTGCGTGGGGATCACGACGGGGGGGAAGCCCAGCGCCCGCATGAGACGAGGAGTGTAGTCGGTGATCTCGAGGTGCGAGGGCGCCGCGCCGACGAGCGCGATGTCCGGCCGTAGCCCCTCGACCTCGCGCTCGATGAAGTTCATCGAACCCATGGTGAGGACCTCGTGGCCTCCGATCCGCACGAGGAACATGAGCGAGCCACCTTCAACGAGCTGATCGATTCTGAGGGGCCGTCGGACCCCTTCGGCCACGACCCCCGACTGGTAGTACCGCTTGTCGTTCAGGGGACTATGGAGGCTCGGGATGACTCGGACCGAGACGTCTCCGAAGTCGTAGTCCTCTCCTCCTCGGACGGTGATGAGCTGAGCGTCCGGCACGTCGTACGCCCGCATGACATTGATCGTGGATTCGTGCCCGATGATCACGGCGCCGGTTCGGTGTGCGAGGTAAGGCACATCCATGACGTGGTCCGGGTGCGCATGCTGGACGAGGATGTAGTCCGCCTGGTCGACCTGCGCGTCGATCACGTCGGTGTCGCTGAAGAGCGTGTCGGCGCGTGTGTACACCGGGCGCGTGTCCGTCGCGTCCGCGCTCGGCGCTCCAGAGTAGTTGGCGCGGGTCAGGTACGGGTCGACCAGGACCACGACGTGCTCGTCCGTGCCCAGCGCCCCGCTCGAGATCTCCCATCCCGCGGCGCCGAAGTAGCGGAGGGTGAGGCTGTCGGCCTCCGACCGCCCCCGCATCGCGTCGGGATCGGGCGCGTCGCCGGATGCGCAGCCGAACGTCATCGTGACTACGGCCAACAGGGAGGAAGCGCTCGCTCGAGTCCGTCTCATGACACGCTCGGATTCATGGTATCCTGGCTCATTGCCGCGCGATCGCAGGCCCCACCCGCGGTGACTCGCACATCGGAGATCGCGGGGCGGATTGCCGACCGACCCTCGCGGGCCGCTCGCTCATAGTACGCCCTGAGCGCCGTGGAGGCAGGGCTCCGTGGCCTGGCCCGCGGCGACCCCACCCGCCAGTTTCTCGCCGTACGCCGTCCATCTACCGGAGCAGTATGGCGAAGGCTCGGAAATTCGGGTGGTTCGCTGGCGTCTTCACGCCATCGATCCTCACCATCCTCGGCGTCATCATGTACCTGCGCCTGCCCAGCATCATCGGGCAGGCCGGGCTGGCGGCGACCATCGGGATCATCGCGGTGGCTCACCTGATCTCGGTCTGCACGGGGCTCAGCGTCGCCTCGATCGCGACCGACAAGAGGGTCGAGGCCGGCGGAACGTACTACATGATCTCCCGGAGCCTCGGGCTCCCGATCGGGGGCACGCTGGGCCTGGCGCTGTTCGCGGGGCTCTCGTTCAGCGTCAGCCTCTATGTGATCGGCTTCTCGGAGAGCTTCCTCGGCTATTGGGGTTGGGCCGTCACGAAGGACACGATCCGCATTACCGGGTCGATCACGCTCCTGGCGGTGACCGTCGTCACGTTCTTGAGCACGTCGCTCGCGCTCAAGGCCCAGTTCTACATCATGGCGGCAATCGGGCTCTCGCTCCTCTCGATCGTCACCGGATCGCACGATCTCGCCCCGGTGGTCACGACGGTCACGGTGGCTCAGGCGACCCCGTTCATCGTGCTCTTCGGGATCTTCTTCCCGGCGGTAACCGGGTTCGAGGCGGGCGTCTCCATGTCGGGCGACCTGAGGAACCCGAAGAAAGCGATCCCGGTCGGCACGATGCTCGCCATCATGGTCGGTCTCGCGGTGTACATCGCGCTGGCGGCCTTCCTGTCGAAGACCGTGTCCGCAGAATCATTGCGCGACAACCCGAACGTTCTTCTCGACATCGCGCGCTTCCCCGCGCTCGTGGTCGCCGGCATCTGGGGCGCCACGATCTCCTCTGCGCTCGGCAGCATCCTCGGGGCGCCGCGCATCCTGCAGGCCACGGCGGTCGACCGGATCTCCCCTCGCTTCTTCGCGAAAGGGTTCGGGCCCAGCAACGAGCCACGCAACGCGCTCCTGGTCACGTTCGTGATCGCCGAAATCGGGATCCTGATCGGCGAACTGAACGTCATTGCACGCATCGTTTCGATGTTCTTCATCACGACGTACGGCTTCCTGAACCTGAGCTGCGCGATCGAGCGCTGGGCCAGCCCGGACTTCCGACCCGAGTTCAGGGTGCCGTCCTCGGTCAGCCTCCTCGGGGCGGTGGCGTGCTTCGTCGTGATGATCCAGCTGGACTTGCTCGCCATGCTCGCGGCGACCGTCGTCCTCGGCACGCTGTACCTCGCGCTGGCCCGCAGACAGCTGACGCTCGCGTCGGGCGACACCTGGGAGGGCGTCTGGTCGTCCGTGTCCCGGATCGCCTTGAGCCGCCTGGTCGCACGTCAGGTCCACCAGCGGAACTGGCGGCCGAACATCTTGCTGTTCGCAGGGTCGACGGAGGGGCGGGCTCACCTTCGTAGACTCGGCGATTGGCTTGCATATCGGCGCGGATTGGTGTCGAACGTCGAACTGGTGGCCAAGCCTGGGTCGTCGGGCGTCACCCGACCGATTCCGGTCGAGGCGCCCGAAGCCCGGGTCGGCTTCTTCACGCACCGCGTCGAGTGCGAGGACCTGCATTCGGGCATGATCGATGTGGCCCGACTCCATGGCTTCGCAGGGGTCGAGCCGAACACGGTGCTCCTGGGATGGTCACGCAGGAGTCGTTCGCCCGACACCTTCCATCAGGCGCTCGACTCGATGGTCGAAATGGACCTGAACCTCCTCGTTCTGGACTACGACACTGAACGGGAGTACGGCGGATTCAAGACCATCGACGTCTGGATGGAGGGCGGTGGTCGAAACGCCAACCTCGCCCTGGCACTGGTGCGGTTTCTCACCTCCGCCGACCCCTGGCGCAGGGCGAGTGTGAGGCTGCTCCGGTCGCACGAGGGTGAGTCCGTCTTCGCGGGTGCGATTCGTGACTCGATGGAGGACTTGGTCGAAGACCAGCGCCTCGGCGCGTCGGTCAAGATCGTTCAGGCCGTTCCGGGCGAGTCGTTTGCCCAGGCCGTCGAGCGTGAGTCCGGCGAGACCGACTTGACCCTCATCGGCCTTCCCGCGGCCGGCCGCCTCGCTTCGGAGAGTTTCGTTCGGCAGACCAACGAGATCATCGACTCGATCGGAACCGTGTTGCTGCTCAGGGCATCGACTTCCTTCGGTGAGCTCGCGCTCGGCGACGCGGCCGATGAGGCGCTCGTGCTGCCGGGTGAGGAGTCGGAGCAGCTGCCCGACATCGATGCGACGCAACTGGTCGAGGACGACGTGGCCCTCCGCGAAGAGGTGGCCCGCCTCCAGGGACGCCTGGTCGACGTCGGCAACGCCTTGCGCGATGAGCTGGCTGT
>Ga0224512_10003201_pt1 | contig 14536 bp, 10 predicted proteins | sample SF_May12_sed_USG_4_FD_169103 | JGI IMG/M metagenome (GOLD analysis project Ga0224512, IMG submission 169103) | Sediment microbial communities from San Francisco Bay, California, United States - SF_May12_sed_USGS_13 | ecosystem: Environmental > Aquatic > Marine > Sediment | place: USA...
CTTGCCGCGCCCCGCCCCGTCGAGATCCGGGACCTTCCTGGATTCGGCCTCCTCTCGAAGCTCACCCTCGGACAGCTCGTGCACGTCTCGGCCGAGCGCCTCCGAGAGCCCGTCCACCAGTCGAAGTCTGCGGAACGGCGACTCTACCGAGATCGCGCGGCCCGCAACCTCGAGGGCGCGCGTGCCCAGAACCCCGTCGAGCACGCACAGGACCATGCGTTCGACGAGCTCCATCTGGTCTTCGTAGTCCGAGAACGCCTGATACCACTCGAGCATGGTGAATTCCGGGTTGTGCACCCGGGATAAGCCTTCGTTGCGAAAGTCCTTCGAGATCTCGTAGACCCGATCGAGACCCCCGACGATCAGCCGCTTGAGGTACAGCTCGTCGGCGATCCGCAGGTACATCGTCTGGTCGAGCGCGTTGTGTCGGGTGACGAACGGCTTGGCCGACGCACCCCCGTACAACGGCTGCAGCACAGGGGTCTCGACCTCGAGGAATCCTTCGCCGTCGAGGAAGCGCCGGAGCGTCGAGATCACCTTTGACCGGAGCCGGAAGACTTCGCGGACTTCGGGATGAACCGCCAGGTCCGCGTACCGCTGGCGATACCGGGTCTCCTGGTCCTGAAAGCCGGAGTGCACGATGCGCTCCCCGGTCTCGGGATCGGTTTCCACTTTTCCGAACGGGAGAGGGCGGAGCGACTTCGTGAGCAGCGTCCATGCGTCGACGTGCACGGTGACTTCACCCGTGCGGGTCCGGAACGTCCGCCCTTCGGCCCCGATCCAGTCGCTCACGTCGAGAAGACCGAGCGCCTCGAAGCTCTCGTCGCCCAATACGTTCTTCTTGAAGTAGAGCTGGATTCGACCGGTCGCGTCCTCCACGTGGGCGAAGATGCTGCGCCCCATGTCGCGCCACCCGACGATGCGGCCCCCGACCCGGAGCGTCGCTCCATGGCCCGATTCGCTCAGGGCCTCGCCGGATTCGGCCTCCTCGAACGCTAGGACGGCAGCCGAGGCGGTCGACGTGGGCTTGAAGTTGTACGCGAACGGTTCGATTCCCCGTTCACGAAGCGCGGCGAGCTTCTCTCGGCGGTGACGCAGAACCTGGCTGAGGTCGTCCATTACGTGGCGGCTGCGGCTCCGGTCTGCTTGAGATACGCTTCGATGAGGGGGTCGAGATCGCCATCCATGACTCCATGCACGTCGGTGATCTTCAACTCGGTACGATGGTCGTTCACCATCGTGTACGGCTGGAAGACGTACGAGCGGATCTGACTCCCGAAGGCGATATCGCTCATGCCCTCTTGGAGTTCCTTCTTCGCGGCCTCCCTCGCGGCCACTTCCCGTTGGTAGAGCGCCGCCCGGAGCATCTTCATGGCGGTGCTCCGGTTCTTGTGCTGCGACCGCTCCTGCTGACACGCGACAACGATCCCGGTCGGCGCGTGCGTGATGCGCACCGCCGAATCGGTCTTGTTTACGTGCTGTCCACCCGCCCCCGACGCCCGGTACGTGTCGATTCGCAGATCCCCTTCGTCGATCTCGACCTCGATGTCGTCCTCGACGATCGGGTAGACGAAGACGCTGGCGAACGACGTATGACGCCTCGACTGCGCGTCGAAGGGTGAGATACGGACCAGCCGGTGGACGCCACCCTCGGCTTTGAGGTACCCGTAGGCGCTTTCGCCCTTGAACTCGAGCGTCGCGTTCTTGATGCCTCCCTCTTCGGCCGGCTGGAGGTCGAGCACATTCACGGTGTAGCCTCGGCGCTCTCCCCATCGCGTGTACATGCGCATGAGCATCTCGGCCCAATCCTGGGACTCGAGTCCGCCCGCACCCGGGTTGATCGTGACCATCGCCTCGCGGTGGTCGTCTTCACCCTGGAGCATGGTTCTGAGCTCCATTCGCTCGACGCCCCCGGACAGCTCCTCCAGCCCCCGCGCGAATTCGGCCACGAGCTCGGGGTCGTCCTCCATGTCCAGAAGCTCGAGCAGCGTCTCGAGATTGCCGACCCCCTCGTCGAGGTCCTCGAACGGCTCGAGCCACCCCTTCAAACGATTGGATTCGTCGATCACCTCGCGCGCGGCCTCCTGATCATCCCAGAAATCAGGGGCTGTCATCATCTGTTCGAGGTTCTTCAGCCTCTCACCGCGCGTGTCGAGGTCAAAGATACCCCCTGAGTTCCTGGACCTTCTCGCGAAGCTCCGAGAAGCGCTGCAGCTGATCCTTGTTCATGACCGACGTCGTTACCCCGTGGGTGAAATCACACAGAGGGGCCGCCCGAGCGGGACGGCCCCTCTGTCAACGATGTCCAATATAACGGCGCCGGGGGAGCCTAGAAGACCTGCTCTCCCTTGGCGAGGATATCGTTGAGCGCATCCTTCCAGAACGTTCGGCCCTGGCCGTTCGCGAGCTCTTCACCGACTTGGTCGACGAACTCCTTCCACGACTTGTCGATCTCTTCCTCGAAGTCCTCCGGCAAGGTCCCCTGTGCCAGCGCCGACTGGTGGCGCTCCGCGTTGTACATGATCATGTCCGAGACGAGGACCCGAGCCAGTCGTTTCGCCTTGTCGGTCGGATCGCGCTTTCCGAAGGTGAAGCCCTGGACGGCCGGCGCAGCAGGCGGGGTCGGGACGGGCGGCGCGGCCACCGGTGTCAGTTCTGCATCCGGCGCGGGCAGCGTGTGGGCCATCTCCTCCGCTGCACTCATGTCCGGGGCCGCGGTTTCGAACGGCGCCGGCTCGGCGAAGGGATCACCCGCATCGAGCTCGGGAAGCGGTGGAGGAGCCACCTCTGGGAGTGGTGGTGGATCCGCCGCCACGGTCGTCACACCCGAGAGATCCGGGAGCGGTGGCGCCACGGGCTCGTCCGGAGCCAGGTCTTCCAGCATCGGAATCGGATCGGGCTCCGCCGGCTTCTCGACCCGGAAGATATCTCCGCACGACGAGCAGCGTGCGTGGACACCGCCCTCCGGGATCTTCGCCGGGTCGACCGGGAACGAGGTGGAGCACGACGGACACGTGACTGTGATGACCATGATGGTTGGGTTCAGGTGTTGATTTCGGCAGACCCTCCCCCTGCGTCGACGGCGGCGAGTTTCTCCTCGTCCTCCGCTGACGCCGTGGGAAGCGCCGGAGATTGATGACGACGGTCGACGACGTACTTCGATCCGGGCAACGACTTGGCGTAGGTCTTCATCTCCGCGGCCAATTCGCTGATCTGCCCGGTGTGTTCGAACTGCTGGAACTGATTCGTGACCACGCCGATGGACAGCGCCATCAACGGGATTCGGTGGATGTTGCCACGACGGTCCTTTCCGAGAAAGTACCCCGCTTTCCGGTCTTCCTCGGTGTACTGGTACGGGATCAACTCGTCGAAGGTGCGGATGATCTCGTCGCACGTGACCTCGAGGTAGTCGAGGCCGACATTGAAGATGAAGTCATCACCCCCGATGTGGCCAACGAAGCCGCCCGGCGCGAAGCCACGCACCATGTCGCGCAGGATGCGCGAGAGCATGCGAATGACGCCATCGCCGAACGCGTACCCGTACCGATCGTTGAACTCCTTGAAGTGGTCGAGGTCGGCGTAGCAGACCCCGAACTTCTGCCCCGCTTCGAGGCGAGCCTGCATGTCGCGCGCGATGTGGTTGGTCCCCGGCAGGCGCGTCGTCGGATGGACCGACACGTCGCGGTCCGCCCGCTTGAGCACCTGTTCTAGACGCAGGAATCGCTCGTTCTCGCCCATGTCGGATCGCAGAACGTCGTCCGCGCCCGCCTTGAGGAAATCCCCCGCCTGCACGGCGGCTCCCGAAGAGAGGAGCACAACGAGGGGGACGATGCCCGTGAACGCGTCGCCCTTGAGCGTGCGTGACAACTCCACGATCCGGTCGACTCGCCCGTCCCCGTCGAGGATCACGCATCCCGGGAACGTGCGGTTGAGCTGGTCCCGGACCTCGTCTTCGTCGGCGACGGCCTCGACTTCCAGATCCCGTTCTCGACAAAAACGCTCGACGAAGTCGTCCGACGCCACTCGGCCGGTTCCGAAATACAGGATTGTCTTTTCGGAGGCCATGGATCCTCACCAGATGAGCGACGACCTCGGGACGTTACCGCCCGTGTGTGGCAAGGTCAACGCGGTCGGTAGCTTAGCGATTCCCCAGGATGACGAAGTCGACATGGCGAGCCTCCTTGTCCACCCGTGCAACCTGCACCTGCACCTCGTCCCCGAGCCTGAAGCGCCGTCCACCGCGCTCGCCCACCAGCGCGTGGTCGCGCTCTTGGAAATGATAGAAGTCGTCTTGCAGGGAGCTCACGTGCACCAGCCCGTCGACGAAGTACGTCTTGAGCGTGACGAAGAAGCCGAACGCCGCCACGCCCGAGATGCGTCCCGGGAATTCCTCCCCGAGGTGCTGCTCCATGAACTCGACCTTCTTCATGGCGACGGATGCGCGCTCGGCCTCCTCGGCCGCGCGCTCTCGCGCGCTGCATTGATCCGCGAGCCGGGAGAGCGCAGGCCGATCCAAATAGGGTTCTTTTCGACCATGCACGAGCACCTGCGTCAGGACACGATGAGCGACGAGGTCCGGGTATCGGCGAATCGGTGAAGTGAAGTGGAGGTAGCCCTCCGAGGCGAGCCCGAAGTGACCGAGGTTGTCGGTGTGGTACCGCGCCTTCGCCATCGAGCGAAGGACCAGATTGCTGACGAGTGCCTCTTCATCGCGCCCGCGCACGGCATCCAGTAGAGCCTGTACATGACTGGGATGTATTGACTTACGGCTTGCGAGCTTAAGTCCGAAGCTAGCTAGGGTCTCGGCCAAGGCCTCGATCTTCTCGCGCGGCGGCCGCTCGTGGACTCGGTACATCGTGGTGAGGTCGCGAGCCTCCATGTCGTTGGCCACGACTTCGTTCGCCAGGATCATGAAGTCCTCGATGAGACGATGACTCTCCTTTCGCTCACGGCGTCGGATGTCGACCGGTCGACCCTCGGTGTCGAGGATCACCTTGGCTTCGGGAAGATCGAGATCCAGCGAGCCCCGATCCCGACGGCGCGCGCGGACGTTGCGCGCCGTGTCGTCGAGCAGGCGGAGCGCGTCGTCCACTTCATCGTCGACCGAGCCCTGCCCGTCGAGAACCTCTTGCGCTTCCTCGTACGACAGGGCGTGGGCGCACTCGATCACCGTGCGCTCGTACCGGCGATCGGTGACCCGCCCCTGCCCGTCCAACCTGACGAAGACCGACACCGCGAACTTGGGCTCCCGCGGATTCAGCGAGCAGACGTCGTTGGACAAGACCGGGGGTAGCATCGGCACCGTTCGGTCCACCAAATAGACACTCGTGCCTCTTGCTGCAGCCTCGATGTCGACGGGCGTGTCGGGTCGCACGAAGTGGGAGACGTCCGCGATGTGGACCCCGACCTCGACGAGGCCGCCGTCCACACGCTGTACCGAGAGCGCGTCGTCATGGTCCTTCGCGTCGGCAGGATCGATCGTAAACGTCAGCAGGTCGGTCCGATCGACTCGATCCGGGCCCGGATCGTCGACGCCGTCCTTCGCCGCCCGCGCCGCGGCATCTCGGAGATCGGCAGGAAATTCGAGCGCGATGCCGAATCCGTGGGCCACCGCGAGCACGTCGACACCCGGAGCGTTGATGGGACCCAGCACCTCGTCGATCGTCCCCGCCGGACCGACTCGCCCTTCGCCGTATGAAGTCACGCGTACGACGACGATGTCGCCGTCGTCCGCTTCGACGTCGTCTCCGCTCGTGGAGATGAGCACGTCTTGGTTGAGGCGAACGTCGAGCGGGACCACGTAGGTCACCCGCGCGCCCCGGTGAAGCGTGCCGACGATCGTCTCGCGGGCCCGCTCGATGACCCGAATGACGCTGCCCTCCCGGTTGCGGCCTTCGGGACGACGCTCGATGCGCGTTACCACGCGGTCGCCGTCCATCGCGTTGTCGAGCCGATGGCGCGGGACGTAGACGTCCTCTCCGGTGTCCTCCGGGCGCACGAATCCGTGGCCATCCCGCGTGACCGACAGGGTACCGGTCACCAGATCGAGCTTGGCCGGCAGCGCGTAGCGACGGCCCCGGATGCGCACGACGCGGCCGTCTCGCTCCATCGATTCGAGAAGGTCCCGGAAGCTCCTGTACTCATGCGTCGGAATGTCCAAGGCGCGCGCGAGCTCCTTGGTCTTGAGGGGCCCACGCGGGGAGGCGGCAAGCGCCTCCGTGACGCGCGTCCTGAGGTCGGCACCGGCGCCACCCGCTCCGCGGCCACTCCCCGAGCGCCGGCCGGTTCCCTTGCCCTTTCCGCGCCCGCCCCCCGAGCCGCCCTTGCCTTTGGCGCCACCGCGCCCCTTTCCCGAGCCCGAGCCGCCCCGGCCGGAGCGGCCTTTGCCCTTTCCTCCGCGCCCCTTCACCAAGGGATCGGCCACTCGATCCGAGTCAGCCACATCAGGCTTCCCGTCCCCGGAGCCGGGACGAATTGCGATCCGAAAGACGCGCCGCCCGCGCGGGCGCTGACGAACGCATCGATGGTCGAGACCAGATGGTTGGCGAGCACCAGTCCGAGCACGTTGGTCGCCTGACGGAAGCGGTCGTCGCTGCTCCGGATGAGCCCGCCGAAGTCGTCCTGGGCGCTCCCCGTCCCGGTCCAGTCCCACAGGAACTCCTGTCCGTACGCGCGGCTCCCGTAGTACTCCAGGGCGCGCTGGTAGCGAGGGTCGGTTTCGGGAACCGTGACGCCTGTCGGAATGAAGAGCTGCTGTGCGAGAGCCCAGATCGAGCCGTTGAACGTCGACCCATCGGCCTCCGGTTGAAGTCCCGCCGAGCCGGGATCGCTGTCGTACGCCCCGGAGCGCGTCCACTTGGTCATCGTCTCGTAATAGTCGAAGTCCCCGTCCAGACGCTGGCCCGATCGGATACGCGCCCGTTCCCATGCGAAATCCCGGTATTGGTCGCGCAGGTCCCCACCGGCCGAGCGACGCTCAAAGTACCCGATCCAACCGAGCGCCTCGAGGCCCAAGTACACCCAGCGTCGGTCCTGACCCAAGAGATGCTGACCCGTACCAGGCAGTAAGGCCGAAGCGAGCGCCGCTGCACCCGGCGCCACGGAGGTCGGCTCCTGCGCCGGCGCCGGCGCCGTGAGGGGCGATCTGGGGAGCGCGGGTGCCGGTAGACGCACCCCGGTGGGCTCGGCGACGCTCCGTTGCTGGGCCCAAAGCGGGTCCGCCAGGCCTACGAGGACCAGGACCAGGCCCGCCACCAGGGCCAGCACGGGCATCTAGAAGCCGATCGAGAAGGAGACGTGGACCGCGTCCGTTTCGTCGGCGAGCGTCGATACCGCCAACGACTTCGCGATCGCGAGCTCGAACCGCTCGTACCGCAGCCCGAGACCGACCCGCCCCCCGTCCTCGGACGGTAGATCCGACCAGACGTAGCCAGCCCGGAGCGAGAGGGCATCCACCAGTCCGGCCGTGAACTCCGTGCCCAGATAATAGGAAAGAGAACCGAGGTCCCGGAGGCGATCCTGAACTTCCAGAGCGAGCCAGCCCTGGAGGTCTTCGCGGCCGGTGAACGCGGCCACGACGTCGTAGGCGGCGGCCACGCGCACCCGCGCGGGAAGGGGGTCGGACTGCTCGGCGTTGAGGACCTGCAGATTCGGTCCGACGTGCGCGACCATCGCACCGACCCTGAGACGATCCGAGGGCCGGCCTTGTACGCCGGCGTCCACCGCGTACGTGGTGGCGGTGGTGCCTTCGTTCGGGCAGATGCCCCGGCACGAGAACTGAAAGCGGATCACCTTGAGGCTCACGCCCACGTCGAGTCGACTGGCGAGACGGGTCGCCCCGGAAACGATCCCCAAGTGGTTTCGGATCGTGATCGTGCCCGTGTAGTTCCCGAACTCGTCGGTCTGGTCGATGTCACCGACATCGAGCAGGAAGTACGAAGCGCCCAGCGTCCCGAGACCCGGGCGCGCCAGGAGCGCGGAGACCGCCGTCGCATCGCCGACCGGGTGGTCCCCGCGGAGCACCACCCCTTGGCTTCGCTCGACACCGGCGAGCCCGGCCGGATTCCAAAAGGCTCCTTCAGGACCCTCGACCCACGTCATGGCCCGACCGAGCGATACGCCCTGGGCGCCGACCGGAAGCAGCAAGAACCGCGCGCCCTCCGCTCGGTTGTCGGATTCCTGTGCCTGGACGTCCGAAGCGAGCAGGATCACGGCGACGAGTACGACGAAGAAATCAGTGATTCTCAGAGTCATCCTCGGGAACTCGAAAGCCCAGTTGGCCCAGATAGGCCCGGTTCTTTCGCCAGGCGCGAAGCGGCTTGACCCACAAGTCGAGGTACACGCTTCTGCCGAGAAAGTGCTCGATCTTGGCGCGCGAAGCCTCGCCCAGCGCGCGGATCGCCGCGCCCTTCTTCCCGATCAGCATACCCTTTTGCGATTTCCGCTCGACGTAAACCACCACCTGGATGTAGACCGGATCCTGGGCCTCACGGAACGCTTCGACCTGACAGAACACCGAGTACGGGATCTCCTGGTGAAACTGCTCGAAGATCGTCTCCCTGACGAGCTCGGCAACGAAGAATCGGACCGGGTCCGACGCGATGTCGTCCTCCGGATAGAGGAAGGGCCCGGGCGGCAGGTCCTCGCGGAGCGCGTTCTGGAGTCCCTCCACCCCTCCTCCGTCGAGCGCGGAGATCCGGTGGATACGAGCCGCCGAGAGCTGTTCGCGGACCCACGTCTCCCACTGCTCGAGCGCCGTTTCGGGCGCTTCATCGATCTTGTTCAGGGCGACGTGCAGCGGAACGCGCACCGTTTCGAGCGCCGACAGGATGCGCTCGGCGTCGGCCGACGACGGGGGCCGGGTGGCGTCGATGACCAAGAGGACGACGTCCGCTTCCTCCAACGCCCGCAGCGCGGCTCCGAGCATGGCACGCTGCAAGAGGTCTCGGGCCTCGAGAAGTCCGGGTGTGTCGAGGAAGATGAGCTGATCGCGTTCGATCGTGACCAGACCCGTCACACGCTGCCAGGTGGTCTGCGCCTTGGGCGTCACGATCGACAGGTGCTCGCCGACCAGTTGATTGAGCAGCGTCGACTTGCCCGCGTTCGGGCGTCCGACGAGCGCCACGTAGCCCGCGCGTGTCGTCACGTCCGACGTGGGGTCGCCGACGGCGTCGGGCTCGGGGATCGTCAAATCGATGGCGTAGGCATTCGGGGGCACGTCTTGGGTTCGGGCGCCGGAACGTACACCCCTCGCCGACGGAGATGCCATGCCCGGCTCGACGGCCTCGTCCCGCGACACGCATCGACGCGGCTCATTGCCCCGTCCGTTCGCCTTCGATCGCCTGGGCAGCGGCTCCTCCGCAACGTCCCGGTGCCGGTCGCATCTGCATGAACCAGAGCGCGAGGTGGAGCATCGTAACCATCTGTCGTCGCTACGGTTGCCGTGGTCACTGTTTCTGCGCTCAACATGGCGCCGACAAGGGCCTCGTGACCGCGTGGGCAGCGTGGATGGCCGGTCCGACCGGCCACCCGGTGCCGGCCGAGCCACCCGCGCTGCATCGGACGTTCACCGAGCGGCCGCAGACGATTGCGCCGCGTCCTGGGACACCCCATGCTCCGGCGTCACCCGAATTTCCACGAACCCGCGAACGCGCGAAACGCGCGGAGGTCCCGTGCCCGGATTGCTCGCCGACGTCGATCCCGATGGTCTTCTCGAATACTCCGTCGTATACACCGATCGCGCGTTGAATCACATGTCGCGCTCGTTCCAGAGCGTCATGACCGACATCTCCGCGTCGCTCAAGAGGGTCTACGGCGCCGAGGCCGCCATCGTGGTCCCGGGTAGTGGCACGTTTGGCATGGAGGCGGTGGCGCGCCAGTTCGCGACGGGTCAGCATTGCCTCGTCATCCGAAACGGGTGGTTCAGCTATCGCTGGAGTCAGATCTTCGCCGCCGGGGACATCCCCGCGAGCGAAACGATTCTCAAGGCGCGCCCGCTGGGAGTCGGGCATCAAACACCCTTTGCCCCGGCCCCGATCGAGGAGGTCATCGCCACCATCGAGGCCGAGCGGCCGGACGTGGTGTTCGCCCCTCACGTCGAGACGTCCGCCGGGATGATCCTTCCGGATGAGTATCTCGAGGCGGTCGCCGATGCGGTGCACGGCGTCGGAGGGATCTTCGTCCTCGACTGCATCGCGTCCGGCACGGTTTGGGTCGACATGAAGACGACGGGCGTCGACGTGCTGATCAGCGCCCCGCAAAAGGGGTGGAGCGGAACACCGTGCTGTGGCCTCGTGATGCTCGGGGAGCGCGGGGTGTCGCGACTCGCGGAGACCGAGAGCACGAGCTTCGCATGCGATCTGGGCAAGTGGCACCAGATCATGCAGGCGTACGAAGCCGGTGGGCATGCGTACCACGCGACCATGCCGACGGACGGCCTCCGCGCCTTCGCCGACGTGATGCACGAGACCGAAGCGTTCGGAATCGAGGCGATCAAGGAGCGCCAGCTCGAGCTCGGCGCTCGCGTCCGTGCCGTCCTCGAGGACGCCGGCTTTCGGAGCGTGGCCGCCGAAGGCTTCCAGGCACCGGGGGTCGTCGTCAGCTACACGGACGACCCCGCGGTGTCATCCGGTGCGAAGTTCGCCGAGGCCGGGCTCCAGATCGCCGCTGGCGTCCCCCTCCAATGCGACGAACCCGAGGGCTTTCGTACGTTCAGGATCGGGCTCTTCGGCATCGACAAGCTCCGCGACGTGGACAGGACGGTTCGCACGCTCGAAGAGGCCCTCGAGTCGATCACCGCCGGAGTGTGAGGCGGCGCGACCCCGGGCAGGCCCCGCGTCGGAGGCGGAGGACTACTCCCGCGTTCCTTCGTGGACCACCGCCTATTCGGGAATGAGGAAGATGTCGAAGTCGTTGGGACCTTCGACGATTTCGATGACCGCCCGAAAGAGCACGTATCCCGGAGTCGAGACGCTGATCAGCGTCTCACCGAGCGGTGGGTCCTCGAAGCTGTAGCGGCCGCGCTCCGTGGTCAGCGCCGTCTCGGTGCCCATCTGCACCGGGATGTCCATGAGCAGGAGCTGGGTGCCCGCGCGAAAGACCGTCCCCTCCAGGATCGTCTCCTGGGGACCGATGGGACCGCCCCCATCGTCCCCACACCCCGAGAGTGCCAAGAGCAGGAATGGGAGGATCTTGGACAGAGGACGCAGCATGGCTGGAAACGGGGCGTCTGAGGAACCGTGAGGTCGGACGGATCGATCGAGGTGCAATAGGGTGAACGCCGGAATGGCAAAATCGGTTCCCCCCTAAACGCAGAACCGCTCCCGGCTCCCGCTCCAAGGCGTGCCGGCTCCCCAGGGCGGCGTGCAGGCAGGCGATCGGCGGCGGCTGAGTCACGTCGGCTCGCGCCTCAGCCCCGGGGGGCGATGACCCGCTCGAACAGCTCGTAGCCCCACAGCGGCTCGAAGGAAGGGTCGGAGTGCAGAAACTCGAAGGTCCACCCCTGCTCCAGCGCCCGCCGCAGGAGTCGGGTCGCCTCGTCCCGCTCACCGAGGTGCGCGGAGATGGCCGCCCGCCAATACGTGTGCTCTCCTCGCAGATAGGGCCGCTCCAGCGCCTCCAGCCACTCGGCCTGCGCCTCGGCTCCGGATCGGTCGCCCGAACGCGCCAGCGCGACGCCGAGGAGTCCGCGGGTCTCGATCTCTCCCTCTTCCTGAGGAGCCTCCTCGTCAAGCACCTCCGCGGCTTCCTCGGGCAGGTCAGCGAGCAGCAGCGTACGTGCGAGCTCGGGTCGGTGCTCAAGCGGATCCCGAGCGCGATACCAGAGGACAGCCCGCCGTGCGGCATCGCTGGCCTGGACCGCGTGCCCGTGTCGGGCCAGGTCGCCGGCTACGCGAAGCAGAACGTACCCGGGCGTCGACCCCTCGAAGGACTCGACGCGCTCCACCTGGTCGATGACCGAAGCCGCCTCGTCAAGGCGCCCAAGGGCTGCCAGCGCCTGTGCCTCATGGTAACGGGAGCTCAAGTTGTCGGGAAACAGCCGGCCGGCCTCTCGGGCCAAGTCGAGCTGGTCCTCGAACCGACCGGTCATGTGCTGAGCCGACGCCAGCACCCTCAAGTTGGCTGGCCATCCCCTCAGAACCGAGCGCAGATCCTCGTCGGCCTCCCTCCAGACCACTAGCGCCTCCTCCGGCCGGCCGGCCCAGACCGCATCCATGACAAGTAGCCGAACCGCCTGCACGGGGTTCACTCGAAACCCCACCCTCGAAGCCTCGAGCCTGGCCATGCGATCTCCGGCCAAGCGTGCTCGAGACCACGCGACCCAGATCTGCGAGCTGGGGGGAAGGCCGGCCCGCCGCGCCTCCAGAATCGAGACCACTGAGTCCTCCCGCGCCGGCTGTCCGAGCTCGCCGTACAGCGTACTCATCATGAAGAGCGGCGAGGCGAACGTCGTATCCAGGCTGTAGGCTTCGCGGAAGTCCGCGAGCGCCCCCTGGAAGTCCATGTGCATCCACCGCTCCATGCCCCGATCGAACGCCTGGTACGCGTCATGCGCGGGCGGACGGGAAAACCACATGGTCGTTGAAGGTTCTCCGAGCGTCATCGCCATCACACCCATGACACGGTCGGTCAGCAGCTCGACGATCGCGGACAAGTCTCCGGGTTGCCCCCCGGAGGGGACCACGTCTTGGATAACACGCCGGCTGGCCACGTCGGTGACCTGGGCTCGGAACTCCAGGGTGTCGCCAACCCGTGTCACGACTCCCGTCACGGCCGTGCCAGCCCCGAGTTCTGCCGCGACCTCCAGCTCACTGACACCTCCTGCGCCGCGTCGCACGCCCTGAAGGAGCGTGCCCCGCTCAATGACCTGAACGTCGTCCATCCAGTCCAGCCCCGACTCGATCGCGTGGGCCGCGTACAGTCCGTAGCCGGCGGCGGTATCTCCAGTCATGTCACGGAAGGGGAAGACCGCCACGACATCGACGGGAAGGCCGCGGGCTCTGTTAGACCGAGTGTTCGCGACCACAACCGCGGCGGCGAGAGCCACGATGACCATCGCCGGTAGAAGCGCGAAAGGAGCCAGGGAGCGCCACCTCCGGGGCGGCCGCCCCCTGTCCTGCTCACCCAGTGCCTCGACGAACTCCGACACCGTCCGATACCGGTCCGCGGGCAGTCGCGCCAAAGCCCTTCTCGTGGCGTGCTCCAGGGCCTCAGGCACGGTCTCGCGCACGCTCCTCAGACCCGGCATCGGCTCGGTCAGCTTTCTGGCGAGCACAGCGTGGACCGTCCGCCCCGTGTACGGCGGCTCGCCCGCCAACATCTCGTAGACCACACAGCCCAGAGAGTACAGGTCGCTGCGACCATCGATCTCGTGGTCACCGCTCGCCTGCTCCGGACTCATGTAGGAGGGCGTGCCCAGCGACACACCGGCCGTCGTGAGCCGCGTCTGGTCGGCTTCGGATAGCGCCTGGGCGATCCCGAAATCGGACAACACCGCGTGTCCGGCTTCAACAAGGATGTTCGCGGGCTTCACGTCACGGTGTACGACCCCTTGGCCGTGCGCGTAGGCGAGCGCGTCGCCGATCTCTCGCGCGATCCGCACCGCGTCTTCGATCGCAAGCTCCCCTTCACGCTCCAACCGCTCCTTGAGCGTCGGGCCCTCGACGAACGGCATCACGTAGTACAGGAGGCCGCCGGCCCGACCGGAGTCCAGAACCGGGACAATGTGCGGGTGCGTCAGCCCCGCCGCGATCTCGATCTCGTTGAGGAAGCGCTCCGCGCCGACCACGTCCGTGACGTCCTCACGCAGCACCTTGATCGCCACTCGACGATGATGCCGCAGATCCTCCGCGAGATAGACGGTGGCCATGCCGCCTGCGCCCAGCTCTCGCTCGACGGCGTAGCGGCCCTCCAGGGCAGCGTTGAGGCGGGCGGTCGCTTGCGGTCGCGTCATGTCGGCTAGCCACGGAAAGACCTGGGCACACTTCCGCATGCTCAAGTTTCCGGCGACGGCGTGCCGCGGCCAGACGGGAAATGGCTGAACGGTATGGGGGGAGATCCCCTATTAGGGATCGGGCGCCTGACGCCCCGCGAGCCGAGGCGGGAACCCAACACCGCCCAGCGCCGATGGAGGCGCTGCCCTAAACGAAAGAAACCCCCAGGACCTGAAGTCCTGGGGGCTTCCAGCGTAAAGCCGGCAACGACGTACTCTCCCACCGGGCGACCCCGGCAGTACCATCCGCGCAGTAGAGCTTAACGACCGTGTTCGGGATGGGAACGGGTGTGACCTCTACGCAATTGTCGCCGACAAAGACGAGAACAGAGGTCGAGAGAGCTGCTAGAGCCTAGCCGTAACGGCCGCTCACCTCTATCGAGGTGTGGCTGTTTTGATGTAGAAACCGGAGGGGAGGAACTGGTCAAGCCTCACGGGCGATTAGTACAGCTCGGCTCCATGTGTTGCCACACTTCCACCTGCTGCCTATCAACGTACTCGTCTCGTACGGCCCTTCCGAGAGTCCGAAGACTCTGGGAGTATTCC
>Ga0224512_10003202_pt1 | contig 14534 bp, 12 predicted proteins | sample SF_May12_sed_USG_4_FD_169103 | JGI IMG/M metagenome (GOLD analysis project Ga0224512, IMG submission 169103) | Sediment microbial communities from San Francisco Bay, California, United States - SF_May12_sed_USGS_13 | ecosystem: Environmental > Aquatic > Marine > Sediment | place: USA...
CCGCCCGGTCACCGATCGGCCTCCCCCTGCGCTTGTTGCTGGTAGGTGCGGCTCCTGGCCGTGCCGGCGGGACGTGCCCCGTCCTCGGTTTGGGGAAGAAGGGGGCGGGGTGCGCACCGTCCTGCGAAGCCGGGACGGGCTCTCGTACACCGCTCTCATACACCATGGTCTCCCGTCCGAGACTGGGGACGAAGCCGATCCGAAGACCGGGGTACGACCACCGTGGCCAAGAGCAAACCGGGCAAGATACACGCCATTCTGGGCCGGAGCCGGCGCACCGGCCGCTGGCGTCTCGGCCCCAAGACGTCGGTCATCGCCATGCTCGGCTCCTGCCGCCTCGACCTGCGCGACGCCCAGATCGACGGCGAGATCTCGAAGATGACCGCCAGCGTGTTCCTGGGGTCGGTGACGATCGTTGTGCCGCCCGGGGTCGAGGTGCGACCCTCCGGGATGTCGCTGCTCGGTAGCGCCTCGGTCAACGTCCCCCCGTTCGACGAGGTCGGCGAGCCGGTGCTGATCGAGCTGGAGTGGACGACGATCTTCGGCCGGCTCCGGGCCGGCGCCGAGATCGAGCCGGAGGAGGCGGAGGCAGCCGAGGTCCCACCCGCAGCCCCGGCCCCCCAGGAGGCCGAAGCCGCGCCAACGCCCGATACCGGTTCCGGGGGCCTCGACGAACCGGCCGTCGAACCGGCCCCCGCCACCCCCGTCCGCTTGGAGGATCGCGACGAGCCGAGCGCCGACACCACGCCGGCCGAACCGGCATCGGAGGCCCAGACCGCCGACACGGCCGCGGACCGCGCCGGCGCCGACGGAGCCGAGCCCGTGGCCGCACCGGCCGGCGCCGGCTCCGACGACCCCTGGTCGATCCCGGGATCGGCGGATCGCGATCTCGGCAAGGGCAACGGGGAGACCTGATCGCCGGCCCTGCCGGACCCGGGGTCGCCGGAGCGTCGCCGATCGGTCGATACTTGACCGGGTGAGCGACACGACCGGCGCGCCGGCGACCGAGTCCCGCACGACCGGGACCGTCACCCACTGGGGACCGTTCCTGGTCCGCAGCGACGGCCGGACCGTCACCGAGGTCCTGGGCCATCCCACCGACCCCGATCCCTCCCCCATCGGCCAGAGCCTGCGGGCGGCCACCGAGCTGCGGGTCACGACCCCGGTCGTCCGCCGCTCCTGGCTCGAAGGTGGACCGGGCTCGGCCACGGACCGCCGCGGCCGGGAGCCGTTCGTCGAGATCGGCTGGGACGAGGCCCTCGACCTGGTGGCCGGCGAGCTGGAGCGGGTCCGGGCGGACCACGGCAACCAGGCGATCTACGGCGGCTCCTACGGCTGGGGCTCGGCCGGGCGGTTCCACCAGCCGTCGAACCAGATCTACCGGTTCCTGCGGCTCTTCGGCGGCTATACCGACGCCCGGGGGACCTACTCCGCCTCGGCGGCCGAGACGATCATCCCCCACGTGCTGGGCATGAGCTACCACGCCGCCATCGCCGGACAGACCTCGTGGTCGGTCATCGCTGAACACACCGAGCTGTTCGTGAGCTTCGGCGGGATGCGGCTGTCGAACGCGCAGGTCACCTTCGGCGGATCCGGGCCCCACCACACCCGGGGCTGGCTCGAGCGGTGCCGCTCGACCCGGTTCGTGTCGATCGCGCCCCTGGGCGACGACGATGCCGACTTCGTCGGCCACCGCTGGATGCCCCTTCGCCCCGGGACCGACGTGGCCCTGATGGCCGGGCTGCTCCACACGCTGGTCGTCGAGGGCCGGGCCGACGAGCGGTTCCTCGAGCGCCACTGCCAGGGCTGGGATCGGCTGCGGGCCTACCTCCTCGGCGGGACCGACGGTGTGACCAGGGACGCGGCCTGGGCCGCCGCCATCTGCGGGCTGGCCTCCGAGACGATCGTCGACCTGGCCCGCGAGATGGCCGGCCACCGGACGATGGTCGGGGTCAGCCTGTCGATCCAGCGGGGCGACCACGGCGAGCAGCCCTACTGGATGGGCATCGCCCTCGCCGCCGCCCTCGGGGGGATCGGGCGGCCCGGCCAGGGCTTCGCCATGGGGTTCGGGGCCAACGGCAATGCCGGCGCCGGCCAGACCCGGAAGCGGATCCCCGCACCGCCCATCCCCGGCCAGCACCCCGACATGCCGGTCATCTCGGTGTCGAGGGTGGTCGAGCTGCTGGAGAACCCGGGCGTCGACTTCCACTTCAACGGCGTGACCGACACGTTCCCCGACATCAAGCTCGTGTACTGGGCCGGGGGCAACGTCTTCCATCACCACCAGGACCTCAACCGCCTGCGTCGAGCCTGGACCCGGCCCGAGACGATCATCGTTCACGAGCCCTTCTGGACCCCGATGGCCCGCCACGCCGACATCGTGCTGTCGGCCACCACCCCGCTGGAGCGCAACGACCTCGGTGGGGCCGAGACGGTGCTGGTGGCGATGCAGGCCGCCCTCCCGCCCCAGGGCCTGGCCCGCGACGACTACGCCATCTTCGCCGACCTGGCCCACCGCCTCGGCTTCGGTGACGACCACACCTGCGGGCGCGACGGCGATGCCTGGGTCCGCCACCTGTACGAGGGGTTCCGCCAGGCCAACGGCTACGCCCCGCCCTTCGAGGAGTTCTGGGAGGAGGGCCACCTCATCCACCCCGACATGGCGGCGATGGGAGCTCGGCGCCAGGTCTTCCTCGAGGAGTTCCGGGCCGAGCCCGAGGCCAACCCGCTCGGCACCCCGTCCGGCCGGATCGAGTTGTGGTCCGACGTCGTCGCCGCCTTCGACTACGACGACTGCCCACCCCACCCGGCATGGCTGGAGCCCTACGAGCGCCTCGGCACGGCGGCGGCCGAGCGCCACCCCCTGCACCTGGTGTCGAACCAGCCGGAGTTCCGGCTCCACAGCCAGTGCGACCACGCCGAGCCGAGCCGGGCCAGGAAGGTGGCGGGGCGGGAGCCGATCCGGCTCCACCCCGACGACGCTGCGGCCCGGGGCATCGAGGCCGGCGACGTCGTCCGGGTGTTCAACGACCGCGGGGCCTGCCTGGCGGGGGCGGTGCTCAGCGAGCGGGTGATGCCCGGCGTCGTCCAGCTCTCGACCGGGGCCTGGTACGACCCCGACGACGACGGCACCTGCAAGCACGGCAACCCCAACGTCCTCACCCGGGACAAGGGCACCTCCAGGCTGGCCCAGGGACCCACCGCCCACACCTGCCTGGTCGAGGTCGAGCGCTTCGAGGGTGAGCCCCCACCGGTCACCGCCTTCGACCAACCGGAGATCCTGACGCGCGACGGTCGTCCGACCCGCTGACGATCACACCGGCCTGGCAGACTCGCCCCATGGCCATCGAACTGAACCACACGATCGTGGCCGCCTCCGACGCCGAGGCTTCGGCCCGGTGGCTGGCCGAGCTCTTCGACACCGACCCGCCGGACCGGTTCGGCCGTTTCTGGCAGATCACGACCGCCAACGGCGTCGGCCTCGACTTCGCCTCGGTCGGCCAGAGCGACGAGATCCGCCCGATCCACTACGCCTTCCTCGTCTCCGAGGACGAGTTCAGCGCGATCCACGGCCGGATCGTCGAGCGCGGGATGGACCACTGGGCCGATCCCGGCCGGTCGAGGCCGGGCGAGATCAACACCCGCGACGGTGGGCGTGGCGTCTACTTCCTCGCCAACGACGGCCACTTCCTCGAGATCAGCACCGTCCCCTACGGCGGGTTCTGAGCCGGCAGGTCGGCCCGGTGCCCCGGCCGGCCGGGTCACGGGGCGGGACGGGCCTCCCACCGTCGGTCGGCCTCCTCGGCCAGGGCCGCCTTGTCGATCTTGGCCGTACCGGCCAGGGGCAGCTCGTCGAGCAACCAGACGGCGCGCGGGTGCTGGTAGGCCGGGCCGTTGGCCAGGGCCCAGGCCTTGATCTCCGCCTCGTCCGGCTCGTGTCCCGGGGCGGCGACGACGAAGGCCACCGGCAGGGCCCCCTTCAGCTCGTCCGGCACCGGGACAACCGCGGCCTGGTGGACCCCCGGGCACCGCTCCAGCATCTGCTCGACGTCGCCGGGGTAGACGTTCTCGCCGGCGCAGGTGAACATGTCGTCGACCCGACCGACGAAGAAGTGCCATCCCGCCTCGTCGGCCTCCATCACGTCGCCGGTGTGGTACCAGCCGTCGGTCAGACGCTCGGCGGTCACGTCGGGCAGTTGGTGGTAACCGGCCATCATCCCCGGGCTGCGGACCCACAGCTCGCCCTGGCGACGGCCGGTGACCGGGTCGGGCTCGGCGTCGGCCCCGGTGGCGGGGTCGACGAGCCGGGTCTCCACCGCGGCCAGGGGGTGGCCGACCGAGATGTCGGGCCGAGGTGCCCCCTCCGGGTGGCCGCCGAAGACAGCGACGACCTCGGTCGTGCCGTAGCCGTTGGTGATGACGACGCCGGGACCGAACAGCTCCCTGGCCTGGTCGAAGAGGGCCTGCGACATGGGGGCCGAGCCGATCGACAGCCGCCGGACCGACGAGCGGTCGAGCCGCTCCAGCAGGTCGGGGCGGGCGAACATCAGGGCGAACATGGTGGGGACGCCGGTCATGGCAGTGACCCGGTGGAGGTCGATGGCCCGCAGGTAGTCCTCGGCGTCGAAGCGCCGGAGGAGCACGATGCTGCCGCCGAGGGCCAGGGCCATCTTGAGCTGCATCTGGGCGTTCTTGTGGTACATCGGGGCCGAGACGAGCAGCCGCTCGTCCGGATCCATCGGCATGACCCCGGAGAGGTACTGGTCGATGCTGAACAGCTGACCGCCGTGGGTCAGCAGCACCCCCTTCGGTCGGCCGGTCGATCCCGAGGTGTACATCTGGACCGCCACGTCGTCCGGCTCGGCCTCGGCCACCGCCAGCGGATCGACGGTCAGTAGCCCGTCCCAGTCGGCCGAGCCGATCTCCACGGTGGGCACCCCGTCCGGGACCCGGTCCTCGTTGGCCCCATCGTGGACGACGAGGGAGAGGCCGGCGTCGTCGGCGACCCAGGTCAGCATGTCGACCGGTTGGCGGCAGTTGAGGGGGACGGTGACCATCCCGGTCCGGACGATGCCGAAGTAGCAGGCCGCGTAGTCGACGGAGTTGTCGGCCAGGATCCCGACCCGGTCGCCCGGCCCGAGCCCCCGGGCCCGGAGCCCGGCCGCGATCCGGCCGCAGCGCTCATCGAGCCCGGCGTACGTCACCAATGCGGGCCTGGCCAGGTCGCCGCCGGTGGCGTCGAGGAAGGCCACCCGATCGGTGCCGACCCACCGGGAGAAGATCCCGCCCAGGTTGGTGGTCGTCGCGACCTCGGTCATCGCCCCTGTGGCGAGATGACGATCTTGCCGAAGAACCGCCGCTCCTCCAGCAGCCGCATCGCCTCCGCCCCGCTCGAGAGGGGGAGGACCCGGTCGACGACCGGCTTCAGGCGGCCGTCCGCGACCATGGCCAGCAGGGCCTCGAGGTCGCGCCGCTGCCAGCCGTTCGAGCCCCGGATGTCCATCTCGGCGGTCCAGATGAAGCGGATGTCGGTCGGCGGGTCGAACCCGGCGGTGGCCCCGCAGGTGAGCAATCGCCCGCCCCGCTTGACCATCCGCAGGGTCTGGGCCCACGTGTCGCCACCGGTGAAGTTGACGACGACGTCCCACCCACCGCCGGCGAACAGCGACCCGGTCCGCTCCCGGGTGAACCGGGCGATGTCCTGGGTCGAGTAGTCGACCGTCTCGTCTGCGCCCAGCTCCTCCAGGGCCCGGCACTTGTCGGCCGAGCCGGCGGCGGCGACGACGCGGGCCCCGACGAGCTTGGCCAGCAGCACGCAACACGTGCCGACGCCGCCCGAGGCACCGAGCACGAACACGGTGTCGTCGGCGGTGACGTCACCCCGGGTGAACAACATGCGGTGGGCGGTCCCGTAGGCCACGGGGAGGCAGGAGGCGTCGATGGCCGACACCTCGTCCGGCAGGGCGATGAGCTGGCGGGCGTCGACGACGACGTGCTCGGCGTAGGCCCCCCAGCGGGTGTCGCCGATCATCCGGATCTTGCCGTCGGACCACTGGACCGGATCGACCAGAACCCGATCGCCCCGCGACCAGCCTTCGACCCCGCGGCCCAGGGCGTCGACCCGGCCGGCGGCGTCGCAGCCCGGGATCATCGGCAGCGGGGTCTTGATCCCCGGCATGCCCCGCCGGGTGAACACATCGTGATAGTTGAGCGAGCAGGCCTCGACCGCCACCCGGACCTCGCCGGGGCCGGGCTCGGGCGTCTCGACGTCGTCGTAGCGGAGGACGTCGAGCCCACCGTGCTCGTCGAAGACGATGGCCTTCAACGGCGACGCCCCGTCTCGCCGCTCATTCCCATTCCTTGATCACCGGGAGGACCTCGGACGCGAACAAGCGCATGCTGGCCTCCGCCTCCTCGATCGGGATGCCGCCATAGCGGAAGCAGGTGCCGAGCTCGAACGGCCCGATCAGCTCCCTCCGCCGGCGGAAGGTCTCGATGATCTGCTCGGGCGTGCCGTGGGCGCAGGCCTGCATGAAGCCCTCGAGGAACCCGCTCTCCCCGATCCGGCTGAGCACCTCGGCCGCCTGGGCGTAGGCCTCGTAGCCCTGGATGTCGGCGAAGTGGTCGCCCATCACCTCGTAGTGGTCGAGGACGCTCGCCAGATAGTGGCCTTGGTACCGCCGGGCCTGCTCGGCCGCGTGGTCGGCGTCGGGGTGGCAGTAGACGAAGTCGGCGGTCATCGGCGGCGGTGGCTCCTCGCCGTTGAGCTCCCGGTACAGGGTCCGCCACCGCTCGATCGACGGGAGCCGGGCCTTCCAGGACCGGTCGGCGAACATCACCATCCGGGCCTTGAGCCGGGCCGCCGACTCGACCGAGTCGTCGGAGCTGGCCACGGCGTACGTCCGCCCCTCGAAGCTCCGGCTGGGTGACGGCCGGATCTGGACCCGCTCCTGCGGGTAGAAGGGCCCGTCGCCCTCGATCCAACCGGTCTTCAGGGCCTCGAGCACCATGGCCGCCCCCTCGTCGAAGCGACCGCGGGACTCCTCCATCTCGATGCCCCGGAACCCCGCGTACTCTCGGCGGGACAGGCCTCGGCCCATGCCGAACCGGACCCGGCCACCCGACAGCTGGTCGAGGAGCGAGATCTTCTCCGCCACCCGGGCGGGCTCGTTCCAGGGCATGATCACCGCCGCGGTCCCGAGGTCGATCCGGGAGGTGACCCCGGCCAGGTACGAGAGCAGCTGGATGTTGTCGGGGCAGAAGGAGTAGTCGAAGAAGTGGTGCTCGGCCGGCCACAGGCAGTCGAAGCCCAGCTCCTCGGCCAACAGGGCCAGGTGCAGCTCCTCCTCGGCCACCTGGTCGTCGGTGTGGTCGGGCCAGCCCCACCGGGCGAACACCATCTGCATGCCGACATCCATGACGAACCCCCTGCTCGCGACTCGACGTCGACGCCGAACCTAGCCGGACCGGCCCCCCCGGTTCGACTCCGGGCGGCGGGCCGTCGCCGCCGGGACCGTTCACTCGTGGGCCAGGGTGTCCCGAACGGTGAGCCGGGCCGCGGTACGAGCCGGTCGGGTGGCGCCGGCGGCGCCGATGGCCAGTGCGACCACGACCCCGAGCCCCACCCCGAGCCAGGAGAGCCGGACGGCAGCGGCGCACCGATCAGGCTCCGCCCGAGGGCCGATCGCAGGGCGAGGGCGACCGGCAGCGACGCCACCACACCGAGCGCGCAACCGACGGCGGCGATGCCGAGTCCCTGCACCAGGAACAGCCGCCGGACGGCCCAACCGGACGCCCCCAGCGTGCGGACCACCCCGATCTCCCTGGTCTGCTCGACGACGCTCAACGTCATCGAGCCGGCCACCCCGATCATCACCACCAGCGCCAGGACGACCCCGATGATCAACAGGAACGCCACGACAAGGGCGAAGAGGCCGTCGACAGAGGACCGGTGCTCGGCATCGGTCAGAACCGAGCCGACCGGCAGGCCGGCGTCGCGGGTGTCCGACTCGAGGCGCGATGCGACCTCCGACTGGTCGGACCCCGGCACCAGCTCGACGGCGAGCAGGTTGGCTTCGCCGGGCCGGCCGAGCTCGTCGGCCAGCGCGTCGACCGGCAGGTAGGCGACGGGCCCGACCAGCGTGGTCGTGGCCACGCCGACGACCGTCCAGACTCCCCGCCGGCCCTCGATGTCGAGGGTGAGGGGTCCCCCGACGGCCAGATCGGGCTCCTCGTCGAGCAGGTGGCTGTTGACGGCGACCGGCCGATCGTCGGCGCCGTCGAACCTGCGGCCGTCCACCAGGGTCGGTTCGATCGACGCCGATCCGATCGGTGCGGCGGTGATGCTGATGTTCTCGTTCTCGGTGCCGTCCGGTCTGATACGTAAGCACTGGCTCAGGATCCAGCCTTCGACGCCCGCCATGGTCGGCATCGTGCCCCGGCCCGGGCGGCGGAGCCAGGGGCGAAGGTCGGATCGCCGGCCGGTGCTCCGCAGCGGACGCTCAGGCGGCGGGGGCGTACTGCTCGATGTAGGCCAGGATCTCGTCCTCGCCCCGGTGCCAGCCCGGCTGGAGGATCAGCCGGTCGACGCCGAGCTCGGCGTAAGCCTCCAGATCGCCGTCGCCCAGCCGCCGGGGCGGAGTGATGCTGATCTCCAGCGGGCCGAGGTGGGCCGGCCGCTCGCTGCGCTCGGCCGCCGCCCGGAGGCGGGCGATGTCGTCGGCGGTCGTCTCGGGGTCCCGCCTGAAGCCGTACCAGCCGTTGGCCAGCCGGACCGCCCGGCGGGCGGCGGCCATCGAGTGCCCACCGACGACGGTGTGGATGTCGCCCTGGGGTGGCTTCGGGTTGGCGGTCACGCTCTCGAAGCGGACGAACTCACCGTCGAAGCTGGCGGCGTCCTCGGTCCAGAGCCGGCGCATCGCCGCCAGGTACTCGTCGGCCCGGTCGCCCCGGCGCTCCATCGGGGTCGAGCAGGCGGTCATCTCCGGCTCCAGGTAGCCGACCCCGAGCCCGAACAGCAGCCGGCCGCCCGACACGTGGTCGAGCGAGGCCAGGCTCTTGGCCAGGACCGCCGGTTGGCGCTGGGGCAGGATGATGATCCCCGACCCGAGCTTGATGGTCGACGTCGCCGCCGCGACGAAGGCGAGGGCGACCGCGGTGTCGACCATCGGGGTCTCGGGTGGGGCCGGCGACGGCGGAGCCTGGGGGTCGGGGAGGACGATGTGCTCGCCGGTCCACACCGACTCGTAGCCCGCATCCTCGGCCGCGGTGGCCAGACGTATCATCATGCGGGGATCCTCACCCCCCATGTTGATGCCGAAGATGCCGAGGTGGGGCGTGGTCGTTGAGCCGTCGAGTGCCATGGGCCGCATCTTGGCAGCCACCGGCGGTGCCCACCACTCACCGCCACGGTGGCGCCGGTCGTGCGGTGGTCAGCCCGGTGATGGCGGCCCGCCGGCGCCGGCCCGTTCGGGATCGTCATCGACGTCGAGCGAGGCGGCCAGCAGGGCCAGGCGCTCGGTCCAGCGGCCCTCGACGGCGGCGATCCAGTTGCGGACATCGGTGAAGCCGTCGAGCCGGGCCTCGAACCGGGTCTCCCGGCCCACCCGCCGCGAGCTGGCGATGCCGGCCCCGGCCAGGAGCTGGAGGTGCTTCGAAACCGCCTGGCGGCTGATGGCCAGCTGGCCGGCCAACGCCGTCGCCGTCGTCGGACCACCGCTCACCAGCAGCTCGACGATGTGACGCCGCGTCGGGTCGGCCAGTACGGCGAAGGGATCGCGCTCGCTCATCGGGCCCGGTCGCTCAGATCCGGGCTGCACGCCAGCGACAGCACCGCCAGCCGCTACGCACCAGCGCCAACCTGGTCATCGGCCAGCTCCTGCACCTCGAGTCCCAGGACGACGAGAAGGACATCCAGCTCTACATCAACTCCCCCGGCGGCTCGATCACCGCCGGCTTCGGGATCTACGACACGATGCAGTTCATCGGCCCCGACGTGTCGACGATCTGCGTCGGCCAGGCCGCCTCGTGGGCCGCCGTCCTGCTGGCCGCGGGCGCCCCGGGCAAGCGGCTGGCCCTGCCCAACGCCCGGGTCCTCATCCACCAGCCCAACGGCGGGGCCCAGGGCCAGGCCTCCGACATGGAGATCCAGATGGAGGAGATGCGACTGGCCCGGCGCCGCATCGAGGAGCTCCCGGCCCACCACACCGGCCAGGACCGGGAGCGGATCGCCTGCGACATCGAGCGGGACTACATCGTCCGGGGCGACGAGGCGGTGGCCTACGGGCTGGTCGACGAGGTGGTCCCCAACCGCCGACCCGAGGACCGCCAGCGGATGGGCTACGAGCCGCCGGTCCACCCCGTGGGCGAACCGGTCGATACCGGGTGATCGGTCCGCTCAGCCGACCCGGGCCGCCGCCGCGGCCGGCACGAACACCGACTCGAACAGCGCGTCGATCTCGTCGGGCTCGGCGATGAGGAGGACCATCACCCCGTCGGGACCGGGTGACGCGGCCAGTCGGGCGGAGGACTGGTCGCCGTCGGCGCCACGGAACGCGGTCCACTCCTGCCCCTCGATGACGAGCGGCTCGTCCTCGGTGAAGTCGATGCCGGCCTGACCGCCGAGGAACTGGACAAGGGTCGCCGGATCGAGGCCGCCGGTCGGCTGTACGGCCAGCGTTGTCGGGTCGAGGGCGGTCCGCTGACGGGCGAAGACCCCGTTGCCGGCGTCGGTCCACGACGCCGGCCGGACGCCGCTGATGGCGACGAGGCCCTCGCTGGCGAACTCGACCAGCTCGACGGGGCCGTCGTCCGGCTCCGAGACCCACACCGGTTCGGCGGTGTCGGCGATGCACGAGCCGTCCGGCTCGACGGTCGGATCATCGAGGAAGGCCGACACCAGCTCGGCCCCGCACTCGGTGGTGACGATCCCGTGGCCGTCGTGGGGGAAGAGGAACGAGTAGTGGTTGGGGAGGCCCTCGGCGACGGTGTCGGCCCCCGAGGGCGGGGTGATCGGATCGTACTGGCCGGCCAGCAGGAGGGCCGGCACCTCGCTCGAGACGGTCTCGTCCTCGACGTCGGGGGCTCGCCCGGCGGGCCAGATCGCGCACTGCTCGAAGACGGTCACGCCGCCGTCGACCTGTTGGAGGCGGGCATAGCCGGCGTTCTCCGGGGTGTTGGCCTCCAGCACCTCCTCCGACTCGAAGGGGATCTCCTCGTTGCACTCGACCGAGAGCTGCAGGCCCTCGGAGAGATAGGCGAGGTTGGTCAGCTGGACGGAGCCGAGGAGACCGATCGACCGGTCGTCGCCGTTCTCGGCCTCGGCCACCATGGCCGGGACGACCGAGAACAGCGTGCGGTCGTACAGAGCCGAGAACACCAGGCCCATCACGTCGTCGCCGTCGAAGACCGCCTGCAAGGTGTCGCCACCGACCAGGTTGCGTACCTCGACCTCGGCCGGTTCGGCGTCGAGTTGGTCGAGCAGGGCGAAGAAGCGCGCCTCCAGGTCAGGGTAGGCCTCGGCGCAGGCCAGGCTCTCGGCACACCCCTGGAACAGCTGCTCGAAGGCCCGCACCGCTCCGGGGACGAAGTTGGACCACAGGTCGGCCTCGTTGGGGAAGATCGAGTCGAGCACCACCGAGCGTACGGAGTCGGGGTACATCCGGAGATAGGTCTGGGCCAGCCGGGTGCCGTAGGAGATCCCGATCACGTTGAGCTGGCCCTGGCCGAGCAGGCCCCGGATCGCCTCGACATCGTTGGCGCTGGCCACGCTGTTGTAGGCGGCGAGATCGGCGCCCGACGCCTCCAGGCGCTCACGGCACGCCCCCAGGGCGGCGAGGGTGGCGTCGGCTCGAGCGCTCGGATCGATCTCGCCGGCCAGCTCGGCCAGCGCGACCTCGGTCACCTCGGGGCAGTCGAGAGCGGGCTCCGACGTCCCGACGCCCCGCTGGTCGAACACGATGTAGTCCCGACCGTCGAGGAAGGGATCGACCAACCGGAGGTAGGAGAAGGAAAGCGAGTCCAGGGTGTGGCCGCCGGGGCCACCGTCGAAGTAGATCAACGGGTCGTCGAGCGACCCGTCGCCCTCGAAGACCGCGACCTGGAGCACGACCCGGTCGTCGGGGTCGGGAGCGGCCCAGTTCTCCGGCACCGACACGGCGTAGCAGCTCGGCCGCACGGGCAGGGGTACGAGCTCGTCGAACGAGCAGGTGGCCGACTCGATCGACGCGAGGGATGCGGGGTCGGCCAGCGCCCCCTCCGGCAGCTCGCCGGCCGTGGCCCCCCCGTCACCGTCGCCGTCGCCGTCGGTCGCGGTGGCGGTCCCGTCGACCTCGTCCATGCCCGACACGTTGCTCCCGATGACCGGATCCTCGTCGGTCCCGCGGTTGACGCAGGCGGCGGTCAGCACCGACAGGACAGCGACCACGACGATCGGGAACCGTAGGCGCTGTACCTTCATGACCGTTCCACCTCCGGAATCCGCCGGGACAGGGAGCCACGATAGGTGTAATCGTCGTTGCGATGGTGGCGGTCGGGCTCCGACCCGGGGCGTCGCCGAACGTCGCCGGACCCGACTCCCTTTCCCCCCATCCAGGCGGTTGGTGGGAACTAGGGTCTCGACCATGGGATCGGTCGAGCTCTCTGGCGTCGCCTTCAGCTACGACACCGGGCCGCCCATCCTGTCGGGAGTCTCGTTCAAGGTGAGCGACGGCGACCACGCCGCGCTCGTCGGGGCGAACGGCGCGGGCAAGACCACCGCCCTGCGGCTGCTGGCCGGTGAGCTGCCGCCGACCGGGGGCACGGTCACCGTGTCGGGCACTGTGGCCTACATGGACCAGATGGTCGGGACGGCACCGGGGATGACGGTGCGAGACCTCTACCTCTCGCTGTCGGCCGAGCGCTTCGGGTCGGCCGCCCGCCGGCTGATCGAGGCCGAGCGACGACTGGCCGAGGATGGATCCGGCGAGGCCGGCGTCCGCTACGCCGAAGCGCTGGCCGGTTGGGAGGCGATCGGCGGCTACGACCTGGAGGTGTGGTGGGCGTCCTGCGCCGACCGGGCGGTGGGCATGCACTGGTCGGAGCTGGCGGACCGCCCGACGGCCACCTTCTCCGGAGGGGAGCAGAAGCGCCTCGCCCTCGAGCTGCTGTTCGACTCCGACCACGACGTGCTCCTGCTCGACGAGCCGGACAACTTCCTCGACGTTCCGGGCAAGGAGTGGCTGGCCGAGCGGATGAACGCCTGCCCGAAGACGATCCTGTACGTCTCGCACGACCGGGCCCTGCTGGCCGCCACCTCCCGCAAGGTGGTGACGATCGAGGCCGAGGGGGCGTGGGTCCACGGTCACTCGTTCGCCACCTGGGCCGAGGCCCGCCGGGCCCGGGGCGAACGCATCGACGAGCTGAACCGGCGGTGGAACGAGCAGCGGGAACACCTCGTGGCCCACGTGAAGGAGATGAAGCGGCGGGCGTCGTTCAGCGAGAAGTTCGCATCGAAGGCCAAGGCGGCCGAGAGCCGGCTCCGCCACTTCGACGAGGCGGGCCGCCCGCCGGCCCCGGTCGCCGAGCAGAGGGTCGAGATGCGCCTGACCGGGGCCCGGACCGGCAAGCGGGCCGTCCTGCTCGACGAGCTGGAGCTGACGAATCTGACGTTCCCCTTCGACGACGAGATCTGGTTCGGCGACCGGGTCGGGGTGGTCGGGCCCAACGGGTCCGGCAAGAGCCACCTCCTCCGGCTCCTGGCCGGCGAGGCGGTCGAGCACGAGGGGAGCTGGCGGCTGGGAGCCGGCGTGGTGCCGGGACTGTTCTCCCAGACCCACCGCCACCCCGAGCTCGAGGGTCGGACCGTGCTGGACATCCTGACCGGCGACCACATCGCCTCCCAGATCAACGCCCGCGGCTCCGCGCTGTCGCTGCTGCGCCGCTATGAGCTGACGGCGGTGGCCGACCAGCGGTGGGAGAGCCTCTCCGGTGGCCAACAGGCCCGGTTCCAGATCCTGCTCCTCGAGCTGGGCGGAGCGACGCTCCTCCTGCTCGACGAGCCGACCGACAACCTCGATGTGGCCTCGGCCGAGGCCCTCGAGGCGGGGCTGGCGTCGTTCGAGGGGACGGTGCTGGCCGTGAGCCACGACCGCTGGTTCCTGCGGTCCTTCGAGCGGTTCCTCGCGTTCGATGCGGACGGCGAGGTCCACCACGCGGAGCGCCCCGACCGGGCCTGGCGGTGAGCGGGCCGCGGTGGTCCTGGTCGTCCCGCTAACGGCGGCCGGGGCTGCCGTGGCAGGCGAGCGGATCGGTGGTGAAGCCCGACCCGTCCCGGAGGGCGATGGTCGGGGCCATGATGACGTCGCCGCGCCCGTTGACCGAGTCGAGGTTGGCCAGCGCCACCAGCGCCACCCCGTCGTTGTCGAGCGCGGTGAAGGTGGCGTTGAAGCCGTAGTCCTCGTCATCCGGGTCGGCCGAGCCGTCGTCGCTCCACGCGTCCGGGCCGTAGGCGTCGGAGCCGACGCCCGCGATCCCCCGACGGTCGAACAGCCACTGCA
>Ga0224512_10003203_pt1 | contig 14533 bp, 13 predicted proteins | sample SF_May12_sed_USG_4_FD_169103 | JGI IMG/M metagenome (GOLD analysis project Ga0224512, IMG submission 169103) | Sediment microbial communities from San Francisco Bay, California, United States - SF_May12_sed_USGS_13 | ecosystem: Environmental > Aquatic > Marine > Sediment | place: USA...
ACAAACCGTTCGACAATCCAGGAGGAGTCATCGATGCCGCGCTGGCCGCCGGAATGCCCCGCCTGCAGGCGACCGCCATCATGCGTCCCTGGCTGGCCGACTATTACTACGGGCCAACCGAGGTGCGGGCCGAGATCGACGCCGCCGAGAAATATGGTGTTGGCTGGATGTTGTGGAACGCGAACAGCAACCACACCCCGGGCGCTCTCCTACCGGAGGACTCCGATCCCACGGCCGAATGACTCGGGGATCAGCGCTTGGGAACGAACGCCGATCCCATGATGGCCGGAGTAAATGGCCCGACTGCTTCTCCATCAGCTGCGTAGCGGTACAGGGCCGTCTGGAAGATAGCGCTGAGCGCCGAAAGCACCACGGCCACCCCGACCATCCAGACCACGGCCACGGCCACCGAGATGGCTGCCACTGTGCCGCTACCGCTCGCCACCGCCACAGCGACGAGGGCTACTGCCGGAAGTATGGCCAGGAATCCGAGCAGCCCGAATCCGACCATGGCTGTCACATTCTCGCCCCAGGTGCGCTTGAACAACTCACCGGACCGCCTGATGGCGTCGCGGACCGGGACATCCTCGATCACGAGCACCGGGATGACAAGGAAGGTGACCAGGCTCCAGGCGATGCCCGCCAGCGAGGCCGCGATGCGACCGATAATGCCGCCCCGTTCCTCGAGCGCCCTGAGCAGAACGGAGACGGTGGCCGAGACGACGGCCCACGGGAAGATCCGACCGGCGCGCTGCGTGGCACCCCGCAAAGCGCTTCCCAGAGTGGGGTTGCCGCCCTGCAATCGCTCGTCCGCTGCTGCGACGAGAGCCGTGTTGAAGAAGATCGTCACATAGGCGAGAGCAACATACGTGACGAACGCGACCACGTACGTGAGGGGGCTCTCTTGATCGACAATCAGCAGTGTCGGAATGACGAAGGTGGCCGCCACAATGGCGCCGGCCAGAAACGAGAGGATCGGGAGGAGCAACAACTCCTTGTCCGCCCTGAGAACCCCGAAGGAGGCTTTCGCCAATTCCATGGTTCGTGCGATCTTGCCCATAGCTCCTCATTCCTTGGATGGAATGCCATTCTGCCCGAACCGGCGGCCCTGCCCATGGCTTGTACGCTGTTGCAGATGGAGATCGCTGCGCTGCAAGAGGATCTGGTCGGTTGCCGGCTGTGTCCGCGGCTGGTTTCCTGGCGAGAGCAGGCGGGTCGCGACAAGCGAGCCGCCTACCGGGACTGGGAGTACTGGGCCAAACCGGTGCCCGGATTCGGGGATCCCCGGGCCAGACTGCTCATTGTCGGGCTGGCGCCCGCGGCCCACGGGGCCAATCGCACCGGCCGGATGTTCACCGGAGACCGGTCGGGTGACTGGTTGTTCCGGGGGCTGTATCGGGCCGGTTTCGCCAACCAGCCCGACTCGGTTTCCCAAGATGACGGGCTCGTGCTGACGGACGCCTTCGTCAGCGCCATCGTCCGTTGCGCCCCACCCGACAACAAGCCTTCAGCGGTTGAGAAAGAGGCATGCCGGTTCTGGCTGGATGCGGAACTGGATGGGCTGCGAGGGGTTGAGGTCATAGTTCCGCTGGGCGGCATGGCCTATGTCCAGGTCTTGCGCATCCTTTCCGCTCGCGGTATGCCCATCCCCAAACCGCGTCCGCGTTTCGCCCACGGGTTGGAGGTGGATCTGCGGCCCTCCGGTCCAGCTCTGGTTGCTTCCTACCACCCCAGTCAGCAGAACACATTCACCGGACGACTCACCGAAGAGATGCTGGACGCGGTCTTCGACAGAGTACGACAGCTTATGACCGGAGATGGCCAGCGGCGAAATATGACAAGCGAACGATAGGATCCATTTCTCCTATCTATCCGGTGCTAATACCATGGGTTTGCATCACTTCGAGGAGTTCTTTTCGTGCCATCCCGTTCCGCTCTGCCGCTTCGCTCCGAGACCGTCGATCAGTTCAACGGCGAGGTTCCCGATTGGTTAACGGCCCGGCGGCAGCGGGGTTTGAAGCTCTTCGAGAAACTGGATATGCCGTCCTCGGCAGAAGAGGTCTGGCGCTACGTCGACCTGCCGTTTCGGCTCCAGGACCTCGATCTTGCTCCATCCCCCGTCGGTGGAATGGATGACACCGATGACGTGGCCGCGGCGCTTGGGGTCACGGCCGGTCGGGCGACGATCGTGGATGGGGCGGTAACCGATCTGAGTGCCGGCGATGACGGGGTGGTCTTTGTATCCCTCCAAGAAGGACTGAACGAGCACGGAGATTTCATGTCGCGTTTCTTCGCTACAGGAGTCGCACCCGACCTCGATGTGTTCTCGGCTGCGCATCACGCCTTCGCCCACGATGGCGTGCTCTTGCGGGTTCCGGCCAACCGCCAGGTCGAGGAGCTGTTCTACATCGATGTGCAAGCAACGGCGGAGGGCACAGTTTCTTTCCCGCACGTAACGATCGTGGTTGAAGCGAACGCCGAAGCGAGCGTGGTGGTCTCCTTCCGGTCGCCGGACGGCCGGTTCCTGGTCGTGAATCCTCATGTCGAGGCCTTTGTCGAAGATGGGGCCCGCCTCAAGCTGAGCACAGTGCAGCGGTTTGGCTACGAAACCCACAGCATCACCCATGAGCGGGTTTTGATCGGTCGCGACGCGAACGCCCGGTTGGGGGAGGTTGGACTTGGTGGCCGGCTGGGACGGTTGCATCTCAGTCTCGATGTGGCCGGGCGCGGTGCCTCCACGGACCTGGTCGGGCTGTTTTTTGGAGAACAGGAACAAACCCTCGACTACCGCCTCTTCATGAACCATTCGGGATCGAACACGTCCTCGAACGTCTTCCTCAAAGGGGCTGTGGAAGACCAGGCACGCTCGGTTTTCACGGGTCTCGTGAAGATCGAGAAAGACATCGCCAAAGTGAGCGCGTTTGAGACGAATCGCAACCTGGTCCTTTCTGAGGGCGCATCCGCTCACTCGGTCCCCAATCTGGAGATCCTCAGCGACGATGTCATTTGCGGCCATGGTTCGACTGTCGGACCGCTTGAAGATGAGCCGCTCTATTACCTGATGAGCCGCGGCCTATCGGAAGCGAGAGCGGCCCGGTTGCTGGTCCACGGATTCTTCGAGGAGGTCATCAATCGATTGCCGCACGCCGGCCTGGCCGCGCCGGTTCGGGCGGCCGTCAACCGCAAGTTCGTTGAGGCGCAGCAGGAAGGCCGGGTCTGATGGCAGAGTGGGTCAAGATCACGAACACCGGTTCGCTTCCAGAAGGGCGGGGTGTCCGGGTTGAGGCTGGTCCCCATCGCATCGCACTGTTCCGCACCGGCGATGCAGTGTTCGCCATCGGTGACCGCTGCAGCCATGCCGAGGCTTCGCTGTCGGAAGGGGATGTCTTTGATTTCGAGATCGAATGTCCCCGTCACGGAGCAACGTTCGATCTGAGGACGGGCAAGGCGCTGTCGCTTCCGGCTACCAGGCCCGTACCCGTGTACGAAACCAAGAGCGAGGGCGGCGACCTGTACCTGCTCCTCGACGACCGGGAGGAATTGTGACCAGTGCAGCTCTGTTGATCAAGGACGTCCGGGCGTCCGTCGGAGGTACCGCCATCCTCAAAGGCGTTGACCTCGAAGTCCCTTTCGGGGAGTTTCACGCCATCATGGGGCCCAACGGATCAGGCAAATCGACGTTGTGTCATGTGCTGACCGGCAAGAAGGATTATGCGGTGGAGGGTTCGGCCGAACTAGGTGGCACCGAACTACTCGACAAGTCCGTCACGGATCGGGCCCGGCTCGGGCTCATGCAGGGGTTTCAATATCCGGTTGAGATTGCCGGCGTTGGGTTGCGGGAATTCCTCGAGGAAGTTGCCGACGAACGGGCGATTCCGGAGCAGATCGAGGCGCGCCTGGCCGCTTCAGCCGGCACGTTCGACATGGAGCCGTTCCTCGATAGGGCCGTCAACGTCGACCTCTCGGGCGGCGAGAAGAAACGCTCCGAGATTTTTCAAATGGCAGTGCTGACCCCCAAGGTGGCCGTGCTCGACGAGATCGATTCGGGTCTCGACATCGACGCAGTCCGAGAAGTTGCCGAGGCGGTCGAAGCCATGCGAAGTCCGGACATGGCCGTCGTCATGATCACGCACTACAGCCGGATCCTCCGCTACCTGACTCCGGATCGGATCCACGTGATGATGAACGGGCGCATCGTCGCCTCCGGTGGACCCGAACTTGCCGACGAACTCGAAGACGGTGGCTACGAGGCCCTGCGCCGGCGACTGGGGATTGAGGTTGCTGCCGTTCCGGTTCGTGAAAGAGCAGTGTCGGAGTACTTCACCGACACCCCGTTCGATGTCTGATCGGGGCAGCTAGGGACTATCGGCCGGAATGGTCAACTCAAAGCTGGGGCCGCCGTTACCCGTGTAGACGAGGTCCCCTTTCATGAGCCGCGCCAGAGTGCGCGACACGGCTAGTCCCAGCCCTACGGATCCCGGCTGAGTGCCCGGTTCGTGAGCAGATGTGTACGGTTCGAAGATCGTGGCCGCTCGGTCGAGAGGGACTCCCGCTCCGTCGTCCCGAACCGCGACGGTAACCCGGTGGCCGTCCCGGAACGCATGCACGGATACGTTGCTTCCACCGTAGCGGGCTGCGTTGGACAACAGGTTGCGGATGATCTGGCGGAATCGGAGCGGATCGCCCCGTACAAACTCGGAACCGGGTTCAATCTCCACGGTCGGCCGCGGGTGTCCTCCTGATCCGCAATGCCCGGCGATCACCGCCTCGAGTTCGGCTTGCAGATCAAAGCGGCGAGCTTGGAGCGTGAGTGTACCGATGTCGGCGCGGGCGGCCACGAGGAGATCTTCGATGATGTCTGACAACTCGGAACTCTGCGACGCAATGAGGTCGACAATCTCGCGGGCGTCGCCGCCGGCATAGACATTCCAGTTGTCGTGAAGCTCATGTGATAGACCGACGACTGCGGTGAGTGGAGTGCGCAGTTCATGACTGACCGAGGCTACGAATTGGTCCTTCGACCGGATCACATCTTCGAGGCGCTCCTTGAGTGCGGTGAGTTGGGAGAGGGAATCCTCCAGACGTCCATTCTCGAGCGAAACGCTGATCTGGTTCGCAAGAGTGTCGAGGAGAGGTACGTCGTCCGCAACAAACGAACTGATGTCACCGACCCGGTTGAATACGATGATCACCCCGACCAATCCGCCGGCGCCGGTCAGGGGAGCGACGAGAGCTTCTTTGATGCGACCCCGATCGGAGGGAGGGAGGCTGAGGGCCGACGCATCCCTCTCGTTCAAGAGCGTTGCTTGACCTACTTCTGCCAACCTCTCCCAGGCGCCCGGCGGCAGGGCGGCGGGTTGCATGACGGTCAACCGATCATCCGGTCCGACTGCCGTCCAATACGTTTCCAGCCGGTTCCGTTCCGCGAAGAGAAGGATTTCGGTGTATTCCGCTTCGAGCATCCGGGTTGCGTCCCGGCAGGCCGCCACCAGGGCTGCCTCGATTTGCGGCGATCGATGCAACGAGCGGGTCGCCTCGTAGAGCGACTCGAGCTTGGCTCGCTCATGGCGCTGCGAAACGTAGGCGCGATAGGCAAGGAAGAGAATCACCGGAGGCATGAGGGCTAGCCAGCTCGCCGAGGGCGCAGCCCACAAGATGACCACGGCACTCACACCCAGGCTCGCATTCATTGAACCGGCTAGAGAACTGAGCGCCAAGACCTGCACGAGGTCCTCGCGTGGCACCCTTCCACCGGTGAGGCGGATAGCCACATTGATGAGGAGATCGGCGGCAATGGTTGCAACCAGGCTGGCCGCCACCGCCGCCAGCCAACCAATCAATCCCAGAGGATCACCCAGCGCCACGATGCCGCGGAACACCGTGATTGCCAGCGCTCCTTGCAACCCGAACTGAGCGATGTTGAAAGCGAGCTTGATGGGTGGGAGCCGCCGGTGGAAGGCGTAGACGGCTGCGATCCCCACCATCTGACCCAACGCCAGGTGAGCCGGGGCAGCGAAGAAAAGGCCAAGAACCAGAGGGATTTCGCTCATGGAGAAGGAATGAGCATCCTTGCGGAAACGCAGATGTACTACTGCCAGTTCGGCAACGTAGAAGCCAATGGCGAGACCCCACCATGGCAGCAACGGCGACTCTCGCAGCACCGGCAGGTCAAGTACCGAATACCAGATCGCGGCGGCGGTGACGGCAATGAGCGCGGTGAGGTACCACACCTTGGTGGTTCCGCGGATAGCTGGGGGAGAGCCGCTAGGCCGGCGCACCGTCTGCGTCACGTGATTTCCTCTTGTGGGCATTGGCGGATCCCTCCGCCATCTCTCGCAGATGATGTATCGGCAACCTGAGGGTCAGGCTTGACCGGAGACATTAAGGACTTAGGTCCCTGGGTCGGACCGCCAATGGTGGCCTACGCTACGGAGAAATGGGAGCGAGAGGAGCCGGCCGTGGAATATCGGATTGAACGCGACTCGATGGGCGAAGTCAAGGTACCGGTCGATGCCTTCTACGGAGCATCAACCCAGCGAGCCGTGGACAACTTCCCGGTATCCGGCATCAAAGTCGACCGCCGGATTATCTGGGCCTTTGGGTTGCTGAAAGGATCGGCAGCAGAAGTGTCGGGGGCGGATGGTTTCGTGGACGGGGACAAAGCGAAGGCTATCCGGCAGGCGGCCGACGAGGTCATGGCTGGTGGTCTCGACGACCAGTTCCCGGTCGATGTGTTCCAGACCGGTTCGGGAACCTCGAGCAACACCAACAGCAACGAAGTCATTGCCCATCGGGCCACGGAGTTGCTGGGTGGCGAATCCGGCTCGAAGCTGGTCCATCCCAACGATCACGTCAACTTCGGTCAGTCCTCCAACGACACTTTCCCCACGGCTATGCACGTTGCGGCGGTAGACGCGTTGCGCCAGGATCTGCTTCCCGCCCTGGTTGTGCTGGGCAAATCACTCGAGGGGAAAGCCAACGAGTTCGCCGACGTCGTCAAGTCGGGGCGGACCCATCTGATGGATGCCGTGCCGGTCACCCTCGGTCAGGAGTTCTCCGGTTACGCAGCCCAGATCCGCAAGGCGGCCGAAAGACTGGAGAAGGTAGTCCCGGAACTCGAGGAGCTGCCCCTGGGCGGCACGGCCACCGGGACGGGTATCAATTGCCCTCCGGGTTTTGCCGCCAAGGTCATCGCCGTCATGGCGGAACGCACCGGCTACGGGTTTTTCGAAGCCGGGAACCACTTCGAGGCGCAGGCTTCGAAAGATGCAATTGTCAACGCCTCCGGAGCTCTGAAGACGGTGGCGGTGTCGCTGTTCAAGATCGCCAACGATCTCCGCTGGCTGTCCTCAGGTCCGGTGACCGCCATCGCCGAGATCAAGCTGCCGGCCTTGCAACCAGGCAGTTCGATCATGCCTGCCAAGGTCAACCCGGTCATCCCGGAAATGGCCATGCAGGTGGCGGCGCAAGTCATGGGGAATGACACTGCCGTCGCTTGGGGAGGCGCCAACGGGAACTTCGAGCTGAACGTGATGATGCCGATGATGGCCCGCAATCTGGGGGAGTCCATCTCTCTGCTGTCGGCGGCGTGCCGGTTGATGGCTGAGAAATGTGTCGACGGCATTGTGGCCGACGCCGAGCGCGCCCGTCACCTGCTCGAGAAGAACGTGATCGTTGTCACCGCCCTGAACCCCCATATCGGATACGACAACGGCTCGGTCGCCGCCAAAGAGGCTTTCGCCAGCGGCCGCACCGTGCGGGAGGTTGTGCTCGAAAAGGGATGGATGAGTGAAGATGAAATCGACAAGGCCCTCGATCTCAAGCGCATGACCGAAGGCGGAGTCGGCTAGGAGCGGCTGCGAAGGGCTTCTTCCAGGGTGGTCCAGGCCAGGTTGGCGCATTTGATACGGACCGGGAACTTGCGGACTCCCTGCAATGCTTCCAGATCGCCGAGCATTGCCCCCGGTCGGTCTGGGTCGAGTCCGGCCGACGCAGGTGCCGCCTCGATGTCCATCATGGCTTTGAAGCCGCCGATGAGGTTCTGAACCTCGGCGAGCGTCTTACCTTTGATGGCCTGGCTCATCATGGACGCCGAAGACTGGCTGATCGAGCAGCCCTGGCCCTGGATGGCCACGTCGACGATCTGATCACCGTCCAGGCGAAGGTCGAGGGACAGTTCATCGCCGCAAAGAGGGTTGTTGCCCTCAGCGTGGGCGTCCGGGTGCTCGAGGGTCCCACGGTTCCGCGGGTTGCGGTTGTGGTCGAGGATCACCTCGCGGTAGAGCTCTTCAATCGACATGGAATACCTTCTGCACCTTCCGCAGGCCGGCGATGAGGGCGTCTACGTCCTCGGTGGTGTTGTACACCTGCAATGAAGCGCGTACGGTGGCCGGAACCCCGAGGGCTCTCGTGAGGGGTTTGGCGCAGTGGTGTCCGGCCCGTACGGCTATCCCCTCTTGATCGAGGATTGTTGCGACATCATGGGGGTGAACCTCGCCGAGGGCGAAGCTGATCACACCGCCCCGTCGTTCAGGGTTCGTTGGGCCAAACACCCGGACGCCGGACAACCCGGCCAGTTGTTTGAGCGCATATGTGGTGAGTTCCTGCCCGTGCCTGCGGACCGATTCCATTCCGATCTTTTCCAAGTAGTCGACCGCAGCTCCCAGGCCGATAGCTGCAACGATCGGAGGTGTCCCTGCCTCGAATTTGTGCGGCACGGGAGCCCATGTCGATCCGTCGAGCCGGACGTCGCTGATCATTTCTCCTCCACCCTCGAAGGGCTCCATCTCTTCGAGCACGGAAGGGCGACCCCACAGTGCTCCTATGCCGGTGGGGCCCAGCATCTTGTGGCCGGAGAAAGCCACAAGGTCGGCTCCGAGTTTCTGGACATCGAGCGGAGCGTGGGTAATCAGCTGGGCTGCGTCGACAATGACAAGCGCACCGTGATCGCGCGCCATCCCGGCGACCTCGGCAACCGGCGGCATCGTGCCGGTCACATTCGACATGCCGGTGAATGAGAAGATCTTGACTCGTTCGTCGAGGAGGTCGGTGAGGCGGTCCGTGTCGAGGCCGTAGTCGGCGGTCATGGGTAGGTAGATGAGCTCTGCGCCGGTGCGGCGGGCGACCATTTGCCACGGGACGATGTTGGCATGGTGCTCCATCATCGTTAGCAGGATCCTGTCCCCGGCCCGGAGGTGATCCATGCCCCACCCGAAAGCAGCGGCGTTGAGAGCCGTCGTGGCCCCCCGCGTGAAAACGATTTCTGATCGCGAGGCGGCGTTGATGAACCGCGCCACCTTGGCCCGCGCCTCTTCGTAGGCGTTAGTGGATTCCTCAGAGAGCAGATAGGCGCCACGATGAACGTTTGCGTAGTAGGTCCGATAGACGGCTTCCATGGCGTCCAGCACCTGGTTTGGTTTCTGACTGGAAGCGGCCGAGTCGAGGAATACCAGGGGCTTGCCATGCACCCGGCGTTCGAGTACGGGGAAATCGGGCCGCAGGTGCGAGAGGTCGGTCATTCGGCGATCACTTTCACACCGGGGCGCCGGCCCGGAACGCCTCGTAGCCTTCCTCTTCGAGGCGAACTGCTAATTCGGGGCCTCCCGAGGTCAGCACCCGGCCGTTCATGAAGATATGGACAACGTCCGGTGTGATGTAGTCAAGCAGTCGCTGATAGTGGGTGATGATCAAGAATCCCCGATCCGGCCCGGTCAGCTTATTCACCCCGTCTGCAACAATTCGCAGCGCATCGATATCGAGACCCGAATCGGTCTCGTCCATGACGGCCAGCTCCGGTTCGAGCACGGCCATCTGGAGCACCTCGTTGCGCTTCCGTTCCCCGCCTGAGAACCCCTCGTTCAGGTAGCGATCGGCGAAACTCGACTCTATTCCCAATTCCTTCATGGCATCCATGACCTTCAGTCGCAGCTCCAGCACGGTGTAGTCGATGCCGGTGCGATTGGTGAGGGCGGCGCGCAGGAAATTGACTACCGAGACGCCGGGAATCTCCTCCGGGTACTGGAATGCCAGGAACATACCCAGGTTGGCGCGGTCGTTCGGCGGTGCGGCGGTGACGTCCTCGCCTTTGTAGAGGATGCGTCCGGCAGTCACCTCGTAGTTCGTATTGCCCATGAGCACGTTGGCCAGGGTCGACTTGCCGGATCCGTTGGGTCCCATGAGCGCAGCGATTTGACCCCGTTCCACGGTGAGGTTCACCCCGCGCAGGATCTCGGCATCGGCCACCCGGGCGTGGAGGTCTTGGATCTGGAGGAGTGGTGGTTGGGTCGACATGAGCACAGCCTAAATACACCACGGACATAGTGGAATTCCAGGCCCGGTTGGGTCGCCCGGCCGGTGGGCAGTTCAGGCGGCCGGTTGTTCGACCTTCTCTGCCGACAGGTGCATGTCGAGGTCCATGTTGACCGCCGTGCGGGCCACGTTCTCGGTGTCCGACAGGTCCATCACCATGGAGATGTTGGTCGTCGTGTCCCGCGCAAACTTCGTGACGATCCCCGCTTCCTGATCGAACCAAACGGTTCCCTCCGCCGAAGATGGTGCAACAGTGATCAAGAACGTGATGTTCGGGATCTCCGGAGCGGTATCTGGGGTCTCACCCTCCAGTTCTGCACTCATGTCGCCGAAGGCGTCGAAGAGGGCCTGGAACATCGCGCCGAGGTCGAGAACGACTTGCGACGTCTCTGTGGTGAATTCGATCACGGCGTTTTGGCGTCCGCTCAATACCTCCATCCCGGTGACGGTGTAGTTCGTGGTGATAGACATCGTCGCGTCCAGTCCTTCGATTTCGTCGGATTGTGTGAAGGACCAGGTATCTCCCACACTCAGAGGTTCTTCCGGAAACTCGGGACCGAAATGGCTGCCGAGTCCGCCGGAGGTGAACTCACTCAGTTGGCTGAAGGGATCACCAAAGAACGCCACGTCTTCAGGGAGTTCTTCGCCGTCGATCGAGACGAGTCGACCCCGCTCATCGATGACGATGGTCAGATCGGGAACGGTGGCTAGATCGGGAACGGTGCCTTCTTCGAGCATGCCCTCCTCGATGGTTTCCCCATCGACAGTGCCCCCTACGGTCATTTCGTCGAACACTCCGGAAATGGAGATCTGCCGGGTGCCCGGGGCCGGCCCATCGGTGATGTCATAGGTCACCTTTCCGGCGATAGACGTGGTCACATCGATGGCTTCGGGCGGATTCTCGCCCAGCAGGTTCTCGTCTCCCTCGGCCTCGACGGTCATGCGCAGGTTCTGATCGAGGTCGAACGCGTATTCGTGATGGTCGCCCGGTTCATACGAGTAGACGAACGCCACCCGTTCTGCAGTCGGAGCAGTGGTGGGAACCAGCGGAGCTTTCGAGGAGGGTGGAGCGGAATCCGGGGTCGATCCGCACGCCGTGATGCACACTGCTGCTGCCACCACCATCACGATCAGTCGCGCCCGCATGGGAACCCGCCTTTGCTTCAGTCGTTTGGAATCGGAGAAGGCCCGTGCACTCATGACCATTATCGACCAGGGAAGTTGATCCTTGAACCCTTGAGTCCTGTGGAGATCCTACGAGCGCAAAACCTCGAACGTCTCGTCGAGGCCCGCGAGGTCGGAAAGGTCGAGGTGCTGGACGTAGAACTTGGAGATCCCGGCTTGGCGCAACCCCGCCAGTGTCTCGGCAACCCGGGAAGGGGACCCGAGCGGGATCCCCTGCGAGGCCCAGCGGCGTTCGAGGTCGTCGGGTTCGTCGTTCCGGGCGGCGGCGGCCGCCTCGAGTTTCCGCCGGTAGCCGGCTTCGTCGGCGCCGACCAGCACGGGACCCATGACACTCATGGTTATCTGATCCGGGTCGCGCCCGGCCTTCCGGGCGGCCACCCGCACCCGTTCGATCTTGGGAGCGATTTCGGAAGGTTCGGCAATGAAATGGTTGTACTCGTCGGCAAACGTTCCGGCCAGACGTGGCGTCCGCTGGGGGCCCTGGCCTCCGACGATTATGGGGATCCCGGTCTCCGGGCGGGGAAGGACGTCCGCCTGCAATTCGTAGTAACGACCGGCGAACTCCTGGGGCCCTTCGGAGAACGCTGCCCGGAGGTAGAGGAGTGCTTCCTCGAGGCGGCCAAAACGCTCGCTCCAGGCCGGGAACGGCAGCCCGAAAGCATCATGTTCGAGATCCATCCAACCAGTGCCGACTCCCAGATCGAGTCGTCCGCCGGACATCTGATCGATCGTGGCCGCCATTTTGGCCAGAACGGCAGGGTGCCGGAAAGTGATCGGCGAAACGAGCACGCAGAGCCGGATGCGAGCAGTCTCTCTGGCTAGTCCGGACAGTACGGAAAAAGCGTCCGTGGCCTCGGGAGGAGGTTTCCGGCTCGAGTAGTAGTGGTCGGATCGAGCAAAGGAGAAAAGGCCTGTTTGCTCCGCCCACCGGGCGGCGTCGAGTTGCTCTGTGTAGGTTCCGCCGAACTGGGGCTCTGTCATCAATGCGAAATCCACTCCGGCTCCTTTCTGGTTGAGACTAATCACCGCCTGCAACGACTCCGTTCGGATGTGATCGGTCCGGTCCGACCTGCGATCGTGGGAGGCGCACCCGTTAGCATGACCGGCATGACTCCCCGGACCGCCGTCGTCGTGGCCGCATTGTTGCTGGCCGTCTTCCTGGTAGTGATTGCCGCGATGATATGGCAGGAGGCCAAGCGGCGATCCACGACCGGTCCGTTGGTCTACTCCGTCGACGACGCCGTCGATTTCGTGCTGGAACAAGTGGATCAGGCGGTGCGTACGCGGATCGGAAGAGCAGGTGTGCGACGGATTCTCGAGTGGGAGGTGTACTACCTTCAGGGTCTGGCCGAAGGCAAGAGGGCCCGCGCGGTGGCGGTGGTTGCCGGAGGTCACGCCCCGGCTGTCGAATATATCGGGGAGCAGATCACCGGCCGGCATAGCATCACGTACGATGTTGCCGATATCCAGGCTGTGCTGGCCGGCGAAGCCCGGTATCTTGAAGCTATCGGGGCAGTTGGAGAACCGGTGGAGGACTCAACATGATGGGCGTTCGGTGTGGACGGTGCAGTACCGAGTTTCCTGTAGAGGGCGCGGGCAGATACCCCTGTCCATCCTGCGGGGCGGTCAATGAAGTTCGTCCGGCCGCGACAATGCCCGAACCCGGTTTGACGGTGCCCCCGCCGCCCCCCCAACCCATGGAGCCCTCCCCGAGGGCCACCTGCCCAGATTGTTCGTTCACCTTCATCGTCGGCGACGTCGACGTGGCGCCCTGTCCCAACTGTGGACGGGATGTCGTCGTAGGGAGCAACCTTTGAGCGAGCGTCAAGCCTGGCAGCGCGAATACGACGCCCAATCGAAGCGCCGGGAAAGGTTCTCGAGCCTGTCCTTTGAGGAGGTTCCTGCCCTGGTGGACGGTGAGGGACTCGAAGAGCGCATCGGATACCCGGGTAACTACCCGTACACGCGCGGCATCCATGCGTCTGGCTACCGGGGCAAACTGTGGACGATCCGTCAGTTCGCCGGTTTCGCCGGGGTAGCCGACACCAATGAGAGGTTTCGGAAACTGCTGGCGGAAGGCCAGCATGGCCTGTCCGTTGCTTTCGACATGCCGACTCTGATGGGGTACGACTCCGATCACGTCATGGCACTCGGAGAGGTCGGTCAATGCGGCGTCGCCATCGACTCGGCCGACGACATGATCGACCTATTCGATGAAATTCCGCTGGGAGAGGTGTCGGTGTCGATGACCATCAACGGCCCGGCGGTCATACTGTTCGCGTTTCTTCTGGTGGCCGCCGAAGAGCAGGGTGTGGACTGGGAGAATCTGCGCGGCACCCTTCAGAACGACATCTTGAAGGAGTACATCGCCCAGAAGGAGTGGATCTTCCCGCCGGAACCGCATCTGCGTCTCATCGTCGACATGGTCGACTTCTGTCGCACTGAGGTACCGCAATGGAACACGATCTCCATTTCCGGGTATCACATCCGGGAGGCCGGAGCCAACGCCACTCAGGAACTGGCGTTCACCCTCGCCGATGGATTTGCCTACGTTGAGGCTTGTCAACGGGCCGGGATGCAGATCGAGGACTTCGCTCCCCGGTTCTCGTTCTTCTTCGACTCGCACATCGACTTTTTCGAGGAGATCGCCAAATTCCGGGCGGCACGCCGCATCTGGGCTCGCTGGATGAAGGAACGGTACGGGACCGAGGATGAGCGCTCGTTGAAACTTCGATTTCACACCCAAACCGCGGGTGTTTCGTTGACCGCCCAACAACCCGACAACAACGTCGTGCGAACGACCGTCGAGGCTCTGGCCGCAATTCTGGGCGGCACGCAGAGCCTGCACACGAACGCTCTCGACGAGGTGTACGCGCTTCCAACCGAGGCGGCGGCCGAACTTGCCTTGCGCACCCAGCAGGTTCTGGCTGAAGAGACCGGTGTGGCGGACACGATCGACCCGCTCGGTGGATCCTGGTTTGTCGAGGAGATGACCGATCGAATGGAAGAACGAGTCGAAGATATCCTGCAGGTGGTTGAC
>Ga0224512_10003204_pt1 | contig 14530 bp, 14 predicted proteins | sample SF_May12_sed_USG_4_FD_169103 | JGI IMG/M metagenome (GOLD analysis project Ga0224512, IMG submission 169103) | Sediment microbial communities from San Francisco Bay, California, United States - SF_May12_sed_USGS_13 | ecosystem: Environmental > Aquatic > Marine > Sediment | place: USA...
TCGGCGTGGAGGCGATGCTCGATGCAGGTGTGACCGTCGGCGGGGGCGCCGACAACTGCCAGGATCCGTTCTATTCGATCGGGAAGTGTGACCCCCTCGAAACGGCCGGTCTCTTGGTGTCGGTGTGCCACCAGACAATGGACAAGGCCTTCGAGATGGTCACGAACGACATCAGGACGATCACCAGCCGTCCGCTGCTCGACTTCCGTCCCGGCTCACCGGCCGACTTCGTCGCTATCGACGCCACCTCGATCCGCGCGGCTATCGCCGACCAACCCGCCGCACGCACGGTCGTGCACCGTGGCACGGTCGTCGCGAAGACAACAGTCGATACCTGGATTGCCGGCTGATCTGGTCGGCTACCAGGCGCGGGTTGCGGCTGTGCTGGGGTGCAGTGTTCTTGGTTCAGCGCGTGAGGCCGTCCAGTTTGAAGCGCGGATTGCGGTCTCGGTGGGGTGAATGTGTTCTTGGATCAGCGCGTCGAACAGTGATCGTCGATCGGCAGTTCAGCGTGTTCGCTCTGACCCAAGAACGGTCCTCCACATGCGGTCTCGCCGCGGGTCCACTAGTGCGATCAGCTGAGTTCGCTCTGTTCTTGTGTCGTCACCAATCTCGAGTTCGCTGGCCGTGCACCTGTACGCTGCGGCCGTGCCGACACAAGAGCATCGCCAGGAACGGCGACCCGACTCCAACTGCCGTGCCGGACGACTTACGCATAGCGCAAAGCGCACGTCGCAGGTCAATGTGCCTGGGTGAGAGTTCCCAGGTAGAGCTCGATGACCTTTGGGTCCTTGAGCAGGTTGGCGCCGGTGTCGGTGTACGCGTTCCGACCGGAGTCGAGGACGTAGCCGCGGTCGCAGATCTGCAGGCATCGGCTGGCGTTCTGCTCGACCATGATGATCCCGACGCCGCTGCGGTTGATCTGCTTGGTTCGGATGAACGCCTCGTCCTGAAGCGCAGGCGACAGGCCGGCTGACGGCTCGTCGAGCAGCAGCACCTCGGGCTCCATCATGAGCGCCCGACCCATCGCCAGCATCTGACGCTCGCCACCGGACAGGGATCCCGCTCGCTGCTTCATCCGCTCGGCGAGACGCGGGAACATGTCGCCGATCACACTCATGCGCTCTTTCATCTTCTCCGGGCGCAGATAGAGGCCCATCTCCAGGTTCTCCTCGACCGTGAGGCTGGGGAACACGTTGTTGTTCTGCGGGACGTAGCCGATGCCGCGCTCGACGAGCTCGTGCGCCTTCAGCTTGATGATGTCGTCGCCCTTGTACGTGACCTCTCCGCTGGTGACTGTGATCAGCCCGAACAGTGCCTTGAGCATCGTCGATTTCCCGGCTCCGTTCGGGCCGATGATGCCGACGAGCTCACCGGGGGCGAGCTCGAGGTTGCACCCGTTGAGGATCGGCACGCCCGGTGTGTATCCGGCAACGACGTTGTCGATGACGATGAGCGGTTCTGTCATGATTGCTCCCCGCCGAGCACATCGGCGTCGAGGTCGAGGGCCGAGTCGTGGTGTGACCCGAGGTACGCGTCGATCACCTGTTGGTTGCTGCCGATCGTGTCGGGCGGTCCTTCGGCGATGATCCGGCCTTCGGCCATGACCACGACCCAGTCGGAGATGTCCCTCACGACGTCCATGTCGTGCTCGACGAACATGACGGTGATGCCCTCATTTCGAAGGCTCTTGACGTGTTCGAGCAATGACTGGGTCAGGGCAGGGTTCACACCAGCCATCGGCTCATCGAGCATCACCAGCCTGGGATCCGCCATCAGCGAGCGAGCCATTTCGAGCAGCTTCCGCTGACCGCCTGACATGGTGCCGGCGTATTCGTCGCGCATGTGATCGAGTTTGAATCGTTCGAGAAGTGCATCGGCGCGCGACTCGATCTCTTTCTCCTGGGCGGACCAGAGCGGCGAGAGCAGCGCGGCGAAGAAATGCTCGCCCCTCTGGTGCGTGGCTCCGAGCTTCATGTTCTCGATCACCGGCAGCTTCGTGAGCGCTTTTGTCAGCTGGAACGTTCGCACCATGCCTTTGCGCGCGAGTTCGTGCGACGACCTGCCGGACGCCACCTCACCATCGAACACGGCGTTCCCGCTGTCGGGTTGGTCGAAGCCGGTGAGCAGGTTGAAGAAAGTCGTCTTGCCGGCGCCGTTCGGGCCGATCAGCGCCGTGATCACGCCCCGCTGGACTTCGAGATGATCGACATCGACGGCCTTGAGACCACCGAAGGCGCGGGTCACGTCGTCGACCACGAGGATCGGGTCGGGCTTCGAGACTCCCGGCTCCGGAGCGACTTCGGCGAGCTGTTCAGCGGGCGTCAAGGGCCATCTCCTCCCTCGATCCGAAGAATCCCTGCGGCCTGAACACCATCAGCAGCGCCAGAGCCGCACCGACGATCCAGAAGCGGATCTGGTCGATCTGGCTGGTGTCCATGATCGATGTGGGAATGAGTCCTTCGTCCACCAACTGACGGCCGGTGTTCTGGATGAAGGTGATCATGAACCAGTACACGACTGCTCCGAAGACGGGCGCCCAGACCTTGCCGACGCCACCGAGGATCAGCACGAGCCAGAAGAAGAAGGTGAGTGGCGCAACGAAGAAGTCGGGCTGAACCGTGGCATTTCCGAGCGCCTGGACCATCCCGCCGAGTCCGCCGATCACGCCACCGAGGATGAGAGCCTGCAGCTTGTACCAGTAGGCGTTCTTTCCGAGCGCCCGGGCGGCGTCCTCGTCCTCTCGGATGGCCTTGACCACCCGTCCCCATGGGGATCGCATGAGCTGAGCGACGAGGAGCAACGACAGACCGACGAGTATCCACCCGACGACGACGGCAAAGAACTGCGAGCCCCGCCATTCGATCGGGCCGAGCCCGTAGATCTCGCTGGCCGAAAACGGGCTGAGATCCCGGAAGGGACCGATGAACTCGTTGAGGCCCTCTGCGCCACGGGTGATCGGGCGCATCACCGTCGACCGGGCGATCAGACGGACGATCTCGGCGGCTGCGATGGTCACGATGGCCAGATAGTCGGAGCGGAGACGGAGGGTCGGGAGACCCAGGATGAGCGCAAAGATGGCGGCGAAGATCATGCCGACGACGACGGCGAGGAACGGATTGAGCTGCCACAGGGTGATCGACAGCCCCATTCCGTACGCCCCCATGGCAACGAACCCGACCTGGCCGAAGTTCAGGAGCCCTGCGTAGCCGAAGTGGACGTTGAGCCCGATGGCGGCGAGGGCGTAGACCACTGCGTTGAAGTCGAACGCCTGGGTGACGGACTGGGTGAGGATGAATCCCCAATCGATGGCGGCAAGGGTCATTGAGTCACCTACCCGATTCTCTCAGCTCGACCCAGGATGCCCTGAGGCCGGAACACCAGCACCAGGATCAAGAGCGCAAGCGCACCCACATTCTTCAATTCGGTGGGGATGAAGAGCGTCGACACCTGGATGCCGACACCGACGACCAGCGCTCCGACGAGGGCACCGAACGCGGTGCCCAGCCCTCCCAGCACGACTGCGGCGAAGATGAGCAACAGCATCCTGAATCCGATGTTCCAGCTCACCTGCTCGCTGAGGCCGATGAACACCCCGCCGAGCCCGGCGAGTGACCCGCCGAGGACCCAGACGCTGCGGATGACACGTTGGACATCGATGCCGGACGACTCGGCGAGATCGCGGTTGTCGGCAACGGCTCGCATCGCCTTGCCGAGTTTCGTTCTCAGCAGCAGCACCCCGACGCCGACGAGGATCAGCACCGACAGGCCGGCAGTGATCAGATCCTTCGGAGTGATGTCGACGATTCCGATCGTGATCGCGGATTGGGCGGTGTAGTCGGCGAAGAAGCGTGGTGAGCCACCGAAGATGAACAAGAAGACGTAGCGCAGGATCAGTGAGAGACCGATCGTGACGACCATCTGCGAGATCAGGGAAACGCCGCGTTCGCGGAGTGGCAGAAAGATCCACTTGTCCATTGCATAGCCCATCCCGGCACCACCCGCGATGGCGAAGAGCGCGGCGAACGCCAGGTTGATCCCGGCGCCGAAGGGTGCCGGCCAGCCGGCCATGAAACCGAGGAAACCGGCGAATCCGTAGAAGTTGAAGAAGTACGCGACCAGCATGCCCCACACGATCATCTCGCTGTGAGAGAAGTTGACCAGACCGGTGGTTCCGAAGATCAGCGACAGCCCGATCGCCCCCATTCCGAGGAACAGTCCGAGCTTCAGTCCCTCGACGGAGAGTTGGAGCACCTGCCGCAGCGAGACGCCGTCGTCCGTGTCGATCGTGACATCACCGGCGATCAGGGGGAAGATGGTTCGGCCGACCTGTCCCTCCAGCACCTGCGTCTCGGTGGACACCCGTTCTGGATCTCGGAGGACGACTCCCTCCGGCAAGGTCTCGACGTCGAGGGTGAGTACGTAGTTGCCGGGACCGGGCACAGGGATCTCCAGGTTGCCCTCGGCATCCGAGAATCCCTCACCGATGACCTCACCATCGGGTGTCTCAACGGTGACGCGACCTCCCTCGATCGGGATGCGATCGCCGTCGACGTTCTCGAAGCGCAGACGCGTTGCGACGCTTTCGCCCTCCTGCGCTGAGGCCAAACCCGGCCCCCAGATCAGGAAGATGGAGGAGATCAGGAGCAGGACCCCGAGGAGCCGTCTCCTGTGCTCTATCTCTGTACGCAAGGTCGCAAGTATTGCTGTCACTGGCGGGAAACCTTACACGCAGATCACTGCGCGCTTCTCCCAGAACGGGGAAAGCCTGAATCAGATCAGGTCGGCCTCGCGAATCCCGAAGCTGGGATGGCGCAGCCGGCACAGGGCCAGCTTCTCGAGCTGTCGGATGCGCTCGCGGGTGAGGCTGAATTCCTCGCCGATCTCCTCGAGGGTGCGAGGCACCCCGTCGTGGAAGCCGTAGCGGAGGGCCAGAATCCGTCCTTCACGCTGGGGAAGCCGCTCGATGGAGGTTCGCAACGAATTGGCGACATCGGTCTCCTCGGTGATGGTCACCGGGTCGGCCGCCTCTTCGTCCTGGATGAAGTCGCCGAGCTGCGCACCGTCCTCGCCGATCGGCTGCTCGAGCGAGACGGTGTCGGCCACGCCGAGCGCCAGCTCGACCCGGTCGACCGTCACACCGGCCTCTTCGGCGATCTCCTCGGGCTTTGGATCGCGACCGAGTTCGGCCTTCAGGCTCGATTGGGCAGAACGAACCGCAGCCAGCGTGTCGTGGAGGTGGACCGGGATCCGAACCGTACGCGACTTGTCGGCGATCGCGCGGGTGATCGCCTGCCGAATCCACCAGGTGGCGTAAGTCGAGAACTTGAACCCCTTGCGCCAGTCGAACTTCTCGACGGCTCGGATGAGGCCGAGATTGCCTTCCTGGATCAGGTCGAGGAAGTCGATGCCGGACGTGTTGGCGTAGCGCCGGGCGTTGGCGACGACGAGCCTGAGGTTGGCGGTGAGGAACGCGTCCTTGGCCTCCCGGCCCTTGCGCTCGAGGCGACGGAGCTCGAGCTCGGCTTTCTTGGAGTCGAAATCCGACTTCTCGAGACGCGCGAGCGCGTTCTCGCCGGCCTCGATCATCTGTGCGAGTTCGACCTCCTGCTCTGCCGTGAGGAGGTCGTACTCGCCGATGGCGGTCAGGTATTGCGATACGAGGTCCGTCGTGAGACGGCCGCGCTCGTCGGTCAGTTTGCTGACGACACTGTTCCGGGTGGGTGTCACCACAGTCGCTCTCCTCGATCGTCGCCACGATCGTCCGTCTGGGCGATGAGGCCCGCGCTCGAGAGGGCGGTCATCGGTACGGCGATCCGTCCAACAATATGACAGATGTCTTTCATCATGTGAAGCCCTCGCGCAGGTGCGTCCAATCGGAGACGTGGGCGGTGCAGGTGTCCGGTACGCGTCGGGAAGGTTTCCCCAGGCATGTCCCCAGACTTGTCCACAACAACCATGTCTTGTGGGTATTTGTTCCAGTGAGCCACCGATACCCGATGGAGTCTCTCGAGAAACCCGGGAACCCGACGGCGCTCTCCGGCGTCACATACGGGAGTGGGCGGGGAGATGTCCCCAGCCGGTGATTCGGCACACACAGCCCGCTCCACCGCCGTCGGTGGTCGTGGCCCCTCCCACGATCCACCGACGGTTGTCCGTTGGTGCTGTTCCCCACGCGGTGGGGGACATCTACCTTCCCGCCACCGTTAGGTTGATCGGCATGCCGAATCGTCTTGCCGAATCGACCAGTCCCTACCTCCGCCAACACGCCGACAATCCGGTCGACTGGTGGGAATGGGGCGAAGAGCCGTTCGCCGAAGCCCGACGGCGAGACGTCCCGGTGCTGTTGTCAGTCGGTTACGCAGCCTGCCATTGGTGTCACGTCATGGCACATGAATCCTTCGAGGACGATGCCGCCGCCGAGATCATGAATCGTGACTTCGTCAACGTGAAGGTCGACCGCGAGGAGCGTCCGGACGTCGATGCGGTCTACATGGAAGCCGTCCAGGCGCTCACCGGTCGCGGCGGCTGGCCGATGACCGTCTGGCTGACCCCCGAACGCCGGCCCTTCTTCGCCGGAACGTACTTCCCCAGGGAGGACCGCCACGGGATCGCCTCGTTCACTCGTGTGCTCGAATCGGTCACCCGGGCTTGGCGGAACGACCGCCGGTCGATCATCGACCAGGCAGGCAAGCTGACCGAGGCGATCAGTCGGGAGATCCCTCCTGGCGAGTTGCCGACCGAGGAGGTGCTCCGGAGCGCATTCGACCAGGTGATCGGTGCTGCCGATCCGATCAACGGAGGATTCGGGACCGCTCCGAAGTTCCCGCAGCCTCCGGTTCTCGAGTTCCTGCTGCGGGTCGCCGACCGCCCGTGGGCGGCCGGCGCCAAGCCGGTCCTGCGCCAGACGCTGATCAGAATGGCGAGGGGTGGGATCTACGACCACGTGATCGGCGGCTTTGCACGCTATTCGGTGGACGAGTCGTGGCTGGTCCCACACTTCGAGAAGATGCTGTACGACAACGCCCAACTCGCCCGTGTCTATCTCAGGGCCGGCCAGGTCCTCGACGAGCCGTCGCTGTGGACCATCACCGACGAGGTGATCGAGTACATGAACAACCACCTCCGGCATCCCGACGGCGGCTACTACTCCGCCCAGGATGCGGACTCTGAGGGCGAAGAAGGCAAGTTCGCCGTCTTCGATCACGGCGAGTTCGTCGAGGTGACAGGTGAGGACGCAGAGGTTGCAACACGGGTCTTCGGAGTGACCGAACGAGGGAATTTCGAGGGCAAGAACATCCTCCACAGAGCGGCCAGCCATGCAGAGGTGGCCGAATCGCTCGGCATGAGCGGGGAAGCGGTGGATGCCGCTGTGGATCGAGCGCTCGGTGCCCTCGAAAAGGCCCGCTCACACAGAGTTCCACCGTTGCTCGACGACAAGGTCGTTGCCTCCTGGAACGGTCTCGCCATCAGGGCGCTCGCCGAGGCGGGCGCCGTCCTGGGCGAGGACCAGCACGTGGAGTCGGCCCGCTCCTGCGCACGATTCGTCCTGGACCAGCTCGTGGACGACCAGGGCCGGCTCCAGCGGTCATGGTCGCAGGGCAGGGCGGGCACACCCGCCTTCCTCGAGGACTACGGGGCGATGGCGACCGGCCTGCTTGCGCTCTATCAGGTAACAGGTGAGTTCGAGTGGTACCGGTCGGCGAAGCGACTGATCTCCGATGCGATCGAGCTATTCACCGACGAGTCCGGCGGTGCGATGTTCAGCACAGGTCGGGATGCCGAGGAGCTGATCACTCGCAAGAAGGACCAGATGGACAACCCGCTGCCTTCCGGAAACTCGCTCATGAGCGAGGCGCTCATGATGCTCTCCGCCTACGAGGGCGACGCCGACCTGGCGGCGGCGGCGGAGGCGATCATGGCTGCGGGCGGAGTCCTGGTCGATCGGTATCCGAGCGCAGTCGGCCACCTGCTTGCCGTCGTTGCCTCCCGACTCGAGGGCATGCGGGAGGTTGCGATCGTCGGTCCCGACGCCCATCGGCTCGCCGACGCCGTGTGGGAGGGGTTCCATCCGGACGTCGCGCTTGCGGTGTCTGTGACCGATGCCGCGCCGATCCCGCTCCTCGAAGGCCGGTGGTCGGAGGATTCCACGCTGGCCTACGTCTGCCGAGACTTCGTGTGCGACCGCCCGGTCGCCACTGCGACCGAACTGGCATCGGCCTTGCGAGGCTGATTCACTCCACCATCGACATCAGGAGCTCGCGGTCGAGCGGCACGGTGGGTTCACGAGGCGGGGGTGGCTCGACGCCGCCGCTCCGACCAACCGAGATGGTCAGCCCCAGCGAGAGCTCGGTCGACAGCCAGTCCGCCTCCCAGTTGGGAACCCTGACACACCCGTGTGACGCCGGATAGGCGGGAACCGACGACGAGCCGTGGATGGCATATCCGCCGTAGAAGTACCAGGGCTTCCAGAGCGCTCCCAGATAGCTCACCCGTAGTCCGGGCACATGGCTCCGCAACCGGAACTCGCCCTCCGGCGTCCGAGCGGTGACCAGACGGCCGCTTCTGTTGACGAAGCGCTCGCCGTTGCCCGAGCTGATCGGGATGATGGCTACGTCGTCCGGGCCTCGGTGGTAGTAGAGGAGCTGCCGGTCGAGATCGATCTCGATCCCGGGCTCGCCCCGGTACGCAACTGGCTCGAGGTCATCGAGGTGGCGCCAGTCGTCGGGCTGCCAGCTGAACGAGCGCTCGAGGCCGAGGTGCTTGTGGAACGCCATGACCGCCTGGCTCGTCATCGGGCCGTACTCGGCATCGAGTTGGCCCCGATAGAAGCCGCGTTCGGCGAGCTGACGCTGGAGGTGCTGTACGAGGTTGGACTGCGCCGCCCCCGGATCGATCGGGTCGGCGGCAACAGGAGGCGCCGCCACCCCCACCATCAGGATGGCCAGCATGAACGTGGCCGTGCGTCGACCCCTCATGTAGATGAGACGCCGGGAACCATGTCGGAGTTCCCGTCAGAGTGCGGCCGCCGCGAGTGCGAGTGCACCTGCGACGCCGGCGTCGTCACCGAGCCCGGGAGGAACGACGAACCCCGACTGGTGGGCGGCCATGACGGCGTACTTCGACATCTGACCGACGAGTTCGATGTTCACCCGATCGTGGAGGCCGGCCAGCTTCGAGACGCCGCCCCCCAGGACGATGCGCTCGGGAGCGAGTACGTAGACGATCTGCCGCAGGCCGGCCGCGATTGTGGCGGCCTCGATCTCGACCAGACGCTGCGTGTCTTCGACCTCCTCGGCCGGTCGCCCCCAGCGCGCCTCGATCGCAGGGCCGCTCGCCATACCCTCGAAACAGTCGCCGTGGAACGGGCACACACCATCGAAATCGTCACCTGGAAGCCGGGAGATCGACACGTGACCCATCTCGGGGTGGACCAAGCCCGCCACGGGCGTACCGTCGATGACCGCACCGCCACCCACTCCGGTTCCGACCGTGACGTACACCGCATTGCGAAGTCCCATGGCTGCGCCCCAGCGGACCTCGGCGAGCGCAGCCCCGTTGACGTCAGTGTCGACCGCCACCGGAACGCCGAGCCGCTCGACGAAGGGCCCGACGAGGTCGGCACCGCTCCAGCCGGGCTTCGGTGTCGTCGTGACGCGGCCGTAGTCCGGATGTGATCGTCGCAGCTCGAGCGGCCCGAAGGACGCGATACCGAGTGCACGGATCGGTTCGTGCCCAGCGAAGAACTCGAGACACGCCGCGAGGGTCGTCGACGGATCCGTGGTGTCGATCCGCTTCCGCTCGAGGATCTCCTCTGGACCGTCACCGACCACACACACGAACTTGGTTCCGCCCGCCTCGATCCCTCCAAACATGTGATCCGCCATTCACTCCGACGCTACCGCTCGAGCTGCACGGACGGTGACGTATGGACCCTGGCCGCCCGACGTGAAACGTGGAACGTGGAACGTGGAACGTTCAGGCCTACCAGAGCGTGGTTCCCAGCACTCGGTCGGTCGCCTCCTCGACCGTGCCACTGAACACACCGGTCGACAGGTATTTCCATCCTGCGTCGCACAGCACCGTCACCACCACCGAACCGGGTTCGAGCCGGGACGCGACCTTGAGGCTGGCATGGACCGCAGCGCCGGCAGACGGACCGACGAACCAGCCGAGCTCGGCCATCACTCGGCGGGCCATCCTGATCGAGTCCGCAGTGCGGACCAGGATCTTGCCTCCCAGAAGCGATGCGTCGAAGATCGGCGGGATGTAGCCATCCTCAAGAGAACGGAGCCCGGCGATCAACTCACCCGACGGAGGCGCGGCTGCAACGACACGCACGTCGGGCATGATCGGTTTCAGCGCCCGAGCCACCCCTGTCACCGTCCCACCTGTTCCCAGCGTGGCCACGAACGCGTCGATCCGTTCGTGGCCCAATTCGCCGACCTGATCGACGATCTCGGGTCCCGTGGTCAGCTCGTGAGCGCCCGGATTGCCCGGGTTCTCGTATTGGTGGAGCATGAGGTACCCACCCTCGGCAGCGAGTCGCTCGGCTTGACGAACGGCGCCGTTGGAGCCCTCGTCCCCGGGTGTGAAGACGAGGTCGACTCCGTACGCCTTGAGGAGATCGATCCGCTCCGACGACACATTGTCGGGAGCGACCACGGTGAGCGGCACACCCTCGATGGCGGCGATCCGCCCGAGCGCGATCCCCGTGTTCCCTGAAGATGGCTCCAACAACCGGGTGTCCGAATCGATCAACCCGTCACCTCTGGCACGTGCCACCATCGAAGCGGCGATCCGATCCTTGATCGACCCGGTTGGAAGGTGCCACTCCGCCTTTCCGTAGAGCGACACGCCGTCGGGCGCGAGCGCGCTCAGGTCGAGGAGCGGGGTCGGCTTGATCCCGTACCGCGTGAGATCCTCCCGGAGCCGCGTGCCGACCGTCACCCTCCGGCCACCGCGGGAAGAATCGTGATGTCGGATCGATCCTCCACGGGTGTGTCCAGACCGTCGAGGTAGCGAATGTCCTCGTCGTCGAGGAACACGTTCACGAAGACCGGGAGGCCACCCTCGGGATTCGTGAGCTGTTCGCCCAGCTTCGGGTACTGCTCGCCGATGGCGGAGAACACCTCCCCGACGGTTCGACCGCTGGCGGTGATCTTCTTGGCGCCACCGGTGTGCTGACGCAAGATGGTGGGAAGGTTGATGGTCGTCATGTCTCTCTCCTCGAATTCGAGCTGTACTTCGGTGATCTCGCCGTTTCTGATACGGAATCCCCGGACGGTGGGCGACTCGTAGACCTCCATGCCGACGAGGACGTAGAGCCAGGTGGGGTCCGGGGCCAGGCTCACGTCGGTCACGGACGGATATCCCACCGTGTGGGGATGCGAATGGAAGACGCCGATGATCTCCATCCCGGAGGCATCGGCCTCCCTGATCGCCGACAGGTGCTCCTTGGGGTCGATCGTGTAGTTGGTCGATGAGTGGAGGATGTTGGTGGTCGGGAAGACCGACTGGACGTCGACATCGCTCCGCCCTGCGAGCAACCCGCAGGACTCCTCGGGATGACAGGTGAAGGCGTGCTTCTCCATCTGCTCGCGAATCCCCGCAGCCATCCGGATCCTCACGCGACACCCCGTGCCAGTGAGATGAGTTCGGGCATCGAGGCGATGGCCGATCTGCCGGAACGCCGCGCGATCACCCGCCCATCGGCATCCGTGACGATGGCCGTCGGAATCGATCTGATGCCGGGATCGGCGGCATCGGCGATGTCGACGATCGACACCGGGATCCCTGCGTCACCGATGGCCGCAACCGCGAGCGGACACAATCTGCAGTCCGCCCCGGTGACCAGTGTCAGCCCTGTACCCAGTCGGCGCGGCGATGGAAGCCGACGGCGTTCCCAAGCCATCACCGCGAGCCGAGCTGCGCCGACGACCACGACGACCACGACGACACGCCAGATCATCGAATCACCGTCCGCTCGTACAGGATGCAGCCGACACAGATCCGGGTCGTGGCCGCCAGGGTGGCCAGGGCATTGACGACCAGCGTCAGCGCCCATCCGATCGTCTCCCAACCGGCAACCAACGCAAAGGATGCGACTCCGAGGATGACTGCACCGATCAACTGGGCGAACCGTGGTGGTGCCGCAGGCTCGAATTCGGTGGGCCCGCCGGGATGGAGGCGTGGCCGGATGAACCTGACGTAGAGCTGGGTGAACGGGGCCACCGTCGGTCCCGCCGTCCACGAGACGGCGAGGATCGCGAACGTCGCAACGACCAGCCAAGGCTTGCCGAAAACGAAGCCAAGCGCCGTGAGCAAGGCAACGGCAGCCTGGTTGAACCGGGGAACGTTGACGTCGACGGTGGATTCGGTTGATGATTCTGGATTCATGGAGGCTCCTGGAGTGAGCGAACACGGCCGGGCAGCGAAGCTGCCAGTCGTTGGGCCGGAAGGGCGCTCAGCTCGTGCGTGCGACCGTCCCGGCCGGCATACACAGGTCGTCGTATTCGACGATCGCCGGCGGGTGGTCACGGTCTCCACAGGCAGGGCATTCGGGGTTGCGACGCAACTTCAGCCGGCGGAACTCCTGCTCGAGCGCGTCATAGGTGAGCAGCGTGCCCACGAGTGGCTCGCCGATGCCGAGGATCAGCTTGATGGCCTCCATCGCCTCGATGGATCCGACGATGCCCGGGAGCACACCGAGCACGCCCGCCTCCGCACACGACGGGGCGAGCTCGGGCGGCGGAGGCTGGGGAAACAGGCATCGATAGCACGGCCCCACGTACGGTGCGAAGACGCTCGCCTGACCTTCGAAACGGAAGATGGCTCCGTGTACCACGGGGATCTCGAGGTGCAGCGAAGCATCGTTGATGAGGTACCGCGTCGGGAAGTTGTCACCCCCGTCGACGACGACGTCGTACTCCGACATGATCTCGATGATGTTCTCGGCCGAGAGCCTGACATCGTGCATACGCACTTTGACGTCGGGATTGAGCGCGATGATGGTCTCTCGCGCCGACTCGACCTTCGGCATCCCGATGCGGTCGACGTTGTGGAGGATCTGTCGTTGGAGATTCGAGGAGTCCACGATGTCGAAATCCACGATGCCGAGCGTCCCGACCCCTGCCGCCGCGAGGTAGAGCGCCGCGGGTGAGCCGAGACCGCCGGCGCCGATCAGCAGCACTCTGGAGTCCAACAGCTTCGCCTGTCCGGCCTCACCGACCTCTGGAAGCAGCGTGTGGCGGCTGTAGCGGATCTTCTGTTCCTTGGTGAGCGTCACCGGCTCGGACCATTCCCGGCCCTCGGCCTTCCACCGACCGAAGCCGCCGGCCATCGACACGACGTCTGTGTAGCCCATGTCCTGCAGAGCCTTTGCGGCAAGCGCAGAACGTGCTCCCGCCGCGCAGTAGATGGCGATGGGGGTCGACCGATCCGGGATCTGCATGGAGATGTTCGACTCGAGCAGGCCGCGCGGTATGAGGCGGGCGCCTGGGATGGCTCCTTGCTCGTACTCGTCGGCTTCGCGGCAGTCGATGATCGCCGTGCCGCCGTCGAGTCTGGCTTCGAGTGTCGCCGTGTCGATCTCGACGATCTCGGCCTTGGCCGCCGCGATCATCTCCTGATAGGTCATTGCCATTGTGTTCACGTCCCGAAAACACGGAGTCTACGAACTGCGGATAACAAAGAGAAGGGGGCGGCTATTCCACCAGCGCCTCGGAGCGGGCCTCGTCGGTCAGCAGCTCAGCACCCAGCCAGACCCAGGCGATCCAGAAGACATCTGCGACAAAGAGGTGGACCAACTGGACCGGGATCGGCGTGAGCGTCCATACGTTGATCACACCGACCACCAACTCGGTGAACACCACACCGACGACAACCCGAGCTGCCGTTCCACCGGGCCCCTTCACGTCCCACACGTTGGCCCGAACCCATCGTGCGGCGCCGACACCGACGAGAATCGCCACGACCGGGTGGAGGACTCGAAGCCTGGTCAGCCACGAGCTGGTTGCAGAGAAGTCCTCGGTGAGGCCTTCGATCAACGACTCGGCGGGGAACAGGGTGTCGGCCAGGGCGGTGACGGCTCCGGTGGCGGCGATGAGCAGCATGCCGATGGCGAACCCGAAGATCGGGCGTGAGACGGGGCGGTCCAGTTCGACGATCCGATTGCGATCGACCCAGTAGACCACCAGGGTGAGGCCGGCGAGCAGAACCAGCGTGTTGACGAGGTGGATGGGGACCGAGATCGCCCGTGCGAGCGAGGCGTCGTTCTCGACCCATTCGAAGATGACGATCACTGCGCCGATCAACGACTCCGAGATGATGCCGACGCCCGAGAGCACCGCCGCTTTGCGCACCGGCGCGCCCCTGGCGTTGGTGCGAAACACGCGGATGATCAGCCAGGCGAGCAGCAACAGGGCGATGCCGGACGCAGCCCGATGGGTGAACTCGACGGCCGTCGCCCCCTCCAGCTCGGGGATGACGACACCTTCACAGGTCGGCCACGATGCTCCGCATCCGGCAC
>Ga0224512_10003205_pt1 | contig 14528 bp, 13 predicted proteins | sample SF_May12_sed_USG_4_FD_169103 | JGI IMG/M metagenome (GOLD analysis project Ga0224512, IMG submission 169103) | Sediment microbial communities from San Francisco Bay, California, United States - SF_May12_sed_USGS_13 | ecosystem: Environmental > Aquatic > Marine > Sediment | place: USA...
CAATGTCCGAGAAGTTCCACTTTTCTATCCTGAAAAAGTGGAACAAACAGTATCGTTTGAAGAAGTAAATGGTAAAGTTCAACTTGTAGGCATCACGGGAATCAAGGGGGAAGTAAATCCCACATTGCTGACCAGAACGTCCTTTGCATACATATTGACTGTGATTAACAATGGGACCACAAACCATAGACTCTACATAGAAGGACTGAACGCCCAAACAGATCTGCTGGATCCGGGACAGAATGATACCATTACCGTTTTCCCAAATGAGGAGGGAACTTACAATTATTACGATAAAAGAGAGACGCTCACTTTTCTGGGGAAATTAAAAGTCGTAACCGTTGTTCCCAGTGACGAGTTTCAAGGATTTCTAAAGGACATGATTTGAAATACGTTTTCAAACCCATAACATAACTAGTCCTCGTAAAAAATCCAGGACAGCCCTTGTACTTCTTTCCAGCTTGGCTCGTTTTGTTTATCTTGATTGCTCATGATGTAACATTATACAATTTGAATAAAAGCAACACGAATGATTCGTTCATTTTTTCATCAGGTGATTTGTATGAATCAGTAATTGACAAAGGATAATTTGAAAGGATGGGCAAAAGTTGGCCCACCCCTTGGACGGTTATGGTTGGTTAAACGGTCAGATGACTCCTGCCATATGAATACTGAATTATAATTTGCAGAGTTTGCTTAAAAGAGAATAGTATGATTCATCAGAATGATCTAAATAATATTGGTGCAAAAATCTAACATAGATAAATTGGATCTCTCACTAAGCAACTAACCGTTGTTGGTCTTAAGATTCAAAATCAATTTTCAATTCTAGAACATGCTTGAATAATTGAAAAAATGTTTGAGCCTCTTTTATCAGGCAGTTACCTGATGTTAGACTACCGATATAGAATCAAAATTTTGTTTTAATCTCTTGATGTATCCGACGATATGATGGCAATTACAGCAACAGTCAGGCATTGTAGTAATTGCGACAAATTCTTTTCTTGCTGTTCATTACAAAATTTAAAATCATGCCCCGATTGCAGAAATATCTCCATATCACATCATACAAAATTATGACCTGCAGGGGAATTTGCGAAAGATACAGATCTGAAAGTCAAAGATATAATCAAGGAATCAAGAGATGTGTTTCCTGTGAAACATATCTAGAATATGATGGTGTACACTGTCCATGTTACAGGACACAGCTTCGTGGAAAGAGAAAAAGTAAATGATTTAGATCCAATTCCATGGAGGCTTGAACCATGATTGGGGAATAATTGAGACGCAGATTAAAATCAAGAAGCCAACTACACACATCCTCTACGTGATGCTGCTTGTATGCTAACACCAGTAACACGACGGGAACTCTACATGACAATAGGTTATCGTATCAGCTTCCTAATACTAATACGCACAACTAAGATAAAACATTGATCCTTCTGAAAACCAATATTTCCAAATGATAATAATTATGATCATTGTTAAATATCATTTTGACGTACAGGGTATAACGAGTATCTGTTGTTCTGCGTCGTAGAATAATAGTTTGGAAAACATCTCATGTTATGGTTCGTCCTAGAATCAATGTTTTCCATGTATCTCGTTGTATAAAATTTCCTAAAAACCATGTTTTAGAAATAGATTTTGAGTTGAATCTTTAAAGGCCTGAACCGTTTTTGTGGAAAGAAAAATATTTCATTTAGAATTAACTTAAACTCGCCTGCCATTTCAGGGATAGAAGTGAATGAAGTTAGAGGTAATCATGTCCCAGATAAATCCAAAGAATGGTGATTTCTGCTCGTATTTGCATTACAATCTTAATTAAAATTTCAATAATTTGAAATGCGAATGGTTTTCACAAGAACCAGCGTTCGTTTTTAAGTATTCATCATGGCAAGGATCAGGAGAATATTCTTTGGATAAAAATATACGAAACTAATTCTTTTTTATCATTTTACAACCAATACTGGAATCTTTGATGTGTGGAGTATGTGGTTTGCAACGCTTCCCAAATACGACTCATCTGATGAACCGGCACCCTTCGAACCAATTACAATCAGTTCGTAGTTCCACCTGTTTGCAAAATCGAGAATGTCCTTTTTGACAGAACCGTGGATTATCTCTCCGTTCAGGTCTACGCCGTTTTTGGCAGCGGTATTTTTTGCCTTTTCTAAAAGCATATCAATTTGTTTTCTTTTGGAAGAATCCAGATCCTCAATCGTATCAAAACCGTATCGTGACGGCTTTTGGCTGACGTACAATCCTGTGAGTGTTGCACCGCATTGCCTTGCAAAATAAATTGCCTTTTCTAATCCCCTAAAGGAGTTTTGTGAGCCGTCAAGTGGAACCAGTATCTTTTTGACATCATAGGGTTGCATCTTTTTTACTTTTTCACATGTTCACTACTTAACACATCTCAAATAATCAAATATGGTAATCATTCATCGCAATTATATTTACACATGACCAAAGTGGAAGTCAATTTAGAAAAAATATTCTAGTTTAAGATTTTAGCAGTTAGATCAAGTGTAATTTCTGCATTCCCAAATAATTCATTAATCAAAAGATGGTATTCTTTTAAAGAATCATGACAAAACCATAATTGATAATCTGCAGAAAGTACAAATCTATTTTTTGTATATCGCCTCCATGAGTAATGAAAATAATGACAAAGAAAAGAATGGTGTTGTCCCGTTTTGGCGTTCAGGATTTGGCGAACTAGACAAAGTTTTTGACAACTTTAAGCGGGATTTTGAGCATGCATTTGCAGCAAAACCCCTTCACCTGTTTGACGTCACAACAGCATGTGATTTGGTAGATGAAGGAGACAAGTTTGTAGTTACTGCAGACATGCCCAGAATAAAGAAAGAGGAGATCAACCTCAATGTCGGTGATGACTATATTGACATCTCAGCCGAACACAAGGAATCCGAAGAAGAAAAGAAGAAGAAATACGTCAGAAAAGAGCACAGTGAGATATCGATCCATCGAAGAATGAGTCTTCCTGAGAGGGTAAAGCCATCAGATGTCAAGGCTAAACTCACCAATGGGATTCTGACTGTAGAGATTCCAAAGGAAAATCCAACACCGCAACCAAAGGCCACCAAAATCAATATTGAGTAATACAATCCCATCATTGCTTTTTATTTTTTATTTCATCACCAAAAATATGGCATGATGCCGAATTGGTAAATATTATCGATCAGACTTTCTATCGACAGTTTCGACAAAATTCCCGAATTGATACCGAATTGATATGAATAATAGATCATACTCTCGGAAACTCTCGGGACATTTTACCGAATTGATAGTTACTGTCTCCGAATTGACACCGAAAAGACAATTTCTTCAGCCGAACTGATACCGAATTGATAATTGCTGTTACCGAATTGATAGTTCATTCTACCGAATTGATAAAAGATATCAGAAGAACAGTCCGTTAGAACTGCCTTTCCAATTTCATTACCTGTTTTCTGTGCTGTTGTCGTTTCCATTTTTGTAGTGATTGTACAACCACAATCCACCAAAGAGTGCAATCATCACCCCGCCAAAAATCAAGAAGGCCTTTACGATTCCAGAGTTTCCAGTAATGTCAACTCCTTTCACGTCTTTGAGATATTTCTTAAATTCCTCAGGTCTATCTTTGAACTGCACAAAATTATTCATGCTGTTTGCACGGTATGTTCTAGGTTTCTTGTCAGGTCCCCTTTCTCTGCTGCGAGGTTTTTTTGCAGTAACTTCTATTACAGAATCATCACTACTTTCAGATACAATTTCAACAACTTTATCTTCCTCCATCATATTGCATCACCTCCTCTGGCCATGATGCTGCCAGCAATGATTTTCTCGATTGTCTTTTTGTGGAGTTTTAATACTCCGTTTTCTCTAATCTTCTTCTGCAACGAGATTAGATTGCTTCTGGATATTCCAAACTTGTGGGAATCTCTTGGTCTAATATCCAGTATCTTCTCCTCCAAATTATCATAGACCGTGCAACTCTCATTCTGAGTGACTCCTAGAACATTAGATACATCAAGATTTGCCACCTCCTTTCCGACATATTTTATCTGATTTTTGTCTATTTTCATGCGTAATCTGGGCAACAAGCCAACATCACCACCCGACTTTGCCTCCCTGTGGTCGGCATAGTCATCCAGCGTTTCACTCAATGGCTTCCAGTAGGGAATGGTATCTGCAGAGTCTGGGAATTTTTCTCCAGTGGTATAGTTTGTAAACGGCATGTACTGGATACATTCTCTGTTCTTTGCATCAAGGTACGGCAAGGTTGGAATTACTACATTTCCGTTTTCATCTGTCTTGCAACCCGCACCGACAAGTATCTTGTTGAACGGTCTAAGATTAGAGAATCTTTTCAACACGTTTGGTGTCGTGATGCTCATCTTGGATACTGCATACTTGGAATCATAATTGTCAAGTATCTCTTGTTTATTCTCTGGGGAATAATGCATTGCAAGTATGTCTTGCCACCATTTCTCTGCATCAACGTCCAATAGATGAGCCAAGCCATGAGATGTAAACTTGTGAATATTGAACTTGTCTTTTGCATCATCATATTCAAACAAAACATAGCGTTTAGATGATACACCAAAGAACAATACATTATCCAATAGTTTTCCGTCATCTGATTTTTCAATCTTGAAAACCTGCACATCATCATTTTCATATGGGTTAAGTTTCTGGAAAAATCCCTGAATCTCACTTGCATGTTTTGGTGAGACCATTATACTATCTGTGTCCATGTATGCAACGTATCCATCTCTGTGCGATGTAACAATACTTTCAGCCGCTGCCAAAACCAATCTGGCTGCTGCAGGCAAGAACACTCCTAGTATCGGATTGAAATGCTTTGCTGGTATTTCTTTTCTTGATGTTGTGTTAGGATCTACTGAAAATGATTCATCAATCCCATAGACTGTTACTGGTTCATTTTGCTTTTCAGATTCAGTATTCACCTGAATATGAATGCCATATGATGCGGTGTTTGCAATTATCTTTATCGTGTTTTGAATCGTCTTCTCAATTTCAGAATCTACGGTACATTGCTTCATCTCCAATTTCTTCTCGATTAGTTGCTCAATGAAATTCTCCTTTCTTGGATTGACTGTCACTCCCTTGAAAATTTCTATTTTTTCATCAGGTATGTTTTGCTGTATTCCTAATGGAGAAAACGTGATTACCTTTTCAATTGTAGGGGTGTGGCCTGTAAGCAATTTTGAGGCTATCAAATCAGATACAGTATACCATGGACTTGTTCCATCAGTGCTTTTGAGATAGTTTACGCCTATGTTCTGGGTCTTTTTGGAGCCATATGAACAGCGAACAGGCACAATCATGGAACCGTCGGGTACTACCTTGCATATTGTAGTAAGATTCCTCCACGTATCTTTTTGAGAAATATCCTGTAGAGTTATCCCAGCAAGGAATTTCTGAGTCTTCTCTGTAGTGACAGAATGTTCTATTTTCTCTGCACTCAAAAACGAGTACATGTCCATCAATGAAAACAAGGTAGGATAGGTGCTGGTGCAGTCAAGATATGTAACTGGAACTGGTGTCTTTCTGATTCTGGTTTCTACTCGTCCTGCATAAAATGCAGTCATCAAGTTTCCCACAATATTTTTTGAAAAGTCTTGATTTTTCTCCAAGAGTGGTTTGATGTTTAATTTCTCCAAGTAGAGTTTTCCAATTGATGCAGGCGAATACAACTTGTTTGAATCATTTGGTTTTACCAAGAATGTATTTTCCAACACAGAAATAATCTTGCAGTAAAGATTGTACACTGTAAGTGTTTTTTCTACATTGTTTCTGATTGCATCTTTTGTAATCCCTTTCCTGTTTTGCAAGTTTGTATTAACACCAAATGTCTTTGCAACCTCATCCATTCCGTCAAAAGATTTGTTACTCATTGCGTAACCGAGTGTCTTCAAATCAACAAAGTATCCACGATACACCTTGTGAGTTGGAATTTGCTTCTTCTCACTCTTTGTCCTTAGCGGAGTTGCAAACTGAATAAATGCCGCATCACTGTTGATACTCTTTATCTTGATTGCAGGGAGACGAGGGTTGTCATCAACTAGTTTTATCGAGAACGCATCCTGTATCTTTCTTGCAGTTCCCCATGATGCTGCCAGTCTGCTCAACTCGTATGGCAAGTCAAATGATACGCACTTTGCCCTTGCCTCATAGACATACGGATAGAAGACACTTGTAACAAATTCATCTTTGGATGATACGGTTACAATGCAATTCTTTTCTTTTTGTAGAGTTTCTGCAACTTGTCTTATCATATCAACTTTCTTCTCGTCTAATTCATTATGGAATAGACAAATCTTGTACAATGAACCATTAATCCAAACAGCGCAAGAACTAAAGGTCAAGGATTGCTGTTGGTCTAAAGTTGTTTCAGAGGTAAGAATCAACACCATTCCATTGTTGGCATTTTGATTGTGGGGAGAATATCCTCCTACTCTGTAGTTTCCAGTGTAGCATCGAATACTGATTGGCTCTGGCTGAGGTGCATTGATTACGCCTATTTTGCCCAGTTTCATGCGTATTCCTCCATGTTTAGTGTCTGGTAGATTCTCTGACGTAGTTTCTTTGCCAATTCCTCGTATGCAGTATTTCGGGTGTTTCTGCCCTTGAGCACCAATACGTCATGTATCCCCATGAGTAGGAACCCAAGGCGGACATTCTCTGGCTGGTCCTTTTGGAGCCATCTGCCATCCCAGGTCTTTTGAGATTCACTTAGTTCGTAATGGCATTTCTTGTCTACTGTGATTGTACGATAGTCATGTTTTCGTCCTGCAACGTGATGCAATTCTAAATTGTATGACTCCTCCTTGGAGTTGCAAACCTCGCATCTGTTCTTCTTTTCCTGCATTGACTTGTTTTTTGGTTTGCATACAATCTCGTTTACCCATCCCTCAATCTCGTCAATCGTATCAAGAGTATCGTCTCTGAGTTTGCCAATGCAAAACCCAAGCAATGTCTGCAAACTAGTTACCTTGTTTACCACAGATGTTTCAGTATTGGTCATTTTGTATTGTACACCTCATAGTATTCTGGCTCTTCGATTCTCTGATTGATTCTGATTATCTCATCAGGGTTTGTCTCCAGTCGATGTAACTTTCCCTTGCTGTCCTTTACCTTCTTGTTTCTAAACTTGGATAGTTTAGATTTGTCTCCAGTGTTTAGGAATTGCTTAACTGCATTGTGGTATCGTCCGACAACTGATGCGGTTCTTGAATCTTTTATCTCAACACTCTTTTCCTTTTTGTCAGTGTTGATTCTCATCACTCTTTTGATTCTGTCCCATCTCTTTACAACTGGTTTGCCATTTACTTTCTTGAAACCGTTTGTATGCTTTATGACATTCTTTGCAGTGATGTTGTTATCGTTTGCTGCTTGTGGCAGCGTCTTGGTTTTGCTGTTGCGCAGTTCACTAATCACTGCAAGTGACTTTTCACGCAATAACTTTTGCCTTGGAGATAGTTTCCTCCAAGGTCTTTTGTGTAATGGCAGGGCCGTCATAGTGAGGGCCTCCATTTGCCGAAAATCTTTCGATTCAAATCATTCTGTGAGGAATGACACTTGGGACACCTGATTCTGTAATTCGGTGTGCCCTTGGTGTATGTCCACTGGTATGAACAGGTTATGCAAACAACAACTGTTTTTGGATTATACATCTTCATCACTTAATAGAAGTGAAAAGTGATATTTGTCCAAAGATGCACTAAATTTTTAGGCATATATGCCATGATCTGTAAAATAGGCATATAGTGGATGAAAAAATGACTCAAAAAGACCAAAATTCAGACAATAAGGACATGCAAAAGAGCCTTTTGCGCTCCGGACTCACATCTGAGTTCTTTATCCTGTGCTTTGTAAAGCCAGACAAGCCATATGAGATTGCAAAGACCATCAAAAATGTTGAGACATTCCCTGATGTAAGCAAGCTGTATCCCGCAAGAGACAAGCTAGTTGACTACGGGTATCTGGAAAAAAAGGGAACGTCATACCATCCAATCTATTCCAAACTGACACAGGAGATTGCAACATTCCTTTACGAGGAAAAAAATGAAACCCTTGACGAAAAGGAGATTGAACTTTTGGAATATTTTCTAAAAAATGCAAAATTTGTCAGACTGTTGCATGGCGAGATAACAAAAATGATCCAGACCCAGGAAAAGCGAATGCATAACATTGATTCTTTGAAATTCATTGCGTCATTGGTCGGAGCAATCTCATTGCTTCTGTGGTCAATGAAACACGAGACTGCAAAAGACAAAGAGGCATCAGCACAATTGGATGCAATGTCAAACCAAATCACAGTAAAAGAACTCGAGCAATTTGAAACACAGTGGGAGCAGTTCTCAGAGATACTGATGAAAAACTTTGGAGATGTCTTTGCAAGTAAAATAACAATAAAGAACAATGAAAATAATCTTGATGGACTGGACAAAGATGGAATGGTGAAGATGATATTCTCATCAATGCCCATGATTTTGCTGATGGTGAATACTGAATTTCTGAGAAAGATTGCAAAGATGGCAGAAGGAGCAGATGCCATGAACATAATTGGAATTATTTTGGGCAGCAGTTCAACAGACTAGTTTCAAACAAATCATGCACAAAGTTATTGTATCATAAAATTACATTGATTGTACTTTGAATCCGTTATTGATCACAGGTTTTGGAACATCAATCAACGTGGATAAAAGAAAACTGATCATCACAAACAAACTCAAAGGTACGAGACTGGAATTTTTCCCTCACAAGATTTCACATGACGGAATAATAATTGACGGCCATACTGGCAACATCACCTTTGAGGCAATGAGATGGTTATCTAAACACAACATCAATCTGACTTTACTAAACTGGAATGGCCAATTATTGGCAAATGTGATGTCTGAGCAGCCAAAATCAGGCAAATTACGCATAAAACAGTACCAAAAGTATCTTGATGATGCGGATAGATTCGAGATTGCCCTGAAGATAGTACAGGCCAAGGTGGAACAATCCTTGAATTTATTGGAGGAACTATCAAAATATTATGAATCTGTAGATTTTGTCAAGATTAGAAAATCTGTTGAAAAGGAAGATTTGTTCTTGTTGGGAATAATGAAAAACAGTGAGAAGCAGGCCATTTCAAAATCAATTAAGCAACTAATGACGTATGAGGGTAGGATTGCTGGAATTTACCATGACAATCTGACTGCAATATTCAATCAATTGTATTCAGAGTTTAATTTTACAGGAAGAAAAAATAAAATAAATTCTAGAAACTATAATGCATCAGATGAGATCAACGCACTGTTGAATTATGGTTATGCCATACTGGAATCTGAAATTAGAAAAGCAATCAACAGAATAGGATTGGATTATTCAATTGGATTCTTGCACGAGATTAACCAGAGCAGGACACCGTTAGTCTATGACATTCAGGAGTTGTTTAGATGGCTAATAGATGTATCAGTAATTCAATTGTTGGAAGAAAAGAAAATCAAAAAATCTGACTTTATCATTACTGAAAATTATCATACTAGGTTGGGTGAAGATGTTGCTAAATTGCTCATTGAGAAGATAAATTCAAACTTTAATGCTAAATATAATTACAAGAATGGAAAGAACTATTCATATCAGGTTATCTTGCAAGATAACTTGCAACAATTAACAAATTTCATTGTAGATAAGAAAAAAGAATTTGATTTTATCATTCCTAAAATAAAATTGAATAGAAATGATAATTTAGAATTGAGAGAAAAGATTTTGAACATGACTTCCGAAGAGAGAAAAGAATTGGGAATCAACAAATCAACATTATGGTATATACAGAAGAATTTGTCTGATGGTAAAACCCCTAAAATTTATGAGAAAATTCTTTTAAAAATTCAATAGAATTGTTCTGATTTGAATATGTTTTTAATAAAATAATTACGAGTTATGGCATTAAACCAATTTATCCAATCTCTACGAGAGAATTAATTGTAAAAAAATCTTAGAATTTAAACTGATATCAAAATTAATTCGACTGACTGATTGCTTATGAGTTCAAAAAAGGATTCGTCATAATTTAATAGTTTTATTATGATTGCTGTCTTTGCCAATCTTTTATGAGAAGTTTCATTCTCGAAATTTCATCATCATTTAACTCTACACTATGTGCAATTACAGATCTAGTTTGATTTAGTTGGGATAAAGTTTGATTTACTCCCTTTTTACTTCTCAATAGATCTGAGAAACTACTCCAATTTTTTTCCAAAATCGGAATTAATTCCCCTAATGTAGTGTAAGCAAGGGGATCGTCAATTGCCCTAACAGACATTACAGAATTTTGCTCTTTATTCTGTATTTCTTTTACAGAATTTTTTACATCTTCTGGAACTTGAGTGTCCCACCAATTTGCACCATGTTTTTCAAAAAGAGTGTCTTTGATCATCCTCCTAATAGTATTTTCAAGACAATAGTATAGAACATAATAATCAGCCATTTTTTTAGCACTTTTTCTTATATCGATTTCAAATAATTCAGGATCTACAACTTCTTCTTTCTTGATAGTATCAGCATGGCCTATTTCTAAACCGTTTTTCTCTAATTTTAGAAGTTCAGTTTCAAGTATGAGGTTTTTCATTCCAAAGAATTCAACTTTATCAGAAATAGAAGATTTATTCACGTAGAAGATTCTCCTTCAAACTTTTGAAAATAGCATTAAAAACTTCTATTTCAGTTGTTGGAGGGAGATTTAGATTTATGTTATAAGAGATTCCTAATTTCGAATAAGACTCTACTTTTTCTTTAATGTCTTCTTCTTCTTCTTCTTCTTCTTCAATTTTTTCCCCTTCAAAATCGGCAAGTTTACAAAGTTCAAGAAATGAGTTTACAATACTTTTAAGAATTTGATCATCTTCAGAAAGACCAGTTGCTGTTTTGACTGTTCGTGTTAATTCAGATTTATTTAATTTGTATGCAAACTCGTTTGATTGGAAAATAGTAGGATATGCGTTTCTAATACAATTCGCCATAACAATTTTGTCATTAGTCCCTCGATATTGCTTATAATTTTCAGTTGGAACACTTCCTTGATCAGTAAATCCCAACCGTTTGAAAAATGGCAACATTGAACGATAAGCTTTTGTTTTCAATCCTAAAACAGAATAAATGAAATCCTGAGTGAATTTAGGAGGAGTCTTTGCAACTTTAATCGCGTCAAATATAGTTTGGAGTTGCCCATAATTATTGACATATGGAGGATTTTCGGTCAATATGGGGTTATGAGGATACAGAGATAAAAACTAGATCATAAAAACCGGATTTTTAAAGAGTATTTTGTTCCTTTAGACCCAAAATCCGGCGAATAATATTATGAATATCTAAAATAATTTTATCTTCATTCTCTCCAGACATTCCATTAGGGATTTCAATATGAAAAGAATAATCTTATGTATCCCATAAAAATTTCTAAAAACATCTTCTAAAATTAGACATTTTCTAATCACGTTCAGTTCTTTTTTTGTAACGTTGGCTGAAATTGTAGGCATTGAGTATGTTTTGATCATTATAGATAATAATCAAATCTCAAAAATTGAATCTTAATAGATTAGAATGTAATTAGGTATGATTTTTAAAATTTGGTACAACAAATACATCTTTACGATATTGAGATACAACATACTGCTCATTCTTTTTAACTGCAACAACTTCTCTGAGAAACTCACTATACCATTTTTTGAGTTCTTTATCTTCATTCATTATTTTGTTCCACAGAATCTTGGTATCTTTTAATTCTTGACGATATCTGTCGCCTGATTTCTTGTTTTTTTCTTTATAGAATAAATTTGCTTTTTCTGAAGTCATATCTTGTGTCTTTTTGAAATCTTTGTCACCTTCTTTAGACCACAAATAATGTTGTATACTTTCTTCAAGATTAATGTAAAAAATTAATGAAATTTGTTCTAAAATTAATTGATGTGGTCCTCGGAATCTTTTACCGTTGATAAAATCAAATGTACTTAAAACATAATTTTTTAGCAAAAATTGGCTAGCAGGGATATTTTCAATTTCAGTATTATAAATTGCAATTAATGGATCAATTACTACAGAAAGAAAATTCCCTCCAAATATTTTCTCAAACAATTGAAATCTTCCAAAAACTTTGGGTAGCATAAATGCATATTCTTTTGAAATATTTTTGAGAATATCACTTTCTAATTCATCTTGAACATAAAATGTCCCCCATGATTCATCAGGAGTTCTAAAGTTTCCAAAAAGATACAAACAATACAATATCCCTATTGGAGAAAGAGAGAAAGTCTTTACTTGTTTATTGTATTTTTTCTTTGGTTTATCTAATAGAACCAATTGAGATGAAATTAGATTTTGATTTACAAATTTTCTAATATCATCAGTGATTGATTTTAGTTTTCGTTTAGTTGAGATATCCTTATCATATTCAAATTGGGCAATTTCTTCACATGTTGAACCCCTATGTTCTGCAAGATATCTGAGAATCAGTCTTAGGGCATATTGACCATTTTTCTTTTTTGGATTCTCAAGATCTGGTTTTCCATATCTTCTATCAAAATATCGAAAAAATGAGGGCAATTGTAATAATGATGCAACATATGGGGGAGGTTCTTCAAAACTGAATCCTGATTTTTTAAGAGATTGTTTGAGTTCTGGTGGAATTTCTCGGTTAGACATCAGCGTCAATAGTACTCACGCTAATCTAATATTAGAAATTTGCTTACTCTATTCATGCGCCGAAGTCACATCTCTGGTCTCAAGGAGGCAAGAAATTGAGTAAAATGGCAAACAATCAGCCATACAAGGGCAAAATTGTGATCAATTCATCAATAATTCAAGAAGTATCAAAATATCCCAAAGCCCTTGATGCAGTACGAGAATACATCTGTAATGGTTGGGATGCAGATGCCGATAGAATTGAAATTACAATTACTTCAGAATTTCTAAGAATTGAAGATTGGGGAAGTGGAATATCTAATTTTGAATTGTTTTGGGGCGTAGCTGATCAGCACAAATCAGAAATTGAGCATACTCCAAAATTCAAAAGAAATCCAATTGGTAGAAAAGGTTTGGGAAAACTAAGTTTTTTCATGTTAGGAGAAAACATGGATGTTGAAACCCGTACTGGACATACTGCAGCGTACTCTGTTGCAAATTTTGCAAATGATGATTTTGAAGTTTATCCTAGAGAAAATATTGATGAAGTATTATCTCATAGAGGAACACAAATTACAATTAGAGGATTAAAAAATCTAGTTACAAAAGAAGAACTAATTCCATACATCAAAGAAAATCTCTATGGTTTGATTTTACCTATTGCAAGCAAAGATCACCCAGTGAAAATTTTTGTCAATGGCGAAAAGGTAAACCCTGCACCTTTTTCTGGAACTCTTGGGATAATTAGCACCTTACATGGGGATATCATTTGTAATTTGATTCCATCTAAAACTGCAAAGATTGATGCATTGTTTAGAGGAGTAAAGGTAAGAGAAGTGAATCCCGCTCCTACTCATCCTGCAAAAGGATATTTCAATGTGAATTGGTTAATCCCAACACTGGATAGAAGTAATTTTACAGAATCGCAAGAATCACGAACTTTTTTCCCTATGATTAAAAAATATATTTTGCAAAACATTCCTGCAAAAAACGAAGATTCTCCTAAAGATTTGAAAAAAAGTGTCAGTGACCTCATGAAAATGTTTGAACAGATTCTAAAAGATAGAGAAATAATGCCTGAAAATATTATGCCCGTTACAAAGACATCAAAACCAACTGATCTGAAAATGGAAGGAATTGTAGCCAGAGATAATTCATCTGAACATGAAGAATCCAAAGAAAAACATGATTCTAAAGAAGAGAGAAAACCAAGACATAATAAAATTCTAAAAGGTTCTGAAAAACCTTTGAGAAGTGCTTATGGAATAATCTATGATTTTGAAAAATTAGGAAAAGACAAACCTGCAATAGTTGCTTACAAAGAAGAGAAATTAATCATCATCAATTTGGATCATGACAAGGTAAAAAATCTCAATAAAATGAGGCCAATTCAGAGAAATATTGGATTAGGGCAATTAATTTCCCGAGGACATTTTCATATTCTAGAATCATTTGTTAATTTGAATATGTATGAGGAATATCTTGATGAGATGGATTCTGCATTGTTTACAAAAATGATTTCATAAATTTTATTTATTTAGAACATATGTACAAAATGGAACCTTGATAGATTAATTTCTATTATGAATTTGAACCCAGATGATAATTCCTCTCAAGAATATTATTTGAAATTATTTTACAGTAAATTGGTACTTGGAGGGCATCTTATTTTTACACCTGTAAAATTCTTTTTAATTCCACGTGGGTCTGATTTTAAACCTCCTAACTATAACCCCCAACATGTTGTGCTCCCACTTTAATTTGAACTCCTTAACTATTGACAGTCCTGTAAATTTGATATATGTTTCCTAAAAATGATCTATAGA
>Ga0224512_10003206_pt1 | contig 14527 bp, 14 predicted proteins | sample SF_May12_sed_USG_4_FD_169103 | JGI IMG/M metagenome (GOLD analysis project Ga0224512, IMG submission 169103) | Sediment microbial communities from San Francisco Bay, California, United States - SF_May12_sed_USGS_13 | ecosystem: Environmental > Aquatic > Marine > Sediment | place: USA...
TCTTCAAGCGGCGCAATATGCTCGGCGGCCCAGTCTCTCAGTTCTCGCGCCAGCCGCCGGTGGTCGTCGCCGAAGAACGGCCAGTTCAGGAACGTATCATCGGCCACATTGATCTCCCGGACGAGGTGCGGCGCCTAATTGCCTTCAAAGACGGGTTTTTCCTTGGCGACGAAGGCACGGTAGGCACGCTTGAAATCTTCGGTCTGCATGCAGATAGCCTGTGCCTCGGCTTCGATTTCCAGCGCCTGCTCGATCGTCACATTCCATTCCTGGTGCAGGCACTTCTTGGTGACACCATGGGCGAAAGTCGGGCCGCTGGCCAGCTTGCCGGCGACTTCGCGGGCCTTGTCGAGGGCGCCGCCGTCCGGCGTCACGTCATTGTAGAAGCCCCAGGACTGCCCCTCCTCAGCACTCATGACCCGGCCGGTATAGAGCAATTCGGAGGCGCGTCCCTGGCCGATGATGCGGGGCAAAATGGCGCAGGCCGCCATGTCGCAGCCGGCCAGGCCGACGCGGACGAACAGGAAGGCGGTCTTGCAGCCCTCGCCGCCATAGCGCAGGTCGCTGGCCATGGCGATGATGGCGCCGGCGCCGACGCAGACGCCTTCGACCGCGGCGATGATCGGCTGCGGGCAATTGCGCATTTCCTTGATCAGATTGCCGGTCATGCGGGTGAAAGCGAGCAGGCCGCCCATATCCATCTTGGTCAGCGGGCCGATAATGTCGTGAACATCGCCGCCGGAGCAGAAATTGCCGCCGGCGCCGGTGAAGACGACGACCTTGATATCGTCGGCATATTGCAGCTTGTGAAACGTGTCGCGGAGTTCGGCATAGCTCTCGAAGGTCAGCGGGTTTTTGCGCTCCGGCTGATTGAGCGTAATCGTCGCGACCTTGCCGTCCACCGACCAGCCGAAATGTTTCGGCGCAAATTCCGCGCCCTTCAAAGTGTACATCGTCTTTCTCTCCAATCTCGTATCTTGCGTTCAAGACCGACCGTCAGCCGACCATGGTAATGCCGCCGCTGACGCTGAGCACCTGGCCGGTGACGAAGCTCGCTTTGTCGCTGGCAAAAAACAGAACCGCGTCGGCAATCTCTTCCGGCCTGGCAAAGCGGCGCATCGGGGTTACCCGTTTGAACGCCTCGCGGAACTTTTCCGGCTCGGCGGCCAGAAGCGGCGTGTCGGTCGGCCCCGGACAGACGCAATTCACATTGATGTCGAACCGCGCCATCTCACGCGCCAGCGATTTTGTGAAGGCAATGACGCCGCCCTTGGCGGCGGAGTAGACGGTTTCGCCGAGGGAGCCGACGCGCCCGGCATCACTTGCGACATTGACGATTTTGCCGGATTTGCGCTCAATCATGCCGTCCAGAAAGGCCCGGCTCACCGCGATCGGCCCCATCAGGTTCAGATCGACGACCTTGCGCCAGAATTGCGGGGAATTGTCGACAAAGGGCTGAATGGTTCCCCAGCCGGCGATATTGGCGACGATGTCGACCTGGCCCTGCCAGGCCAGTGCCTCATCCTTGAACGCCTCGATGGCAGCCGGATCGGTCACGTCCATGGCGATGAATTTGGCCGATCCGCCGCTGGATCGGATATTTTCGGCCGCCTGATCGCCCTTGTCCTCGGCAATATCGGCCAGGACGACATGCGCACCCGCATCCGCCAAAGCCCCGGCCGTGGCAAGGCCGATGCCGGAAGCTGCACCGGTGACCACGGCAACCTTGTCTTCTAATTTCATGACAGCCAATTCCCCTGTTTCAATGTCGGTTCTGACCCAATACGCCGGACGAATCGGGCGCCTGCGACCAACCCGCTCCTGCCCTGCTCCTGTCACCCGGCCAAACCGCTGGCCGGACTCGCCCTGCCCGGCAGGCAGATGACTTTTGCGTCGGCAATAATGAATGAATGTTCATTCATTTACCAGCCCCAATCGATTTTTTCTGTGAGTGCCGGCCAGATCAGAATTTTTAAGCATTGGCTGTCAGCGCTGTAATCCAACATTTTTGCTGGCCCGTCCTGCCGACACCCTTCGATCTGTCCCCACTGTTATCCACGGGTGCAACGTGGAGAGCTCCTGTATCGGCAACCGCATTGCTTTTTTTGAACCCGGGGGTTTGTATCCAAAACGAAAATACCCGAATGGGCTTCCGGGCGCCGCCAGCTGAAAAAAACCGGAACTATCCGCAAGGCTGCGAAGGATACCCGTTCCATCTGCGGTGCCGTTTGAGTACCATCGCCACGAAGTTGCAGGTTATCCGGGAAGGTTCCGATTCGTTGTTTTCGAGGTTGTGACAATTTCCGTCCGGCGAAGACTTGTTCTGAACTTTCCTGGTTTCGAGCCGATGCCGGCGGCGGCGCATTGCCGCCGCTTCGTGCGCGAGACAGGCGAGATTGCGCCGGTCTACGGTATGGAAGTTTCCGCAACCGAACCAGTCGTGGAAAAGGCGGGAGAAGCCGTGGCCGGCACGGGCGCCTTCACGGTGGAAGCTTCCGGACAGGGCTGGCGCACCACGACGGATGTGGTCATCTATGGCTTTGACGATCTCATGCAGGTCTACGCGTCGCGATCATTGCCGGTGCGGCTTTGCGCCGGCATGGTTGCACTTGGCGATTTTATCGCAAGTGGAACCTTTTTTCGCTATCTCAAGACGAGCCCGCGCTATGCGTTCTTTTTTCTCTATCCTCTCGTCATCATGACATCGGCCATCGGATTGGCGCTGGCGCTGGTCTTTGTCCCGGCCGCCCATAATCTATGGTGGAGCCTGCCGGCGGCGGCAGCGGTATTTGCCGGCATCATTGTCTTCGCGGCGCGAGGCGGATATTTGCTGCTGGTAATGGACGACTGGGCCGTTGCACGCGACATGGCCCGCGAGCGACGGCCCGAATTCGGCGACAAGTTTGCGGTCGTCATCGAAAATGTCCGATCGCGGATCGCGAATGCCGATTACGATGAAATCATTCTGGCGGCGCACAGTTTCGGCGCGATCCCGGCGGTGCTATCGCTGGCGGCGATCTTGCGCGGTGGCATGGAGGCTTCACGTTTCGGGCTGCTTACGGTCGGGTCAAGTTTGCTGAAAATAGCACTCCATCCGTCGGCCGGCCAGCTCCGCGAAGCCGTCGAAACGATTGCCTCTCGCAATTCCCCCTGGCTCGAGGTGCAATCGCTGACCGACATCATTAATTTTTACGGATCGAATCCGGTTAGCTCGCTCGGCATCGCTGAAGGCCACGGGCAGAAAACAGTCAGCATTCGCTTCCGGCATCAGCTTACGCCGGAAACCTATCGTGCCATGAAACTGAATTTCTTTCGCGTTCACCGTCAGTTCGTATTGGCGGTTGAAAAGCGGCATGCCTATTCGTTTCATGCTGTTCTGTGCGGGCCGGAACTGTTTGCCGATATCGTCAAGCGCGGGGGCCTGGCGCAAGATTGGTCATATGCGGACTCCACCGGGCAAGCGGCGAACGAATCATGAGCCTGGTATTGGCAGGAAAGATTGCCTGGGCGGTTATGGTCGTTGGCTGGTATCTCCTGCGCTGGCCATTCCAGCGGCGAGCGAAAAAGGTCGCTCTGAGCGATGACCGCATGAAATTGCCGGAGCGGCTGCGACTCGCCACGGCGACAACAGGTCTGGGTATCGTCCCGTTCGTTTTCGTCGTCTTTGGCGAACCGCGTATCGCCGACTACACGCCGCATCCGGCGCTGTTCGCGGCGGGCATGGTTGCGGCGATATTTGCGTTGGTCCTGTTTCGCCTTACTCACAAGGCGCTTGGCCGGATGTGGTCGGTCTCGCTACAGCTGAAGCAGAACCACACGCTGGTGACGACCGGTGTCTACAGCCGTGTGCGCCATCCGATGTATTCCGCCTTCTGGCTGATGGCGGCCGCCCAGGCGCTGCTGCTACCCAATCTTGTCGCCGGACTGGCAGGGGCGGCTGGTTTCGGTTTGCTGTACTTTTCGCGTATCGGCCCGGAAGAAAGAATGATGGAACAGGCCTTCGGCGAACAATATCTCGCCTACCGCAGACGAACCCGACGGATTATACCGTCCATAAGGAGAGGGCGACAATGATCAGAAGCGCAAATGCCGTTGCCGCAAGCACCATGCTTGCCGCGATGATATTTATGCAATCTTGCGTTTCTTCAGACCGTTTCAGCGTTAGCGATCGTGTTTCGGCGCCAAGCGAACCGCTTGGTGTCATGGCGCTGGCGTCCAAACCGGCCGGGGCGGTTTCCACAGAGCAGGTCTACATGTTCCGCGGCGGTTTCAATGGAGTCTTTTCCACCGGAATCAACGTCATGGCAGCCGAGTTGGAAAAAAAAGGCATTACGGTTCATGCGGAAAGTTGGTCAGCCGGCGCCAGCAGCCTGAATGCGATCAAAGCGTCCTATGCCGCAAACGGGCGGTCAGGTCCGGTTGTCATAGCTGGTCATTCCCTCGGCGCCTTTACGGCCATGGGGTTGGCAAACCAGCTAAGCGCCAAAGGCATTCCGGTCGATCTGGTCATACTGTTTGACCCGCTGAGCCCCTCTGCGATCCCAACGGGCGTCCGGAAGCTGATCAACTACAGAGCATCCGGCCGTAAAGGTGACGGCGGAAATTCGGAACCCGGTCCGCGGTCCAACGGCAATATCGTGAACGTGGACATCCGAACTCTGCCGGAACTTGGCCAAGCCAATCACTGGAACATCGTCAATCAACCTGCTCTTCAGAAACTGGCCGTTCAGGAAATTGTCCGCGTTGTCAACGCTGGAACAATATCATTCCATTCGCCAGAGCAATAATACCAACCGGACGGGGATAGGCAGATATCGAGGCGGCGGCGTCCGCACCCCCCATCGTCCCGGATTCCAAGAGCATGTCGGATAGTTGAATCAGCCGCGGGACAGGTTTTTCTTCATCCTGTCGACAAATGACCGGAACTGCCGGATTTCGTGCTCGCTGAACCCTTTGGTCGCGGTTTTATTGACATCGAATGCGAAGGGCAGCAATTCGTCGCGGAACCGGTGGCCCTTGTCGGTCAGGTGGATTCGAACCTTGCGGCGGTCCTTCTGATCTGGTTTGCGAATGACGAGGCCGTCCTTGACCATGCGGCGGATGGCGACCACCGTCGTCGGCGCCGTCATGCCGGCCCGCGTTGAAAGATCACCCTGGGTCAGGCCGTCTTCCTCCCACAGTTCACGCAGGAAAAACCACTGGCCTGCACCGACGCCATGCGGCTTGATGCGTATCTCCAGCGCCCTGGAAAAACTGCGATAACAGTCGCGCAAGAGATAGCCGATGCTCACGCCGGGCCTGTGGCTGAAAGCCTCGCCGGATTCGTCCGGCGAGGCCGGGCGGCTGGAGGTTTTGGAGGAAGCCGTCAAAATCTTCACTCTCATCCATTGCATGTCTTTAAACTATACCGCAACGCTGTCCGCAGAGCCGTTGCCCAATAGTCGCATCACGCGGCCCGCGGCGCTGTTGGCCTCTGACACGATCGCGAAGGCAAGTTTGCGCCTGTCTTGCGATCATAAGGTTATTGCTAGGCTGGCGCCAAATCAGAACCTGGATCCGATGCAAATTGTCACTGCTTGACGATCTTTCCATCACTTGTTAGATATCTAACTAATTTGAAGATAGCGGTCAATCAACATGACTTCTTTGACATGCGGTTGCGGGGAAAACGGCTGTTGACTGGACGGGAATGGGATCGATGGCAGTTCCAATTGAGGACGGTGGCGATATGATGCCTGAAAAGACGCAGTCAAAATGGGAGGTCTCGTGAAAAAGCTTGTAATCGGCATGACCGGCGCGACCGGCGCCATTTTCGGAGTTCGTCTTCTGGAAGTACTCGCGGACGCCGAGGTAGAGACCCATCTGGTCGTCAGCAAGTGGGCGCAGCAGACCCTTGAGCACGAGACGGGGCGGACCTTCGACGAATTGCGCGCTCTTGCCAGCGAGATCCACGGCGCCAACGACATGGGCGCCAAAGTATCCTCAGGATCGTTTCATACCGACGGCATGGTCGTCGTGCCTTGCTCCATGCGCACGGTCGCCGCGATCGCCCATGGCAATGGCGACCATCTGGTCCACCGCGCCGCCGACGTGATCCTGAAAGAGCGCCGCAAGCTGGTTCTGGTCGCCCGCGAGACGCCGCTCAACGACATCCACCTGCAAAACCTGCTGGCGCTGTCGCGCATGGGCGTCACCATCCTGCCGCCAATGCCGGCCTTCTACAATCTGCCGGAAACGCTGGATGACATAATCAACCACACTGTCATGCGCATCCTCGATCAATTCGGCATTTCCAAGGACCTGGCCAGGCGCTGGGACGGTGAGATGCGCAACCGGCCGGCGCGCGTGCGCCCCATCAAAGCCAACGATTCTTGAAGCTAATATCGACGAACAGGAGAGCCCCCATGGATGCGACAACACCGAAAAACATTGCGACCACCCGCGACATTTCCAGCCTGCGCGCGACGATCGATTGGCTGCGCGCCAATGGCGACCTGATCGAGACGCAAAAGGAGGTCGATCCGGACCTTGAGATCACCGGCCTGCAAAAACACCTGGACGGTGGTCCTCCGATCCTGTTTGAGAACGTCAAGGGCAAGTCGCACGCCCGCGCCATCACCAATCTGTTTTCCGACATCGATGTCGTCGATCGCATGTTCGGCTTTGACGGCCCGCAGGATCGCACGCGGAAGATTGCGGCGGCGTTCAACAATCCCATCGACCCCGTCGTGATCGATCAGGATGAGGCCCCCTGCCAGGAGCACGTCATCACCGACGATCTCGACGTCAACAAATGGATCACGGCCATCCGCCACACCGATCTTGAGAGCGAACTGACCATCGGCTCGGGTATCCGCTGTGTTGTCGGCGACTATTTCGACGGCGGCGCCGATCTCGGCTACAACCGGATGAATTTCCGCTGGGGCAATGTCGGCACGTTCCAGATTTCACCCGGCTCGCATATGTGGCAGGTGATCACCAAGCACTATCGCGACGAAGAGCCGATCCCGATCACCATGTGCTTCGGCGTGCCACCTGCCTGCACTCTGCTGGCCGGCGCCGGCTTTGATTATCTGATCCTGCCCAAGGGCTGCAACGAAATCGCCGTGGCCGGGGCCATCCAGGGCGAACCGGTCAATCTGGTCAAGGCGCGCACCGTCGATGCCTGGGCAATCGCTGAATCGGAATATGTGCTGGAAGGCTATGTGCATCCGCGCGACAAGCGCTACGAAACGGCGGAATCGGAGGCTCATGACGTTCAGGGCCGCTATCACTTCCATCCGGAATGGGCCGGCTATATGGGCAAGGCCTACAAGGCGCCGACATTCCACGTCACCGCCATCACCATGCGCAAGCCGGAATCAAAGCCGGTGATCTTCCCGCTCGGCGTGCACACCGCCGATGACAGCAATATCGACACCACCGTGCGCGAGGCAGCCATTCTGGAGCTGTGCGAGCGGTTGCAGCCGGGCATCGTCATCGATGCGCACATCCCCTACTGCATGACCGACTGGGGCGGCTGCATCATTCAGGTGAAAAAGCGCAACCAGATCGAGGAAGGCTGGCAGCGCAATTTCCTCTCCGCCATCCTGTCGTGTTCGCAAGGCATGCGGCTGGCGATTGCGGTGAGCGAGGATGTCGACATGTATTCCATGGACGACATCATGTGGTGCCTGACGACGCGGGTGAATCCGCGCGCCGATATTCTCAACCCGATCCCGGGCGGCAGAGGCCAGACCTTCATGCCGTCGGAACGGCTGACGGCCGGCGAAAAGCAGTGGACCGCGTCCAATACGGAGTTCGAGGGCGGCATGGGCATCGATGCCACCGTTCCATACGGTTACGAGAACGACTTCCACCGGCCGGTCTACCCGGTCGACAAGGTCGATCCGGCCGACTTCTTCACGCCCGAGGACATTGCCAACGCCAAATCGCGCATGCATGGCTGGCTGCTGTCGCTGGCGCGGACCGGCAGATAGGACGAGGATACGCACCCGGCCGGACGGACACCATGCTTGCTGGCTACAAGGTTGTCGATCTCAGCGGCCAATTGGGCTGGCTGGCCGGGCGTATTCTTGCCGACCTCGGCGCCGATGTTATCAAGATCGAACCGCCCGGAACCGATCTTGACGGCGCCGAATGGCGGGCGCTCAATGTCAACAAGCGGCTCTTGCGGCTCGACCCGGCAAGCCCGGCCGGGCGGCAGGCGATCGAACGGATGATCGCCGGCGCCGATATCCTTATTGAAACCGCCAGATCCGGCGATCCGGACGACGACTGGCTTGCTCCGGAGCGGCTGTCCGCAGTCAATTCCAGGCTCATTCACGTTTCCATCACGCCGTTCGGGCGCCACGGTCCGCGCGCCAGGTGGCGTGGCTCGGACCTGGAAATCATGGCGGCCGGCGGTGCTATGGCGCTGGCCGGGAATCCCGGCGGCGCGCCGCTGCGCATTTCCGTTCCCCAAGCCAGTTCATGGGCCGGCGCCCATGCGGCGAGCGGAGCGCTCGTGGCGCTTAGCCACCGCAGCGCGGGCGGCAACGGGCAGCACGTTGATGTCTCGGCACAGGCATCGGTCGTTGTCGCGCTGGCGCATGCGCCGACCTTCTTCGACATTCTGGGCGAGACGCCAAGCCGCGCCGGCTCCCACATTACCGGGCGCTCGGTGCACGGCGCCATGTACCGCGCCTTCTGGCGCTGCAAGGACGGTTATATCAATTTCGTCATCTATGGCGGCCCGGCCGGCCGGCGCACCAACAAGGCGCTCGTCGCCTGGATGGCTGAAAAAGGCCTGGACCTCGGACCGCTTGCCGATTTTGACCTGGACGATTTCGACCCGAAGCTGGCGACACAGGACGAAGTTGACCGGATCGAGGCGCCGCTGGCCGCCTTTTTTGAAAGCATCACCAAATTTGAGTTTCTGGAAGGCGCATGCGCCCGCGAGATGCTCGGCTACCCGGTCTCGACCGTCGACGATATCGCCGCCGACCCGCAACTTGAGGCGCGCGAATTCTGGCAGGACTTGGCGATGCCGGGCGGCGGCGATGAACGCCATTGCGGTCCCTTTTACATCGCCGGCGAAGAGCGTCCCGCCATCCGCAATCCGGCGGCCGATGGCAGCGGTGATGCCGCCAATATCCTCAGGGATTTCGGTTTTTCCAATGAGGAAATCACAACGCTGTTGGGCGACAACATGATGGACGTGGCATGAGCACCGCACCGCAAGCCCTTGAAGGCGTGAAGGTTGTGGAGTTCGGCGGCTATGCCGCCGGCCCGCATATCGGAAAGATGCTCGGCAATTACGGCGCCCGCGTCGTGCATGTGGAATCGCACGGCCGTCCGGACGGTTTCCGGCTTGAATATCCGCCCTACAAGGATGGTATTGCCGGCTTGAACCGCGGCGGCTGTTTCGCACTGTTCAATGATTCCAAATATGGCGTGACAGTCGACGTCAAAAAGCCGGCAGGCCTTGCGCTGGCGCGGCGACTGGTCGACTGGGCCGACGTAGTGATCGAGAACATGCGCCCCGGCGTCATGGCCCGCATCGGCCTGGGATACGAAGAGGTCAGCAAAACCAATCCACGCCTGGTCATGCTGTCGACCTGCAATATGGGGCAGACCGGGCCGCGGGCGCATACGCCAGGCTTCGGCTCGCAACTCTCGTCTCTGGCCGGATTTTGCGGCGCCATCGGCGAGCCGGACGGGCCGCCGATGCTGCTTTACGGTCCCTATATCGACTTCATCGCATCGGTTATGGGCTGCTCGGCGGTCCTGGCGGCGCTGGATGAAAGCCGCCGCACCGGCAAGGGTGTCCTGATCGACATTTCACAATATGAATGCGGCCTGCACTTCATGGCCGGCGCGCTTCTCGCCTACCACCGGGACGGCATGATCGCGGAACGCAACGGCAACCGCGACGCGGAGGCGGCACCGCATGGCGCCTATCAGTGCCGCCAGGAAAGCTGGCTCGCCTTGTCGTGCTGGTCGGACGCTGAATTCTCGGCGCTGGCCGCGGCGCTTGATTTTCCAGACCTGGCGGAAGACCCGCGTTTTGCCAGCATCGAGGGCCGGCGCGGAAACGCCCTGGCCCTGGACGAAATACTGGCGAAAACCTTGCGCGATCGCGACGCGGATGAAACCGCCGAGACCCTGCAAGAGGCCGGTGTCGGAGCTTATCGGGTGAACACTATCGCCGATCTGTTTTCCGATCCGCAACTTGCCGAGCGGCGGTCCTGGCGGCGGCGCGAACATGCAGAAATTGGCGACCAGGCCTATCTGATGCCCGGCTTCGACCTTTCGGCAACGCCCGGCGACATTGCCCATGCTGCACCGGTTCTGGGCGGCGACAACGATGTCGTGTTCAAGGATTTTCTGCGCCTGAGCGAGGAAGAATTCGACGCCTATGCGGCCAAGGAGGCGTTCAATTGACCGGCATGAGCCTGGCCATAAATTCCGCCGTGTTGTGAGGCGGTAACGGCATGGCGCTCAACAAGTCCAGATTGCGAGAGGCCATCCTTGCGGAATTGCGCGCTCACAGCGTGCTGACACTGGCGACCATTGGCGAGGCCGGACCACATGCCGTTTCCTTGATGTACGCCCATGACGGTTTCGACATTTACTGGCTGTCAGACCCGAAAACACTGCATTCGGAACACCTTGCGTCCAACCCATCGGCGGCCGTCACCATCGCCGCACAATACGAGGATTTCCGCAAAATCCGTGGCCTGCAATTGCACGGCAAGGGATGCCATCTTAACGACAAAAAAGACGCGGCGGCGGGATTTGATCTGCTCGCATTGCGTTACCCGTTTCTGCAAAAATTCTCCGCCGGCAAACTGGCCCATCACCTGGGCGCCGCCGCCATCTACCGGTTCCAGCCGGCGCGGCTGACATTGATCGACAATGCACAGGGTTTTGGATCCAAGCAAACCCTGGAACTGTCTGATCAAGCGGACGAATCCATGGCTCAGGATAGGCAATGACAAGCGTCCCGGTTCAGGCCCCGAACGACTTGACCTATGTCAAGGCTGCGGACCCGAGCCGCACGAGAATACGGCTTAAGAACAGGGGATCGGGAGGATCAATCCGCAAGCAGGATCTCTGCGTGCACGGCAGCCCAGCGCCGGAACGACTTTTGCGTCCGCGCCCGGCTTGCCGATGTCTTCGATAAATTCCACGCCCATTGCAGGAGAGGTTTCATGAACAAAAAAGCAGCAGAACCCAAAGAGGGCATGGGCGTTCCGGTCGGCGCCAAAGTCATCGGCGAAGCGGCTGATCTGTCGAACAGCGGCGATATGGTCGCCGCGCTGACCCCGGACATCGCCTATCACGACCTGCGCCAGTGGCTGGCGGCGGCGGAGAAGCTCGGCGAGGTGGAAATCGTCAAGGGAGCGAACTGGCAGGAAGAGATCGGCATGGCCGCCGAACTGGTGCTGCACTCAGATGCGGCGCCCTGCGTCGTGTTTGAGGATATTCCCGATTCGCTGCCCGGTTCGCGCGTGCTCACCAACTTTTTCGGCGGTCTGCGAAAGGCGATGACGCTGGGCTTTCCGACCCATCTGTCAAAGCTGCAACTGGCCGAGGCGGCGCGCCAGCATTATCTGGCCGACCTGCCGCAAATCGCGCCGCGCCAGGTCGATGACGGCCCGATACTTGAAAACATCATCACCGGCGAGGATATCGACATTACCCGCTTCCCGACGCCGCACTGGCACGAGGAAGACGGCGGCCGCTATATCGGCACGGGCAGCTACAACATCACCCGCGACCCGGACGATGGCTGGATAAACTGCGGCACCTACCGGGTGATGATCCACAACGAGACCCAGGTCGGCTTCTACATCTCGCCGGGAAAGCACGGCCGCATCATGCGCGACAAATACGAGGAGCGCGGCGAGCCGATGCCGGTGGCCATCGTAGTGGGCGGCGATCCCTTGAGCTTCCTGATGGGCTGCAGCGAGGTGCCCTACGGCATGTCGGAGCTCGCTATCATCGGCGGCATACGCGGCGAGCCGGTGGAGGTGGTCCCCGGCAAATTCACCGGCCTGCCGATTCCGGCCAATGCGGAAATCGTCATTGAAGGCTTCGTGGAGCCGGGCAACCGCCGGCCGGAAGGGCCGTTCGGCGAATGGACCGGCTATTACGCCAGCGATATCCGCGACGAACCGGTGCTCGACATCAAGGCGATATACCACCGCAACGAGCCGATTATCCTGGGCTGCCCGCCGCAGCGGCCGCCGGACGAAATCTGCCGCTATCGCGCCATCATGCGCTCGGCACTTTTGCGCGAGAATATCACCCAGGCCGGGGTGCCGGACGTCACCGCCGCCTGGGCGCATGAAACCGGCAATGCCCGGCTGCTGCTCGGCGTCGCCATCAAGCAGCGCTATCCGGGGCACGCGGCGCAGGCCGGCCACATCGCCGCCATGTGCCACGTCGGCGCCTATTGCGGGCGCTATGTGGTGGTCGTCGATGACGATATCGATGTCTCGGACCTGGAAGAGCTGATGTGGGCGGTGGTCTCGCGCTCCGATCCGGCGACCTCCATCGACATCATCAAGAACGCCTGGTCGACGCCGCTCGATCCGCGCCTGGATCCCGCCCAGCGCGAGGCCGGCGACTACACCAATTCGCGCGCCATCATCGACGCCTGCCGGCCCTGGCACTGGCGCGACCAGTTTCCGCTGGTCAACATGCCGAGCCCGGACATGGCGAAGAGGGCGCGGGAGAAATTCGGCTATCTGTTGCGGTAGGGCGAATTGCGAAAGGCGGGAACCGGTTTTCAGACAAAAATGCGCGCAAAATCAGGAAACCGGGGCGCCCGGCTGTATCCCGGTTTGGAAAAAGCCGTTTGCGCTGCACGCGGTTGTTGGCAGGCCTAGCGTAATTCGTCCCCTATTGGACCCGGAAACCGACTTTTTTGCGGCTCGAAAATATGGGCGGAAATTGGCCGATTGTGTTCTCTAATCAGTCAAGGGCGGCTGCTGGATTCCGCAACTGCTGTAGTGCCGTTGGGTGCCTGTGTTCTCCGCGTGCCCGGTGGTACTTCCTAGGGTCAGCTGATTGCAGAGATGGCTCGGTGAGGCACCGGCAACCCTGGACTTACCTATGGTTTGCCGAACCAGGTTGTTTCGGAACCGCTGCCGCCAGTGCTCAAAGGTGCACCGATCAATAGTGATCCAGATCAATGACAAAAGATTGCGGTTATTATAGGGGCTCCGCAGCTGACTGATACTGTTGAAAAACTCGCCAAGGAGGTCGAATTATGGAAATTCGTACACGTGCGAGCTGTTTTGCAGTCGGACTTTGGATTTTGGCCCAACCTGCAATTGCCAGCGATAAGAGCGATCTTGAAATGAAAGGATTGGCATCGTTAACCGGTGAGGAAATTGCCAAAATCTATGTCGGTAAAACATGCACTTACAAGACATTCGATGCGGCCGGCGAGATCGTAGGCGATGGCGAGAATGTCTATAAGGAAGACGGCACGGTTATCAAAACCTTAACAAAAGTCGGTGGATCACCAGATACACGCAACCGAAAGTGGTGGATGGACGGGAGCAGTTTCTGCGAGACCCTGTATAGAACCGACGAACCGTGGTGCGACGCGCACAATTCGTTTTTCCGGCTCGAAGACAAGCTCTATATGTTCCACAAGAACGGGGCGATCTGGTTTGAGCTCAACTGCCCGTAGGCGCGACCCGGTACACACCCAACTTGATGTGGCGGGCCGACCTTGCGAAAGCAATTGAGTTGCGGCAAGAATCCTAAGCTTTAAAATGGATTAGCTGCCAAATTGCGTTTGGTGAGTAGCGAAGCGCCAATCGCCCTATTCCTCCTCCAGCACCCTGCCCTGCCCGGCGGCGTAGAGTTCCATGCTTTTGCGCATGTTCGGCGGGATCGGAATCGGCTTGAGTTCGGCGGCCGCGACGAAGACGGATGTCATGGTTCCGGTGAAGCACAGCCGGCCCGTTTGCCGCCCTTCGACCTTGTGGTGGAGTGACGACCGGCCGATCTTGCGCACAAAGACAGTGCATTCCAGCACGGCGCGCGGCGTGATCGGCGCGGTGAATTCGTAGTTCATGCTGACAAAGGGCGTGCCGATGCCATGGTTCAGGTTCAGTTCGAACCAGTTGACGCCAAGGCAGACATCGCACCAGGCTTCCAACGCTTTCAGGCCCCAGCCAAGGACGCTGGCGGTATAGGCGATCTGGGCCGGGTCGCAGTCGCCCCAGCCGACCGTGATGGAATGAACAAATGGCCCGGGCGGCGGGGCATGAACCGCCGCAATGTCGGTGGTCTGTTCCGGCAGCCTAATGCCGCCGTGCTCAGTAAGTTTCGACATGGTAACGGCCTGAAGAGCGCATGGTCGGTTTCAGTTCGGCCCAATTGAGGGCGGCTTTTTCACAAATACCGGCAAAGGCGTCGTCGACGCCAGTTTCCATGCCCTTCAGCCCACAGATAAAGACATGGGTGTTGTCGTCGCCCAGAAGCCGCGCCAGGTCGTCGGCGCATTTTTTCATGCGGTCCT
>Ga0224512_10003207_pt1 | contig 14526 bp, 13 predicted proteins | sample SF_May12_sed_USG_4_FD_169103 | JGI IMG/M metagenome (GOLD analysis project Ga0224512, IMG submission 169103) | Sediment microbial communities from San Francisco Bay, California, United States - SF_May12_sed_USGS_13 | ecosystem: Environmental > Aquatic > Marine > Sediment | place: USA...
TATGAGCCCCGTCGCCGCGCTGCAGCTCGCTGCCTGCGTGCCCGAATACGGTATCAGCCCTTCGCGGCAGTCCCAGCCATAGTTGCCGTTGAGCTGCACGATATCGATCTCTTCACGCGTCGTCTGACCCACGTCGCCGGCCCAGATGTCCCCAGTCGTCCGGTCGATGCTCCAGCTCCACGGGTTTCTGAACCCCCATGCGTAGATCTCCGGGCAACCCAGGTTGCTCGAATGATCGGCCGGGCACATCGGGTTTCCGGCGAAGCGATTCGTGCCGGGAATCGCGTAAGGTGTGCCGCCGTCGACGTCGAGACGTAAATACGCGCCCAATAAATTCGTCGTGTCTTGCGCCCGGCTGTTCGGGTCTCCGGCGCCCCCGCCGTCGCCGAAGCCGACGTAGAGATAGCCGTCATTGCCGAAGGCGATGTCGCCGCCGTTGTGGTTTGCGGAATCTTGATTGACGGTAATGATGTCCTGCCGTGAGCCGGGGTCGAGCGTCACGCCGCCGTTCAAGCTCGTGAATCGCGCTATGACCGAGACCATCGGCGTGCCTTCGGTCCAAGACAGGAAGACCTCTCGGTTATTTGCGAAGTCCGGATGAAACGCCATGCCGAGCAGGCCACCCTCGCTGTTGGTGTTCAGGTTGAAGCTCGCAGCCAGGTCGATGAAATCATTGTCGAACGTGTTGACGTTGGCGGTGTTCGCGAACGTGCGCACGCGCCCGGTCTTCTCGAGCACGAACCATCGGCTCGAATCGCCGGGTGCCTGCAGCATGCCGAGCGGTTGACTCAGGGCCGGCAAGCCGTCGAATACTTGATTCAGATCGATTGCTGCACCGGCACCCGGGTTGAGTGCTGGCGCGACACAGCTGAGATTCTGCGGCCGTTGATCGAGCCCGCCCGTCGCGGTCGGAGGCCGCGGGTTTCCGCCGCTGCCGCCCGAGGAGCCGCCGCACGCCGTCAAGACGATGACGCACAGGATGCCGAGTCCAGTCGATCGATGCATCGTCGTGTTTCCCACCAATTAGCGACGAAGTACTGGTTTCATGTTGACAGCGTCGTGAGCAAATTCAACCGAATTTCCGTCGGTGTTCGACGACAACCGCTTAACCTATCGACTCGGTGTGACGCGCCGCACGTTCCCGAGATACGTGTGGCTATCGGCGTTTCTCCTCTAGCTGGGATGCGTTTCGCATGCTCCTGGCGCGTAGCTGGGGTATCGTCGGTGTTCTGGTTGGAGGCCGGCCGCGCCGCGGGCGCTCGCGCCAGTCAGCGGGAGGTCTATCATGTTCGAACGACTCGTACGAAGCTGGTCGCTGATCAAGGGCTCTGCCGCTGTTGTTCGCGACAACAAATCATTACTGCTATTTCCCGTCGTCTCGGGAATCGCCACGATCGTCATCGTCGTGAGCTTCCTGCTACCGCTGCTAGGCGTAGAGGACTTCGACGTATCTTCGTTCGAAGACGAAACACTCGTCTACGTTTGGTTCGCGCTGCTCTATTTTGCGCTGTATTTCGTGAGCATTTTCTTCAACACCGCGCTCGTGAGTGTCGCGCTGCTGCGTCTGAGCGGCAGCCCGGCTACGCTTGGCGACGGCTTCGCGCGCGCGGCCGGGCGCTTGCCGGCGATTCTGGGTTACGCGTTGCTGGCCGCGAGCGTCGGTATCCTTCTGCGCGTGATCGAGGGGCGCGTCGGCTGGATCGGACGTATCACGGCCGGCATCATCGGCGTGACGTGGACCGTCGCTACATTCCTCGCCGTGCCGTGCCTCGCCGCGCGCGACATCGGTCCGCTCGAGGCTTTGTCGGAGAGCGCGACGCTGCTCAAGCGAACGTGGGGAGAGAACATTGCCGGCAATGTCGGGATCAGCTTCGTGTTCTCGCTCGGCTATTTCGCGATCATCTTCGGCACGATAGCGCTCATGGTTGCGGCGCCGGCTGGTCAGCCAGCGCTCCTCGCGTCGATATTCATTGCCGGGGTCGCAGTTTTCCTCGCTACGGTCGTCCTGCATTCGACGCTGCAGGGCGTATACGCGGCTGCGGTTTATTGCTACGCAACGCTCGGCGAGGCCGCTGTGCCCGGTCTTTCCGCCGAGGCGCTCAGCGGAGCCTTCAGGACGCGGAATCGCTAGCGGGCCGGAGTTCGGCGTGGACGTACGTATCCATGAGCAGCCGCCGACCCGGGTGGGACGGCTGAAGCGTCGAGCAGATTCAAAGACGGTTACGCCGATGGAGGTGCCCGGATGAGCAGTACCGACGACCGTCTCGACGCAATCGAAGCGCGGCTCGCGCGTCTCGAGCAGGCGGTTGGCGAGACACGGGCCCCAGGCCAGGCGGCGCCCACGGTTGCGCAAAGCGGCGAGCAGCCAAGTCGACCGGCCACGGACGCCGACCCGTGGTCGGCGTTCGAGACGCCGAGACCGTCCCACAGCCACGGCGCACGCAAGCGCGCGCCGGAGTCGCTGCCGATCACCCAGATCCTCGGTTGGACCGGGGCGACGGCAATCGTGTTGGCCATGGCCTATCTGATCAGGCTTGCGCTCGACACGGGCTGGCTGACGCCCGAGCGCCAACTCGCACTCGCCGTGATCACGGGCTTCGCGCTCATCGGCACTGGTCTGTGGTTGCGAACGGCCGATCGAATCTACGCGAGCCTATTGCCGGCCGGCGGTCTAGTCATTCTGTTCCTGTCAATCTATGGCGCGCATCTGCACTACCACTTCATCGAGGTACAGGCTGCCGCTGGGCTTGTCGTCCTCGCGTGCGTGGCCGCGCTCTGGCTCGGGCGGCTGTTCGCGAGCGAGCTCTATGCGTTGTTTGCGGTGTTGGGCTCCTATTCGGCGCCGTTCCTCATGCCGGCGTTGTACGGCTCGGTCGTCGACCTCGTCGTCTATTTCTCGGCGTGGAGCGCGGCGTTCTGCGTCTACTCCGTGTGGATCGGTAATCGGCGCCCGTATCTTTTGGCGGCCTATCTCGCGCTGCTCGGCTTCAATTATCTCTGGCGGGACATGGCGCCGACGGAATGGGTAGCCGCACTCGTATTTCAGGTTATTCAGTTTGCAATCTTCCTCGGCGGAGCTGCGAGCTACTCGGTCATTCGCATGCGGCCGATGGGTCAGACGGAAGCGCTCGCGCATCTGCCGCTGTTGCTGATCTTCTATGCGCTGCAGTACGAGCTGCTGGACGCGCACCTGCCGGCGCTCGCGCCATGGATTGCACTGGCGAGCGCGGCCGTGATCCTATTGGCATATGGGGTCGCGCGCCAGCTCATGCGCCTGCCGCTGGAGTCGGGCGCAACGATCGTCGGTGCGTACGCGGCGTTGGCGCTGTTTCATGCCGGTTACATGGAGCTCGTTCCGGGCGAGTTCGAGCCTTGGGTTGCGCTTCTGCTGATGCCTGCGGTCGCTGTCTACATGCGGATGCGTGGTAAAGAGGCCGGCATCGGCTGGCCGGTCCGCGCGCTCGTCGGCGTGATCTTCACGTTGAATTATCTGCGCGTCGTCGCCCTCGCCGACATCGAAGCCGTGCCCGGGCACGACCTTCTCGCGCTACTCTACGCAGCGCAGCTCTACGTCGCGTATTACCTCACGCGCAGCAACTCGATCCTCTCCGCGTTCGCCGTCCCGTCGCTCTATGTAGGCCATGTCGCGATGCTCGGCGCCGCCGTGCAGCTTTTCGATGGCAGGTTGGCCGTGTCGCTGGCCTGGGGAGCGGTCGCGCTTGCCTGCCTCGCGCTCGCGTTTCGGCTGAAAGACACGACGCTGGGCAAGTCATCGCTGATCATCTTCGCCGCCTCGGCCGTAAAGGTCTTCATTTTCGATTTGTCGAACGCGGCACCGCTCGTGCGAATCGGCTCGCTGCTCATTCTCGGTGCGACACTTTACATCGGCGGCTGGATGTACAAGCGTGTGGCCGCGCTCGAGGAGTCGGCTGCCTGAGCGGGTATCGATATTAGATGACTTCCACGAGAGCAGGCTGCTGCTGGGCGGCGAGCGTATCGAGCGCCTCGTCGATGACCGGCGGCAGGGCCTCGTCCTGCTCGCCACCGGCGGCGTCGTATACCGAGACGAGAATCGACTGGAAGACGCGCAGCTTGAAGCTCACGTCATAGCGCAGCGCTACGCTGCTCGTGTCGTCCGGGGTCTCCGAGGGCCCGGGCACTGCGGAGAGCGCTTCGAGCAGTTCGGTGAGGAACGCCGCGATTGCCTCGAAAGCGCTCAGGACGTCCGGGAAGAGGGGCGCCGGATTTTCGGTTGTCGCATCCGCAGGCTCAACGTCGGTCGGAACGGGCTCGGTCGTCGATGCTGTTGAGGGGACGCTCGTCTGCGCTTCGGTCGGTGTCGTGGTCGCATTCGTTGGCGCGGATACACCCACAGGGTCGGGGACGTCCGTGGAGCCGGTGCTGGGCGGCGGCGCAGGCTGGATTATCGGTGAGGTGCCGATCTGGGTATACGTTAGTCGCTCACGCAGGCTGAGCCTGAGCCGCACCTGGTCGAGCTGCTCCGCATTCAAGTCCAGGGAGCCTGCGAGCGTCGCCGCCTCGGCAGTGCCGCCCGAAAAGAATTCGTTGGCGAGGGCACCGGCTTGCTCGACGATGCTTTGAATCGCTGCCAGCTCATCCGCGTTGAGCTCCCCTTGCACGGAAATCTTCAGACGCGTCGTGCTGCGCGCGCGAATGCTGAGCTCGGACACGACAGTCTCATCGCCCTCGCGCGTAGAGGCCGTCGCGCTCAATGCGTCCTTGACGCTGAATTTGAGCCGCACGAGGTCGCCTTCCTGCGTGCGAATCTGCAGCGCTGTGCGCTCGGTACGCCGATAGGCCAGGGCCGTGGCGGACACCGTTTCTTCGGCGCGGACGTCCTGGCGTCGATCGTCGGGTCTATTTCGGTCCCCTTCGGCGGCGTCAGGCGGTGCGGTCCGGGCTAGGGGGTTCTGACTGGTGAATAGCGAGCTGAACAAGCTCGCACTGTCCATACTGATCATGCCGGGCGTTTCCTGTCGGACGGAATATGTCAAATCCCGTTATCGGCCCCGGTTGATGATTCTTTAGCGAATCGGGCCCGGCGGCCCGCTGCCATTCGAGTTGCAGGCGCCGCCGCGACCCATTGCTCTCCTGACGATGTGGGGCTCAGTTGCCGATGACGACGCCGACCTCATCGGCGTAGGCCTGCCAGGCCCCGATGAGCTCGCGCGCGATCTCCGGGTGCTGCGAGGACAGGTCGTTGCGCTCGTAGGGGTCGTTAGCCGTATCGAAGAGCTCCCAGCGCTGCGGGCCGTCCGTGCGGCGCGTCCAAAGCAGCTTCCAGTCATCGCGCACCAAGGCGCGCTGCCCACTTAGCTCCCAGCCGATAGTCTCGCCAGGCTCACGCACGCGTTCTTCCTCGCCGCGCAGATAGCCGAGGAAAGAGCTGCCTCGCATCGGCAATACGGCGCGGTTGCGGTAGACGCTCCCCGGATGCGCGGCGCCAGCGACCTCGAGCAACGTCGGCATGACGTCCTGCATGGTCAGGTACTCCTGAGATACGCTACCCACGTTGGCAAGCGAGCCGTGATTGGCAAACGCGGCTGCGCGAACGCCGCCTTCGGCCATCGCGCCCTTGACGTCGCGAAACGGCGCCATGGCGGCCTCAGCCCAGCCGCGGCCGTATTCGATGAATGAGTCGCGGTTGCCCATATTCTCCAGGCTGTTGTTGAAGCCTCGACCGTCCGGACGTCGGTAGCTGCCGTCGGCACCGTTGTCTGACATAAAAAAGATGAACGTGTTGTCGAGCTCACCAGAATCACGCAGATGATCGAGCAAGCGGCCGACGTGGAAATCCATATTCGCGATCATTGCTGCGTAGATCTCCATGGCGCGCGCTTGCAGCTCTCGTTCCGTCGGGTCGAGCGCATCCCACGGCGTCGAGCTGCGCACATAGCTCTCCATGCCGGGCGGTGCCGGCAGCACGCCGAGTTCCGAGGCCCTGGCGACTCGGCGCTCGCGGACGAGGTCGTAGCCCTCGTCGTACTGGTTGGCGAACCGGTCGCGCCAATCCTCGGGTACCTGTAACGGCCAATGTGGCGCCGAGAACGCAAGATAGGCAAAAAACGGCCTGCCATCGCCGTGGTTCTCGCCGATGTATTCGATGATCTTGTCAGTGAACGTTGCCGTGGAGAAATAGTCCGGTGGTAGCTGCGTAACGACGTCCCAGTTCTCGCGAAAGACGAGCGGGTCCGCGCGGGTCATACCGCCGTGGGCACCGCCGTCGGCTGGCGTCAAGTGCAGCGCGCTGCCTGTCGTTAATGCGAACGAGGATTCGAAGCCGCGCCCGGCAGGATTGTGCTCCTCGACGAGTGCGCGGCCCAAGTCCCATTTGCCGGCCATGTAGGTGTGATAGCCCGCATCGCGCAGGACTTCGGGCAACGCGGCGACGCGTTGGCTCAGGTAGCCTTCGTAACCTGCGCGGCTGTATCCCGGCTCCTCTCTCGGCGCATCACGCCCAGCGTCGTACGCCCGCTTTATTGTCATCGACCCCATGCCGGCTTCATGATTGTCCATTCCCGAGAGCAGCATCGCGCGGGTCGGCGCGCAGACGGGCGCTGCATGAAAATTTGCGAGCCGGACACCAGCGTTGGCCAGTGCATCGAGATTCGGCGTCGGGATCTCGCCGCCGAACGAGCCGAGATCGGAAAACCCCATGTCGTCGGCGACGATGAGCAGAATATTGGGGCGCTCGTCCGGCGACGTCAGAGCATCGGGCTCCTCTGTGACGGGCGCGTCGATCGTGCATGCCGTTATGGCTAGACCGATCGCGATGGCAATTACGATTCTCGATCCCATAAGCTGTGTTAATCGTCTCGCGACACTGTGTCTAAACGGTCCGTGCGGACACATGGTGGTACATTAGCAAGAAACCATTCAGCTGGGGGGATCACCGCGGTGGCAAAAACAGTCGATACGCTAAAAGTTTCTCTGTCGCTCGAGAAGGCGAGCGTCGTTGTCGATGCAACACTAGCCGCCGCGCGTGAGCACGATCTCGAGCCTTTGACGGTTGCAGTACTCGATGCAGGCGGGCATATCGTGGCACTGAAGCGCGAAGACGGCAGTGGCATCATCCGCGTCGAGATTGCGCGCGCGAAGGCGTACGGCGCGCTCGGCATGGGTCTTTCGAGCCGAGCAATCGGCGAGCGGCTCGGCAAACGTCCGATCTTTGCGATGTCACTGACTGTGATATCCGATGGAGGGCTGGCGGTAGCGGCCGGCGGCGTGCTGATCAAGGATGCTGCGGGCGAGGTTATCGGTGCCGTTGGCATTTCCGGCGATACATCGGAGAAGGATGAGTTCGCCGCGATTTGCGGGATCGAGGCAGCAGGGCTCACACCGGTTCCGGCCGAGCCGGACCCGAACTGGCAGGGCTGAGCGGGGGGTTAGGTATATCCCGGCGAAAAAATCGGTATTTCAATGATTAGGCGGGCCGTAATTCTTCCAATAGTTGCCTACGTCCAGGAAAGACCTCCAGCAGCCGCCTAACAAACTAAGGATGAATGGATAGAACATCCATCGCAGCGGGAGACCCATAAGTTCCACACCGAATAGGTAGACAGCAATGGCGGCGAGCAAACCATAGAAGCCGTACAACACGATGTAGGCCAGCCCGATACAGAAGCTTACGAGCAAACGGGTAAGCAGCGTATGTGGCTGTGCCGGATCCTGCTTGGACAGCAACTCTGCTACCAAATCAATCATCTGTTCGTTCTTGGTCCCGCAATTGTCGATATCGTGAACTTTCGTTTTGGATCAAGTTCGAATCGCGGCTAGACAAACTCAATAACGATTTTTCCGTTTGCTTGGTTTCTGTCCATCAATTCGTGCGCTTCCTGGAGTCGCTCAAATTCGAACTTTGGCCCAACCTTAAGTGTAAGCTTTCCAGATTCGACCAACGATACGTAGCGTTGTAGCTGTTCAACCGAAATATCGGAGGCCTCGCCACTGTAGGACGTCAGTTTGACGCCGGTCGGAACGTCTCCCATCGGATGAAATTCGGACAAAGTCCATCGGCCACCGAGTATTCCGGTCATGCATACAATACCGCCGCGTCTTGTCGCCTGCAGTGAATCGAGTAACGTGGTCGCACCAATAAGCTCAAGGACGCGATCAATACCATCCGGATAAATCGCTCGAATTTTTCCAGCAATAGTTCCGTCATCGACGATTACGTGATTCGCACCTCCGGCAATGAGTTCGTCAGACTTTCTAAGGCTCCTGGTTGTTGCGACAACTTCAAGTCCGGCCGACTTCGCCAATGCCATCGCCGCAAATCCGATTGAGGATGTTGCGCCACGCACCAAGATGGATTGCGCGCGGTCAATCTCAAGGCCGGTGTAGAGAGAGCCATGTACCGTCTGTAACATTTCGGGAAGCGCACCAAGGACCGGCCATTCCAAGTCTGTTTGCAATGGAAAAACGTTCGCCCTTGGTACAAGAACATATTCGGCATACGAACCATCGAATTGGCGGCCCATTCCGCCCATCATCGCTGCAACGGTTTGCCCCGGGTCCAAGCCATCGCCAGGTGCTTCAACGACTTCGCCCACGCACTCGATACCGAGTACACGTGGGAACGACACCGTCGGAGAATCACCGCGTCGCGTAAACCATTCGGACCGATTCAGACCGAAGGCGCGGTTTCGAATCAAGACCCAATCGGGGCGGGGTGACGGCCTATCGACTTCTCTTAGCTCGAACTTGTCTGGGCCGCCAGGCTCTGTAATTACGTAGGCTCTCATGTTTCTGGTTGAGGTCTTCGTTGCTGAAATCTTGTTGGCGGACCGACCGTCGGTATGCGGCCAGTTCTAGCCGTTCACTCGATCCCGAGAATATATTACTGCGACGTCTGCTTTCGAACCGAGATTCGCCGTTAACGCATGTTAATTTTTCGCTCTCCGAGGCTACGACCGCGTCGGAACACATTCGGGACATCGATTCTGGCTACGTTAACGCTTTTCGTCACGCTGAAGTACAGCGAGAAGCAGTCGTTAAGAATGACCCCGCCATAAAGATGGGTCAAATCGATCACACTGGTTCTCAAGGCCCGCGAATCACGCCTTCTACCCAAATTCAAATAACGTACATGCTTGATGCACTATCCGCTTGCTATCGACACGCGCTCTCGGCATGATTTCGATTACCGATGCGCGGCAGAAAACGGGAATAGACATGAGGCTGATCCAGATAATTCAGGCAGCGTTGTTAGTCACGGCCGCAGGACCTGTGTCGGCGCAGGACTGGGCGACTGTAAAGTTTATCGAGGACGGTTTCCGCGCCAACTTCCCGGGTGAGCCGACAGTCGAGTCCATTACCTACGAATCCGAGTTTGGCATGCAGCTGCCAGGCCGCGTCTACCACGCGGCGGACGCGCTCGGCGACTACAGCACAACCGTCGTTGACTACCGCGCCAGCCAACAACTCCATGACGAGCGCTCGAGCCGGTGTCGTGCCGCGAATGGCGCCAATCAACTGGACGGCGATTCGTGCCAGAACAGTTTCGAGTTGGAGATTCTAGGCGCGATCGACCATGCCGCAGCCAAGTTCCTGACGCGAGAAGGTGTGAAAGTGACCCAATACGGTATGTATTTCATCGATCGTGTCCTGGGTCGGCACATGCAGCTCACGAATGCTGATGGCTCGCGAACATACGCCGGAATCCACCAGCATCTCGGCCGCTTGTACATCCATCAGGCAACGGTGCCCGCCGGCATGCCCGAGCCGCTGCTATTCATGCAGTCACTCGCATGGGTCAACGCAGACGGTCTGGCCATCCGTTATGTGTCGCTTTACAGCGAGGGGTATGGAGAGTGGCAATTCCCGCGATCCGACCGACCCCCCTTTAGGCTTCGCGACATGGATAACTCGCTAGAGCGACCGGCCGAGCCGCGGCGACCGCCGCCGCCACGACGTTGAGGACGTTAATCATGTTGAGACAGATTTTTGCGATCGTCTTGCTAACTATTGTCGCTATGCCGCAGTTCGCAAGCGCCCATCACTCGCACGCGAACTACGATATCCAGAATTGGATCGAGATCGAAGGAACGGTGCGGCAGGTTGTATTCATCGCACCCCACTCGGTCGTCTATCTCGACGTCACGGACGACAGTGGAGCCGTAGCGACCTGGGCGCTCGAAGGGGCGGCCCCGGCCGGCATTTTCGCCAATGGTGTAAAGCGCGAAGATATCCAGGCCGGTGATCTCATCAAAGCACGTTGCCATCGCCATCGAGATGGTTCGAACGGTTGTCTGCTCGGCTTCATTACCCCAATGCACGGCGATGAGGCACGCGACCACGGTGTCGAGCGTCATTGGGATTGACGTAGGCCGGGTCTCGATTCACCGGCAGAGCAACTCGCCGAATGAGTGGTGTCGATCGATTGAATCAACAGCCCGAAACTCACCGTTAACCGACGTTAATTTTCGGCTCGCAGCTCTACGTCCGCTATGGGGCACATTCGAGACGCTCGCCTAGCAAAAACTTCCACGCTCGCGAACTTCTGCAATCGCCATATGCGGTCATCCAGGTTGCCGCTCAAAGTGGCCCAAGCAGCTTACCCAACGTGTACCCAACCATCGCGATCACCGCAACAGAGCTCCACGTCCAGCAGAATGCCCGAACATCGTGCAATTGGGCTGTGGCATAGGCGACAAAGTGCGCCGCCCGAGCGCCGACATAACCCCAGATCAGTATCTGGGCCAGTATTAACGAAGGAGCACTGAGCACGAACAAGAGACCCGCGATCAGAAAGCCCGGAATACTCTCCAAGTCATTCAGATTGATTCGGCGGGATCGGTCAACATACTCGTTAACTTCAACTTGCCCCGGTTCCGGGTTCGGATTGAGTGGGCTTTTCTTAGCGTCTTCCGGACTTCTGAATCCGGCATGAACTTTCATCATGCGTGCTACCGTCATCCATGGCTGCAGCATCAACTTCAAGAGCATGATAGTGGCCGCCAGCGCATAGGTGCGAAACACCGGATTGTCAAAGGCCAGCAAGGCAACTTCGTCTGGCATTTTCTTCCCCCAGAGTTTTTCAGCTTGCATATTAACTGCTAAGCGATGTCGGCTTCCGGCCAACAGCAGACCGTCAGCCTGAACCTGAACGCACTTGCGCCGAGTTGCACCGACATTTTGTAGAATCAAGACTAATGACCGCCCTCCTCCTAATCGCATTTTGAGTTTTTGGCTTTACGTTCTCGCCAGTGGAGTTGGCGGCTTGCTCGTCGGCGTTCTTGGAACCGGCAGTAGCCTGGTCCTGTTGCCGTCGCTGGCGCTCATCTTTGGTGCCACGCTCTCCAGCGGTACTTCGCTGCGCTTGGCTGCGGGTACCACGATGGCAACTATGGCCGTTGGCGCCATCGCTGGTGCCATCGCTCAACATCGCGCTGGCCACATTGACGTACAGTTGTTTCGACTCACCGTATTACCATACGCCCTCGGTGCATTGGCAGGACCCTGGGTCAGCCGATTGTTGCCCACCACAGTTCTTGGAATTTACGTCTCTGCAGTGATATGCGCCGTAGCATTGCGCATGCTGTTTTCAAGACCAGAACAATCGGAGTCAGATCGAACATATCAGGCACACCGACTGGAGATAAGTCTCACGCTGGTGCTAATCGGAATCGGCAGCAGTATTGCCGGAATCGCCTCGGGCATTTTCGCCATTCCATTTTTGACCAGATTCTCAATTCCCATGCGAACTGTGATTGGGACATCAACGGCGAGCGCAGCTGTATATTCTGCCTTTGGAGCAATCGGGTATGTCAGCGCCGGGTGGTCTGAATCCGGCTTACCAGAAGGTCATCTGGGTTTTGTTTATGTGCCGGCATTTGCCGTCATGGCTGTGACTGCGTTGATCGCTGCGCCAATTGGCGTAAGCCTTGCTCGATCTATTGACGAGCGAAGTTTGAAGCGATTATTTGCCGTATTCCTGCTAATTGCTGCTGGTGCCATCGCGCTTGCGAAATGACCGTTTAGGCTACTTTCAGCCGCTCGACGCAGTGCTGGGAATATACCATCGGAGGGTCCGCTTCAATCCGAGAAGCGGACGCGCAGCGGGCAGAATCTGCCGTGATCTTTGGCTCGGCAGGGCTGAGCGCGAACGGCCCGAGACCCCTGAATCTCAGGCCATGGTCACTGGATAAATATCCAGTATACTTCGCGCATGTCCTGCATGGATCGCCATACAGCGCGCACGGGCCGCGGCGCGGGCTCGAATCCGGCCGGCCGCTTCGAGCCGACGCGCTCGAAGGCCGCTGACGATGGTTGGGGCATTCTCGAGGAGCCCGTCCCCGCGCTAACGACGACGGTCCAACGAGATCTGGCGCGCAGCATCATCGCGCGTAACAAGTCGCCCGACGTTCCTTTCGATCAGTCGATTAATCCCTATCGCGGCTGCGAGCACGGTTGCGTGTACTGCTACGCACGGCCGAGTCATGCCGTCATGAATCTATCGCCGGGCCTCGATTTCGAGTCGCGTCTCTTTTACAAGCCGAACGCAGCCGAGCTTCTGGAGACGGAACTCGGCGCAAAGAGCTACCGTTGCTCGCCGATCGCCCTGGGTGCAAACACCGACCCCTATCAGCCGATAGAACGGACGTACCGCGTTACACGCAGCATCCTGGAGACGTTGTCGAAATACGATCATCCGGCCACCGTTGTGACCAAAGGTGCAGCGTTGATTTTTCGCGACCTGGATCTGTTGGCTGACATGGCACGTCGCAGTCTGATTAACGTATACATCAGCATAACGACACTCGATCCATCGCTGAAACGTACGCTCGAGCCGCGCGCGGCGTCGCCTGCAGCGCGTCTCGCCGTAGTTCGAAAGCTCGCCGATGCGGGTATTCCCACCGGCGTTCTCGTCGCGCCAGTCATCCCCGTGCTCACCGATCACGAGCTCGAGCGCATACTCGAAGCCGCGGCCGAGGCCGGCGCGAGGAGTGCGCGCTACGTTTTGCTGCGATTACCGCATGAGGTGAAGCGGCTGTTTCGCCAATGGCTGAGCGATCACGAGCCGCTCAAAGCAGCCCACGTCATGTCGCGTATTCACGCGCTGCGCGGTGGACGTGACAACGATCCACGCTTCGGTACGCGCTACCGCGGCGAGGGTCAGTTCGCGGATCTGCTGGCCAGGCGCTTCGATCTGGCCGTACGCAAGTATGGACTCGACCGGGATCTCCCGGAGCTCGACAGGACGATTTTCAAACGCCCGACCGCGGACGGTCCGCAGCTGTCCCTGCTCTAGGGCGTAGGCATAACCCTAGTTGGCCGCCGAAGTCGTTAGCCCCGTGAAGATCAGCCGTTCGTAGCCGGCGCCCGTTGCAGCAATGTAGATATTGCCTAGGGAGTCGGTCTGAATGAGATGACCGGTGCCGACGGTCGTCTCGATCGTGGTCAGCAGCTCGAGGCTTGCCCGGTCGAACACCATGATCCCTGCGCCTCCGCCGACGTAGAGGAATCGCTGCTCGTCGTCGGGTGACAGCGCGAGATTGCGCGCGAACGGCGCGTCGCGGTAGATGATCTGGTCGATGTAGTCGCCGGCGAGCGTGAACACCTGGACGCGACGGTTTTCTCGGTCGGCCACATAGACGAGCTCGTCATTCGACACGCGAATCGCATGCACGATGCTGAACTGCGGCGGCCCGGGCCCATCCGGCACCGATTCCGTGAACACGCGCGGGCAGTTGTCGGCATCCTCCGGCACATTGCCGAACGCGCCCCACAGACGCTTGAAGGCACCCGTATCGGCATCGAAGACGGCGACGCGATGATTGCCGTAACCGTCGGCGACGAACACCTCGTTCGTCGGCGGATGCACGACCGCGTCGGCCGGCTCGTTCAAGTTCGCCGAGTCGGCATTACCGCGGCTGGAGTTGGCGCGCCCGATCTGCATGACGAACTCGCCATCCGCCGTGAACTTGAGCACCTGATCATCCGAGATCGGTCCGAGCCCGCGCTCGGTCGTCGCGGGGCAGTTGTTGCCCGTGATCCAGAAGTAGCCTTCGTGGTCGATCTGCAGCCCGTGCTCGCGTTCGGGCCACTCGTGGCCGGCACCGGGCCCGCCCCAGGCATCGACGAAGTTGCCGCTCGCGTCGAAACCCACCACGGGGGGCGCGGACAGATCCGCTTCTTCGTCGGGTAGCGAGTACGGCCGATGCAGCAACCAGGCGTTGTCCTGCGCGTCGATTGCGATGCTGGAGACTTCGCCGAGACGCCATTGGGCCGGGACGTTCGGCCATCCGGGATCGTCGCGAAACGTTGGAACGACTCGAATGTCATCGCCGTCCGAAGACGCTTGGCATGCGGCAACCGTGATGCAAATCGCAGTCGCTACAGCCACGTGGGCTACTCGTGGTGCAACGGTCGTCTTCATTGCACGGGCTATTGCGTCGGATCGTTGGTGCGAGCCGTTCGGTGCACGGTTACTCTCCGGGCCCGTCTCCAGCGCCGCTCAAGAAAAGATTGCGCCCGTCGGGCAGCGTGATGTCGCGGCCGTTG
>Ga0224512_10003208_pt1 | contig 14521 bp, 12 predicted proteins | sample SF_May12_sed_USG_4_FD_169103 | JGI IMG/M metagenome (GOLD analysis project Ga0224512, IMG submission 169103) | Sediment microbial communities from San Francisco Bay, California, United States - SF_May12_sed_USGS_13 | ecosystem: Environmental > Aquatic > Marine > Sediment | place: USA...
CCCGGTCATGGCGGTGAATGATGCCATGACCAAGCATTTGTTCGATAACCGCTACGGTACCGGGCAGAGCACCCTGGACGGGGTGATCCGCGCTACCAATATCCTGCTCGCCGGCAAGACCTTGACCGTGGTCGGCTATGGCTGGTGCGGCCGCGGCATTGCACTGCGTGCCAAGGGTCACGGGGCGCTGGTGATCGTGACCGAGGTCGAACCGCTGCGGGCGCTGGAGGCGGCCATGGACGGTTACCGGGTCATGTCGCTGCTCGAGGCCGCCGGGCAATCGGACTTCATTATCACGGCCACCGGCGACAAGCATGTCATCGACGAGGCGCACCTGGAGGTCATGAAGGACGGTTGCGTGCTGGCCAACTCGGGGCATTTCAATGTGGAGATCAATATCCCCGCACTCGAGGCACTGAGTGTCGCCAGTCACCGCCCGCGTCCCTCGGTGGACGAATACACGCTGGCCGACGGCCGTACCCTGCGCCTGCTGGCCGAAGGCCGGCTGGTGAACCTCGCCGCCGCAGAGGGCCATCCCTCCGCGGTCATGGACATGAGTTTCGCCAACCAGGTCCTGTGTGCCGTGCACCTGGTGTCCGCTAACGGCCGGCTCGAGCACCGCGTGCATGCGGTGCCGGCGGAGATCGACCGGGAGGTGGCGCGGCTGAAACTGGCGGCGATGGGGCTGCGCATCGACCAACTCACTGATGAACAGGCGCGTTACCTGTCCTCCTGGGAGGAGGGCACCTGAGCAAGATTGGGTATGGAGCTTTCATGAAAAAGGCCGTCAAACGCATGCTCGACACCATCGAGGACGAGGTGCACTACACCCGCTCCCTGATCGGCAAGGACGCGCTCGACCCGCGGGTGATGACGGCAATGGGCAAGGTGCCGCGTGAGCAATTCGTTCCGCCCAACCTGAGGCCCCTGGCCTATGACAACGGCCCGCTACCTATCGGTCACGGTCAGACCATATCCCAGCCCTACATCGTAGCGCTGATGACCGACCTGTTGCAGCTTCAGCCGGAACATGCGGTACTGGAGGTCGGTACCGGTTCCGGCTACCAGACGGCGGTGCTGGCGCAGCTCGCCCGCAAGGTATACACCATAGAGCTCGTCAGTGAACTGGGCGAGGACTCGGCAGAGCGCCTGCGGGCGCTCGACTACACCAACATCGAGTACCGTATCGGTAACGGCTACGCAGGCTGGCCCGAGCATGCCCCCTATGACGGGATCATCGTCACGGCCGCGGCCGCGCATATCCCCCCGGCGCTGGTCGAGCAGCTCCGGCCCGGGGGTCGGCTGGTCATTCCGGTTGGTCTGCCCTATATGCACCAGGAGTTGATGCTGGTGGAAAAAGATGCCGGCGGGGGGACCCATACCCGCGATATCCTGGGTGTTGCCTTCGTTCCGCTGCGGCAGGAACAGGACAGGCGGGCGGATACCTCGACCCTGCACTGAGCTGGCGTGCCGCGGCCGTCCCCGCCACGGCGGCAGCCGTCGGAATACCCGGCAGAGAGCCGGCGATTCAGGGCAGCCGGCGCAGTTCGACCCGGCGGTTGCGTGCAAGTCCTTCCCGGGTGGCGTTGTCGTCGATCGGCTGTTGTGCTCCATAACCGCGTGCCGTGAGGTTGTCCGGGTTGACCCCCTGTTTGACCAGGTAGTCCCTCACGCTGGCAGCCCGCTGCTGGGACAGCCACTGGTTGTAGGCCCGGTTGCCCTGGGCGTCGCTATGGCCGGCAACCTCGAGCCTGAGTGCCGGTTGCTGACGCAGGATGGCAGCGACCCGGTCGAGGATGGCGTGGGACTCGGCGCTGAGCTCCTGCGAGTTGTAGCGGAAGCTGACACCTTCCAGTATTACGGGTGCGTTGCCGGCGCAGCCGGTCGGTCCGACGCTGGTACCTTGCGGCGAATCCGGGCAGAGGTCGTCGCTGTCAGCGACGCCATCGGCATCGCTGTCAAGCGCGACCGGCGCGGGTGGTGCGGCCAGCGTCTCGATCTGCTCCTGCGCTGTTGCCAGATCGGCTTCGGCCGCGGCCAGTGCGGTGTTGCAGGCCGTCAGCTCGGCCTGCAGGGCAGCATGTGCCGCCTCCGCCGTCTTCACAGCCTGCTGTTTGACGGCGTGCGCGCGCCTTTCCTGTTCGAGTGCGATCGCCAGGGTGTTCCGTTCCACCTCACAGGCTTGTTGTCGCGTGCTCTGTTCATCGCGCTGTGTGCGTGCCGCAGCTGTTTCGTTTTGTGCCTGGGTCAGGGCCTCGGCGGCGGCCTGTACCTCGGTTCTCGTCAGGGCAAGCTGCTGCTTGAGCGCATCCAACTCGTTACGCAAGCCGCTGGCTTCAGTGTTCCTGGATTCCACGAGGGCCTCAAGCTTGGCCAGTTGTGACTCACGCTCCGCCAGTAGCCGATCCCGTTCGGCACGCTCATCCGTGTAGGCCAGGGCACGCTTTTCCAGCTGTTCGAGGTGCTGCGAGCACTCGGCCAGTTGTGTCTCACGGCCCGCCAGCAGCTGTTCCCGTTCGGCACGCTCATCCGTGTAGGCCAGGACACGCTTTTCCAGCTGTTCGAGGCGTTCCGAGCACTCGGCCAGTTGTGCCTCACGGCCCGCCAGCAGCAGCTCCCGTTCGGCACGCTCATCCGTGTGCGCCAGGGCACGCTTTTCCAGCTGTTCGAGGCGTTCCGAGAGCTCGGCCAGTTGTGCCTCACGGTCCGCCAGCAGCAGCTCCCGTTCGGCACGCTCATCCGTGTGCGCCAGGGCACGCTTTTCCAGCTGTTCGAGGCGTTTTGAGGCCTGGTCCAGCTGCTTCTCCGCGGCCAGCAACTCGATGGCCAACTCGGTCTCGTGCTCCCGGGCGCTGTCCCGCTCGGCCAGGGCCGTGGCCAGTTCTGCGTCGAGGACTTTATTGCCGGCGTGGGCCAGGTGGTATTCGTCAAACACCCGGTCGAGTGCTGCTTCGGCATCTTCCAGCAGGGCCCGGGTCTGCTGCAGCTCTTCGCGTGCGGCGTTGAGTTCGGCACGGCGGGTATCCAGATCCGCTTGCAGGCGTGCCCGCACGGCATCGGCCCTGTCTGCAGGCTGATACGGCGGTCTGATTTGCCGAGTCTGCATGCGGGGTGTGGGCGCGGGCTGATGGGTACCATAAGGTGGTGCCGACCACGGTGTCGGGTAATGCCTGCGGCCGCTGTTCCAGTCGCTGCGTGGCACTTCCGCGGGGGCATAGCCGTGCCCGGGCGTGGCGGGATAGTAACCGGGCGTGGCGGGATAGTACCCGGGTGTTTGAGTGAACTGACCGGAGGGTGGGGCGGTTGCTGATTCCCCGGTCCAGGCCGATGTGCTGGCAGGAATAATCAGGTAGAGGCTGACAAGGATTGCCTTCAGGGTATTGTGATTCATGCGCTACACCCGCTTTGTTGTTATCTGTTGATGCTACCGATGCGGCTGGTCCGGGCCTGGCCGCAAACCACACAGCGGTCGTTCTTGCAGCCATATAACTTCAAGTATAAACACAGCGTGGAACAAATGTCGCGCGGGAAGTGCAAATTTACGCTCCCGGTTCGGGCAAGAACGGGCAGTGTGCAGCGGGTGGGTGCTGTTACAGCCGGCGTGCCAGCAGGCCCATTTCAGGCACCGGGCCGTCAAGCGGGATCTGCACCCGGTAGCCGCCCCCGGGTGCTTCCTGCATGCGATTGCCTTCCATGTCGCGCATGTCGGCAAGGCGGAAGGTACGATTGCCGCAGGGTAGCACCAGTTCCATTTCATCACCGACGGCGAACTTGTTCTTTACCGTCACGTGCGCCATGCCGTTTTCCCGGTCATAACCTGTCAGTTCCCCGACGAAGCGTTGCCGCGTGCTGGTCGAGCAGCTCTCGAGGTAGTTCTGGTATTCGTGATCAGGGTGACGTTGCAGGAAGCCGTCGGTGTAACCGCGGTTCGACAGGTTTTCCAGCGAGCCCAGCAGCCGGGCATCGAACGGGCGTCCCGCCGCGGCATCGTCGATGGCCTGGCGGTACACCTGCGTGGTGCGGGCTACGTAGTAATACGACTTGGTGCGCCCCTCGATCTTGAGGCTCTCCACGCCGATCCTGACCAGCCGTTCGACATGCTCAAGCGCCCGCAGGTCGCGGGAGTTCATGATATAGGTGCCGTGCTCGTCCTCCTCTATCGGCATGAGTTCGCCCGGGCGCTTGGCTTCCTCCAGCAGGTAGACCGGAGATGAGCTGTTCGCCGTGCCGGCTGCCAGGGGATGGATGTCGCCGCTGATGTCCTCGCCGGCCGGCCTGACCTTGTAATCCCAGCGGCAGGAGTTGGTGCAGGTGCCCTGGTTGGCATCGCGATGATTGAAATAGCCCGACAGCAGGCAGCGCCCCGAGTAGGCAACGCACAGGGCGCCGTGCACAAACACCTCGAGTTCCATGTCGGGGCACTCCTGGCGGATCTCCTCGATCTGGTCAAGCGACAGTTCGCGTGACAGCACGATGCGTGCGATACCCTGTTGTTGCCAGAAGCGCACGCTGGCGAAATTCATGGTGTTGGCTTGCACGGACAGGTGGATCGGCAGCTCCGGCCAGCGCTCACGGACCATCAGGATCAGTCCCGGGTCCGCCATGATCAGGGCGTCGGGATCCAGCGCGATAACGGGTTCCATGTCGGCCAGGAAGGTCTTCACCTTGACGTTATGCGGCAGGATGTTGCTGGCGAGGTAAAAGGCCTTGCCGCGTGCGTGAGTTTCACGGATACCGCGCGCCAGGTTCTCGAGGCGATGGAAATCGTTGTTGCGCACACGCAGACTGTAGCGGGGCATGCCGGCATACACCGCATCGGCGCCGTAGGCCAGTGCATAGCGCAGATTGTTCAGGGTGCCGGCGGGCGCCAGCAGTTCGGTCGTTTTCATGGGAGCGTCAGCCCGGGTCAGGGGATGAGAGAAAATATAGGCTGGGCCGGCCGGCTGCAAGCAGAAATGCCCGGGTGCACCGGCCCTCGGGCCGCTGCTGCCACGATATGCCCGAACTCCGGGTTAGTTATATACTAGGGACAGTTATATGCGGAATAAACAAACCTGATTCCTGCTCTGTTGACCTGGATCAATTCCACTGTCCGGAAAAATGGTAATGATCCGTAGGGTAAGCCTGCTGCTGTCAGCGTCTCGTGGTCGCGCGGTCGGGTGTGGTAGTCAGTAACTGTTCAAACTATCCAGCTGAGGGGAACGCAATGAATAATGATATGAGCGATGATGTCAGGACCTGGACGGCAGCCGAGGTCATGCACCGCGGTGTGTTGTCCGCTGATGCGGACTGGTCCATAGAGGCGCTGGCAAATTTCCTGACGGACAATCACATCTCGGGGGCACCGGTTACTGATACCGGGGGTGAATTGATCGGGGTCGTGTCGCTGTCGGATTTGGTGCGTCACAGCAGCATGCCGGAGAATGATGCCGCCACGAATAACACCCATGATGTCTACCTGTATGCGCTGGAGCGTCACATGGGACAGGAGGAGATACGCCTGTTCCATACGGGCAATGAATCACCGGTCAAGGTGCGGGACATCATGACGCCGATGGTCTTCCGGATCGATGAGGACGCCAGTGTTCAGCAGATCGCCGACATGCTGATCAGGGGCGGTATCCACCGGGTATTTGTCACCGAAGGCAGCAAGCTGACGGGGATCGTCACGACGCTCGACCTGCTGAAGGTCGTGGCCGCACTCTGAACTGCGGGCCAGTCTCGCAGCCGGGGTGATTGCCGGCCGCGGTCAGGCTGGATACAGGTGCCGCCCGGGTTGGACCGTATTCAGTCGAGCGCGTGTTTGAGTTGCTCGCAGACGGTCTTGAGTACCTCGATGCGCGCATTGTACTTGTCATTGGCTGAAACCAGCGTCCAGGGGCAGTTGCCGGTGCTGGTGTGCAAGACCATGTCATTCACCGAACGCCGGTAGTCATCCCACTTGTTGCGGTTGCGCCAGTCCTCTTCCGTGATTTTGTGTTTCTTCCACGGGGTTTTTTCGCGCTCCCGGAAACGCTGCAATTGCATATCGGGGCTGATATGCAGCCAGAACTTCATCAGGATGGTGCCGTGCTGGCTGAGCTGTTCCTCGAAATCGTTGATCTCCCGGTAGGCGGCCATCCATGCGTGCTGTTCGGCGAACTTCTCTACACGTTCGACCAGCACGCGGCCGTACCATGAGCGGTCATACAGGGCCATGTAGCCGGCCCGGGGGAACTGCCTCCAGAAGCGCCACAGGTAGTGATGCGCGAGTTCCTCGTCGGTGGGCGCGGCCACCGATATGACGCGAAACAAGCGGGCATCGATGGCATTGGTGAGCCGGCGGATCGAACCACCCTTGCCGGCGGCATCCCAGCCCTCGAATACCATCACGGTCGAGCGCTTGGCATCGTAGGCCTTCCAGGACAACTCGTTCACCTGTGCCTGGTAACGGGTAAGCAGTTCGTGGTAATCCTCGCGTGAGAGCGCAGCGTCGAGATCGACCTTGTCGAGTATCGTTTTCTGTTGATCGCTGATGGACAGCACCTCGGGCTCATGGGCCTCGCTCAGCCGCTCCACAACATGGGTCTCCGTGAGACGTTCGGTCATGAGCTTGCCGATGACCCGTCCGGCACTGATGTCGCGGAAGCGCCGGTTGTCGGACTCGATCATGTGCCAGGGGCAACCGCCGGTATCGGTGTGCCGCAGACTGCGTTCGGCGGCGATCAGAAAGGCCGTGTATTCCTTGGGGCTCAGGCCATTGCCGACATGAGGCACATGCCGGGTCATCCCGCGGCGCTTTTTCATGCGCTTCTCGTGGGCCGTCGGGGAGAGGTGAAACCACAGCTTGATGATCAGCATGCCATCGGCAGTCAGCATGCGTTCCAGCTCCCGGATATGTTGCATGGCATCATCGAGTTCGGCGTCATCGATATTGCCGGCGGCGCGCTGGTGTATGGGGTCCCAGTACCAGCCACCGAACATCACCGCGATGCTGCCGCGTGACGGCAGGCGTCTCCAGAAGCGCCAGTATTGCGGGCGTTCCAGTTCCTCCTGGGTCTCGTCCCAGAAGGCGTGCGTCTCCATGCCGCGGTTGTCGAACCACTTGTTGAAGCGGTCGACCACTTCCCCCTTGCCGGCACCCTCGACACCGGCAACGATAATCAGGGTCGCAACCCGGCTCTCGATCAGGTCGCGCTGAATTTTCAGCAATTGGGCGCGCAATTGCTGTTCCTGGGCCTTGAAATCCGCCTTTGACAGCGTCTGGCCCAGTTCAATGGCTTCGAACATTACTACTCCTGTGTATTGGTGGCTGAACAGCGGCCGTACCGGTGCCGTGCTTACGAATAGACACCTGTGTTAATGATGCGGCACGGCTACCTGGCAGTAAATGATACAGCAGCAGATCAGGTAGTAATCAGCACTCGCAGGGCGTCGAGTCGCAGATGTGCGCACTCCAGTGCCTCCGTCAGGGCCTTCCACTGGGTTTCCAGGAAACGGATTTCCTCTTCGCGTACATTGGGGTTGACCCGGCGCAGTGCCTCCAGGCGGTTTATCTCTCCCAGCAGGGTCGTCTGTGTCTGGGCGTGTGCCGTGGCCAGTATCCCGGGGGCCTGCTGCCCGGCCAGTTGTTCAGCGAGCGCCAGCAGCGCGCGCAGTTCCCCGCTGTAGCTGCGGATGATCCTGGCCGCAGTTTCGGCCGGGATGGACTCGCGTGCCTGGCTGATGGCCGCGTGTGAGAGGTCGGTGTCATGGCTGTTGCCATCCTGGTCGACCACCACGCGCACGCTGGTGGGCGGCAGGTAGCGGCTCGACTGGAGCTGATTCCCGGCGCTGCTTTCCAGGGTGTACAGGCACTCGATCAGCAGGGTGCCAGGCTTTGCTCCCGGGTAGCGGATAGCGGCGACGGCCGTATTGCCCAGTTCATTGCCCAGCACCAGGTCCATGGCGCCGCTGACCAGGGGATGCTCCCAGGTGATGAACTGCATGTCTTCGTTGGCCAGCGCGGTGTCTCTCGACAGGGTCATGGTCATTCCTTCCGGTTTCAGTCCGGGGAATGAGCTGCTGTGCATATGATCACCGGGACGGATGATATGGCTGTCCTCACCATGGACTTCCGAGTCGATGCCGAAACAATCGAACAGCCGCTCCAGGTACTCAAGCAGGCCGCCCTCCCGGTCCTGTGCCAGGGCGCGGTCCCGCAGTGCCCCGGCAAGCAGTGGCCGGCATGAATTGTATTCCAGCAGGCGGTCGCGCCCGCGTTGCAATGCCGCATTCATCTCGTGGTGCAGCTGCCGGGTGGTGTCGATCAGCGCCTCCAGGTCCTCGATGCCGGTGTCGATCTGGTGCAGGGCCTCGAGCAGGGCGGCCTCCATCCTGACGAAGACACTGTGCCCGGCGGGGCAGGTGTGTTCGAAGGCACCAAGCCCACGGTGATACCAGTGGTACATGATCGCCTGGGCACTGTTCTCCAGGTAGGGGACATGGATATGAATGGTGCTGGTCTGACCGATGCGGTCCAGCCGCCCGATGCGTTGTTCCTGCAGGTCCGGATTGAGCGGCAGATCGAACAGGATCAGGTGATGGGCAAACTGGAAGTTGCGTCCCTCGCTGCCGATCTCCGAGCACACCAGTACCTGGGTGCCGAATTCGAGGTCGGCAAAATAGGCCGCCGCACGGTCCCGTTCCAGGATGCTCAGGCCTTCGTGAAACACCGCGGCATGTATTCCCGCGGCGCTGCGCAGTGACTCCGCCAGGTCCATAGCGGTTTCGGCGCTTGCCGTGATCACCAGCACCTTGGCAGGGCGGAGCTTTACAAGCTGCGCACCCAGCCACTCGATCCTCGGGTCGATGCGGGTCCAGTGGGGCTGGTCGTGGTGCTGCGTCGCGGCATAGAGTAATTCGGGGCACAGCAGCAGGCGCGGCTCTGTTGTGCCGCTGGTCTGAAATTCCGCCAGACATTCCGCATAGCCCGCCGGCAGGGGAAGGGGATAGGCGCTCACCCGACGCTCGGGGAAGCCTTGCACTGCGCTGCGGGTGTTGCGGAACAGGACACGACCGGTGCCGTGGCGGTCCAGCAGGTGTTCGACCAGGTCCCTGCGGGCTGTGTCCTGGTCCAGTCCGCCGTCAGCCTGATTCAGCACGGTATCGAGGAGCGCCCGGTTGTCTGTCTCACCCAGTGTGCCGAGCAGCGTATGTTGCTGGTCTTGACCCAGTGGCTGACCGCTCAGCAGGGCCTCGACGGCGCGCGCAATGGGCTCATAGGCGCTTTCCTCCACGATAAAGGTCTCTAAATCGGGAAATCGTGCGGGATCGAGCAGCCGCAGGCGGGCAAAATGGCTGGCCTTGCCCAGCTGTTCCGGGGTGGCGGTGAGCAGCAGGACGCCCGGGGTGTCAGCGGCCAGTTGTTCGATGAGCCGGTATTCCGGATTGGCACCCTGTGGTGACCACTGCAGGTGGTGGGCCTCGTCGACGACCAGCAGGTCCCATTCCCCGGCAACGGCCTGCTGCAAGCGTCCGGGCTTGTCCACCAGGAAATCCAGGGTACACAGCACCAGTTGCTCGTTCTGGAAGGGGTTATCCTGGCCGCTGCTGGCCTCCAGCGCCTGGCAGCGGTTCTCGTCGAAGATGCTGAAATACAGGTTGAAACGCCGCAGCATTTCCACCAGCCACTGGTGCAGCAGGCTTTCGGGTACCACGATCAGCACGCGCCGGGCGCGCTCTGTCAGGAGTTGCTGGTGCAGGATCAGGCCGGCCTCGATGGTCTTGCCGAGCCCGACCTCATCGGCCAGCAGCACTCGCGGCGCATAGCGGTTGGCGACCTCGTGGGCGATATACAGCTGGTGGGGGATCAGGCTGGTGCGTCCACCGGTCAGGCCACGCAGGTCGGAATGGACCAGCCGGTTGGCATGCAGCAGTGTCTGGTAACGCAGCTCGAACCACTTGTCAGGGTCGACCTGGCCGGTGAACAGGCGCTCGGCCGGGCGGTTGAGCTGGATGAAGCTGTCCAGCTGGCCTTCTTCCAGTACCGCCGGCTGAGCGTCGTCACGCCTGCCGCTATAGGTCAGCAGCCCATCCTGTTCGGAAACCGAATCGACCGTGAGTGACCAGCCCTCGTGACTGCGAATGCGATCACCCGCAGCGAACACAACACGCGTCAACGGGGCGCTCTGCTTGGCATAGCTGCGGGTCTCGCCGGTGCTGATAAAAACGATGGAGACCGTGCGCGGTTCCGAAGACAATACCGTGCCCAGTCCGAGTTGCAGCTCGGCGTAACTGATCCAGCGTTGTCCTGGTATGAATTCCGGCACCGGCTTCCTCGGGCGATTGAAAAGGGGCGTCATAGTAGATGATTTTCCGGTAAAAATCCCGCCCGGCGGGGCGGCCGGAGCGGCGTGGCGCCGCGAGGGTTAATTATTGGTTTCCGGCGGGTACAATAGGCGTATGAGTGATTTATTGCATATCGTGTGTGCCCCTTGCGGGGCCGTGAACCGGATTCCGGCGGCGCGGCTAGTTGAGTCACCGAAGTGCGGCAAGTGCCGCGCGCCCCTGTTCAACGCCCATCCGCTGGAATTGACTTCCAATAACTTTCACAAGCAGATCACCCGCAACGATGTGCCGGTGCTGGTAGACTTCTGGGCGCCCTGGTGCGGGCCCTGCAAGATGATGGCCCCGGCCTTTGAACAGGCGGCGGCACAGCTCGAACCGCGGGTGCGGCTGGCCAAGCTCAACACCGAGAATGAACAGGGCATTGCCAGCCAGTTCGGTATCCGCAGCATCCCGACCCTGGTCCTGTTCCGGCACGGGCATGAGCTTGACCGTCAGCCGGGTGCCATGGGTCTGCAGGATATCGTCCACTGGACCGAGGCGCATGCGCGTGCCTGAGGCCAGCACGACCTTGCGGGCCAGGCTCATGGATGTGAATTGATGACAGCGAGGCGCACCGATGCCGCAGTATTTTCGGGGAATTACCCGGTCAGCTGAATGATGAAGATATCCACCCACGTCACCCTTCCCGACAGCGAAATCGAGATCAGCGCCATCCGCGCACAGGGTGCCGGGGGGCAGAATGTCAACAAGGTATCCAGTGCCGTCCACCTGCGCTTCGATATCGGCGCGTCATCGCTGCCCGCGTTCTACAAGGAGCGCCTGTTGCAGCTGAACGATCAGCGCATCAGCAAGGAGGGCGTCATCGTCATCAAGGCGCAGCGCTACCGGACACTGGAAAAGAATCGGGAAGAGGCCCTGGAACGGCTGCAGGCACTGGTCAGAGGTGTAGCCGTCATTCCAAAAAAACGCCGGCCGACCCGGCCGACCCGCAAGTCCCGTGAGAAACGCCTCAATGAGAAAACCCGGCGCGGCACTGACAAGCTGTTGCGCCGCAAGATCACGCGCGAGGAATGAGCGCACGCATCTCGCCTGAGATGTTGATCTTCCAGACCGTGCTTGTAAGCTAGTAAGACAGCCGCTCGGGAACAGCCCTATGCCAGACAAGAAGACTCGGACAGACAGTGCCAAACTTGACCGCATCGTTGCCGAGGCGCGGCGCAACCGGGAGCAGCGCGAACAGGGCTACCGGGAGCAGGCGCTCAAGCTGTACCCGTGGATCTGCGGGCGCTGCAGCCGCGAATTTAGCCGCGCCAACCTGCATGAACTTACGGTCCATCACCGCGACCACAACCATGACAACAATCCTGCGGATGGCAGCAACTGGGAGCTGCTGTGCCTGTACTGCCACGACAACGAACACGCCCGCTACCTGGATCAGGTTGCCGGGGGAGAAGGCAAGGCAGATGACACCAGTGGACCGGTTGCCACGCACAATCCGTTTGCCGATCTCAAGGGACTCCTGGGGAAGACGCCGCGGTCAGAAGATTAAACCGCGGACTGGTCATGTGATAACCTCGCTGGCCGACCGGAAAGTCCCTGTGCGGCCCCATGCATGTGCAAGCACCTCGCGCCTCAGCAAAAACAGCGCCAGATAATCCGGACGAAAAAAACCCCGGCACACAGGACGGGGTTTTTTTGTAATGGTCAGAATTGTTAGGGACGATCAGTTCAGTTGTGCCACCGTGCTGGCCAGGCTGCGCGATGCCGCCAGATCGCGCGTCAGTTCCTCGATGACTTCGTTGGCGGCTGCCAGGTCATTAGTGGCGTGGCTATGCGCGCGCTTTCTGTAACCTGCATAGAGCAGTCCGCCCGGCATGATGACCGTGATGATGGCATCGCCGGCATCCAGCCGGGTCTCCTCGACTTTCCTGGCAAGATCCTGCTGCTGCTGGAGGAGTTCGTCGCGCAGCATCTCGATGCGTCCGGCAAGCTGCTGCGTATCGACAGTGGGCACGTGGCCCATGAATCCGTTGCGGTCAGTTGTCTCCGCCCAGATGAGTTCATTCTGGTGGGTGTCGTGGTTAACGGCTTGTTCGGCTAACACGCCGGTGCTTGCGACTACGTTGCCTAGCAGGGTACAGAGTATGACCAGGTGGTGACGGGGTTTGTGCATCAATGGTGCCTCGCTCGAGTGGTGTTGCCGGTGGCCCGCTGAAAATCCCAGTCGGCCAATGAGGACGAGATATTAGCAGAATTAATAAAGAAAAAACTATAGAGATAATGAATAGAGAGATTAATTTTGTACTTGAATAATAGTGTTAAACTGAATCTTAATAATTATGATTCGATTTCAAATTTATTTTTCTATTTTTTATCTTCTAAATTACTATCTTACAAAAACGCGGTAGGAAAAGTAAACCGGGTGCTAATTTTTATTTTGTTTGAGACGCAGCGAAATTTATTTTATTGATGAGCAGAATGTTACGGCTTGCTGATAAAAACGGCTTTTAAAAGCCATTCGTGAACTAGCGTTCGGCGCCCAGGGCGGTTGCGCGATGGCGGCACTGTTCGGCCTCGAGCCTGGCGGCATCCGCGTCCCAGGCATCGATGCCCGGCCAGCCGGCGACGTTTTGCAGCACCATGTCCGTGAGTGCGCTGATGTGTTCCGGGGCATCATTGAGAGCGGGGATGTAATGGTAATCGCTGCCGCCGGCCTGCTGAAAGACTTCCTTGTTCTGCAGGGCCATTTCTTCCAGTGTCTCCAGGCAGTCGGCGGAAAACCCGGGGCAGACCACATGGACGCTTTTCAGACCCTGCTTGCCCAGCTGTTCAAGCGTTTCGTTGGCATAGGGGCGCAGCCATTCCTCGCGTCCGAACAGGGACTGGAAGGCCACGATCCATTCGTCATCATTGAGTCCAAGTTGCTCGGCAATCCGGCGTGCGGTTTTCTGGCATTGGCAGTGGTAGGGGTCCCCCGCCATCAGGGTGCGCCTGGGCATACCGTGAAACGAGAACAACAGCCGCTCAGGTTTCTCGTGCTTGTCCCAGAAGTGCCGAATGCTGTTGGCCACGGCGCTGATGTAGCCGGGTTGATCGTGGTACTGGGCGACAAAACGCAGGTCTGGCACCCTGCGCCATTGCTGCAGTGTCATTGCCACTGCGTCCAGGGTGGATGCGGTTGTCGCCGCTGAATGCTGGGGGTAAAGCGGTAACACCAGGATTTGCCGGGCGTTGGCTGCATGCAGTTCCTCCAGTGCCGAGGCGATGGAGGGGTTGCCGTAGCGCATGCCCAGGGCGACCTTCACCGGCCCCTTGATGCGTGTCTCCAGTGATTTCTGCAAGGCATCACGCTGTAGTTTCGAGTAGGCCATTAACGGCGATCCGTCGTCGCTCCAGACCTGTGCGTAGGCATGGGCGGACTTGCGCGGGCGTGTGGTCAGTACAAAGGCATGCAGGATGAGCCACCAGACCGGCCGGGGTATCTCGACCACACGGGGGTCCCAGAGAAATTCTTTCAGATAACGGCGTACGGCCGCGGGAGTCGCTTCGTCCGGGGTACCCAGGTTGGTGATGAGAACCCCGGTGATCGGGGTCGAGTCATGGGAATAGTCGGATGGTCCCTTGTGCATGCCCATAGTGTATGTCGCCTGCGGACGATTCGTTGCTATCGGAAAACCACGGAGTATACCTGTCGAGTCATCGTGCGAATAGCCGCATCCGGCGGCATGGATATTCGTGCGGCTGCAGCGGGCACAGCGCCTGGGGGGGTCAGGAATGATAGATGGTGTTGCTGTTCGCCCGGTAGAAATCGTCGATCGAGATAAACTCGACCGTGATGTTGTTCAGGCGCCGGTCCGGGATCCGGCGTTGATCGGTATTGAAAATCCTGCCCTTCCTGACCCGGGCAACATGGGCTGACTCCGCGGCGAGATTGCGTCGTTCTATTCTTCTGCGTTCTTTCATGTCAGCACCTTCCTTGAACTTTTTCATCTCAGCACACCTGCACGCTGTGCCGAAACCTGTCCAGTCCATATCTCAAGCATAGTCCCGCTGGGAGATGCTGTTGAAGCCTGCACTTGATCTAGATCAAGGAAATCGTTGTTTCTGCTGCCGGCTCCCGTGTGCTGCATGATTGTGGCGCCAGCCGCGAGTACGTACGAGTCCGGGTAGGCTATTAGGTTATTAAGGGTGACAATGGGGCGGTGACCGGATT
>Ga0224512_10003209_pt1 | contig 14520 bp, 14 predicted proteins | sample SF_May12_sed_USG_4_FD_169103 | JGI IMG/M metagenome (GOLD analysis project Ga0224512, IMG submission 169103) | Sediment microbial communities from San Francisco Bay, California, United States - SF_May12_sed_USGS_13 | ecosystem: Environmental > Aquatic > Marine > Sediment | place: USA...
CGCAAGAGGTGGATGACCTTCCGGTCGAAGATCTGCCAGGCGAACTGGTCCGGCTGGTTCAGGACCTCGCGGCCGTATTTCGCATAGGTGTAATTCCTGAAATCCGCCCCTTCGTCGACGAAGCGCCGCCCATGCGCGTTGACCAGCAGGCCCCACGGATAGGAATGCTTCTGGAAATTGTCGCCGACGGTCAGATCGCCGAATTCGGGTGCATTGTAGTCCCAGCCCACCGCGTGGCAGCCCGACCAGTTGCCGTAGGGCGACGCGCCGATGTCCAGCGCCATGCGGATGCCGTCGCCGGTGTTGAACCGGGTGCCCCGCACCTTGGCGAGCTCCCATCCGGGGCCAAGATACCGGGTCCGCCATTCCGGGTTTGATTCGAATCCACCGCTGGCCAGCACGACGCTGCCGCCGCGGACCTCGTGGATCGCGCCGCCGCTCTTGACCCGGACGCCGGTGACCGTGTGGCCGTCGAAGATCAGGCCGACGACCCGGGACTCATAGCGGATGTCGATTCCCATGCCCTTGGCGAGCTCGGTTTCGCGGTCGACGAGCCCCGGGCCGCCGCCCCAGGATTCCACCGTGAGCCCGCCCCAGAACTTGAACCTGCCGTCGATCTTGAAGGCCTGGCGGCCGTAGATCGGCACGAAGCGCACCCCTCTCTCGCGCAGCCATGTCATACCCTCGAAGGATCGCCGCACCAGCCGTTCGCACAGCTCCGGGTCGGTGCGGAAGCGCGTTACCCGGAACATGTCGTCGAAGAACTGGTCGGTGTCGTAAACGCCGAAATCGGTGTTGGCGATCTCGTCTTCGGTCAGGTCCGGCATGACCGCCTTGAGATCGTCGATGCCGCTATACGCAAAACGAATTGCGCCTGCCGTGAACCGGCTGTTGCCGCCGTTCTCCTCTTCCGGTGCGCGCTCCAGCACCAGCACCGCCGCGCCTGCCTCGCGGGCCGTCATCGCGGCGCAGAACGCCGCATTGCCCGCGCCCACGACGATCACGTCGTAATCGCCTGCCATGTTTCTCATTCTCCCGGGGGTTGGCCTGATCCGGCGCCTTGGATGCGCCGCCGGGGCACATAAGTCAAGACCGCGCGGAATGCTGCCGATTCGCACCTTGACGCGGCCCACCCTGCTGCTCTAAATAGGCGCGCCTGCCGGACGAATACGTCGTCCGGCGACCGTGTTTTATCGCCAGGGATATTTGGACCATGGCCCGACGCTGCATCATAACGGGCAAGGGTGTGCAGGCAGGCAACAACGTCAGCCATGCACACAACAAGACCCGCCGCCGCTTTCTACCCAACCTGCAGAGAGTCTCGCTGCAAAGCGAGGCGCTCGGCGAGGCAGTGCGTATGCGCATTACCACTGCGGCGCTGCGCACAATCGAAAAGAACGGCGGGCTGGATGCCTGGCTTCTCGGCACGCCGAACCGCAAACTTTCTACCGAGGCCCGCAGGCTGAAGCGCCGGGTCGAACGGAAGGCCGCTCCTGCTGCCTGACTATCCGAGGCGGACGCATCACCGGTAAGCCCGCGGATTGCCGCGGGCTTTTTGCGTTGATGTGCGTGGCGAAAATTCATCCCAAGTAGGATGTCTTTTGACGGAATCTTAGCGGTTCCTCCCGCAATCTGCCGCGTTCCATTTCCCCGGCCGCTGGAGCGCGCATGGATTCGGTCAGATTGACCATCAACCAGAGCCTGTTCGAGGAATGGGGCGCCGAACGCAGCGATGGCGAGCCGTCCGAAGACTGGCCCTATCCTCTGGAACACTGGGGCAACGCCGAAGGATGGGACATCTATCGCTTCGACGATAACGGTGTGGGCCGGTACGCCGGCTACGCCGAGGGCGTGGGGGTCATCAGCGGCGCCGTGGCCGGCATGACATTCATGGATCTCTGCGACGAATTCCGTGGCGGCGAATGGATTCTGGACCGCCAGCCGGTCGACCTGAACGACCCGGACGCCGACGATGAGGCTTCCGTTCCGCCTTACGACGAACGTCTGGCGGCGGTCGAAGACCTGATCCGCGACGCCTTTGGCGAGGATGCGGAGTACTGGATCCTGCGCGGCTACTATCTCTGCAAGACCCGTAGCTATCTTGCGATCGTGCAACAGACGCGCGCCAGAGGCGAGACCACGGTCGTCGGGACCGGAATCCAGCCGGTCACCGTGGGTTTCCGCAAGGCCTCGCCCGAACGCCGCCTGGCGATCGCCGTCGCGCGCCACCTGATCGACCGTAAGGGCTGAAGCCGCGCTCTCGGCCGCTCCCATGTGGCGGGACCTCGCCACTTGCGTTACTATCGGGCCGGCGGACAATGCAACCAGACGGGAGAGGGCCGTGTTTGCGAGAAGGGATGTCCTGAAGGGCATAGCAGGCGCACCGCTTGCGAGCTTTCCGCTGGCGGCTGTCCTGGCCGACCCGGGACTCGCCCGCGCCGCCGCTGCTGGCCTCCACGAGTATACCATCAATACGCCGCAGGGCCGGCGGGTCAGCGGGGCGCTGGCGATGCCGGTCGGCGTGCCGGCGCCGACGGTGGTCCTGATCCACGAATGGTGGGGCCTGAACGACCAGATCAAGGCGGTGACTGCCGAATTCGGCAAACAGGGCTATCTCGCGATCGCCGTCGACCTGATGGCGGGCAGCGTGGCGACGACTCCGGACGAGGCACGGGCGCTGAGCCGAGCGGTGGATCCGACGGCAGCAACCGATACCCTGGCGGGCTGGATCGAATGGCTGCGCGTGCACGATGCCTCGAACCGAAAGATCGGTACAGTGGGCTGGTGCTTTGGCGGCGGCTGGTCGCTGAATGCCTCGATCGCGACACCGGTTGAGGCGACCGTCGTCTATTACGGGCGCGTCAACCGGACAGCGGAAGATTTGAAAGAACTGAAAGGACCGGTGCTCGGCCATTTCGCGACGCGGGACAGGTTTATCGACACGGCAATGGTTTCGGCCTGGGAGACGGAGATGGACACGGCGGGCAAGACCTGCACGACCCACTGGTACGAGGCGGACCACGGTTTCGCGAATCCGACGAGCGCGCGCTACGACGAGGCGGATGCGCGGCTTTCCTGGGAGCGTACACTGGCATTCTTCAGCAGGCATCTGTGACCGGCGGCCGGGGAAGCGCCCATGCTTAGACGCGTCATGATCGTTGCCGTCGGGCTGGCGGTTGGCGCCGGCGCCGCGCAGGCGCCGGAATTCATCCAGCAGTACACGCAGCGGCTCGGCGGCTGGCGCGACGCGTATTTCGCGGGTATCGCCGAACTCGACGCGCGTGCCAAGAATCTGGGCCAGTCCCGCGACGAATACATCGCCGCACTGCGCGCCAACGAGGAACCCGAGGCAAGGCAGGAAGGCGAACACTGGGCCACGCGGGTTTTGTCCCTCAAGGCACTTGACCGGGCGTATGGCGATCTCGCCGGGGCGGCGCCCTGGATGCGCGTTCCGGCCTTTATCAAACACTACAACGCCGAGCTGGCGAGGCGCACCTGGAAGGATTTCGAGCCCGCGGTCCCTGCGACGCCGGAGGGTGCGGCGTATGGTGCCGCCGGATTTCTCCTCGGTTGGCTGGCGGTGTTGCTGGCGGGCGTTCCTTACCGCGTCTGGCGACAGCGGCGCGAGATGGCCTCCAGAAGGAAGAAATTAGGGCGCCTCGATCCGCTGTAGGGCGGCGTCGACAAATCGACTCGCGGGTCCTAACGCCGTCCCGCCATCGCCGCGGGCGTGCGGCGGATCGGCCGGGCGCGCGCACGCGGGCCGGTGTCCTCGTCGAACAGCTCGGTCAGTTTTTCCATCATGGTGCCGCCCAGCTGCTCGACGTCCATGATGGTCACGGCGCGCCGGTAGTAGCGGGTGACGTCGTGGCCGATGCCGATGGCCACCAGTTCGACCGGCGAGCGGGTTTCGATATAGTCGATGACGTCCCGCAGGTGCCGCTCCAGATAGTTGCCGGCATTGACCGACAGGGTCGAATCGTCGACCGGCGCGCCGTCCGAGATGACCATCAGGATGCGGCGCTGCTCGACGCGGGCGATCAGCCGGTTATGGGCCCATAGCAGCGCCTCGCCGTCGATATTCTCCTTCAGCAGCCCCTCGCGCAGCATCAGCCCCAGGTTCTTGCGGGCGCGGCGCAGCGGCGCGTCGGCGGTCTTGTAGATGATATGGCGCAGATCGTTGAGCCGGCCGGGATTGCCCGGCTTGCCGTCGGCAATCCATTTCTCGCGGCACTGACCGCCCTTCCAGGCCCGCGTCGTGAACCCCAGGATTTCGACCTTGACGCCGCAGCGCTCCAGCGTGCGCGCCAGAATGTCCGCGCTCATCGCGGCGATCGCAATCGGCCGCCCGCGCATCGAGCCGGAATTGTCGAGCAGCAGCGTCACTACGGTATCGCGGAATTCGGTGTCGTGCTCCTGCTTGAAGGACAGCGGCGTCAGCGGATTTGTAACGATGCGGTCGAGCCGCGCCGTGTCGAGCAGACCTTCCTCGAGATTGAACTCCCATGACCGGGTCTGTTTGGCCAGCAGGCGGCGTTGCAAGCGGTTGGCGAGCTTGCCGATGATCCCCTGCAGATGGTTCAGCTGCTGGTCCAGCATATGGCGCAGCCGGGTCAGCTCCTCTGGATCGCACAGCGTTTCTGCATCAGTGATCTCGTCGAACGCCTCGGTAAAGATCTTGTAGAAGGGTTCGCGGGGCAGGTTCGAGAGGTCGCCTTCCTGCCGCTTCATGCCGGGATCGCCCGGTGTCTCCCCGCCCGGCGCGGCCAGCGCCTCGCCTTCGCCGGCCTCGCCGGATTCCTGCAGGTCCATATCGCCGGTATCCGCAGCCAGGCTGTCGGACAATGCCTGCTCCAGCTTGCCGCTGCCCTCGACGTCGTCCGACGCGGTGTCGGGGCCCTGATCCTCGTCGCCGCCCTCTTCGTCCGTCGTCTCCCCGGCCTCGCCCTGGTCCTCGTCGCCGAGTTCGATATCGAGGTCCGCAATCAGCTTGCGCACCGCCTCACAGTAGGCGGCCTGGTCCTCGACATTGCGCTCCAGTTCCATCAATGCGCGTTTCAGCTTTCTGTCGAGCAGCGGGTGCCATTTCTCCCAGGCCTTGCGCGCGGCCGGTGGCGGCGGTGCGCCGGTCAGCGCCTCGCGGGCCATCAGGCGCACGACTTCGGGCAAGGTCGCCTCTGTCGTATCCTCGATGACGCCAAAACCCTCGCGCCGGTAGCCTTCCTCGAGCGCCGCCGCCAGGTTCTCGGCGACGCCGGCCATGGCGCGCGCGCCGATCGCCTCGACCCGCGCCTGCTCCAGCGCGTCGTACAGCACCGGTGCGACATCGCCGGTCGGCTTGCGCCGTGCGTGCAGGCCCTGGTCGTGAAACCGCAATTTGAGCGCCGCGGCGTCGGCTTCGCCGCGAACATAGGCGACCTCTTCGACCGGAAGCTCGCGGCTTGGCAGCGGTACGCGCACCCGCGGCCCCTCGCTGCCGGCGGAGTCGGTTCCGTACGCAAGCTCGGCATCGTCGCGGCCGGCAATCGCCCGGAAGGCCGCGTTGTTGGCGCGCTTGAAGACGTCGATCGGGGATTCGTTGTCGGCCATGCCGGATCCGGTCAGACCAGCGACGCCTTGACCCCGGATTCAGGTAATTCGGTGCCGAAACAGCGCTGGTAGTATTCGGCGACGACCGGGCGCTCCATCTCGTCGCATTTGTTCAGGAAGGTCACCCGGAAGGCGAAACCGATATCGTCGAACATCTCGGCGTTCTCGGCCCAGGTGATCACCGTGCGCGGCGACATGACGGTGGAGATATCGCCGTTTACGAAACCGGCGCGGGTCAGATCGGCCAGCATGACCATCGCTCCGATCGTCTTGCGGCCGTCGTCGCTATCGTAGTTCGGGACCTTCGAGAGGACGATACGTTCTTCCTCGTCATGCGGCAGGTAATTCAGGGTCGTGACGATGTTCCAGCGGTCCATCTGACCCTGGTTGATCTGCTGCGTGCCGTGGTAGAGGCCGGTTGTGTCTCCCAGCCCCACCGTGTTGGCCGTCGAGAACAGGCGAAACCAGGGATGCGGGCGGACCACCCGGCTCTGGTCCAGCAGCGTCAGCTTGCCTTCGACCTCCAGGACACGCTGGATGACGAACATAACGTCCGGGCGCCCGGCGTCGTATTCGTCGAAGCACAGGGCGCAGGGGTTCTGCAGCGCCCAGGGCAGGATACCCTGGCGGAATTCGGTAATCTGCTGGCCGTCGCGCAGCACGATGGCGTCCTTGCCGATCAGGTCGATACGGCTGATATGGCTGTCGAGGTTGACGCGCACGCAGGGCCAGTTCAGGCGGGCGGCAACCTGCTCGACATGGGTCGATTTGCCGGTGCCGTGATAGCCCTGGATCATGACGCGCCGGTTATAGGCAAAGCCGGCCAGGATGGCGAGCGTGGTGTCGTGATCGAATACGTACGCCTCGTCGACTTCCGGTACGTAGTCCGAGACACTGGAGAAAGCGGGAACCTCCATGTTGGATTCGATCCCGAAGGTCTGATGTACGGACACCTTGATATCGGGTGCGTCCAGTTCGTGCGCGCGTTGCGAATCGTATTCGCTCGAAGTCGTCATCGGTCAGTTCCAGTTACAAGAAATACGGGCGCCGGGCCAAACAGTCGCCGGTGCGGTCTCGTCAAGCGCTCAGCAGCTTCTTCAGCGTGCCGTAGGCTTCATTGATGTCTTTCAGCCTTTCCTCGGCCAGTTTGTCGCCGCCATTGGCGTCCGGATGGTTCAGCTTGACGAGTTCCTTATATCTGGCCTTCAGGCGGGTCAAGTTCAACGGTGGTTCGACATCCATGATTGCGAGCGCCCTTGCCCCTGCGCTTTCCGGGTGAAACCCCGCGCTGCGGGCATGCGCGTGTCGTCGCGCCTGGTCTTGGTCTCCGTCTCCGAAGAAGCCGAATCCGTCATGGATCGACGTCGTCGACCGCACGTACCGGCGGTAGCCGCCGGCCCGCGCGCCCAGTGGCCAGGTCGGCCGGTGCCACGTCGTGTCACGGCGCGTCTCTGCCTCGACCTCCTCCTGGCTCATCCCCGCGTAATAGTTCCATGCCTTGTTGTATTCGCGGACATGGTCGAGGCAGAACCAGCGATACTCGTCCAGCCGGTCGCGCGATTTGGGCGCGCGGAATTCCCCCGCCTCGTTGCAGTCGGGGCGATCGCAGTTTCGAAGCGGCGCGCGCTCCTTGCCGAAATCCAGCGATCGATGTTCCTTCCGCATGGCGTAATTATGGGTTTTCCAGCCGTCCGGCGCAAGCTGCGCGGGTTGACGAAGCGGGGCATCCTGCCGATATCCCGCTTACCGAAAAGCGTTCCCCGCTCGCGCGGGATCTGCGCCGGCCCGCTCCCCCACCCGGCCGCCCACAGTGTACGATACCGTTGGGCGGCCGGGTGGGGGAGCGGGCTGGCGCCGCACAATCTCTAAAATACTAGCCGCAAGGGGTAAATCATCCATGAGCGTCGCCGGAAATATCGAGAAGAAGCTGACCGAAGCGCTGGCGCCGTCGCGCATTACGGTCGAGGACGAGTCGCACAAGCATGCGGGCCATGCCGGCGCGCGCCCCGGCGGCGAGACCCATTTCAACGTGACAATCGTGTCCGCCGCCTTCGACGGCAAGTCGCGCGTCGACCGCCAGCGCATGGTGTACGAAATCCTCGCCGAAGAGATGGCCGGGCCGGTGCACGCCCTGGGCCTGACCACCCGCGCCCCGGCAGAAGACTAGCCCCGCACGTACTCCACGAGTCGTTCTATGGTGAATTCCTGATCGGCGATCTTGCTCTTCACGAGGTCGCCGATCGAGACGATGCCGACCAGTTTCTTGTGGTCGAGCACCGGCAGGTGCCGAATCCGCTTGTCGGTCATCACCGCCATACACTCGTCGACGGTCTGTCGCGGGTGGACGCAGACCACGCGTTTCTCCATGACGTCCCGGACCGACGTCATCGGCGATGACCGGCCCTTGAGGATGACATTCCGGGCGTATTGCCGTTCCGTGAATATGCCGGCAGGCCTGTCATCCTCGATGACCACGACCGAGCCGACGTCGTTGTCCGCCATCTTCTTGATGGCATCGAACACCGTATCGTCCGGATGCACGGACAGGACCTCGTGGCCCTTCTTGTCGAGCAACTGCTGCACCGTTGTCATCGGCCATCTCCCATCAGGCGTAATCCCCGGAAAAGCTGCCAGGCACTTCCCCCGCCGTTCGCCGACCCCAACCCGGAAATCGAGCAGTCGCCTTGGCGGTTGGCCAGCACGGGCTGTCGTGTTTATTGCCGCGATGCGCGGTTTCCGGTATCCGTCGCGCAGCGTCGGTCGAGCAATATCGGTGGTATTTTAGCACAGATATTGGCGGACGGCATACGGACTCCACTCTACCGTATGGCGAATCTGGCCTGGCCGTGGCGGCCGTGCGAACGACGCGGAACGCCCTGTCGGACGGGATCCGGCCCCGGTCTGGCCTGCAGCTAATCGGCGCGTGTTCAACGGCGGCGTCGCTATTTCCCGGTATAGAATTCCGGAAAGTGCTCCTTGACGATGGGGCCGTCGGTGCTCAGCGCGTGGCAGCTGTCGAGGTGCCCGGGTTTTTTCTTGGGATCGTGCTGGGTGGTGCTGCGAACCCTGGTCTGGTAGGCCACGGTGGCGATCGGGCCAAGCAGCTCGAACAGATGAGTGCAGCCGTGCACCCCGCCGATGCGCTGTTTTGCAGCGCGCTGCCAGCCCGGGCCGATCGTCAGCCCCTCCAGTTTGGCAAGCGAAGGAACGACGTCGCCGCAAATGCCGAAGGGGCTGGAATCGGTCGCCGCCTGTGCCGCGCGAATGGTCATGCCGTCGTCGATCGTCAGCCGCAGCCACATGTCGTGGATCGGCTCGCCCGCCTCGATCGTGCCACGCTCGCGGTTCGGAAAACTGTAGGTCTTGACGTCCCGCATACGGGCCTCGATGTCCCACAGGTCGTCATCGCGGCGGTAACCTTTGAGTTCGATACTGCGCGTATGAAAATGTTCGCGCGTGTCCGGCGGCGACAGCGGCATGATTCCTCTCTTGTTTCCCGGGTTTGCTGCGGCCCGATGAATATGGCGGTGTGCGCTCCCGGGTCAAGGGCGCGGCGCGGTTTGCCGGTCATTCGGCGGTCTCTGATGCCTCCAGCGCCTCGGCCGTGCTGGGAGGGGTAAGGCGGATGGAGGCAACCTGGTTGCGCACCCGGCGCAGGATTTCGAATCGGAAGCCGTGAAACACGAACACCTGGCCCTTTTCGGGGATCAGCCGCGCCTCGTGCAGTACGAGGCCGGCCACGGTGGCGGCTTCCGCGTCCGGCAGATTCCAGTCGTATTCGCGGTTCAGGTCGCGGATCGTCACCGTGCCGTCAACGATAAAGGTGCCGTCCGGCTGTGGCCGCACGCCGCGCACCGGCGTATCGTGTTCGTCCTCGATCTCGCCGACGATCTCCTCCAGGATATCCTCCAGCGTGACGATGCCCATGAGCGAACCGTATTCGTCCACCACCACCGCGAAATGTTCGCGCCGGCTGCGGAACGCCTGCAGCTGGTCGAGAAGGCTCGTGGTGTCGGGGATGAACCAGGGTTCCGACGGCAGCTCGTCGAAGTTGACCTTCGACACGTCGCCTTGCTGCCGGCGCAGTTCGCGCAGCAGTTCCTTGGTGTGGAGGACACCCACGACATTGTCGGGATGGCCGCGATAGACCGGGATGCGGGTGTACTGGCTGGCCAGGACCTCGTCGACGATCTCGTCCGGCTTGCTGCCAAGGTCAATCGTGGACACGGTTCGGCGGTGGGTCATGATCTCGCCAACCTCGACCTCGTCGAGATCGAGTATGGAGCGCATCATCTGGCGCTCGTGGCGGGTCTCCGGCTCCTCGCCCTCATGCAGGTCGATGGCGCCGCGCAATTCCTCCTCCGCTTCGGCGCGGCCGAGCTCGGCGCCCAGTTCGATGCCGAAGGGCTTCAGGGTCGCGCGCACGATGACATAGATCGTGTGCGTCACCGGCCCCAGCAGGAACACCAGAACCCGCACCGTCGGGGCCACCGCCAGCGCCATCCGGTCGGGGTGGTTCAGGGCCCAGGTCTTGGGCAGAACCTCTGCGAACACCACGACCAGCAGGGTGACGATCAGCGTCGCATAGACCACGCCCGCCTCGCCGAAAATGCTGAGCAGAAAGCCGGTGGCCAGCGCCGAGGCCATGATGTTGACAAGGTTGTTACCCAGCAGGATGGCGCCGATCAGCCGTTCATTGCGAGCGTGTAAATGCAGCACGATCTGCGCTCGGTGGTCGCCTTGCTTGGCGAGCGAATGCATGCGATGCCGCGAGACCGCCGTCAGCGCAGTTTCGGAACCCGAGAATAATCCCGAGAGCACCAGCAGCAGGAATATGGCCCCCGATGCGATCATCCAGTCCGTCATCATGCCGCGACCACTCCTTCCATGAATGCAGTCAGTTCCTCCGCCGGCACGTCGCGCGAAACGAATGCCTCGCCGATGCCGCGCGCCAGGATGAAGGTCAGGGTTCCGCCCTTGACCTTCTTGTCCCGACCCATATGGGACAACAGGCGGGCCGGATCCCACAGAACGGAGTTGGTGAAGTTGGTGCCGGTCGGCAAACCGACCGCTGCCAGATGCCGGCGCACGCGGGCCGCATCGTCCGGCGGGCACAGGCCGAGGCGCGCCGACAGGTCGAACGCCATGACCATGCCGATGGCGACCGCCTCGCCATGCAGCAGTGTGTTGCTGTAGCCGGTTTCCGCCTCCAGCGCGTGCCCGAAGGTGTGCCCAAGGTTCAACAGCGCCCGGACGCCGGCCTCCCGCTCGTCCGCCGCCACGACGACCGCCTTGGCCCTGCAGCTGGTAACCACCGCATGGCGGATCTTGGCCGGGTCGCCGTCGATCAGATCGGCTCCGTGGCCCTCGAGCCAGCCGAAGAACGCCTCGTTGCCGATGAGTCCGTACTTCACGACCTCCGCATAGCCTGCAAGCATTTCACGGCGCGGCAGGGTGCGCAGCACACGGCTGTCGGCAAGCACCAGGCGTGGCTGATGGAACGCGCCGATCAGGTTCTTGCCGTGCGGCGAATTGATCCCGGTCTTGCCGCCCACCGAACTGTCGACCTGGGCCAGCAACGTCGTCGGGACCTGGATGAAATCGATGCCGCGCAGGGCCGTGGCTGCGGCAAAACCCGTCAGGTCGCCGATCACCCCGCCGCCGAGCGCAACCAGGGCCGTGTCGCGGTCGATGCCGTGTGCCAGAACCGCGTCCATCAATCTGCCGAAATGGTTGATATCCTTTGTCTGTTCGCCTGCCTCCAGCACGATGGGATCGGCTGCGATGGCGCTGTCCGACAGCGAGCGCAGCAATGTCTCCAGGTGAAGGTCCGCAATATGCCTGTCGGTCACGACAATGAGCCGGGGTTGTCGCAGTACCGGCAGGATCAACTCGCCTGCGCCGGCCAGCACGTCATCGCCGACGACGATGTCGTAGCTGCGCGGACCAAGGTCGACCCTCACTGTCTCATGCGCCGTCAATCCGCATTCTCCTTCGACAGATATGCCGCCACTGCTGCGATCACCCTGTCTACCATTGTGCCAATCGGACCGTCGCCACTGTCGACGATAATATCGGCCCTTGCGTAAATCGGGTAGCGCTGCTCAATCAGTTCCGCCAGCGTGCGCTTCGGATCGGCCGTCTTCAGCAGCGGACGGTGACTGCGGCGGCTCACCCGTTCGAACAGAACGTCGAGTTCGGCGCGCAGCCATACCGAGATCGCCTTTTCCCTGATCAGCGCCTGTGTTGCCGGATCGAGAAACGCACCGCCACCGGTCGCCAGCACGTGCACCGGCTCGGTTTCCAGGAGCCGGGAGACCACGCGGCGCTCTCCGTCGCGAAACGCTGGTTCCCCATGCCGTGCGAATATTTCCGCGATGCTGCAGCCTGCCGCTGCCTCGATCTCTGTGTCGGCATCGATAAAGGGAACTTTCAGCTTCGCTGCAACCCTGCGGCCCACGGCCGATTTTCCAGCCCCCATCAGCCCGACCAGTACGAGCGGTTTCGGCAACGTCATCGGCGGGGAGGCACCCATGCGGTCAATTCCCGCTTGCAGCCGGCCCCAGGCCGTTGCGATGCGGCTTTCAGATAATTAGACTGTCGCAGAATTGCCATAGTCGAGGACTAGCGTAAACCCCGAACCGCCGCAGGGCCGCCTGGCGGACACGCTGGCCGCCTTCCTTCCTGACTCCATTCTGCAGTGACCGCATGAACAAATACATGATGACTGGTATTATCGCGGCTGTTGTTCTGATTCTCGCCGGGATCGTTATCTTGGGAACGATGGACCTGCCGGCGCCGACCGGCACAGTCGAAACGGAACTCGATGACTCGCGCTTTCCACGTTGAGTATGTCCTGGTTTTAGCTATTTTCCTGGCGATTCCGGGATTCCCGGGTGCCGCCGAAACGTCACGCGAAAACACTGTGCTGGCCCAGATCGAGTGGCCCCAGGGCGTGCCGAAGCCGCTGGTGCCCGAGTCGGGCCCCGGGGCGCTCGAGGCGCCGCCGCCCGCTGACCCGACCGCCGCCGAAGCGCCGAGCGATGGCGACACGCCCGATCCGGATATCGAGATCGGCGAACTTCTTGCGATCGATCCGGATTCCGGCGGCCTGCTGGAGCCTTCGATGGGCGGGTTGGGAATCGGCATGTGGGAGGGTATGTCCCGGGCGCTGCTGTTGCGGCTCCTGCCGCAATTGCCGGACCGTTATGATTCGCCGGCGTTGCACGATCTTGCTCGCCGCCTGCTGCTGTCCACCGCGATCGTCCCGCCGCGCGCCGAATCCGGGACCGGCGGCGGCGTCATGGCGGCGCGAATTGAAAGACTGGAGGCCATGGGTCTGTCCGGCGCGGTCGTCGACATGCTGGGCCTGTTGCCTGAGGAGACCCGTGATTCCGCGCTGCTGCGCATCTTGATCGACAACCGCCTCCTCGCCGGCGACGACGACGGCGCATGTGCGGCGTCCGCCGCTGCCGGAGATGTGCTCACGGGCACCTACCGGGAGCAGTTTCTGGTGTTCTGCCAGGCACGGACCGGCGACAGCGCAGCGGCCAATTTCGGCGTTAATCTTTTGTCCGAAAGTGATAACGTGGAGGACCCGGCGTTCTTTATGATGGTGGGCGCACTGCTGACCGGCGGCAAGGCACGGGTCAAGTCTCTGCCCGCGCCGACGCCACTGCACCTCGCACTGGCCCGCGCAACCAGGACGTCACTGCCGGCAGACGTGCTGGAAACGGAATCTCTGGCGGTTCTGCGGGCACTGGTCGACGATCCGGCGGTGCCCGACGCGGTGCAGCTGGAGGCGGCGGAACTGGCGGCGCTGGCCGGCGCCATCGGCACTGCGCGGCTGGCCGATCATTACGCCGCCGTCGAGTTTTCGGACAAGGAAATCTCCAAGGCGCTGACCATGGCCGAGACGGACCATTCGCCACGCAACCGGGCCCTGCTGTACCAGGCGGCGGTGCGCCAGGAATTGCCCGTCGGCAAGGCTGCCGCGATGCAGAAAGCGTGGCAGCTGGCCGCGGAGGACGACATCTACCGGCTGAGCGTCGGTGTGTACCTGCCTATGCTTGAGGGTCTGCAGCCCGCGTCGGCGCTGACGTGGTTCGCCGCCGATGCCGCGCGGGCGCTCTATGCATTCAACCGGCTCGAAAAGGCGGGCCAATGGGCCGCGACGGCCGGCCGCGTCACCGAAGAACCGGAGTACAGGCAACGGGCGGTCCTGCTCTGGCCGCTGGTGGCCCTGGCCGAAGGGTCGGCGCGCGGCCCCGGTCAGGCAGGCTGGCTGGCGGCGTTGCGGACCAGCGCCGGCGCCGATGCCGGTTTGCAGGCCGGGCTCGCGTACTCGCTGTTCGAGGCGATGGGCGAGCGGATGCGCGAGGAGGACTGGCTCGCGCTGATGGACGGCGTATCGCGCGGCCCCGCGCTGGCCGCGGACCCGGCCTATCTGAGGCAGTTCCGGCGCGCCGCCATCGCCGGACGCCGGGGTGAAACCGTGCTGCTCGCGCTCTTGATACTCGGACAGGGAGGCGTTGCCGATGCCGGGCCCGAACTGATATCGGAGATCATCGTCGGCCTGCGCCTGGTGAAGCTGGAAGAGGAAGCGCGCCGGCTTGCCCTCGAGGCCGCGCTGCAGGGCGGGTTGTAGCCGTGTCCGTCGCCGCCGATAGCGAAAGCTTCCTGGAGATGCTTTCGGCCGAACGCGGCGCGTCGGCCAACACGCTCGCCTCCTATCGCCACGACTTGGAGGCGTATCTGGCGCATCTTGCACGCCGGGGCCGCACGCCGCGCGATGCGACGGTCGACGACATCCGGACATGGCTGGAGGCAATGTCGAAGGCGGGCATGGCAGCCAGCAGCAGCGCCCGCCGCCTGTCCGCCATACGACAGTTGCACAAGTTCCTGTTCGCCGAGGGACGCCGTGCCGACGAC
>Ga0224512_10003210_pt1 | contig 14518 bp, 9 predicted proteins | sample SF_May12_sed_USG_4_FD_169103 | JGI IMG/M metagenome (GOLD analysis project Ga0224512, IMG submission 169103) | Sediment microbial communities from San Francisco Bay, California, United States - SF_May12_sed_USGS_13 | ecosystem: Environmental > Aquatic > Marine > Sediment | place: USA: California...
GGGGAATCGAAACAGATCGAACGTACGGGTTGTTGGGATTGTGCCGCTCGTAGTCTTGATGATAATCCTCTGCCTGGTAAAATGCTTCCAAGGGCACTACTTCGGTGACTATCTTATCATCAAAAACTTTCTCTTCAGTTAGTTTCGCAATGTAGGATTCGGCTAATTCTTTTTCTGATTGATTTTGATAAAAAATAGCTGAACGATATTGTGCTCCCCGGTCAGGACCCTGGCGATTTAAAGTAGTGGGATCATGTGAACCGAAGAAAACCTCTAACAAAGTTTGGTAATCAACATCACTGTCGAAATATACCTCGACGGCTTCGGCATGGTCGGTTCTTCCCGCACTCACTTCATTATAATTGGCATCACTTTTCGCTCCTCCGGAATACCCAGAAATGACTTCCTTCACTCCACGTACACTTTCAAATATTGCCTCTACACACCAGAAGCATCCACTGGCAAAATAGGCCTTCGATAAACCTTCTAAATCAGGTTGTTGCTCCTCTTGCACCTGAGGTGCAGAAGAAGATGAACAATTGGTTTGAGAAGAAAGTGAAAGAAAACCGAGAAGGAGAATGAAAATTTTCATGATAGCGATTTCAAACGATGAATAAAACGTAAAGGTGAGCAAGATGGTTGACAAATCCTTGTCTATTTTTTTCAAAGATCAAATTTATGTTCAATTCACTAGATCGATTATACAGCTATAAAAAATTGAATATCAATATTAAAAACGATATCAAGTGACTACAAACGTTTGTAAACAACTATAAACGAAAGTAAATATTTAAAAACCGAATCTCCGCTAGAGTTGACCACACCTTTGCTTCAACACCGATATGATGGTGTCGATTTGTAACAACTTCATTTTAAAACTAAAATTTAGAATCATGAAAAACTTAGTGAATCGCGTACAGTTGATCGGAAATCTTGGCAAAGATGTACAGACATCAGACCTGTCGAATGGAGTGAAGAAAGCTTCTGTGAGCATTGCCACTACCGACGTTTACAACAGCAAATCTGGAGAGCAGGTTAAGGAAACTCAGTGGCACAACCTGATAGCCTGGGGTAAGACCGCAGAACGCATGAGCAATATGCTTGGAAAAGGAGCCCGGATAGCTGTGCAAGGAAAGCTCAGCAACCGCAGCTACGAAGATAAGGAAGGGGTGACCAAGTACATCACGGAGATTATCGTCAGTGAATTCATGTTGCTAAAAACCAATAAGGAGGCATCTTGATTCCATATTGGTGAGCCTCCCGGATCTAAAATTACGGGAGGCTCATCCCTATTGTATACCTTAGATTAATATATCATATGATTTCTTCTGATACCAGATCACCCAAGCAAATTCTACAAGAGGTCTTTGGCTATCCTTCCTTTCGGATGGATCAGGAAGCGATCATAGACCGGACCCTCAACAACCAAGATAGCTTGATCATCATGCCGACCGGAGGCGGGAAGTCACTCACCTATCAGATTCCAGCCATAATTCAACCCGGACTAACGCTTGTGATTTCTCCCCTGATCGCCCTTATGAATGATCAGGTGCAGTCACTTACCGAGTTGGGAGTCGCCGCTGCTGCTCCCAACAGTGCCGGTGAGTCTGGGGAAACTCAAAGGGTCAGGCAGCAGATTGAAAACGGCTCATTAAAGCTGTTGTATCTTTCTCCTGAGCGAGCCGTTTCCAATAGATTTCTCGATTTTATTTCAGGTAAACAGGTGGCTCTGATTGCCATCGATGAAGCGCATTGTGTATCCATATGGGGCAATGATTTTCGGCCCGTTTACGGCCAACTGACCAAACTGTTGCGATTGTTTCCGGAAGTACCGGTGATGGCACTGACTGCTACTGCCGACCGGGCAACCAGGGAAGATATTTCTAATCAGTTGGAACTCGAGAATGCCCAAACTTTCATAAGCAGTTTCGAGCGAGAGAACATCTACCTGGAAGTGCGGCCAGCGTTGGACCGGGTGAGACAGATCAATCAGTTCCTGAAATTGAGGCCTGGTCAGTCTGGCATCATCTACTGCCTAAGCCGGAAGGGGACAGAAAGTCTCTCGGCAAAATTGCAAGGAATGGGGTACAGCTGCGCCTATTACCATGCTCGGATGGAGAGAGAGCAGAGACATGAAGTTCAGCGGAAATTCATTAATGATGAGATCCAGATCATCTGTGCAACTATTGCATTTGGAATGGGCATAGACAAATCGAACATTCGCTGGGTGATTCATTACAACCTTCCCAAGAATGTGGAAAGCTATTACCAAGAGATAGGCCGGGCGGGGCGAGATGGTGAACCGGCTCATACCCTACTCTTTGGAGGATATGGAGATATCATGACTTACCGGCAGATGTTTGAGGCAGGGCAAGCTGATCCCAACTTTCAGAAAGTGCAGCTGGCCAAACTCAACCGGATGTGGGAATTTGTCCAGGCTACGAATTGCCGCACCAACTTCATCCTCAATTATTTCGGTGAGCATCGAATTGAGCCCTGCCAGCATTGTGACAATTGTCGCAAACCACCGGTACAAAGTGACGGAACAGTCATCGCTCAGAAAGCTCTTTCGGCGCAGCTCCGCTTGAAACAGCAAGTGGGAATCGGAACATTGGTAGATGTGCTCAGAGGGTCGAGAAGAGCCGATATCATGCGGGCAGGATATCATCGCATCAAGACATTCGGGGCAGGCGCATCCATCAGTCGTTTTCAATGGATGCAATACATCACCCAGCTGATCGATCGCGGCCTCCTAGAAATAGATTACACAAAGAATTCCAGGCTGATGGTCACCCCATTAGGTAGGGAAGTGATCAAGGGACAACAGCAAGTAAAGCTGACCGTACCAAGGGAGTGGTCAGAACAGAAATCCATTGACCGTAAGAAGGTGTCTCGGACTTCTTTGTTCCGGGATGAGCTATCAGAAGCGCTAAGTAAAACGCGCGGGGTACTCGCTGATAAGCATGGTATTTCTCCATTTCACATATTCAATGATGAGTCGCTGACTGCAATGACTGAAACCAATCCGCTGTTTAAAGATGACTTCCAAAAGATATCAGGAGTGACAGCCATCAAATGGGATCGTTACGGTGCTGATTTTGTCCAGGCCATACGTGCCTATTGTCTCAATCAGGAGCATCGTAAACAGGTACCAGGACTTTCCCTGGTTAAGACGCTGCAGTTGAGAGACAAGGGACTACCGGTGAAAGAGATTGCTCAGCTGCGTGAACTCCAGATTTCAACCATTTACAGCCACCTGTCAGACTTATATCGAAAAGATGAAGATATCGGGTTGTCAGATCTGATCACTGCAGATGAGGTTAGAGCAATCCGTGACGCTTGGATCAAAAGTGGTCGCAAGATGGATATAAATAGTGTGGCAGAATTCTTGCTGAAACCAATGGCATTGGGAAAGATAAAAGTCTGCCTGGCCGTCTTTGAAAAAGAGGGAAGGCAATGATACAGATGCCGGGCTCATGGCATGCATAGCAATTTTGCCCGAATGCCAATCGTTTCAAGTGCGGATCAGTTGTCTCCCTAATCTTCAAAGTGAATCTATGATAGGAGGAATCCTACGTCTTCTCTTTAGGCTGATTGGTGTCTTATGCTGTACACCTCTTTTCTTGTACGCGCAGACAGGCATAGAAGGCAGGATCATCACAATTGCTGGTGAGCCGGTCGCCAATGCCACGGTACAAGTCAGCGACAGTATCGGAACCGTTGCAGACCAGGAAGGGATATTTTTACTGCTTTTGCCAGCCGACACCTATAAGATCACTATTTCACATTTGGGCTACCGTACACATCAGGAGACTATTGAAGTATCTGAGGGTTTGTTCGAGATGACGGTGGTGCTTGAAGCCACCAGCAATATTTTGGATATCGTCACGGTCACAGGCAGTAAGTTTGAAAAGAACATCGCGGAAGAAGTGGTTTCCATAGATGTGATTTCACAAGCTTTTATTCAACGAAGTCATAACACTTCGCTTTCCGACGTAGTAGAACGGATACCCGGTGTGAGCATCATCGACCGACAGGCGAATATCCGTGGAGGGAGTGGATTTACTTTCGGAGCGGGTAGCCGGGTGGCTTTTATCGTCGATGATCAGCCTTTACTGGCTCCCGAGCTGAGTGATATCAAATGGAATTTCATTCCGCTGGAAAATGTCGAACAGATCGAAGTTATCAAAGGATCCTCTTCTGTACTCTATGGTTCAGGAGGGTTGAATGGTGTGATGCACGTACGTACCGCTACTCCTGGCCTCAAGCCTTATACCTCGATCTCCACATACGCCGGGATTCATCATATCTCTGACAAGAATGGGAGAAGGTGGTACAATGATGATGACCGGCCGTTTCAAACCGGACTATCCCTGGCCCACCGCCAGAAAATGACACCCGATTTCGACCTGGTGGTTGGCGCTAACGCCCACTATCAAAATAATTTCCTGAAGGGTGCGGATGAGCGCAGGGTGCGCACCACTGTGAATACCCGCTTCCGTCCTTTTAAAGATAAAAGGGTTGCCCTGGGATTTAATGCCAACTATATGTATTTCGAGGAAGGCATTTTCTTCCTACCGGTAAATATGGCGGAGGATGCTTTCGTCCATATTCTGAATCTCAATTTGGAGCGCACCAGTTTGCTCAACCTGGATCTCAACCTCGACTTCTTTGACAAGGGCGAGAACAAACATCAAATCCGTCTTCGGCATCTGAATGCGGTGCGTTACCGTACCCATAATCCCGATTTGCCGTCCGGCTTTTACCACGCAGAGTATCAGTTTCAGCGACGGTTTTCCAGCCGCTCGATTCTTACCGCAGGCGCCGGAGCCAGTCATGCCCGCAGCAAAAGCAACCTGTTTAGCAAGGCGGATACTCTCTTCCTGGAGAATGATACCCTCATCAATGCTCCCCGCGAAAGTGTCAATATCGGCTCAGCATACTTGCAGTGGGATAAGAAAATCGGTCAGAAATTAAACCTGACTATGGGGCTTCGCTGGGAAGCGATCGAATTCGAAAATGCGATCAATACCAGTCTTCCTGTGTTCAAAGGGGGCATGAATTACGCGGTGGGGGAAACGGATTTTCTGCGGTTATCCTATGGCCAGGGATACCGGGTGCCGAGCTTGGCTGAACGCTTCGTAGAAGACCGGCTGGCCGATGGTTTCTCGATTTTTCCCAACCCCGACCTGGAAACGGAGACCGGCTGGACAGCAGAGGTGGGCTACAAGAAAACTTTCGTCAAAGACAGCTGGCAGGGATATTTCGACGTAGCCACCTTTTGGATGGAGTTTAAAGACATGAATGAATTCTCCTTCGATCTGCACCGGCCGGATTCGGTTGTGGCTATCCGCCCCGTGCCCTTTCTCGAAGACTTCATCAATTACCTCGGTTTTAAGACTGTGAATGTGAGCCGTGCCAGGATTGCCGGTTTTGAGGTTTCCTTCCTGGCCGAGGGAAAGACTGCTGAATTTCCATTGCGGTTGTGGGGTGGCTACACCTACAGCTACCCGGCAGATCTGCAGCAGGATCCTGATCAAAAGGAGATTGGGAACTTCTTGGGAGAACTGGTCAGCGCCTTCTCCGGAGTCGACAGCACGAAGGCCAGAGGTTTGCTGAAGTATCGCAATCTTCACACCTTCCGCCTGGATGCCGAGATAGACGCAGGTCGTTTTACTTTCGGAATCGCTTCAGCATACCACAGCTTTATGCACCGTTTGGATGATATCATCGCAGGCGAAGGGGAGTATGCCATGATCGTGGAGACCTTAAATGGACGGCCAGTGGTACCCTTTCTCAATGAATTCCGCGATGAGCGCCGCAACGGCGACCTGGTCTTTGATCTACGCCTGCATTACCGGTTGGGCAAGCACCGTCTCAGCTTGCTCGCTACCAACATCTTCAGCCGGGAGTATGCTATCCGGCCGGCAAAGATGAACGCTCCGCTGGGACTGACGGTGCGGTGGAATTATACCTTTTAGACAATTTCTTCTATCAGTTTGCTGATCAGCACAGATCTTCTTTTCTTCACCTGCCAATTATGGCATTAAGACGGTCCATTTCCTTCTGGCTCAAACTCTTGATCAAAGTTCCTCTGGCTTTGATCATGCTGCTACTCACCACTTACTACTTTTCACCCGTTTTCAACTTTGAAAGAGGAGCGCCTTTCGAAGGTGCTTCCTTTTACAATCCCTACGCAGACCTGCCTTCGCAGCAGATCAGAGCGAACTTCCATGCCCACGCCCGCGCCTGGGGAGGGCTTACCAACGGGAAGACACCTGCCAAAGAGGTGGTGCAACTCTACGTAGATCTGGGATATGATCTGCCCGGCATTTCCAACTACAACATGCTGGAGGATCCTATGCCCAATGCACCGATCCACCTGCCGATGTATGAACATGGGCTCAACGTAGGTTTCGTGCACCAAATCGTGGTCAACCCCTCTGAAGCTACTTTGCTCGATTATCCGTTTTACCAATCTCGCAGCCACCGACAGGCTACCTTCAATCGGCTGAGGGAAGATGACAACCTGATCATGGTGGCGCATCCTTCCTCCCGTGCCGGCTACAACTACGAAGACTTGGCCCACCTCACCGGCTATGAACTCATGGAGATCATCAGCGTGCAAGCTGTTAGTCCCGACCACTGGGATGCAGCCTTGAGCACCGGCCATCCGGTGTGGGGTATCGCCAATGACGACTGCCACGACACTACCGACTATGATATCGGACTATGTTGGAACATGATCTACGTACGGGATACCAGCCGGGCTTCCATCCTCCGGAGCTTACGACAGGGTAAACATTTTGCCGTGAAGGGCTGGCAGGCCAAGGACATGAACGAGCTTGAGTATATCCGGGTGACCTCTGAGGGACTCTACACCATCAAACTGGCCCACCCGGCCGATTCGATCACCCTCATCGCAGACCAAGGAGACCGTGTCCTGATCGGCACCGGAGTGGATTCGCTTTCTTTTCAAATGGCACCGCAGCACACCTACCTAAGGGCGGAGGTATTTGAAACTGAACCCTGGAACGATTGGACCAAGATGTTTTTCAATCCGGTGATTCGCAGCAAAGATCCGAGTCTTTCCCTTCCCCCTCCTTCGCATTCGGTTAACTGGCCACTGAGCATTATCCACTGGCTTTTCATTTTTCTTTTGCAAATTGTCTTGGTGCGTGTGTTGATTCGCTGGTAATGTGATCAGGCCATCATCACCAGGAATAAGTGATTGCAAACGAAAGAGCACGGGGCAGTTCGAGATCTAACACATGGCGCTCCCACCTCAGAGCCGGAGCGAAGGTGTACTCCCGGATGCCCATACCCAGGTCCAATAGGTTGTAGCCCGCTAATAGAAACTCAAGTTGCCCCCTTGGCAATTCCAGCCGGTGAGCAAGTCGAAGTTGTATGTTCCACAAGCCATGGTTGCGGCTGTTAAATTCACCGGTAAAGGGATTATCACCCTTGATCCCTTCGTTCCATATGGCCAGCTGATTACCACTCGCCATGCGCTCGATATGGGTCTCGAAAAAGTTGAAAGGCTGTCCATCCTTGTACTTAATCTGCAGCACTCCGGTCCATTTGGTGTTGGGCCGGTAGCTCAGGGCAAACTGCGAGACAAATGACCGGTCGGTATCGAGCCGACCATAGTATTTGAGATAGGTATTGGGATTGGCCAGGCCTTCACTCAGGGTATGGAGTTGATTGACCTGGGCACCGTTGCCCAGCGGACCAAATCCTACTGCCATATAGGCACGGAAGGCAAAATGCATCCACCACTTTTCACTGCGATGCTGGGTATGCAGGGTGAGACCGGCACCAAAGGGATGTTTAAAAAGGAATGAAGAATTACCGGTTGCAGATTGGGCCAGATCAGATCGGAATGGTACAACCTCATAAGTGGGTTGTGCCCCTGGGCTGAAGAGAAATAGGTCCTGCCCATTGACCGATTGGAAAGTTCCCAATTGATCAATGGGTTGTTCAAATTCTACCGTCCAGGTATTCCTGAAGGATTGGAATTCACCGGTGAGCCCGACCTGCCAGCTGGGCGAAAGATTGAGGCGGTAAGGTAGGGTCAAACTATAAATGACCGGCTGCTTTAGTCCGGATCCGAGTCGATGTATCAAGCCTCCGCTGCGGACGAAAGGCTCGCCCCGCTCGTCCGTTTCGAAGGATTGGTTGGCATTTTGGTCTGTCCAGAAATAAAGCTGTGTGTGTTGATAATCCGGCGATAAGAATTGAATGATATCATAGGTGTAGGGCACCCGCTGCCGGGAAAAGGAAAATTGAAGGCTTGATTTGTCAAATTGACCCCGGAGTGAGAGTTGAAAGGTGGGCTGCAAGCTGATTTTCGATCGCTCATTTCCGGTAATTATACCATCTAACGCCAACCCCAGATTTCCCTGAAAAGTCCACTGTTTTGACAGGTCTGTCTGATAGCTACCTGACAATTCATTTTCCAGCAAAGCGGAAGTAAAGCGCTCGGAAACCATTGCTTGTACATATAATGGAGTGAAATCGGTTGAATTCGTTTGTTGGAAAACTGGGTGTTGGGATGTTTGAGTTATTGGGTCAAACCAGATCAAGCTGTTGTACGATTCCCAGCTCAGCTTAATTTTCGGGGAAGGAAAGGTTTTCACCAAACTAAGGTGATGGCTAATGCTGGTTGCCCGGTGGTCGGGTACCCAGGGCTCAAATCCTTCGCCATCCTGGTCGATTATATTGCGGCTAAAGTTGGGTTGGTTGGGACGAAGCTTTCGGTGATGAAAGTTGAATCCTGTGCTGCCGGTAATGCGATCATGAAAGGATCGCCAAAGGGCCAGGTGCCCATCATCGAGTGTGGTAGTCTCAGCCTGGCCGTTACCATATTCCGATAAATACTGATCTCGAAACTTGTAGCCGACAGCGTAGTTCCAGGCTTTCCTTGGCGAATGGCCAAGAGCTGACATTGAAGTATAAGCTTCCGGGTAAGTGCCATTCAGGCCTTCGAAATCAAAATGAGTCAGGTGCCGATTACCGCTAAAGAAGTTGATGCTATGGGTCCATCCCTGATTCTCCTTTTTGGTGGATAGGGTGGCGTCGATTTCCAATTGATGTCTAAGTCGACGGCGCATGTCGAACGTTTGCCTGGCGGTCTGCCTGGCCGATTCATGCCCATAGATAAAGTTGACGATATCATCTGATCCGGCGAGCCAGCTACCCATTGAACCTTCATCGTATTTCACGGAGAGATGTCTAGTTTCATGTTTTCTGTCAACACTAATGGTGAGACGGTCAGCGTCAATGGCCAGATTGGTATTATACATGTTGATTCGGAAAAGGGGAACTCCGGGAGATAGAATCTGCGAGATCCGGTGTCCGTCGAGGTGCCACCTGGTCCAACGGAAAGAAGCGTTGCGAATCGAGATAAAAGGATCTTCGATCTCCGCATATTGGCTATAGGCATCGTTGTGCACAAAGATACCATCAGCCAGATTGTCAAGCGTATGCAGCAGGGATGGAGCGAGAAAACGGGTTTGCAGGGAATCGGACAGGATAACTTGTCGGAGGGGGAGAGAATCCTCTTGGGCTAAGGCAATCAGACCGGTAGAAATCAATAAGGCAAGTGATATGACTCGAATCAGATTCAGCTCTATATGGTTTTGCTCAGCGAAAATACCGATCTAGAAGAGATACAATCCCGAGAACTGAATCGTAGCAAATCCAAGCTCTTGATCCGCCCGGCCGTTGGGACTCCCCCCAACCAGAATATCTGAGAGGTTGATGTACCCTGCTTTCGCACCCACCTCTACCACAATGCGCTGGCCGGCAGGCCACTGAAGATGGGCATGCAATGAACTTCCCCAGCCAGACAAATGGTATTTTTTATTGCCACCGCGCTCCCGGACATAGCTTTCCGTACGGGGAATATACAAGCCGGCATCGGCTCCCAGGGTGATGAGGATGGGTAGGGGAGGACCCCTGACTTGAAGCAGAAAGTCATGTCCGATGTAGAGATAGTTTAGGCCATCGGTATGCTCAAACCGGAAGAACTCAGGAGAAAGTTCGATCTCGCCACTTGCGATGATTTTGCCCTCACCATTTGGTGTGTCATGGTAATAGCCATCAATTTCCACCCGCTGGTTTTGCCTGGTGTGGTAGCGCATGTGATCGAATCCCATGGCGATCGACTTATTTGAAGCATAGCGATAACCCAATCGCAAATGATAAGGACCGTAGGAAAAGGGTTTGAGATCCCGCAATCCACGGAGAGGAAGATCAGAAGCCTTTACTTTGTCCAAGGTGAAGTCAAACACCGATGGCTCGTGCAATTGAATGGTGGAAGGAGTGAAATAGGCCCGGTGATATCCAAAGGCAAAGTAGAATTTTGGCCATTTGTTGATAAGCTCAAGACCGCTGGTATCTTCCGGCCCAATTTCACTCTGAGCTGTTCCTCTGGCACAAAATAGTACCAGTAAGATGAATAGCAGAGGCCGGTGGTGGATGATCGTCATGAAATCTAGCGCTCGATTTGGATCGAGCTCCCATGAATGTAGTGCTTTTCGACCTCAGTCTTCGGCAGCGTAGAAGCTACCTTCGAAATAGTCATCCTCAAAAACCGGTTTATCTGACGTTTGGATGAGGTCGCCATTCTCACCAAATTCCAGATAATGGTGAATGTCGTCCTGAGTGATCTTCACACGGAAGAAGGAGCGTCCATTCTTCCGCTTTCCCGTGGTTACATGAGCTAGATAACCTTCGCGGAAATGATCCCGGATGTATTTAGATGCTTTTGCAGGTAGTTTTGTCATTTTTCGATGGCTTTTACCTCAAAGCTATTGCTCCATACTCTCTCTAGAACTGATGCCGGTCGGCCAGCAAACTAATTCTGATCATGCCCCTTGAAGGAAGGGTAAAAAATCAGAAAGCTTAATACTGATTAGACAAGCTTCAGACGGTGGACATCGCTGGTTTTGAAGATCGTTTTTTCTGTAGAATTCCATTAAGTCTGCCCAGGACCGGGTGTTAAGGATATCCTTTTTTTTACACCAAGCTCTACGTGCTATGGCTACTCCCAGTTGCATGAAATCAAATTGATCATAAGAATGACTATCGGTACTGATGACCAACTTCACGCCACGCTCAGAGGCCATTCGTGCATAGCGATCATCAAGATCCATGCGTTGGGGTTGTGCATTAATCTCCAGGGCGGTTCCGGTAGCCCGGGCTGCCTTGATCAAGTGCTCCATGCTGACCTCATATCGTTCTCTCGTTCCCAGAAGTCTGCCGGTAGGATGCCCTATGACGTGGACATAGGGATTCTCACAGGCCTTAATCAGTCTGTCGGTATTGTTCCGGTTAAAATTGGTGTGGATGGAGGCTACTACCCAGTCCAGTTGAGCCAGTAGCTCATCGCTACAATCCAGAGATCCGTCGGTGTTGATATCTACCTCTACGCCGGTTTTCACGAACTGCCTACCTAGTTTCCTATTTATGTTACGGATCTCCTTGATTTGTTTCAGCAGATCCTTTTCTCCAATGCCCCCGGCTACCCTCACAGCTTGCGAATGGTCGGTGATCGCCATGTAGTCGTACTTGTAATTTTTTCCAACATAATTTGCGATGTCTTCAATGCTGTGGGTGCCATCTGTCCATGTGGAATGCATTTGCAAATCACCTTTGATGTCTTTCAGCTTGACTAGCTCTGGAATTTTATTTTTCAGCGCTAACTCTACCTCTCCGGAATCTTCCCTGATTTCGGGAGGCATCCATTGCAAGCCAAGTGACTGGTAAACTTCCTCTTCGTTCCGGCTGGCGATGCGCTTGTTCTGGGGTTCTTTAAAAACTCCGTATTCATTCACCTTCAGACCCTGGTCTTGAGCAATTCGCCGGATATGCACATTATGCTGTTTTGAACCGGTAAAGTAGACAAGGGCAGCTCCCCACTCCTCCGGTTCCACAATCCTCAGATCCACTTGCCGGTCGATCATCCTTTTTTTTGCAGTCGGCTGGTCCGTCTCTTTAATCAAGATGCTGGCCTTGGTGTCGCCTTTTGCCAGTACCCTTTTCACACCTTCCACCCCAATGAAGTGATCGATGACTCTTTGCCGGTCTTTTTGCCTGCAGGTTAACAAGATGTCAAGATCTCCAATAGTCTCTTTGCGCCTTCGGATACTACCAGCAATATCTATATTTTCAACTTCCGGGAGCTTTTGAAGATCTTTGACGATCCTTTCGCTCATCTCCAGCGCATCCCACAGGGGAATTCTTTTTTCCACCGCATCATGAAGTTCCAGTCCTTTCAGCATGTTCTCAACTTTCTTGGCGCCAAATCCTTTCAGGTTGGCTATCCGTCCGTCTTTCAATGCACGAACAAGTTGAGCCCGGGTTTTAATCTTTAGAGCTCCTTGGATGGCCTTGAGTGTTTTGGGTCCAAATCCCTTGACCGACAACAAACTAATCAGGTCCAATGGCAATTTCGATTTTAGTTCTTCATATTTTGAGATTTTACCCGTCGCAATGTATTCCTCTATTTTAGTGGCGATCCCGTGACCAATGCCTTCAATCGCTTCCATTTCCTTCTCAGTGAGGTTGCTAACATCTTCTTCAAGGTCGCCGATAATCCGCGCCGCCTTCTCATAAGCGATGGCTCGAAAGCGATCTGCTTCTCCTGAATAGGTATAGAAAGCCCCCATGTCTGAGAAGATTCTGGCTAGCCGCTTGTTGATGGAGCGCATCTATTAAATGAATTTGGTGCCAATATCAGTGTAAATCGGGTGTCTCAATGACCCAGATATACTTTCCATCCTCTGCAATCTTAAAATATTTCATTTGGGGATCGGGAAGTAATGATTCTTCTTGCCAGGAGTGCTAATTCTGATCATTGGGATAAGATGTCAGGAAATCTGATTGGGGGGAGTACCACAAATGAGATCAGATCTCTGTATACTAAAAATCAGATTTCGGGATTGAAGCTTTAAATCGCAGTTCGCGCTACGAAATAGGAGCGAGTTCAGAATGGTCTTTCAACTGTTTGATTTACGTAATAATCCCTTTGAAATTTGTATCTCAAATCAACCATAATTATCGTTGTTTTGAGATGAGAAACTCTATTAGGGAATATCATAAATAAGGCAAACAGAAACCAGTTTGCGTAGATAAATTCATATGAAAAGGAAGCAAAAATCATATCCGTCAAATGAACGAAATAGTATTGCCAAGCATCAAACCCACGGATCACAACGAAGGAACTTCTTGAAGAAATCCGGCTTGGTCATTGGTGCATCTATGCTTGGAAATGCTGTTTTTGCAAATTCTAAGTCGACCGATACCTCGTCCAGAAAAGAAGGAAAAATTGCAAATTTCATTGATAAGTAAAGGGTTTTGGGTTCCGGTGCCCACAGTCTGAAGGTTTCGGCTCTGGGTCTTGGCTGTATGAGTATGACTAGTATGAGCTACAATCCGGTCAGAGATAAGAGCGATATGGTGAAGGTTATTCGGGGAGCGGTGGAACGTGGTGTGACCTTCTTTGATACAGCAGAAGTTTACGGTCCATTTTCGAATGAAGAATACGTGGGGGAAGCACTCAAGCCTTTGCGTGACCAAGTAGTAATAGCCAGTAAATTCGGATTCAGTTTCGATAACGGACGTCGAGCTGGAAGGGATGCCCGTCCTGCCAGCATTCGGAAAGCAGTAGAGGGCATGTTGCAACGTCTGCAAACCGACCGGATAGACTTGCTTTATCTACACCGGGTAGACCCGCAAGTGCCGATCGAAGATGTTGCCGGAACAGTAAAAGATTTGATCCAGGAAGGCAAAGCTCTACATTTCGGACTTTCCGAGGCTTCACCAGACAATATTCGAAAAGCGCACGATGTCCAGCCTGTGACAGCATTGCAGAATGAGTATTCCTTGGTGCAACGCGTTCACGAGCATGCGGCTATAAAAGTCTGTGAAGAACTGGGAATAGGTTTTGTGCCCTGGTGTCCGGTAGGTAGGGGCTTTCTGGCTGACCGCTTCAATGAGTATACCCGCTTCTCCGAAGACTCCCGATTTTCGAGCGTACCTTACCTGACTCCCGAGGCGATTAGAAATAACATGGCCTTGCTTAATCTCGTTAGTGATTGGTCGGCCAAAATGGGAATCACCCCAGTTCAGTTTTCCCTTGGCTGGCTGTTGGCGCAAAAACCGTTCATCGTGCCCATTCCGGGAACGACAAGAATCCATCATCTGGAGGAAGACCTGGGGTCAGCAGATGTGAAGTTTACCGAGGAAGAGTTGAGTGCGTTTAGAGCACAGATGGAAAAAATTGAATTGATTGGTGTCAGGGATGCCGACTCAGCTTTTCGGGATAGCTAATAATCACCTTATGCATTTGAGCGTTCAAATAAATAACATCTTCGAATTATCACAGTATTTTTATTAGACTATTAACTCAACTTGTTTAGCATGGCAACACTTACCTTGAATATTAATGGAGAGCGAAGACAAATCGATGTTGATCCGGCCAACCCTTTACTCTGGGTATTGCGGGATAATC
>Ga0224512_10003211_pt1 | contig 14511 bp, 10 predicted proteins | sample SF_May12_sed_USG_4_FD_169103 | JGI IMG/M metagenome (GOLD analysis project Ga0224512, IMG submission 169103) | Sediment microbial communities from San Francisco Bay, California, United States - SF_May12_sed_USGS_13 | ecosystem: Environmental > Aquatic > Marine > Sediment | place: USA...
AAATAATCTAGGTCCGGCTCAATGCACTACCATGAACCCGGGGCGCAGCAGTGTATCAACCTGGCCTGGTATCGACGTAACCCGCGCATTGGCAAGGGAACGGGGCAGGATTCGCCCGGTACCTGAACCGGCATGCGAAAATTTTTTTCCGATTGCTGGCCGAATGTATAGGTTACGGATTATAGTCACGCCTGCGCATGGTGATTTGCCGCGACCTAAAATGGAGGTAAATCCAGCTAAACCGGGGCGGGACAGGGACAAGAAGCGATTTGCGCAGACCTGTTGCCAGCCATAAAATCAATCACCGAAGCATTGCGCGATTAAAAAAACATGGCAGGCTTCGGAACAAACCAGAGGACGTGCTATGAAATCACTGTTCGTCATGATCGCAATTGCGATCGTGGTCGTTGCCGTGGTGTTTCTATTAACCAGCCTTTTCAGAAAAAGCCGGCGTTCCAGGCCGTCGAAACTGGCGCGAAAGCCGATTTCCGAGGCCGAAAAATTATCGATGCAGTGGCGCGCGGTAAAAATTGCGCCCGGCCTGGTGTGCTGCGATGCCGTTTCGGAACTGACCGACCAGGTTTTCCTGTCGAGGCTGTCGCCGACGTTGCCGCTGGAAAGCTGCACCGAGAAAGATTGTCGCTGTAAATACATCCATCTCGAGGACCGCCGCCGCGGCGGTGACCGACGCGTGGAGCTCGGTGATCTGGGCGCTTATTTACCGGTCAGCAAGTCCGAGCGAAGACGGCAAACGGATCGGCGCGAGGCCGAATTGAGCACGTGAAACGAGCGCCAGGGTTGTGTGACTCTTACCAATTCGTCTGCGATCGTTGATTGATTCCCTGCGCTCCCGCCCGACGCGGGCGGCTGGCATCGCAGTGATAATTATTTCAGGCGCAAAAGCCTTATAATCAGGCTGTTTGCCTGTGCAGGACCATTGAACCAGAATTCAGCATGATTTCTTGTATATCAAGCAGCGCCCGAGCCGTTAGTTATCGACCGCAGAGTGGCGCCAATCCGGCCCGTGATCCTGCCCGACCGCGGCCTGCGTTATGACGACGGAACCCATGGATGACAAGATTGCCGGGGCCTGGAATCCCGATATCAGGTCCACGCTGCCGGCGAAATACCTGCCGCTGTCGACGATGTTTCGCCCTGAAAACGTATTCACCAGCATCGAAGCCGCGAACGAACTGAGCGGATTCACCGGGCTGCAGATCCAGGAACTGATCTGCTTTCGCCCGCAAAGGCTCGTCGTGCACGAATTGCTGGTTCGGGTTTCTGCCGATATTTTCGTTTCCGACGGATCGAAGTATGAAGACCTGGGCGTCAATTTTCGGCGGGTCGTGACTCGCATTCTGCAAGGTTACATCGAGCCTCACATGTCAGAGGTCGTCGATCGCTTCGATCGGTTGCGCCGCCAGGGCGAGGCCATGATCACCGCCGAGCTGGAAGCCTGCCTGTTCCCGTCCGCCGCGAGCGCCAAAACGAGGCGAGGGGGCTTCAGCCTGTCGCGGCTGTTCAGGGCGAAACCGGCGAAACCGGTGCCGGCTGCCGGAGAAAGCGTCGAACAACGCCACCAGCATATCCTCGACGGCTGGCGGCAACAGGCGAACGCCGCGGGCGATGAATTATCGGCCGCGGCCTACGCGTCGCTCGCGACTATCGCCAACGCGCTGATCATCAAGCACGGCCGTATCATCGGTGACAAGACCCTGCTGATCTCCCTGGCGAGCGGCCTGGTATGCAACCGGTATGGCAGCGAAGTTATCGGTGAGCTGATCGCGCCCTACGTCCGCGAGGCCGCGGAGCAGGAAGGCTACCGCGTACTCCCGGCGCAGTCCGAGCCGGTCGTGATCAACGTCAAGGGCGCCTCCGCATCGGGCAAGAGCACGATGCGCCCGTTGCAGAAAATCCACGTCGAGAGGCTCGGTCTCAACTGGCAGGACTTTGCGCTGATTAGCCCGGACATCTGGCGCAAGTACCTGCTCGATTACGACACGCTGGGCGTAGCCTACAAGTACGCGGGCACGCTCGCCGGCGACGAAATACCGATCGTCGATAAAAAGCTGGATCATTATATCGGCGCAAAAGCGGCGGCTGGCAAAATTTCGCACCTGCTGATCGACCGGTTTCGCTTCGACAGTTTTGCGCCGGGCCGCGATACCGAGGAGGGCAGCAACCTGCTCACCCGCTTCGGTCACACGGTATACCTTATTTTCATGGTCACGCCGCCGCCGGCGACGGTAGAGCGCGCGTGGCTGCGCGGGCTGCAGGTGGGGCGCTACAAGGCGGTGGACGACCTGCTGGATCACAACGTCGAAGCATTCAAAGGCATTCCGGTGCTGTTTTTCACCTGGGCGCTGCGCAAGGACAAGACCGTCTACTACGAGTTTCTAGATAACAGCGTCTCCCACAAGCAAACGCCGAGGACCATCGCCTTCGGCCTGAACCGGGAAATGTACGTCATCGATTTCAAGTGCATGCTCGATATCGTGCGCTACACCAGGATTAACATCAACGCGGAAAACCCGGACGAGGTTTACCCGTCGGCCGCCGACATGGAGCCGCAGGCAAACACCGACTTCCTCGTCAGGTGTGCGCGCAAAATACCCGTCATCAATTTCGTCGACCGGGTGTCGGGTCAGGTATACGCCTGCATGGAATCGGGAAAAATGCGTTGGGTCGATCGTGACCTGCTGGAGCGAATCGTCGCCGATAGCGAGGCGCAGGCTGCGCTGGTCGCGATGTCGCCGCGGCTGCTCGAAGACCTCGAAAAAATCCCACGGGAACAGGCCAGGCCCATTCCCGACGATGCCCTGCGCCATACCCTCGGGGATATGGGTTAAACAACGTTTTCAACGATACCCGGGCAATACGGGAACGGTTGCCTGGTTTAATCTATTGCCGACCAACCCGGCAGGCTGCCCTCGGTATCTTGACCCTTGCTCTCCAGCTGGACGATGCTCAGATACATAAATCCACCTGTCGAGAGCAGCCACGAGCGGATTTCCGTACCTGATTTCCTGGATTAGCCCTTTGCATCTACTAAGGTATCATTAGCTATGTACTGGATGCCGCCTTAGTTATCGGGTCAATGACCCGATAACTAAGGTTTCAAAAAAAAGCGATCAAAAAATAGTCAATGGAAATCAAAAACTTGCTAAAACTCAAAAACTCTGTCCCTGATTATCAAGATAACCCGACAATATATATTAAGAGGTCGAAGACCTCTTAAATAGGCTGTTATGCGTAAAATGATCTCGACTAAAATATGATTGATCCAGAATCCAATAAAATACTGACAAATTGCATATACAAGTATGGCCCAACAGAGTACGTGCTTAGAACCCTTGAGAATTTAACCATTGGTTTCAGCAAGTTATCTGAGTTTAATGATCCATATGAATCGGATTACCGCATTGCGCATTACTTCCACGGCATTGATGATGAAAAAGAACTACTGGACGGTACTAAAGATACATTCGGTAAAATACGCAAGCTAGCAAAACAATAGCTAGATTCGGTTCGCGCAAATTGCTTTTCAAGGCTTCCTGGTAACAACTTTAAGGTATGGGTTTTCTACTCGGCTGAAACACATACTAGACTTTATCCAACAAACGCATAACAAGGCGCTGCAGACGGGCAGCGTTATTGTGCGCATTTAATCCGGGCCACCCCTATATTCATTCAACCTGGCACTGTTATGCTCGGTGCCCGTCCATTCGGTACGAATTACAGCGACAGTTTACTTATCCCCGCCCTAATTCTGGAATCAGGTTAACTGTCACCATAATCCGCAATTTTGGTGCTATGGCCGCCAGGCCGCGATTAGCGCCCTGGCGGCATGCTCGATCTCGGCACCGGTAGTGGGTTTGCCGAGGGATAAACGCACCGCACCACGAGCCCGGTCTGCTTCGATTCCCATCGCACCAAGAACGCCGCTCACCGCTTCGCCTTCCTCGTGACAGGCCGAACCAACCGACGCGGCCACCTCGGATGCCGCATGGGCCAGTATATTTCGACCATCCGCACCCGGAAAAGACAGGTTCAGTGTATTGGGCAATCGCCTTTCGGGATGACCATTCAAGAGCAACCCCGGAATAGCCTCGGCAAGCCGCGCGTGTAACTGGTCTCGCAGCGAACGCGTCTGCTGTTCGTGCTCGGAATGTTGCTCGAATGCAATTCGCGCCGCCTCGCCCAGGCCTGCAATGGCAGGTACGTTCTCCGTCCCCGGCCTTAATCCGGATTCGTGGCCGGCGCCAAGCAGTACTGGTTGTATTGGTGTGCTGCGACGCACGAAAAGTGCGCCTACGCCTTTTGTCGCATAGAATTTGTGACCGGCCAGGGTAAGCAGATCGACACCGAGATCGTCCACCGAAACCGGGATTTTGCCGACGGATTGCGCCGCATCGGTATGCAGCAGGATGCCGCGTGGCCGGGTTATGGCCGCAATCTCGTCGATTGGTTGAATGGTGCCGACCTCGTTGTTGGCGTGCATTATGGAAACCAGAACAGTATCGTCACGCAGGCTCTCCGCAAGCATGGACGGATCGACCTGACCATATTCATCAACCGGTAACACGGATATATTCCATCCGTTATCGCCCAGGTAGCGAAAAGGTTGCTCCACGGCGGGGTGCTCAACCGCGCTCGTTATCAGGTGTCGTCCCTTGTCACGCAGGGCGCGCGCGACGCCTCGGATGGCCAGGTTATTGGCTTCGGTGGCGCATCCGGTAAAGATCATTTCGTCAGCCTGGGCGCCGATCAGCCGGGCTACCTGTTGGCGCGCCTGCTCGACAGCCAGATGGGCATTGCGCCCGTAAACGTGAGTCGATGAGGGATTGCCAAAATGCTGTCGCAGATAGGGTTCGATGGCATCCGCGACCAGGGGATCGACCGGTGTGGTGGCGTTGTAATCGAGGTAAACGGGTGGGTTCATAAGGTATTTCTCGCGATCATCGTTTTACCTGGGGATTGCCGGTCGCTGCCTGAATTCACCAGGTCATCTAAATGGCGATTGTACCGCGAGCGGGCAGGTTGATCCTGGAGTTTTTCCGACGGTTACGGCGCGACGCCAGCTGTTCGAACGAAAAACCAGGAGTCCGCGTATCTCCTAAGCCGAACTTCGGAATTACGGTGACAGTTTACCTATTTCGTCACGAAGGTTGGAAATAAGTTAATTGTCACCACAATCCAGCATTTACCGCCGATTTGCTTATCCCTGGCGCTGCAGCCTGATTTCGATGGTGTCGGAGAAGGATCCGAACTCGTGTTGCCGGATATAGGTTTCGAATCCGTTGGCGTAAACCCCGAGGGTCAGGGGATGCCCGCCGAGCCGGGTGAATTCGAACGCGCCGTTTTCGTCGGTAACGGTGGTACGGTAGGCAAACGAATGATAGCCGTCGGCCTCGAAGGCCGATTTCAGCGTTACCTGGGTTTCGGCGAGCGGCGCGCCGTTGTCGTCGCTGACCCAGCCCGAGAGGTGGTAGCTGCCCAGGTCGATGACGAGTCTCAGGCTCTGGTACTCGTCGCGCCGCAGTTCGAGGCCCCTGATCTGGAAATAGTCGGAGGCATTGGTGGCGATGCCGACCTCGCCGGCGGGGAATGCCGCGAGGTTGAAGTAACCGGTCGAATCGCTGCGAATGACGCGATCCGGGAATTCGACCGCCAGGCTGCGCACGGTCAGCTCGAAGTTGGCAACCGGCGACAGATTGGTGTCGACGATCATGCCGTCGACGTCGACCAGGTCGATTCCGGGTAAAACGATATCCGCTAACCTGTCCGCCTGGTTCGCGCCGAACGCGTCCAGGCGATAGCCGCCATACGTCTGCTGCGATGGGACAACAAGCTTGTACTGCATTTCAGGAACGAGGCCCGCGACTGAAAATTCGCCGCGCTCGTCGGTAACCGAGCGAATCCTGGCGATCTGTCCGCCGCTCACGACGAGACTTTCGATCTCGACCTCGATGTCTGCAATGCCTGCCCCCGACGCGTTTTTGACCAGTCCGCGAACCGCGACGGTCGCGTCGGCGTTAGGGGCTGGAACATTAATGAGCCGCGTGGTTTTCGGCGCAATCGACTCAGCCGCCTCAGGCGTGGCGAATCCGTCCACTGTCGAGGCCGTTTCTGGTTGTCCGACGGGCGCCGTCGTCGCCTCGATACCGGTTTCTTCGGCGACTTCGGGTTGCCGCAGCTGCGCTAGTGCAACCAGAACCAGCGCGATTGCTGCGATAACCGCAATAGCCATTGGTTTTACATTGCTGCGCATGCCGCTGATCGCAAGCTGCTGCCGCCGACTACCGGCGCGGCAAGTCCATCGTCGGGTTTTCGTCGAAGAAGCCGTCCGGCATCCAGTGGAATCCGGCGTAGACCACCGGCTGTACCGGCCAGTCTTCCGGGCGCGGCCAGTGATGATAGTTGAGGGTATGCCAGACCACGATATGCTCGTCGTCGATCGGGCGATCGGCCTGCGTCCATCGCGGCAACCCGTCGCCGCCGGCATGCTGGTTCGGAAACCAGCCCGCCGGGTATAACTCGTCCGAAGCAAACGGAGTGACCCACAGATGCCTGTACATGAACGCCGCGCGCCTGCCCATGGACGAATCCGGGTGCTGGAACGGGAAGCAATTCGCGCCCGGCATCAGCTTGTACGCGACCGGGTCGCCGTAGCGGTTCTTGACCCCGGGATTGAGCACGCGCCAGTAGCGCGAACTGCGGGCGTCGATTTCACGCTGCGCCTCGAGCTCGCTGTTGAAACGTGTCTCCGTGGTCAGGATCGCGTTGCCGTGCTGGTTGTCCTCGCCCACCGGTGCGGCGCTGAAATTGATTTCGCTGACCGAATTACATTCGCCGTCGACGGCCATGTCGAAACGGAAGCTGAACACGTGCTGGTGCACGTGCGATTCGATCTGGTCGCCGATGGTTCTGCCGTAGGGGCTGGGCTTGCCGTTTGCGAGCGCGGACGGAAACGGAATCCCGGTCGCCTTGACCTCGACGCCGATGCTGCCGTCCATGTAGAAGTACCAGAAGAATCCGTATACGTAGTTGCCGATGGTCGCGATCGACGAAACCACCAGCCGGCGCGTGCGCGTCACCGTGGTCTGCTGCGCCGCCGGCACCGAGTATTTCCACTGTATGCCAAAATCCTCCTCGTGCATGCACACCGCGTTTTTGATCAGGCGGGGTTCGCCGTGCCAGTCGTGGGTCCAGACGTCGAAGTAGTGAATATGACCGAGGCAGTCGCAGCCGAGCGCGAGCGAGTCCAGCGATCCACCGATGCCGTATTCCCCGGTGTCGAAGGCGTTGCGGCGAAAGTTGGCGCCGCGCGGATCGCCGTAGGGCACGACCATTTCCGCCATCGACGCGCGCTTCATGATCGGCCGCAGGCGACCATGGTCGTGAATCCCGATATCGTATATCACCAGCCCGTCGCGCTGGGCGAAGCCGATCTGCAATTCCCAGTCGTGCCACTTGACCCGGTAACCGTCGACTTCGAAGCTCGGGCCCTGCGGCTGGGTGATTGCGATTTCCCTGAGGTCGTCGCGCTGCGCCTGCCGCCGGACCGGGCCCGGGTCCGGTGGCACCGGCACCACGCCGAAGTCGTCAATGCGGATGATCCTGCGCGCCGCGAGGTCGAACACCGGGTGCAGGTTCGCGATCGGCCGCGCGTAGGGATTATCGCCGGCGTCGTTCATCAACCAGCAATGGCCGTAGGCAACGCGATTACTCTGTTCTTCAGAGTTGCCGAAGTTGCCGGATGACCAGCTTTCGACCAGCACTTTCGACGCGTCGTCGATGCCGCGTTTTTTCAGCGCCTGCAGGAATGCGGCATCGTTACGCGCGAGTTCGCAGGCCATCGCGAATTCGTCGGGCACGATGCGCGCCTGCACGCCCTCGATATGCCGCCACCGGTGCAGGCTGTCGCTAGCGAAGCGGACGACGCCGGCGAGCGTGCGATTGCTGACCGGTTCGTAGCAACAGACGTAAGCGCAGCGCTGCTCCGGAAACGACCCGGACTCGTCGAGGCTGATGGTTTCGAACCAGGCGGATTCGTCGAGGCCGGCGTCGCGCCTGACGACGCTTACCGCCTGCCTGATTTCGGCTTCGTCCAACGGCGCTTTTAACGGGTTCATGGATTCGCTCCTGCGGTCTGCCCGACGATGTTAACCGCTTTGCGGAATATACCAAATGTTTACCCCGGGTATATTCCTTTCCAGGGCGGGGAGTGATAATCTGCGCGCGCCTGGTGGAGCAAACCACCCATAACTAGAGGTTATACCATGAACGAGGAAGCCGACGGCCTTCCCGTGCGCCCGTCCGTGAAACCGGCGGATCCGCGCTTTTCTTCGGGGCCGTGCAAAAAGCATCCTGGCTGGGATGTCTCCCATCTCAACACGGAATTTCTGGGGCGCAGCCACCGCGCCAAACTCCCCAAACAACGCCTGCGCGACGCGATCGACAAATCGCATCGGCTGCTGGGACTGCCCGCGGACTGGCGCCTCGGCATCGTGCCGGGCTCCGATACCGGCGCCTTCGAAATGGCAATGTGGTCGCTGCTCGGCCCGAGGCCGGTCGACGCGCTGGTCTGGGAAAGTTTTTCCAGCGACTGGGCGAAGGACCTGCAGGCGCTCGGCATCGAAGAGCTGAACCTGCTGCACGCCGATTACGGCGAACTCCCCGATCTGGGCAAGGTGAATCCGGCGCACGATCTGGTGATGGTATACAACGGTACCACCAGCGGAGTCTGCCTGCCGGACCTGGACTGGCTCGACGCCGACCGCGACGGGCTGGTGCTGTGCGACGCGACCTCGGCTGCGTACGCGATGCCGATCGAATTCGGCAAGCTCGATGTCGTCACCTGGTCCTGGCAGAAGGTGCTCGGCAGCGAGGCTGCGCACGGCATGCTCGCGCTGAGCCCGCGCGCAGTCGCGAGGCTCGAATCCAGCCCGCCGCGATACCCGCTCCCCAAGCTGTTCCAGCTGACTAAAAACAACAGGCTGGTCGAGGGTATTTTCAGCGGCGCCACGATCAATACGCCGAGCATGCTGGCGCTGGAAGATTTGCACCTGGCACTCGACTGGGCCGATAGCATTGGCGGCGTGGAAGCCTTGTGGCGGCGCACCCGCGGCAACTTCGACAGTATCGACAGCTGGGTCGAGAAAACCCCGTGGATCGACTGGCTGGCGCGCGCACCGGCGACGCGTTCGCCGACGTCGATGTGCCTGCAAGTCGTCGACCACGATTTCTGCCGGATATCTACAGAGGATCAGCAGCAGGCGATCAACGCCATGCTCGCCAGGCTCGAGGCTGAGAATGTCGCCTTCGATATCGGCAATTACCGCAGCGCCCCGCCTGGATTCCGCGTCTGGGGCGGCGCCACCGTCGAAACCAGCGACCTCGCGGCCCTGACCCCGTGGCTGGACTGGACATTCGCGGCTTGCAAACAATCGATGCAGGAGAACCAGCATGACTAAGCCCAGGGTTTTAATTTCTGACTCGATGTCGAGCCAGGCCGTTCAGGTATTCGAAGAACGCGGCATCGAAGTGGTGCAGTCGAGCAAGCTCTCCGAGGCCGAACTGTTCGACATGATCGGCGATTTCGACGGCCTTGCGATTCGCTCGTCGACGAAGGTTACCGCCGAGCTGCTCGAGCATGCGAAGAATCTCAAGGTGGTCGGGCGCGCCGGCATCGGCGTCGATAACGTCGACGTTCCGGTCTGTACGCGGCGCGGTATCGTCGTCATGAACACGCCGCTCGGCAACGCGATAACGACCGCCGAGCACGCGATGGCGATGATGCTGGCGCTGGCGCGCCATATACCGCAGGCCAACAGCTCGACGCATGCCGGCAAGTGGGAGAAGTCGCGTTTCATGGGTATCGAATTGACCGGCAAGACGCTGGGGCTGATCGGCGCCGGCAACATCGGCTCGATCGTCGCCGAGAAAGCGATTGGCTACGGTTTGCATGTGCAGGCCTACGATCCTTTTCTGACCGAGGAGCGCGCCGACAAGCTGCGCGTCAAGAAGGTCGACCTCGATACCCTGCTGGCCAGTTCCGACATCGTTTCGCTGCACGTGCCGAAAACGCCCGAGACCAGCAACATCATCGACGCCAGCGCGATCAACAAAATGAAAAAGGGCAGCATGCTGATCAACTGCGCGCGCGGCGGGCTGGTCGACGAGCTCGCGCTGAAGGTAGCGCTCGAAAGCGGCCATATCAGGGGTGCGGCGCTCGACGTCTACGAGGTCGAACCGGCGCGGGACAATCCGCTGTTCGAACTGGACAACGTGATCTGTACGCCGCATCTTGGCGCGTCGACGATCGAGGCGCAGGAGAAGGTCGCGATCCAGATCGCCGAGCAGATCAGTAGCTTCCTGCTGACCGGCGCGGTCAACAACGCGATCAATGCGCCGAGCATCAGCGCCGAGGAGGCGCAGCTGCTGCGGCCCTACCTGCAGCTCGCGCAGTGCCTCGGATCGTTCATCGGCCAGCTGACCCACGACCCGATCAAGACCCTGACGGTGACCTACGGTGGCGAGGCGAACGACCAGAACGTGTCGCCGCTGACCCTGCAGGTGGTGCAGTCGGTGCTCGAGCATCACAGCAGCTACGTCAACTCGGTCAACGCACGCGAGGTCGCGCGCGAGCGCAATATCGACGTCATCGAGGCGCACAACGAGGGGCGCGACGAATACCCTTGCCGCATCACGGTCGGGGTCGAAACCGAGACCAAATCGCGCAGCATTTGCGGCACGCTGATACAGCACCGGCCGCGCGTGATCGACGTAAGGGGCATACCGCTCGAATCCAAGCTCGGCGCGCACATGCTGTACATCACCAACCACGACAAGCCCGGGGTCATCGGCGATATCGGCACCACCTGTGCGCAGCGGGGCATCAATATCGCGAACATGCACCTCGGCCGCGATGCGCAAAACGGCAACGCGATGGTGCTGCTGGAAATAGACGAGCAGCTCGACAGCGAGGACCTCGAGCACCTGCGTTCGCTGCCGAATATCAACAACGTGCAATACCTGCATTTTCCGGCGATACAATGACCGCGCCGGGCCAGGCCCAGGCGCCGAAATGGCTGCGGCGCAGTAGCGCGTCGCAGCCGTTCGTCGCGACGGTTTGCAGCGGCGGGGACCTCGACCGGGCGCTGGCGGCGCTTGGCGCAGAACTCGGTGAACTGCAGGTTAGCGCTCAGCGGCGGCTCGCCGCCAACGCCTGTGACCTGACTTTCGAAAGCCAGCCCGGCCGGGCCTGGGCGCTATTTCAGACTTTGCGAGAAAAGCTGTGTGATGCCGATGTATACGTGCAGCCGGTGAGCGAGCGCGGCAAGCGGCTGCTGATCTGCGACATGGACATGACGATAGTCGCTGCCGAGACCCTCGACGAGGTTGCCGCCGCGCTGGGCATGGGCGAGCGTATTGCCGCTATTACCGCGCGCGCAATGCACGGCGAAATCGATTTCAACGAGGCGCTGCGCGAGCGCATCGCAATGCTCGCCGGGCAACCCGAGCAGGTTTTCCACGACGTCGCACGGCAGGTCCGCCTGAACCCGGGCGCCGAAAATCTCGTCGCCGGCGCCACGGCCGCCGGGGTGCACACGATTCTGATCAGCGGCGGCTTTACGCAGGTGGCACAGCCGATCGCGCGGCGACTCGGTTTCGACGAAGTCCATTGCAACCGGCTCGAACTCGAGTCCGGCCAGCTGACGGGCAGGGTGCGCGAACCGATCATCAATGCCGACCTCAAGTGCCAGGTTTTACAGCAACGCGCGCAGGCGCGCGGACTCACGCTCAGGGATTGTTGCGCTATCGGCGACGGCGCCAACGACCTGCCGATGCTGACCGCCGCCGGTCTCGGTATCGGCTACCACGCCAAGCCGGTCTTGCGCGCTGCGACCAGCTGCCACATCGACGCCTCGGATCTCGACAGCGCCCTCTATTTCATGGGTGTGGATCCGACCGATAATTCCGGGGACACAATACTTAACTCCCCGTAATTTAGGGAACGGATTTTATATCAGAGTTCAAACAGGACGTCGGAGCGGATAATGTACTTGGTGCCGGCGCTGATCCGCTGCGACGCGTGCAGGCAGTGCAGCGGATGCGTGCCGTGCGGAAAGCACAGCGCGGCGCCGAGCGGCGTGCGCACGTCGACAATGCCGGCATCTTCAGGACCACGCGCGGGACGCCTCGAATCGTCCCTGTCGACATAAAATTGCGTGGCGCCGCCCTGGTAATCCTCGCTCAGGAACAGCAGGAAACTGAGCTGGCTCCAGCGATCGTCGAAGGCGTTGTCGATCAGCTCACCGTCAACGACGCGCGAACCGGGCCACGAGCCGTCGGTATGCGGCGCAAAATAGTCGTTCACGCCGTAGCGATAGAAGCGCAAGCGGGCATTCAGCCCCAGTACCGCTTTAGCCCTGTTGTAATCGCTGGCGTCGTGCATCAGGGGACGGCAGCGCTGCCAGATGATGTCGCAGGTTGCGTCGTCGGCGATCCAGGTGAAGCTATCGTTATGACGGATGCGGCGCGGCAGCGATACCGCGGCGTCTTCGAGGTAACCGAGCGATTCGCTGAGCGCGACCAGGCGTTCGCATTCTTCGGCTGCGAGGACATTTAGCAGCTGGAACGCGCCCGGCACCGCGTCGATATCGAGTCGCTCGACCGATGCATTGTAATCGCGCGCCAGCGCCGCCGGGTTGTCGTCGCGGCAGGCCCAGGTCGGAATAGCGGAATTTTCGGCGCCCGCCTCGCGGGCGATAACGTAGAAATCAGGCATCAGGGCATCCAGCAGTGGCGCAAAGTATAAACACTGGAATTGACGAGCGTCCAGCCGAGACTCGACGCGACCCGGCTGCGCGGCGAGGGGTCGATAAGGCGCGTGTATCGAATCGCGAGCGCATCAAATAAATTCGACCGCGCGCTCGGCGACCATCATCACGGTATTGCAGATATTGACCGTTACCATGCTCGGGAATACCGAGGCGTCGGCGATCCACAGCCCGCCGACACCCTTGACCCTGAGGTCCGGGGTCACGACCGCCATCGCGTCCTGCGCCGCGCCGATGCGGCAGGTACCGCTCGGATGATAAACGGTTTCGCAGGTCTCGCGGATATAGGTCAGGAATTCCTCGTCGCTGTTGATCCGCGGCCCGGGTAATACCTCGCGCCTGATATACGGCGACAGCGCGGCGCTGGCGCATAGCTCGCGTGCATAACGCAGCCCGGCGGTCAGGATGCGCTGGTCGTAACCGTCGGGGTCGGAAAAGTAATTCAGATCGATGATCGGCGCGGCGCGGATATCGGCGCTGGCGAGGCGCAGGCTGCCGCGGCTTTTCGGGCGCGCCACGTTCGGCGACAGCTTGAGGCCGTGTTCGATTCCGCTGAAGTAATCGACGTCGGTATACTTGTCGCGCAGCATCAGCACGCAGTGGTACAGGACGTCGGGCGCCGGGGCGTCGGCATCGATGCGGATCATCGCGGTGGATTCGCAGGGCGTGAGTTTCCAGGCCGGGGGGGGCTGGTGCAGCTCGCAGGAGATATTGGCGGCGACGTGGTCGAGCAGGTTTTTGCCGACGCCGGGCAGGTCCACACGCACCGGTAAACCCAGTTGCCGCAACTCGGCGCCATCGCCGATTCCCGACAGCATCATCAACTGCGGCGTATTGATACTGCCCGCGCACAGGATGACCCCGGCGCTGGCACGAATCGAACCCTGATCGGTTGCGACGCCGACGACGCGCTGTCGCTCGATCAGCAATCGGTTGGCGAGCGTTTCGGTGCGTACCCGGAGATTGTCGGGGAGGTCGGCTAGCGGATGCAGGTAAGCGATCGACGACGACTGGCGCAGCGCGCCCCTGACGTTCAACGGAAACCAGCCGGTGCCGGCAACGATCCGTTCGCGGAAGTTGACTTCAGGCAGACCCATCTCGATACAGGCGTCGATGAAGGCGCGGCTGAGGCGGTTGCCGGGCGGGCTCGGTTCGATATGCAGTCGCTCCTCGATACGCCTGAACGCGGCCGTATTGCTGGCATGGTCCCAGCCTTGCGCCCCGGCCGCCACCCAGGCGTCGAAATCGGACGCGGGCGGCGCCAGGAATGCGCAATCGTTGTGATTGGCGCAGCCGCCGAGCATTTTTGCGCGATTGTACAGAATCTGGTGCTCGGAGCCGGCTACCGGCCGCGCGCGGTACCCCCAGTCGTAGCTTTCGTCCTGCTCTTCGAGCCGCGACAGGTCGGTCGCGAGCGGATCGCCCTCGTCGGTTTTCCCCGCCTCGAGCAGAACCACCTTCGTCGACGCCCGTTCGGCGAGCCGGCGCGCGACGATGCAGCCGGCGGCGCCGCCGCCAACGACGAGATAATCGCAACTGCCCGTTTCAGTCACCGGGCGCCACCACGGGTTGAGGCCTGCCGCGCGCGACCCTCCAGTGACTCAGGAACAGTGCAAACACGATTAGCGCGATACCGGAAATCCGTTCCGGCGACAGTTCCTCGCCG
>Ga0224512_10003212_pt1 | contig 14508 bp, 14 predicted proteins | sample SF_May12_sed_USG_4_FD_169103 | JGI IMG/M metagenome (GOLD analysis project Ga0224512, IMG submission 169103) | Sediment microbial communities from San Francisco Bay, California, United States - SF_May12_sed_USGS_13 | ecosystem: Environmental > Aquatic > Marine > Sediment | place: USA...
CCGCTTGCCTGCCAAATACGGCGATGTGCTGGAATGGAAATACATTGAGGGCCATTCGGTGAAAGAGATATCTGCACGGCTGCAGATGGGTACGGAGGCAACCCAGTCGCTCATTGCCAGGGCGAAACGTGCTTTTGCAGACGTTTATGCAACGATGAGCGAGGCACTCAACGAGCCGTCAAACACAATGGTGCAATCATGAGTGGATCGGGTGATGACATGACGGAACACACAGACGACGCGGTGGCAACCTTGCTGCGTCAGGCAGCGCCGCGAGCGGTGCCGCCGGCCGGGGATCAGCAGCAAGTGCGTGCCGCGGTCCGTGCCGAATGGACGGCTGTAACAGGCAGACGGCGTACGCGCCGACGCATGACGTATTTCGCCGTCGCGGCGACCGTGTTGCTGGCCGTTGCTCTGGGGTTCGATCAATTCCGCCGCCACGAAGCAATGCCGGTACAGGTTGCAGCGATCAGCAAGAGCCACGGTTCGATCTACCTGCTTGGTGAGCAGTCGGAGTTGCGCGAGCTGCCCGATCTCGCCGTCATTTCGGCGGGCCAGACTATTGTTACCGGCGGCGACGCCGGCATCGGGCTCAATTGGAACAGCGGTGGCTCGTTGCGAATTGATGCGGATACGCGCATCGAGTTCGTGTCAACGGACACCGTTTACCTGCGCTCGGGCCGCATTTATTTCGACTCGCAGATGGCGGCGATTACGGGCTCGGGAGACAGCGTATCGGCGCTGCAGATCGAGACGGATCACGGGACCGTCAGGCACCTGGGTACGCAATACATGACCTATACTGATGAGCACGGCTTGTCAGTCAGCGTTCGTGAAGGTGAGGTCGCCATAGACGGTGATCATTATGCGCAGACGGCAGTCGCTGGCCAGCGCCTGACGCTGTCCGGCAGAAGTCGTCCAAATGTCGTCAACATCAAACGCTATGGTGAGGCCTGGCAGTGGATAGAGGCAACGGCGCCGGCAACTCAGCTGGACGGCAAGAGTGCGCGCGAATTCTTGCATTGGGTAAGTCGTGAAACCGGCTTCCGGCTCGAATTCGAGAACGAAACCGCCGAACAGCTCGCGAACGCGACGATGCTGCGTGGTACGGTTGAAACCGAGCCGAGCAACGCATTGCGAGTCTGGATGATGGGCGTCGATCTCGATTGGCGCGTGCAGGACGGGGTAATTTACGTGAGCGCGATTGATTCAGGCAGCGGCCGGTAATCTTGCGGATACTGCTGCTCGCTATATTGCTGCTGTCGGTGGCTAGCGAGGCCGCCGACGGCGACGCTGCGCGATATAAAGGGCGCCCTGTCGCCGCGGTCATCGACCAGTTTCGTGCCGACGGTTATCCGTTCGCCTACAGCACCAACCTTGTTGGCGCCGACCTGCTGGTGACCGTCGAGTCGGCTGCCAGCGAGCCGGTCGAGGTCGTGCGCGAGATATTGCGACCACACGGGCTGACGATTCGGGAGGAAGCGGGTGTCTACCTCGTCGTGCGCTACGACAGCGCCGGCTTGCCCAGAGGCAACATCCTGCTCGTCGTCACGCGGCGCGGCAGCGACCAGCCGCTCGGGGAGACCGCGGTTTCGGTGGACCCGGCGCTGGACGTCGCCAGTCGCATCACCTCAGGGATCTTCGAATATTCAGCCGTGCTGCCGGGCCGCTATCGATTTGTCATCGAAGCGGCCGGATTCGAGCCGGTGCAGCGGATCATCGACGTCTGGCCCGGCGACACGACTGTCGTCAGGGTCGGGATGGACCCGAGCAAACCGCTGATCGAGACCATATCGGTCTCGGCGAGCCGGTACGAGATCCTGCGCGATATTACGGCGTCGCGCTTCGTCTTCGATCAATACACGATCCAGACGATGCCCGATATCGGCGAAGACCCGATGCGCGTTATGCAGCGCCTGCCGGGCGCAGCCGCGAGCGGGGCCTCGGCAAAAGCGCATTTCCGCGGTGGCGACCTCGGCGAAATCGGCATCATGCTCAATGGCTTGCGTCTGTTCGACCCGTTCCATGTGCGGGACTACCAAAGCGTGTTCAGCGCGATCGATGCGCGTGCCATCGAAGGTATCGAGGTGTATACGGGAGGCTTCCCGGCGCGATTCGGTGACCGCATGAGCGGGCTCGTGCTGATGGAGTCACTGGAAACGCCGCAGCCGCGCCACACGGAAATCGGTATCAGCGTCTTCAATACCTCGATTCTGACGGCGGGTAACCGCGCGCAGCGGCGCTGGTTGCTGTCTGCACGGCGCGGCAACCTCGATCTGGTCATAAACCCGAAACTCGGCCAGCCCAGTTACTACGATGTTTTTGCCGAATACGAATTCGACTTCTCGCCCGACACGACCTTATCCATAAATGGATTGTTCGCCGATGACAGCGTCAAGGTCGTACTCGAATCGGAACCGGCGGAACTCGAACAGGTCGAGAGCCGGACCCGCAATGCGCAGTTCTGGGTGCAGTTCGAGAACCGCTGGTCGAAAGACTTGCGCAGCAAGGTGGTCTTATCCGGGGTAGCCTTCAAGAACCTGCGGGAGGGCTCGCTGGGCGACGCGGCAAAGATCGTCGGCTCGGTTTACGACCGCCGCGATATTGAACAGTACGCGGTGCGCCAGGACTGGATGCTGAATCGAGCGAACGTACATTTGTTGCAGTGGGGGCTGGAGGCAGCTTACAAGTCGGGCGACTACACGTACCGCAACGCGGCGGAGTACTTCGAGCTGGCGGCTGCGTACGAGAACCAGCCCGGAGCGATCAGCAATGCGTATGCGGCTACGCCGAACGGCAGTAATTTTTCCCTGTATTTTTCGGATCGGTGGCAAATTTCGCCAGCAACAATCCTCGAGTGGGGCCTGCGCTGGGATGACCAGACCTATACGGAACTGTCGTCCGATGCACAGCTGAGTCCGCGGCTGAGCATCATGCGCTCGCTGGGCCCCAAAACCGAGTTACGGTTCAGTTGGGGCCGCTATCACCAGTCGCAGGCGATCAACGAGCTGCAGATCGAGGACGGCATCACAAATTTCTGGCCGGCACAGCGTGCGGACCATTTCATCGCCGGCATCCGGCACTTGTTTCGTGACCAGTATTCCCTGCGGCTGGAAGTGTTTCACAAGGCGATGCACGATGTGCGACCGCGCTTCGAGAACCTGTACGACCCGCTGGGGCTGATACCGGAGATTCAGCCCGATCGGGTGCGGCTCGATCCGAGCAGCGCGCAATCGTCCGGCGTCGAGGTCTCCATCGACCGTTACACTGGCCCGCTGACCTGGTGGGCGTCGTATACGTACTCCGAGGCAACCGACCGTATCGACGGCGCGGACGAGCTGCGCAGCTGGGACCAGCCGCATGCCTTGCAGGGCGGCATCAACTGGCACAACGACCAATGGGACGTGGCATTGGCGGCAAGCGTGCATACCGGCTGGCCCGCGACCGATCTGACGCTGGTCGAAGACGGTGTCGATGCAAGCGGCGAAGAGCAGTTTATTGCCGTGCCGGGTCCGCGCAACGTGCTGCGCCATGGCACTTTCGCGAGCCTCGATTTCCGCATCAGCAGAACGTGGCGCTTGCAGCGCGGCTCGCTTATGGCATTCTTCGAGGTGTCCAACCTGACCAACCGCCGCAATGTGTGTTGTTTCGACTTTGATATCGAAGAAGACGAGGTTAGCGGTGAGCCTGGTCTTGTGAGCAGCCTGGATTACTGGACGCCATTACTGCCTGCGGTTGGCGTCCTATGGGAATTCTGAGATGGTCTCGGAGTTCGAGTTGTGTGCGGGCATGAGCGAGACGCAGTGTCGCTGGAAAAGGCATGACAGAGCAGCAATCAGTGGCCATTCCGCCCGCGCCGCAAGCACCAAAAAAGGGGCCGAATAAACGGGCTTTGGGTGCCGTCATGCCGCTGTGCGTTCGTGGCAGCTATGATGTCGACGATCTCGGTCGCGCCGAGATTCTTTTTCGCACCTTGCAGGCGTTCGCCGAGCCCGGTCTCATCGATCCATTCCTGGTAGTTACGCCACCGGACGAAGTGGACATCGTTGCGGAGCGTTACGCACGCTGGAAGTCGCTGAATATAGAAGTCTTGTCGGAAGAAGAGCTTGTGCCGGAACTGGCCAGTTATCGCGAGCTGCGTGGCTGGCGACGACAGCAAATCGTCAAGCTTGCCGCGGCGCGGCGCATCGAGCGGGACTTCTTTATCACGTTCGATGCCGACGTACTGTGTCTCAAGCCGCTGACCTGTGACGATTTGATTATCGACGGGCGTGCGCTCCTGCAATACGAGGAGCGGTCCCATCATCCACAGTGGTGGAAGTCGTCAGCGAGAATTCTTGGCATGAATCCCGCAACCCGCGACCCCGATATGGGGATGCACGTTACGCCCGCCGTGCTCTCGACCGCGCTCTGTCAGAATCTCGCGGCCGAGCTGGCGGGGTCGCCGCGCGGTACCTGGGTAGACGTGCTCGGCTGGCTGCACAAGCCACGCCACCCGTCGAACTGGACGATCGAACGATTTCGGCGCAGACGCTGGACGGAATATTCGCTTTACTATATGTGCGCACTCAAGCGCGGTGAACTCGATCGTTACCACGTCACGGCCGGAACTGCCGAGCATCCGCAGCTGCTGTCGGTCGGCTGCAAGCACGAGTTCGAAAGCTGGGATACCGCGGCGAGTTTTTCGCCTGACGGACCCAGTTTCTTTTGCCTCGTGGGCAGCAAATCGCGGGTCGAGCCGCAAGCTGTCTGGGAGCACATAAAGCCCTTCCTGCCCGGCGTCGAGTTGCAGCATGCAGGATGATCGGGACCGCTTCATCCTGTTCGACAGAGACGGCGTCATCAATAAGGATCTGCCGGGGTCCGTATGCAGCGTCGACGATTTCGAGCTGCTGCCGGGTGCGGCCGACGCTATCGCCGCGGCCAATCGTAAGGGTTACCGGGTGCTCGTCATAACCAACCAGGCGTGCGTGGGTCGCGGCGATCTGTCCGCTGCGGAACTCGATGCGATTCACCGGCGCATGCTTGCGCAGGCTGCCGCCGCAGGCGGCGTCATTGACGCGATTTACGTCTGTCCGCATACGGATGCAGATGCGTGTAACTGCCGCAAACCGCGACCGGGGCTTATCGAACAGGCGCACGAGGATTATGGTTTCGATCGGGCCACTACCTGGATGATTGGCGACGCCATGCGCGATGTGGAGGCTGCTCTTGCGGCCGGAGTGCGCCCGGCACTGGTCCGTTCGGGCAAGCGACTGGCCGAGCCGCTGGCGACGGGGGTAACAGTATTTGATAACCTCTCAGCTTTCGTGCGCCAGCTCGAAAACCGGCGGTGACCTATGATCGACATCGAGACAGCAATACAGGAACACCTCGATGTGATTGCTGGCATCCGGCCGCTTGCGGCCGACATTGCCGCCGTTGCGCGCCGCGTCGGCGATTGCCTGACGGCCGGCGGTAAGATTCTCTGGATGGGTAACGGCGGCAGTGCAGCCGATAGCCAGCACCTCGCCGCAGAGCTGGTCGGCCGGTATTCGCGCGAGCGTCGCGGCCTGGCGTCGATAGCCCTGACGACCGACACTTCGATCCTTACCGCGGTCGGCAATGATTATGGCTATGACAGGATATTTGCGCGACAGATCGATGCCTTGTGCCAGGCCGGCGATGTCGTGATGGGCCTGTCGACCTCCGGGAACAGCCCGAATGTCATCGCGGCGCTGGAGCTGGCCAATGCAAGGGAGGCGACAACCGTCGGCTTTACGGGCGGCGACGGCGGTGCGATGCACGGCATCGTGGATCACTGTCTTGTCGTGCCCTCCAAGGTCACCGCGCGCATCCAGGAAGCACACATTCTGATCGGCCATCTGATTTGCGACTGGGCCGAGGCAAACGTCGTCGATGGGCGCTGAGTCTCCCGATATCGCTCGCATTGCGGAGGTCGTGCGCAGCGGTTTCGGCGGTAAACGACTGCTGGTTATCGGCGACCTGATGCTCGATCGTTACCTGTGGGGTGAAGTGAGCCGGATCTCGCCGGAAGCGCCGGTGCCCGTGCTGCGTTACGACCGCGAGGCCAGACGCGCAGGTGGGGCCGGCAATGTGGCATTGAACATTGCGGGTCTCGGTCTGGATGTCGCTATCGTGGGCTTTACGGGCGCAGATGCGTCGCGCGTTGAACTCCTCGAAATCCTCGGAGATGCCGGCGTCGATGTCGCCGGGATCATCCCGCTGGACGATCGTCCGACCATAACCAAGACGCGCATAATCACCGGCCATCATCACGTGTTGCGCGTGGACGCCGAGGACCTCGATCCGATCCGCAGCGAAGATCTCGCGCGACTGCTGGAGAGCAGCAAATTGCAGCTCGCTGAGCCAGTAGACGGTGTCGTGTTATCTGACTACGCCAAAGGCGCCTTAAGTAAAGACGTTTGCCAGGCGATCATCGATACCGCACGTGCAGGTGGGATTCCCGTCTTTGTCGACCCTAAAGGAAGCGACTACGACCGTTACAGCAAGGCGACGGCGCTAACGCCGAACCTCGCGGAACTGCAGCTGGCAACCGGCGTCGACAGCCGTAATGTCGATGCCCTGATCGACGCCGGACGCGAGCTGGTTGATAGACTGGGCATCGAATACCTGGTGCTGACTCGCGGCGCTGACGGTATGACGCTGATCACGCAAGATGCGACCGAACACTGCGCTGCAATAGCTCGCGACGTCTTCGACGTGACCGGCGCGGGAGACACTGTCATAGCGACCCTGGCAGCAGCACATATCGCCGGCCTCGGCAGGCGCGACATGCTGCACGTCGCGAACCTTGCCGCCGGGATCGTCGTCGGCAAAGTCGGCACGGTTGCGATCGATCAGTCGAGCCTGCTGCAGTCCATCCACGAGAAAAGTCATGGGCTCATGGACTCGGTTTACACGCTCGAAGAACTCGATAGGCTGGTGCAGGAATGGCGCAGTCGTGGCGAGAAGATCGTATTCACGAACGGCTGTTTCGATATTCTGCACGCCGGCCATGTCACTTACCTGCAAAAGGCGGCGCAGGAGGGCCGGCGGCTGGTTGTTGCACTGAATACTGACCGCTCCGTTCGCGAACTCAAGGGCAACTCGCGGCCCGTTACGGCGGAAGGTGACCGCGCCTGTGTCATAGCTGCGCTTGCTGCCGTTGATGCGGTGGTGTTTTTCGATGCAAAGACGCCTCTGAATGTCATCAAAACACTGCGACCGGACGTGCTGGTCAAGGGCGGCGACTATACGCGCGACCAGGTCGTCGGCGCGGCCGAAGTCGAATCCTGGGGTGGCCGTGTAGTGCTGGTGCCGCTCGTGGAAGGCCGCAGTACCAGCAAGCTCATCAAGAAGATCGTCGGCTGACGGCGAACCGAGGAGACTCTGCCCGTCGTCCCACCAGCGGCAATCTGCGTGCTCCGGCTCTCGGCGATCGGCGATTGCTGCCATACCTTGCCGGTCGTGCGGACGCTGCAGCGGGCCTGGCCCGAGACGTCGATCACCTGGATCATCGGCAATACCGAATTCCAGCTGTTGCGCGGCGCAGCAGACATCGAATTCGTCACATTCGACAAATCGCGCGGCTTGCGGGCATACGGGGATCTCAGGCGAACTTTGCGTGGCCGCCATTTTGCGGTCCTTCTCGATATGCACGCGTCGATGCGCGCAAACCTCGCCAGCTGCACCGTTCGTGCCGATGAGCGTATCGGCTTCGACAAGGCGCGGGCCAGGGACTGGCAATGGCTGTTCACCAACAGGACGATAGCGGCGCAGCCACGACAGCACGTGATGGACGGGCTGTTCGGCTTTGTCGAGGCGCTGGGTATCACGGACCGGGAGCTGCGCTGGGACATACCCGTTGCAGATCGTGACCGCGAATTCGCCGCGAATCTTTGCACCGGCACAGGGCCAGTGTGCGTGATTAGCCCGTGCAGCAGCCAGCGCCTGCGAAACTATCGCAACTGGTCTGTCGAAAACTATGCCGCAGTCGCTGCGTATCTTGCCGCCAAACACGGCGCACAGGTGATTTTGACAGGCGGGCCGACCGACTACGAGAAAGCGTACGGCGAAAAAATTTGCCGGGCGGCCGCATCTCCCGTTACCAACGTGATCGGCCGCACGTCGCTGAAACAGCTGCTGGCCGTCATCGATCGCGCCGACCTCGTAATTTGCCCGGACTCCGGTCCCGCACACATGGCGACCGCGGTCGGCACGCCGGTAATCGGGCTGTATGCAACGTCGAACCGGCACCGCACCGGCCCTTACCTGAGTCAACATCTCGTTGTCGATGCCTATCCAGAGGCCGTGCAGCGGGAGTTCGGCCAACCGGTCGAGGCATTGGCGTGGGGCAAGCGCGTGCGCGATCCGGATGCCATGGATTTGATTCGACTCGACAGCGTGCTCGAGAAAATCGACCTCGTCCTCGACGCGACGTCATCCCCCCAGCAGTGACTTGCCCTTCTTCATGATCTTACTGGTGCGGTCGTCATAGCCGATCCACGAGTCCTGCGATATGTCGGCCAGCGTAAACAGTTTCTTGTCGAGCGCGAAAGCCTGCAACTCATGATAGGCCGGGTAGTAACTGAACACGCGGTCGGCCTGCAGGAATATTGGCGTCTGGAAGTCGATAAGCTTGCGACAACCCGATTGTGTCAGCGCGTAGGCATGGCCGCCAACGAGTTTGCCGAGTCGCCACAGGTTCGGGCTATAGCGCTGCATGATCAGCTGTTCGAGGAATTTCTTGTTCACCTTGCCCCAGTTGAACAGGCCGAAGCGGTGATAGAAGAGGTACGTAGCGCGCTTTATTGAACTTGCCAAGCCCGGATATTTTTCGCCGTAGAACCCGAGCATCAGTAATTCCCAGTCGGCCGGCAATTCCCGCATTGCGGTCTTGAATCCGCCGAGATGCTCCGGATGCAGCTGCACGTCGTCTTCGAGGATGAGGATGCGTTCATGACCGGCATCCAGCGCGTCCTGCTGGATGGCGCGATGCCCGAGAGCGCAGGCGATCTCACCCAGGCTCATCGAGCGATGCGTTCGCTTGCGCCTATGGTGCGCTGCATCGTCGTAGACGCCGTCGGCGACGAGCTCGTCGTAATCGAGCGTCTGCTTGTCGATGCCCGGGAAAAACCGGTACTCGAGACCGGCCAGCATGCGTTCGATGTGGCGGTGACGATCGTGCGCGCGCTCAAGCGTCAGGACATAGATCTGATCGAAGGCGTTCTGCAGTTCCTGAAAATCAGGTGAAAGGGAGGAGTTCAAGTCCGGCGCCACTCGCTATTGGCGGTCGAGCATTGAGTTGCTCGCCGTTGATCACGCGTTCGTAACAGTTCATGTAGTTGTGCGCCATAGTATCCGCACCGTACTTCGTCCTGGCAACTTCGTGACAGCGCCTGCGGTCGAATTCACCGACTCGCCTGACGGCGTCTGCAAGTTCCTGCCGGTCCGCTGACAGAAACCCGATGTCTGGCGCCTCGATGAGTTCGGGCAGCGATCCGTAAGGTGTCGCGAATACGGGTGCGCCCAGAAACAGGCTCTCGATAATGACAAGACCGAAGGGCTCATGCCAACGGACCGGGCAAATCAGACCCAGCGAGTTGCGAATGATGTCGTGCTTCTTCGGGCCACCGATTTCTCCGCAAAAGCGTACGTGCCGTTCGGGATAAAAGTAGCTGCCGTGACCCAACTTCAGCCGGCGGCCGCCGAGCACGCGCAACTTCGTGCCCGCGAGCTGCGCGATGTCGATGGCGCCGCGTAGGTTCTTGGTCGCAAGCCTGGTCTTGCCGATAAAATGAAAATAGTCGGCCGGGCTCGTCAGATTCGGCTCGCCATAGCGCGACCAGTCCAGCCCGTTGTACACAAAGCAGTCTGCGCCATTGAGGTCGGCATGTTTTCGCGATAAGAATATCGTGTTGCTTGGATACGGCCGCTCGAAATCGTTATTGAAGTGTTCAGTGCAGACAAACGGTATATCCAGCTCGTCATAATACGGAAAGTGAAAGTGCACGATGTCCGGCCAGGTTCCGATCTGCGCATCGATTGGCGTGTCCCTCCGGTAGACCGTGGCATTGGGTGGCAGCGAACTGGCCTTGCCCCACAAAAAGCGCAGCTCGTGGCCGAGAGCCTGCTGTGCCTTCGACAGGGCCCAGACGACGCGTTCCGTGCCGCCGTACTTCGGTGGCGGCAGCGATTTTCGCGACAGCAATACGTGCAGAATCTTCATCGGTCAATTCGGTCAGGAGCCTGGCGCGCTGCGCGCATCAGGCTTTTTTGCTGTCTGCTTCCAGGTGCAGTGCTGCCAGTGCCGCGTATTTGTGGAAGGCGTACTGACCCAGAATAATGGCCATGAGCAGGCCGCGGACGCCATCGAGAAAGCCGAGCCGTAGCAGATACTGCTGCAGAAAATCTGTAATCGAGCGCAGGATCGCATAGCTGATATGACCACGCTTGCCGGCCGAGAACTTTTGTTCGGCCAGTAGTGACGCGTATTGCAGGTGCTTCTGCTGCACATGCTGGTAACTCCGCCAACTGTGGTGATCCAGCGGCGATTTCAGCACGGCGGTTTTCGGCTTATCGATGATCAATGACTCATGTACCTGGGCATCCTTGAACTGAGCCCCGTCTTTACGAAACAATTTACCCTGCGGCGAAGAGTATCGTCCGAACCGCAACGGTTTACCGAACAGGTAGGTACGCCATGGGATGCTGACGAGGTTCGCATCGAGTGTGTCGAGACTCAGTAACGCATCGATCTCCTGCTTCAGCTCGTCGGTCATGCGCTCATCAGCATCGATGTTCAAAACCCAATCGTAACTGCATTTTCCTAGGGCGCGGTTACGCTGCGGACCAAAACCCGGCCAGTCAGTGACGTACACTTCATCCGTGTATTGCCGCGCTATGTCCACCGTGTTATCCGTGCTGCCCGAGTCCAGCACGATCAGCTGATCGACCCAGCCGGCAAGGCCTTGCAGACAGTCGTCCAGTCGATCGGCTTCGTTGCAGACGATGACGAAACAGGACAAGGATCTTCTTTTCATCGCGTGCTTCCTTAATGAATCGATCGCCGCTAGTCGGTTACTACTGTTTGCGCATACTGCGGCAGGCCGTCGTCGATGCTGACCCACGGCAGCTTATCTTCCACCCAGATATGGGCAGCCGGGGCGAACGGCGACGGGTCGTCGAAACTGGTCGCCGTAATATCGATCTCGCCGAAGCGGTCTGCATGTTCGTAGCTCAATGATGTTCCGCATTGCGAGCAGTGACCGCGAGTCACCCCGGGGGTGGAGTGGTGCAGCGTCATCTGGCCCGAGATGACGTTGAAGCTCGACTTGTCAAACGTGGCCCACGCCACAAACGCGCTGCCCGCGGCCCTGCGGCAGCTCTCACAATGACAAAAACAGCAAAACCTGATCGGGCCGGCAGCCTCGAATCTGATATCGCCGCAAAAGCAGCCGCCCGTCAGAATTACATCGTTCATGAAATCCTCCGCTTAATTGGCTACAAGGAATTGGTTCGAGCGGCGCAGATGCAGAATTCCCACGACACAGGTGCCGATCGCCACTACGAAAAAAAGATGCACGAACAAATTCGGCAGTGCAGCGAGAAGTTCCTTAACGTCAGTACCGTGGCGCCACAGGCCGCCCTGATAGTTGTAGATCAGGTCGGCGAGCGGCGAGATAGTGCCAACAACAAAAAGCGGCATCCATGAACCTGACGTGCGTGGCAGTCTTTTCAACATCAGGAAGGCGGCGCCGAACCAAATAAGCGCGGCGCCAAACGGCGCGGCGTCGATCAGCCAGGTACCGCCGTCGTCGCGCGAGACGTAACCGAAATAGAAGCCGAGATCGGGATTAACGCCAGGCAATAGCCGCACCTCGTGTATCGTTGCTCCCTGGGCCCATGCGACGAGCGCATGTGATCCCTCGTGCCGTGCGGTCGTCAGCAGGACTACGAATATGATCATCAATGCCAGCACGGTCTTCTCTGGGCTACGCCGCGCTGGTAACGTAATTGGGGGAAAGCGACAACCTGGTCGGGTGTCCTGGCCCAGGCCAACGCGGCCGCATCGCTGGTTTCATGATTGGTGACAGCAGACGTGAATGCAATCGGTAAGCCAGGCGACTGGATACCGTGTTTTATCTGTTGCCGCCAGTCGGTGTGTATCGCGCCGGATGAATAGACAGTCCACGGCATTGTGAGAAATCCCCCTGTATCGCTCGCCGATCAGTATCTGGCGCTGTTCTTGCGAAAGCAAGGCGCGTGCATGAAACTAGCGGCAATGAAAAACCGGTTGACACGTCCATTATTCGTCACAGCCATTGCCGTTGTGCTCGGCACCACGCCCGAACCTGCCAGGAGCCATTCTCATGAGTCGATTCAGGCATCGGACTACCAGCCCATGCTGCGCAGGACGTTACGGCACGACGACATCGAAAGAGAGTACTTCGTGTACATTCCCGTTGGCGCGATCATCGGTGAGGCGGAATTGCCGGCAGTCGTCGCAATCCACGGTTACACGAGCACGGCAACGGGCTTTCAGGCCGCCCACGGCCTGAACCGGCATGCCGACCAGCACGGCTATGTCGTCGTTTATCCGCAGGGGAGCCACTTCACTGCTACAGACGAACAGGGCGGGTCCCGGCTTGTTACGTCCTGGAACGACCTTGCGGCCAACTTGCCGCATGCAACGGCGGGGCCGCACTGCACCGCTGACAGCACGCCCTACCCATGCCCGCCCGAGTGCGGCGAGTGTGCGCGCTGCGGCTGGACCTCCTGCCATGACGACAGCGGCTTTTTTGGCAGGATGCTGGATGCAATTCAGGCCGAGTTTCCGGTCGATAGCGACAGAATTTATGTCTTGGGGGTCAGCGCCGGTGGCATGATGGCACTGCGGCTCGGCTGCAACATGTCCGACCGCTTTGCGGCCATTGCGCCAATCATTGGTCAGCTTGCACCGGGCCACGCTTGCGGCCCACAAACCGATTTGCCAATGCTGCATTTGTTCGGCGGTCAGGACGAAGTCGTGCGGTATGACGGTCGAGCGGGCAGCGCCGACGGCTTCATCTACTCATCCGCAGCGGAGACGGCTGAGCAGTGGGCCGCGGCCATGGCCTGCAAGGCCGGCCCGCAGCCGTGGCAGAACCCGGTAACCGAGCGGGCGGGCCTCGCCTGCACGGCCTATATCAATTGCCGTGTCGCAGGGCAGGAGGTTGTCAGTTGCATGGATCCCGACGGCGGCCATGCGTGGCCCGAACAGGGTTTCCAGGGGATGCCCGCAACGTGTGTGACCACGGAACAATTCGGCGCCTTACCCGATCAGCCACGCTGTCAGCCCGCGACCGGCGCGTATCACCAGCTTGGCATGGATCTCATCTGGTCGTTTCTGAGCCGGTACCGACGAGTAGCACCCAGACGATGAAAGCCGCGAAAATCATGCGTTGAAATATGCCCTGGTAATCTGGCCAGATAAACATCGCGGCAGACAAACCCGTGAACCCTAGTGCGATTGATGCGTTGACGACCCGCCCCGCGGATGTCTTGCTCTTTATGGTCAGCGTAAAGAAGGCCGCGACGGCAGACATGCCACCGAGAGAAGCAAGCGCGCTGTGCAGACGATCGAGCCATTCGGCGTAGGGTCGTCCGTCGATGAACGGCTTGTGTGAAAAAAGTCCCGACAAGGCGATACACGCGCCAAACAGCAAAAAGAACACGTTGAGTGACGGTCGTCTGCACCAATACGCGGCAATCGAAGCAAGACCGAGGCAGATGAGGCCGGTGCGCATGATCCAGGCATTCGCTGTGTGTTGCGCCGCCAGTTCACTGATCGAGTGCCGGCTCCAGTCGTAACCCGATTCCGTGTACAGGGGCCCGAAAGCGATCGCAAGCGCACAAGTAAGGACAGCTGCGCGGATGATTCTGCCGCATGGCATGCCGCTAGTCGTACGCAATGACTTCGAAATCACGAACACTGTATGCCGCATATCGTCCGACGGCGGTATTCGCGCTGGTGATCGTTACGCTGGACGGATAGCCAAAGCGGGGGTCGAATATCACACGGACTTTATCTGTGCCGACCGCTGACCGGGCTGCAATCACGAAGAGATCATCGAGCCATACGGCTTCGGGAGGATCCGTGGACGCGCCCCGCATATCGTCGCCGGTTTGCGGCACGTAACTTGCGACTCGAATGCCCCGCTCAACCGTCACGGCGTAGGGCCGCGTGTAGTCTGCCGGGCATACGCAGTCCCGGTCGACGATGTACCGGTATGATGCAGGCCGGTTTACTTGCCACAGTTCATTGTTTGATCGCAGCGCGGCCAGGATCTGCTCCTGTTCTCCGCCGCGTGGCCGCTCCGAAAGCGTAAAGAAATAGCCCACGCAGATAAACAGGATCAGCACAAGGACGACCACGGCGATGAGCGTCGTCCCGTGAAACCGAGTAGTCTTGTGCGGCCTGTGCTGCATTATTGATGTTCTGCCCGGGCAAATTGCCTGAATCGG
>Ga0224512_10003213_pt1 | contig 14507 bp, 13 predicted proteins | sample SF_May12_sed_USG_4_FD_169103 | JGI IMG/M metagenome (GOLD analysis project Ga0224512, IMG submission 169103) | Sediment microbial communities from San Francisco Bay, California, United States - SF_May12_sed_USGS_13 | ecosystem: Environmental > Aquatic > Marine > Sediment | place: USA...
AACTTGTGGCGATGAGCGGGAAGTTCAGGAGCAGAACCTTATAAAGGAAGATCACGACACCGATGAGGGCCAGAACGCCTGTCAATACATAGAGGTGTTTTTTGCTCATCGATTCCGTTTCCCCTTCCCCTTACTGGCCCCTGGCCGCGAACCGACCGCTCCAAGCATTTCGGCGCCGACCTCTTCCCGAGACCGACCCATGGTTAAAACTCTATCGGCAAATGAAGTTCACTTCGAGACATTCCCGCTTGCGTCACCGAAGGCGCCAGTCGCCGCAGTTACCCAATCGCTCCTAAATCATTGACGGCGACGCGCGGCAATCGATGAAGTTTCCCACGGCGCGGACCCGCGATGCATTCCCAATTTACGGGCAGTTGGGAATTCACTCCGGCCCGCCCGCAAAGGTGTTCCGGCTGCCGGAGATCGCGCTAGAATGGCCCGTGACGGTGCCGGCCGGGGTCGGCCCCGTCCCCGGCGCGGGACCGCGTGCCGATCCCCTGTCAACTGAAGCACAAGAAGGATTTCGGTTCTTGAAGGATATCGGAAGACTGCTTGAAGAGGCCACGGAGAGGGTGCGCGATGCCGTCGCGGATGGCAAGGTGGCGACCTATATCCCGGAATTGGCGAAAGCCGATCCCGCGCTGGTGGGAATCGCGGTGCATACGATTGACGGGGACACCCACCACGCCGGTGACGCGACCGTCCCGTTCACGCTTCAATCCATTTCCAAGGTATTCGCGCTGGCCGCCCTGATGCGTCTTACGGGACCCGCCGCGGCACTGGATGGGATGCCGTGCGAACCTAGCGGCGATTCTTTTCATTCCATCGTCCGCCTGGAGGAAGAGTCCGGCCACCCCCGCAATCCGTTGATCAACGCCGGCGCCATCCTGGTCTCGAGTCGGTTGCCGGGCGCAAACCGAAGGGAGATGGCGGGCGTCGTAGAGGGCCTTCTGGCGTCGGTGCTGGGCGCCTCCGTCGGCGTGGACGATCAGGTCTATGCATCGGAATCCGCGACCGGCTACCGCAACCGGGCGCTCGCCAATTACATGCAGCATTTCGGGCTGCTGCGGAATGCCGAACGGGCATGCGAGGCGTATTTCACGCAGTGCGCACTCTCTCTTGATGCGGTCGGCCTGGCACGGGCCGGCCTGTTCTTGGCCAATGGCGGGAGCGATCCGATTTCCGGGACCCGCGTTATCGACACCGACAGCACTTGCTCGATCCTGGCGCTGATGGCGATGTGCGGGCTTTACGATCAGGTCGGAAGATTCGCGCTCAGTGTCGGCATTCCCGCGAAAAGCGCGGTCAGCGGCGGGATCCTGGCGATCGTGCCGGGGCGCATGGCCATCGCGACCTATGGGCCGGCGCTCGGGTCAAAGGGCAACAGCGTCGCCGGCATGGCGATGCTGGAATTCCTTTCCCGCGAACTTGACCTCTCCCTGTTCAGGTGAGGCGGAAACCGGTCCTGGAGAAAACCGACGATGACATATTGTGTGGGGGTGGCGGTGGAGGCCGGGCTTGTTTTCGCCGGGGACCGGCGGACCAATGCCGGACCCGATCATATCTCGGAATTCAGGAAGCTCACGGTCTTCGAACAGCCCGGCGAACGGGTGCTGGTGCTCCTGTCGGCCGGGAACCTGGCGGTCACCCAGGCGACGGTTGCGATGCTCCAGGAGTCCGCGTCCCGCGAAAGCGCCGAATCGTTGATGAAAGCTCCCAGCATGTTTCGGGCCGCCCGCCTGGTAGGGAATGTCCTGCGCGAGGTCCATCGGGTCGACGGAGAAGCGCTGGACGAACACAATATCGGCTTCAATGCGGGCTTCGTCCTGGGTGGGCAAATCGCCGGGGAGCCGCCCCGACTTTTCCAGATCTACAAAGAGGGGAACTTCATCGAAGCGACCGTGGATACGCCGTTTCTGCAGATAGGCGAGACCAAATACGGCAAACCCGTTCTGGACAGGCTGATCCGGGTCTCCGCGAGCCTGGCGGAAACCGCGAAATGCGTGCTGGTGTCCTATTCGCCGACGTTGAAAAGTAACGTTTCCGTCGGCTTGCCCATCGACCTTGTCTGTTATCGGAAGGACAGCCTGAAACTCACCTGCCGCACGACCATCGGCACAGACGATCCCTATTTCCAATCTTTGACGACCGCGTGGGACGTCGGGATTGCCGCCCTGTTCCGGTCCCTGCCCGATCCCGAGGTCGGCTGAGGCGGCCGGGGCGGATTGCCGGACTTGCCATGATCAAACCGGGGCCCGTGATCAAGCCGCGGGCCATGGTCAAGCCGCGGGATGGCGATCGACGCCGGAGATTCGGGGCCGCGGGCGTTACCCCCGCGGCCGGGCCTAGACCGGGATTTCGCCCAAGACCGTGGACCGGTGCATGCGCCGGACCTCAGGCGGTGTCACACCGCCGCAGGCGAGATGCAGGGTTTGCCGGTTGTCCCACATCACCAGGTCGCCGGGCCGCCATTTGTGGTGATAGACGAAATCCCGGTTGTCGATATGGGCGAACAGGGCGTCCAGCAGCGGCTGGGCTTGCGCGTCGTCCATGTCCTTGATGCCGATGGTAAAGCGCGGACTGATGAACAGCGCCTTGCGCCCGGTCGCGGGATGGGTGCGGACGATGGGATGGAAGGCATCGGGCGGGGAGACGCGATTGTAGTATGCGTCCGGGTCCTGATGGCGGGAGACCCGTGACCAGCGCGGATTGCGCGCGCGGTTGAAGCTGTGAATGCCGATCAGGCCCTTGATCCGGGTCTTCACCTCCTGCGGCAGCGTCTCATACGCTTTGACCATGTTGGTCCATTCGGTATCGCCGCCGTGCTCCGGCACGATGACAGATTGCAGGATGGTGTAGGCGGTGGGGCGATCCACGTAGGAATGGTCCGAATGCCAGTCGCTTCCCGCATCGGGGATGCCGATGTTCTTGCCGTCCACCACTTCGGTGGAAAGGATCAGCACTTCCGGCTGGTCCTTCATCTTGTACTCCGAATTGATGTGATATTGGATTTCGCCAAAGCGCCGGGCGAAGGCGGTCTGGGACGCGGGATCGAGCGCCTGGTCACGCACCGCCAGCATGATGTGCTCATGCAGCGCATCGCGCAGTCTTTCGAAATCCGCATCGATCATGGTAGCGGCGTCGATGCCGGTGACTTCCGCGCCCATGGCATCGGATAAAGGTGTGACAACCATTTCGCTCGTGGCCATTTCGCTCATGGGATGCCTCCTTCAATTTGCCTCGAAGCATAGCGCAAAACGCCCAAACCCGCCACAAACCGCGCAGGCCCTATTCAGGCAGGCCCTTGGTGGGAACCAGGTCGGGCGGGATGCACCATTGCTTGGGCGGCCGGCCCGCTTCAATGGCCCGGATTTCGCGGGTCCACAAGTTGCGCAGCAGCGCCACCAGGTGATCGGTGGCGCCGAGGTTGTCGATCGACCGGTTGCGGCTGTAGCCCTGGCCCATCATCGCCACGCCGTCCTGGATCAGGACGATGTCGGGCCGGTCGGGGACATCGTCGATATGGAGTTCCCCCGCCAGGATGCGCCGCACCACCGACATGGCGGGTTCATCGGCGCGGACCCGGGCGCTTTCTTGGGCGTGCTCTGCCTGGTAAGCCTCGGCTTCGGCGCCGCTCTTGTGCACCAGGTCGGCGATGAAACTGGTGTGGGTCTTGTCGTCCACCGGCACCCGCCATGACAGGTGCTCGGTCCATTGCTTGCCGTTGTAATAGACCAGCGAATACATGCAGTTGGGCATCAGGATGTAGGACTTCCGGATCTGGTTGCCGCGCCGCGCGATGCGTTCGATGCCGTATTCGCTTTCCTTGCCGGAAATTTCGGGAATTTCGTCGTTAAGTCCAACGGTACTGAATTTCGACTCTCGATGGGTGAAGTTGAAATGCACCTCGTCCACGCTGTTCTCAAGTTGGGCGAAGAACGGCCAATCGCGAGTGCTGACCCGGTTCTCGATGAAGCCTTCGCCGTCGAACACGTCAAGATGGGGAAACGGCGGGGGCTCGCCTTCGCCGAAATAGACGAAGATCAGGCCGAGATATTCCCGCGTTGGGTAGCCCGGGATCTTGATCCGCTGGGCGAAGCTTTTGGGTTCCGCGGGTTGCGCGATGCACTGGCCGTCGCCGTCATATGTCCAGCCGTGATAGAAGCAGGAGATGCAATCGCCTTCGATCCGGCCCACGGACAAGGCCAGGCCCCGGTGCGCGCAGACCGCGCCGATGACGTGGGCCGCGCCGCTTTCGCCGCGGTACAGCGTGAAATCCTCTCCCAGGATGCGAAGCGGCACCGCCGTTCCCGCGGCCAGCCGCTTGCTGGCAAAAACCGGCTGCCAAAAGGACCGCAGGAACCGGCCCGCTCCGGTGCCCGGCCCGATGGCGGTGAAGTCGGCGTATTTTTCCATCATTTCCGTATCCTCCCGGCGGGGCGCTCTCGGGGCACCTTGGTGATGCCTGCATTCTAATCCCTTCGCCGGTATCCTTGAAGGCCTGAACCCCGATGTTGCCAAGGGAAGAGCGCGCCCTTACCGTTAGCGCTGAACGATGTCGGCGCGAAACGGCGTCTGCGACAAGAACATCACAAGAAGGAAGGGCCACATGGCGGCGACGATCCCGGCCATCGATGCCGATGGCCATGTCATGGAACATCAGGACGAAGTGCGTCCCTACCTCGATGACAGGTGGAAGGGGCGCGATACCCAGCTGTGGCCCGGAGGCCAGCCCTGGGATCCGGACCTGCGGGGCCACTTGGCCATGCCGTGCGGCTATAGCCGCAAGCTCAAGGCGCGCGAGCAGGTCGATGTCTGGAACCGCATCTGCGACGATTACGAGATCGAAAAGGCGGTCCTGTTCCCGACCGGTTCGGGCAGCGTCGCCAAAAACCAGGAGCCTGCGTTCGCCACCGGCGTGGCACGCGCCGTCAATCGGCATTTCGCCACCGACTACATGACCGACCGGTTGTTTCCGGTCGGCGTGCTGCCCTTGCGCGATCCCGAGGCGGCGGCCCGGGAGGTGGAGTACGCGACCCAGGAACTCGGCCTCAAGGGGTTCGAGGTGCTGCCCGATGGCCTGCCCTTCGGCCTCGGCGATCCGTTCTTCGATCCGGTCTACGAGGCGGCGGAAAAATGCGGTGCGACCATCGGCATCCACGGCACGCGGACTTGGGCGGAGGATTGGGGCGCGGCGAAGCTTAGGACTTTCGCCGAGGTCCATTGCTACGCCTTCCCGGCCGGCGTCATCTGCAACTTCACCTCGGTGCTGGCCCAGGGCGTGACCGAGCGGTTCCCCAACCTGAAAATGGGGTTTCTCGAGATCGGTGCGAGCTGGCTGCCGTATTACCTGGACCGCATGGACGAGCATTACGAGAAACGCGCCGAGGAAGAGATGCCGCTTCTCAAGAAGAAGCCGTCGGAAACGTTCCGGGACTCGGGCCTCAAGGTCTCCATCGAAGGCAAGGAATCGCTGTTGCGCGAGACCATCGATTTCGTCGGCGTGGAACATCTGATCTATGCCACCGACGTACCCCATTGGGACGGGGAGTTCCCGGAAAACCTGGAAGAGATGCGCGCCGCCGACAATCTGACGGACGCGGAAAAGATGGCGGTGCTGCACGACAACGCGCAAGCGCTGTTCTCGCTCTAGGCGGCGGACGGCCCCCACCCGGCGCGGTGCGGGGAACACAGGAAGGGAGGGTGTATTGGGCGAATTTGCATTGGGCCAGCCGGTCACGCGGTTCGAGGATCAGCGCCTGCTGACCGGCGGCGGGCGATATATCGACGATTTCAAACTGCCGCACATGGCTTACGGCGTGGTCCTGCGCAGCCCGCACGCCCATGCGCGCATCCGCGCCATCGACACCGCGCAAGCGGCGGCGATGCCCGGCGTCCTGACCATCCTGACCGGCGCCGATTGGGCGGCCTCGGGCTTCGAAGACTTGCCCCGGGGAAAGGGCCGCACCCGGCGCGACGGTTCGCCCCTGTTTCGCGGGCGCTATCCGGCCTTGGCGCCGGACAAGGTGCGCTACGCCGGCGACGCTGTCGCCTTCGTGGTGGCGGAAACCCGGGACCAGGCCCAGGACGCGGCGGAGCGCGTAGAGGTGGATTACGAGCCGCTGCCGGCCAATGCCGACACCGCCAAGGCCATCGAACCGGGCACGCCGGCCGTGTGGGACGATTGCCCCGACAACATCTGCTTCGTCCATTTGGGCGGCGACCTCGAGGCGGTCGAGGCGGCCCTGGCAGCGGCCGATCACGTCGTGACGCGCCGCTTCGTCATCAACCGGGTGACGGCGGCGACCACCGAACCGCGCGGCTGCATCGGCGATTACAACCGGGCCGAGGGCAGCTACACGCTCTACACCACGCTTCAGGGCACCCACGGCTACCGCGCCGACCTTGCCGGTGTCCTCACGGCGCCCGAGAACAAGGTGCGCGTCGTCGCCGGTGACATCGGCGGCAGCTTCGGCATGAAGTCGGGCGTCTATAACGAAGGGCCCCTGGCGCTGCTGGCGTCCCGGCGCATCGGGCGGCCGGTCAAGTGGATCTCCTCCCGTTCGGAGGCGTTTGTGTCCGACGCCCAGGCGCGGGATAACGTCACCGACGTGTCGTTGGCCCTGAACAAGGATGGCGACTTCCTGGCCCTCCAGGTCAAGACCATCGCGCCGGTGGGCGCCTATCTGCAAGCGGGCGGCGAGGGGTCGTCCGTCAACAACCTCGGCACCCTGGCCTCGACCTATCGCACGCCCGCGATCTCGGTCGACGTCACGGCCGTTTTCACCAACACCAATCCGATGCGGCCCTATCGCGGCAACGGTCGTCCCGAGGCCGCCCATATCATCGAAGGGATCGTCGATGCCGCCGCCGATGAACTCGGCATCGATCCGGTGGCCTTGCGCAGGCGCAATATGATTCCGCCCGATGCCATGCCGTTCAAGACCGGCCTGACCTTTACCTACGATTGCGGGAAGTTCGAGGAGAACATGGATATGGCGCTCGCCATGGCCGATTTCACCGGCTTCGAATCTCGGCGAGCGACAGCGTCGAAGTCCGGCAAGCTGCGCGGCATCGGCATTTCCAATTCCGTGGAAAAGGCGGCCTCGCCGGGGATCGAGGGGGCGGAAGTGCGCTTCGACCGCACCGGCACGGCGACGGTGCTGACCGGCTCGATCACCCAGGGCCAGGGCCATGAAACGGTCTACAAGCAGCTCGTCTGCGACCGCTTGGGCCTCGATCCGGAAGACGTGAACTACGTCGCCGGCGATACCGACAAGGTCGCCTACGGCCAGGGGACCGGCGGGTCGCGCTCGGCCACCATCGGCGGCTCCGCCCTGTTTCAGGCGACCGAGAAGATCGTCGCCAAGGCGCGGAAGATCGCGGCGCACATGTTGGACGTTCAAGAAGCCGATGTCGGTTTCGAAGACGGTGTGTTCGCGGCCGAAGGCTCCAATCGCTCGCTGACCATCAAGGAGGTGGCAAAGGCGGCCGTCAATCCCAACAACCTGCCAGACGGCATGGAGCCGGGACTGGTGGAGCTTTCGGTCTATGCCAACAAGATCTTCAACTTCCCCAACGGCTGCCATGTCTGCGAGCTCGAGATCGATCCCGATACCGGCGCGGTGGAGATCGTCAATTACAACGTGGTCGACGATGTCGGCACCGTGATGAACCCGCTCTTGCTGCATGGCCAGATCCAGGGCGGCATCGCCCAGGGCCTCGGCCAGGCGTTGATGGAGAATGTCGCCTTCGACACCGATGGCCAGCAGCTTTCGGGATCGTTCATGGATTACGCCATGCCTAAAGCGGCCCATTTCGGGCCGATCGCGGTAAAATCCAACCCGGTGCCGACGGCGACGAATCCGCTCGGCGTCAAGGGCGCGGGCGAGGCCGGCAATGTCGGCGCGCTGCCCGCCCTGATGAACGCGCTGGTCGATGCGCTCAGCCCGCTGGGCATCCGTCAGGTGCCGATGCCGGCGACACCTGAGAAGCTCTGGCGCCTGATCCGGGATGCCAGGGCAGGTGCGGCGCAAGGTTAGTTAGGCGGGTTTGCGGTTGGCCTCAGCCGGCGGGCTGCCTGGCCCGGGTCCAGACGGTCAGGGACAGCAGCCCCACCATCACCGCCAGCAGCGCCATGGCGCTCGCGAACAACGACCAGTGGATGCCGATCAGCGCGCCGCCGAAACCGACGGTGACGCCGGAGAACGCCTTCATGCCGTTCCCCGACATGTTGTAAAGCCCAATCACCCGGCCGCGGATCTCCTGGGGCGCGTTGAGCTGCACCAGGGTCTGGGCCATGGAATTGTAGGACAGGTTCAAGAAGCCCGAGACGAACAGGAGCGCCACCGCGACGGGATAGCTTCCGGTCATGGCAAAGCCGGCGACCGCGAAGCACCATAGGATCACCAGGAGGATGGCGGTCATCGGCTTGGGCTGAAGGAGGCCGCGGCTTTCCAAAATGATGCCGGCGATCAGCGCGCCGCCGGCATTGCCCGCCAGCAGGATGCTGTATTGCAGCCCGGTGCCGTGCTCGCCGAGATCATGGGCGAATTCCGGCATTTGGGACTGGTGGGAATTGCCGACGAACATCGACGCGAAACCCGCCAACAAGACCATCGAGACGATGGTCGGGTTGGAGGCGATCGAGCGGATGGTCGAGACGATGTCCTGGAAACCGCGCATGGCGCGCCGCGGCGTTTCCGGTTCGCCCTCGCGGAATTTGGGACCGTAGGGCGCCTTCCACAGCCAAATGATCAGCGGCAGGTAGAAAAGTGCGTTGATCAGGATGCCCGCCGTGGGACCGAACAGGAACAGCAGGCCGCCGCCGATCGCCGGCCCCATCAAGACCCCCAGCTGGCGGGAGGTGGAGCTCAGCCGGATGGCGCTCTGCAGATGTTCGCGGCCGACGATGTCGTGGACCAGAAGCTGGGCCGCGGGCCCCCAAAGGACGCCGGCCAGGCCGTGCAGCACGAGAAGCACGCCGGCGTGCCATTGCTGCAGCGAATCGGTCCAGAACAACACCCCCCAGGCCAAGGAGACGAACATGAACAGGCCCATGGCGCATTGGATGATGCGCCTCGGGTCGAAACGGTCGGCCAGCGCTCCGGAGTAGACGGCGAACAACAGGAACGGCAGCCAATGGGACAGGACCGCGAACCCAGCCAGCGCCGGGGATTGGAATTTCTGGAAGATGATCCAGTAGCTGATCACGTGTTCGATGTTGTCCGCCATCATGGAGACCGCCGCGCCCAGCAGATAGGTGCGGCACGCCGGGTGGCGGAGCGCCGCGAAGGACAGGTGCTGTCGGCCGGTCTGCCCGGCGGGAGAGCTGGCTTGGCTCATGGCGGGGTCGCACGTGGAAGCAGGTCAAAAGGATATTGCGGTATTCGGGTCCGCGCGCAGTATCCCCGCGGTGCGCCCCAACTGGCAAGGCTTTTGGCGGGTGGCCCGTGCCCCAGACGGGGTGAGGCTGGCATCATTTTCGCCAATCTTGGATTTCTCTATGCCTTCACCCAATGTCCGCTATTAGTTGCCGCTTCAACTGGTCGCCGAGACACCTGCGCTAAATCGTTCTGCCGCAGTTTAGAACTGCAGTGTTTTCCTGGGCCGCTCGTTGATTTGGCACGCCACCTCTCAGCCCGCCCGGCCGGTCATGGCGGCTCGGAAGCGGCGCGACACATACGTACCGTCGCGCGACACGTCGAGCCGGGAGCCGGTCACGGTCTTCACCTTGACGACCGCGAAATATGGGCCGGGGCGGTCATAGATGTCGGCCATGGCGGCCTCAAGGCCGGCGCTGTCGGTGATCAGCGCGGTGCTGTCAAATCCCGACGCGGCCGCGATGCCGACCAGATCGACGCCGGCCGCCGTATGGGTGAGCTGGTTGCCGGTCGCGCCATAGGCCTGGTTGTCGAGCACCACGATGGCAAGGTTTTTAGGCTTTTGAACGCCAATGGTCGCGAGGCTGCCGATGCCGGCCAGCAATTCGCCGTCGCCGGTGATCACCAGCACGCGGCGCTGGGGCTGGGCCAGCGCCACGCCGAACGCGACCATAGAAGCGCCGCCCATGATGCCGGCCAGATACATGTTGCGCGCATCGTCGCCGCACGATGCCACGTCATGCACCGCGTTGCCGATACCGGTGACCACCGCCGCGTCGCCCCGCCGGCTGAGAACGCGAGTGACCACATCGCGGCGCTTCAGTGTGATTGCCGCCGGCCTTGTTTTTCGCGCCGCCATCAGCCCCGCTCCCCGCTCTTGGTGATCCGCTGCGACACGATGACCGCGACCGCGCGAAGGCCGTCATAGGCCAGCCGTGCCGCCGCTTCGACTGTCTCGGCTACCTCTTCGGCGCGATCGACCGGCTGGACGATGACCCCGGCGGCTTCAAGCGCCGCCGCCGTCGCCTGGCCCATCGGCACCTGCCATGGGAAGGCTTCGCCCCACTGGCCGCGCATCGATACCATGGCGAGCAGCGGGATGCGGCATTCCTGCATGATCGACAACATGTTGATGCAGTTGCCGACACCGCCCGATTGGGTCAGGAACACGCCGCGCTGGCCGCCAAGCCAGGCGCCGGCCATCTGCGCGATGCCCTCTTCCTCCGTGGTCAGCACCACCGAGCGCATTTTCTTATCGGCGTTACAGAGATCGATCAGCCCCGCCAGCCCGCCATCGGGCACATAGGCCACCTGGCGCACATCCGCTCTTTTCAGTACAGAGTACACCTCATGCGACCAGTGCCGCGCCTTCGCCTTCGCCATGGTCATTCGTCCCTCGTCAAGCCGCCTCTGGCGCGGAGCCATTCCAGAACAACTTATTAGGCGAAACCAGGCCTCGGGGCCACCCCGATTGCCGCCGTATTCGTATGGAACCTGATATCCGTTTTGGGTGAAAAGTCGGCATTGGGTGAAAGCCCATGGTTCGTTACCAACGGGGATGACGCTTGGCGCCTTGACCGGCAGGTCGAGGTGGTTGTGGGCCTCGGGAAGCCCGCCAAAACGGCAATTGCAAACGCGGACCGCCTGTAACACCCTATGGCCCAATGGCATGAACGAAACGGGGAGTCAGCCGGTGCGCTACCTTCACACCATGATCCGCATCTCGGATCTCGACGAATCGCTCAACTTTTTCTGCAATCTGCTTGGCCTGGTGGAGATCGGCCGCCGCGACAGCGAGAAGGGCCGCTATACCAACCTCAAACTGGCGGCGCCGGAGGATGCGGAATTCGCCAAGGAAACCAACACCACCTATATCGAGCTGACCTACAACTGGGATCCCGAGGACTATGGCGGCGGTCGCAATTTCGGGCATCTCGCTTTCTGCGTCGACGACATCTATGCGACCTGTCAGAAATTGATGGACGCGGGCATCGTCATCAACCGTCCGCCGCGCGATGGCCACATGGCCTTCGTCAAGACGCCCGACGGCATTTCCCTGGAACTGCTGCAAAAAGACGGCTCGCTGCCTGAAAAGGAGCCCTGGGCGTCGATGCCCAACACGGGAAGTTGGTAGGCCGGGACCGCGGGGCGGCGCGGGCGCTGCCGATGCCGTCGGCCGGTCACCGGTTACATTTCATTAACCATTCCTCAATGGTGATGTGCCATTTCAGCAGGGGAAGCCGGAGCGCCCGTGGGCGCGGGCGATACCGCGCGGGGCATGATGGCGGCGCGGCGCTTGAAGAACGGAACAGGATGCGATGCTGCCACCGCTTGCGCAAATGTGGAGACGCGATGATGGCTCAACCGGGGACGAGCACGACGACGCGGGTTGGCGCATGGCCGCCGCCGCGGCGGTGTCCGACCTCCGCCGCGCGCAAAGGCCGGCGCCGATGAAATTGATCATCCAGATCCCTTGTTACAACGAAGAATTCAGTCTGCCGGTGACGCTGGCGGCCCTGCCGCGCAAGGTGCCCGGGTTCGATCGCGTCGAGTGGTTGGTGATCGACGACGGCAGCACCGACCGGACGGTTCAAGTGGCGAAGGACCACGGCGTCGACCACGTGGTTTCCCATCCCCACAACAAGGGCCTGGCGCAGACCTTCATGACCGGGATCGAGGCCAGCCTGCGGCTCGGTGCCGACGTGATCGTCAACACCGATGCCGACAACCAGTACAACGCCGATGACATCCCGGACCTGGTCGCGCCGATCCTCAAGAAGGAGGCCCAGATCGTCGTCGGCGAACGACCGATTTCCGAAATCGCCCATTTCTCCGCCGCCAAGAAGCTGCTCCAGCGCGTCGGCAGCTGGGTCGTGAGCCTCGCCAGCGGCGTGCGCGTTCCCGACGCACCCTGCGGATTTCGCGCCTTCGACCGTGCCGCGGCGGTCCAGGTCTACGTCTTCACCGACTACACCTACACCATCGAGACCATCATCCAGGCGGGCCGGCGCAACATCGCCATCAAGACCGTGCCCATCTCCACCAATGACGACATCCGCCCCTCGCGCCTGGTCAAGTCGACCGCGTCCTATGTCTGGCGGTCGTTCCTGACCATTGTCCGCGTCTTCATGCTTTACATGCCGATGGCGTTCTTAGGCTCGCTCGCCGCCCTGAGCGCCGCGGCGGGCCTTGTGCTGGGTTTCCGCTACCTCGTGTACCTGGCGCTGGGCGAGGGCGCGGGCCACCTGCAGTCGGTGGTGCTGGCCGCGATCCTGCTGATCGCGTCCATGGTGTTCCTGATGGGGGCGTTGATCAGCGACATGGTGGCGGCCAATCGCCGGCTCTTGGAAGAGGTTCGCATGCGCCGGCTGGCGGACGAGATCGACGGCGCCAATCCCGGGACCGGTGCTAGTCGCCCTGGTTCGCGTTGATCACCGCCCCGGCGAGGCTCTCCCAGGTCATCGAATTCTTGAAGGTCTTGATTTCCGCCGCCATGGCTTGGGCCATTTCGGGCGTTAGGGAAGCGAGCGCGGCGGCCAGGCTTTCCGGTGAGCCCGGGTCCACCAGCAGGCCGGTTTTGCCGTCCAATACGACCTCCGGCAGGCCGCCCACGCGGCTTGCGATCACCGGGGTATCATACCGGTAGGCAAGCGGCACGACACCGCTGCCGGTGGCGGATCGATAGGGCAGCACGGCGAAATCCGCGCGCGCGAACAGGTCGGCCGCTTCTGCGTCGCTCAGGTAACGGTCGATCACTTCGATCCGCCCGCCGGCGCCCGATTTCTCGATGCGGGACAGAATCTCGCCTTTGGCCGCCCAGAATTCGCCCGCGACGGTCAGGAACAGGTCGCGATCCCCAAGCCGGCCCATGGCGTCCACCAGAACATCCAATCCCTTGTAGGGGCGGATCAGGCCGAAGAACAGGAGCTCGATCCCGGCGCGGCGGGGCAGGGCGTGGCTGGGGTCCGGGAATTGGGTGTAGACGGGATGGGGGTGGACGGTGACGCGCGCGCCCGGGATCAGGTCAATCAACATGTCGCGTTCGGCCGCGCTGTGGACGATGAAGCATTGGCCCTTGCTCAACACCCGGCGCGCCAGGCGCGTCTTCCAGCCCGCCGCCTCATGGTCGGCGACGTTGTGGCAGAGGAACCTGACCGGGATACCGCGCCGCCGCGCGGCGCCCGCGATATAGGAAAAACATCCGGCCCAGAACACCGTCCACCACGGGATCAGCAGGAAATCGGGTTCGAAGGCGGTGATGGTTTTCATCGCCCGCCGCCAGGTCAGGGGGTTGAGGGAATCGAGAATGTAAACGGGGGCCGGTACGGCCGGCGGCGCGGCCGCGGGGTCGATGTCGGAGGCGCCGGGGAAAAGCCAGCGCGGATACTGGCGGGTAAAGGAGAGGAGAAGCACGTCGGCCTGCCCGGCAAGGGCGGCGGAGAGCATCGCCGTGTGCTGGGCGATGCCCCCGCGATAGGGGGGCACCGGGCCGATCAAGGCGATCCTGGGGCGCGGTCCGGTCATCGGCTGCCTCGCCCATCCCCGGCCCCGGGCAGCGCCGTGAGAATCTTGAACAGCTCCTTGTTGAGGCGGGCGGCGTCGTAATCGTTCTCTGTCCGCGCGCGGGCGGTCGCCGCCAGCGATTGCCGTAATCCGTCATCGCCCCTGAGCCGTGTCATCGCGCCCGCCAGGCCTGCCGCATCGCGTTCGTCCACCAGCAGGCCGCTCACGCCGTCGCCGATCAGTTCCGGGATGCCGCTGTGGCGGGTCGAAATGACCGGCAGGCCGGAGGCCATAGCCCCCATCAGCGCGACAGGCATGCCTTCCATGGCGCCGTTGGCGGCGGTGACGCAAGGGGCGAGGAAGGCGTCGGCCTGGCTGAGCAATGCAACCACCTCATCCTGACGCAAGGCGCTGGGGAAAGACAGGATGCCGGAAAGGCCGGCCTGTTCGGCGCGCTGCATGACCGGGAGGCGGCGCGCGCCATCGCCGGCGATGGTAATGCGGAACGTTATTCACGAACCGGCATATGTAAGCGGCGGCAATTAATCCCAACGTCACAACGGCGCGACCGCAGCATCCTTTGACGCAGGTCATGATTTGCATATTGAGCGTGGACGAAAC
>Ga0224512_10003214_pt1 | contig 14506 bp, 12 predicted proteins | sample SF_May12_sed_USG_4_FD_169103 | JGI IMG/M metagenome (GOLD analysis project Ga0224512, IMG submission 169103) | Sediment microbial communities from San Francisco Bay, California, United States - SF_May12_sed_USGS_13 | ecosystem: Environmental > Aquatic > Marine > Sediment | place: USA...
TCAAACAATCCGGCTACGACGGCACGCCCGTGGTCCTGATGAAGCCGACCGACCTGGACTCGATCGGCAAGCTGCCCGACGTTGCCGCCCAGCTGATGCGCCAAGCGGGATTCAAGGTCGACCTGCAGGCGATGGACTGGCAGACCCTGGTGTCGCGGCGCGCGAAGAAAGATCCACCCTCGGCCGGCGGCTGGAACATGTTCTGCACCGCCTGGGTGGCGCCCGACATCTGGAGCCCGGTCAACAACGCCGCGCTCGATGCGCGCGGCGAGAAATCGGGCTGGTTCGGCTGGCCGGACGACGCCAAGCTCCAGGGGCTGCGCGCGCAGTTCATGCGCGAGACCGACGAAGCAAAGAAGAAGAAGCTTGCCGAGGCGATCCAGACCGAGGCCTTCGCGAATGCCACGCATGCGCCGCTCGGCGAGTACGCGCAACCGGTGGCAATGCGCTCGAACATCACCGGGCTGATCATGGCCGGGCTGGCGAACATCTATTGGAACGTGAAGAAGAACTGACGCCGGGCTGATCGGGAACAACGGCTCCCGCCCGCCAGGGTCGAGGAGCCGTTACTTTTTGCACGCATGCTGAATTTCATCGCCCGCCGCGTCCTCGCCACCGTCCCGGTCCTCGCGATCGTGGCGGTGCTCGTCTTCCTGCTGCTGCGCCTGACGCCCGGCGACCCGGCGGCGATCCTGGCGGGCGACGCCGCGAGTGCCGACCAGATCGCGCGCATTCGCATCGAGCTTGGGCTCGACCAGCCGATTCTCGTGCAGTTCGGCATCTGGCTCGGGCACATGCTCACCGGCAACCTGGGCGAGTCCTTCTACTACAAGGTCCAGGTCACCGAACTGATCGCGCAGCGCCTCGAGCCGACGCTGTCGCTGGCCGCGCTCACCATCGTTTTCGCAGTGCTGGTCTCGGTGCCGCTGGGCGCGATCGCGGCGTGGCGTTTCGGCGGCTGGTTCGACCGCGCGCTGATGGGCTTTTCCGTCCTGGGTTTCTCGATCCCGGTGTTCGTGCTCGCCTACATCCTCATCTGGATCGTGTCGCTCAAGCTGGGCTGGCTGCCGGTGCAGGGCTACAAGCGCTTCGCCGACGGCGCCGGGCCCTGGCTGCAGCATCTCATCCTGCCCTCGATCACGCTGTCGGTGATCTTCATCGCGCTGATCGCGCGCGTCACGCGCGCCTCGGTACTGGAGGCGCTTGGCGAGGACTACATTCGCACCGCGCGCGCCAAGGGCCTGCCCGAGTTGCGCGTGCTGGTGCGCCACGCGGTGGCCAATGCCGCGGTGCCGATCGTGACCGTGATCGGCATCGGCATCGCGCTGCTGATCGGCGGCGTCGTGGTCACCGAGTCGGTGTACGCGATTCCCGGGCTCGGCCGCCTGACGGTGGACGCCGTGTTGTCGCGCGACTTTCCGACGATCCAGGGCGTGATCCTGTTCTTTTCCGTGGTGTACGTGCTGGTCAACTTGCTGGTCGACCTGTCGTATGTGTTCCTCGACCCGCGGATCCGGTACTGATGAATCTGCAGACGCTCTCGGTCGAGTCCGCCAATGTCGCGCTGCAGGCGAACGCGTGGGCGCGCGTGCGCCGCAACTGGTCGGTGCGCATCGGCGGCGCGGCGCTTGCGCTGCTCGTCATCATCGCGGTCGCAGCGCCGTGGCTCGGCACCGTGGACCCGACGCTGTTCGACGCCGCGAGCCGCGACCTGGTGCCGGGGCAGGCCGGCGAGATCACGACACTCGACGGCGAGATCATCAAGCACAAGTTCTTGTTCGGCTCCGACTCCTTCGGGCGCGACATCTACAGTCGCGTGATGTACGGCACGCGCGTCTCGCTGGCCGTGGGCCTGCTCGCAGCGATGCTGTCGCTCGCCTTCGGCATCGTCAGCGGCCTTTCCGCCGGGTACCTGCGCTGGATCGACGGTGTGCTGATGCGCATCATGGACGGGCTGATGGCGATCCCGGCGATCCTGATCGCCATCGCCCTGGTGGCGATGTGGCGCGGCAGCCTCACCACGGTCATCATCGCCATCGCCATTCCCGAGATCCCGCGCGTCACGCGCCTGGTGCGCTCGCTCGTGCTCTCGATCCGCGAGGAGCCCTACGTCGAGGCCGCGGTGGCGCTGGGCACGCCGACCTGGAAAATCATGTTCGGCCACATCCTGCCCAACACGGTCGCGCCGCTCGTCGTGCAGGGCACCTACATCTGCGCGGCGGCGATCCTGGTCGAGGCGATCCTTTCGTTCCTCGGCGTCGGGCTGCCCCCCGACATCCCGACCTGGGGCAACATCATGGCCGAAGGCCGGCCGCAATTTAACCAGTATCCGCACAACATCTTCATCCCGGGCGTGTTCCTCGCCATCACCGTGCTCGCCGTGAACATCCTCGGCGACGGGCTGCGCGACACGCTCGACCCGAAGATGGCGAAGCGCGTATGAGCGTGCTCGAGGTCCGCGGCCTGACGATCGCCCTGCCGCCGGGCGGCGACCGGCGCGAGGCGGCCGCGAACGTCTCGTTCACGGTCGACCGCGGCGAGATCGTCTGCCTGGTCGGGGAATCGGGCTCGGGCAAGTCGGTCATCGCGCAGGCGATCATGGGCCTGCTGCCAGCAACGCTGCCGGTAACCGCGGGCGAGATCCTGCTGGAAGGCGAAGACGTCGCGCGGGCCGGCGCCCCTCGGCTGCGCCAGCTGCGCGCGTCACGCATGTCGATGATCTTCCAGGAGCCGATGACCGCGCTCAATCCGGTCATGACCTGCGGCGACCAGATCGACGAGGTGCTGCGCGAGCATACGCAGCTCACCGCGGCCGAGCGGCGCGGGAAGATCCTCGATATCGTGCGCGAAGTCGCGCTGCCCGAGCCCGAGCGCATCGTCGCCTCCTACCCGCATCAGCTCTCGGGCGGCCAGCGCCAGCGGATCATGATCGCCATGGCATTGGTGCTCGAGCCGGCGCTGCTGATCGCCGACGAGCCGACCACGGCGCTCGATGTCACCACGCAGGCGCAGATCCTGAAGCTGATCCAGGACCTGCAGAAGCGCCACGGCACCGGGGTGCTGTTCATTACGCACGACTTCGGCGTCGTCGCCGACGTCGCGCACCGCGTCGCCGTGCTGCGCCTGGGCAAGCTGGTCGAGCTGGGCGGCAAGGACGAGGTGCTCAAGCGCCCGCGCCACGACTACACCCGGATGCTGATCGGCGCGGTGCCGACGCTGCAGCCGCACGGGCGCAGCGCCGAAGGCGCCACCGAGCCGGTGCTGCGCACCGTGGACCTGTGCAAGACCTACCACGATCGCGGCTGGTTCGGCCGCCGGCGCGAAGTCAATGCCGTCCAGGACGTGTCGATCGAGATCCGCCGCGGGCAGACGCTCGGCATCGTCGGTGAATCCGGCTCGGGCAAGTCGACCGTCGCGCGCTGCATCATCCGCCTCATCGATCCAACCTCGGGCGAGGTCCGCCTGCACGGCGTCGACATCGCGCGCATGTCCGCGGCCGAGCTGCGGCCGCTGCGGCGCCGCGTGCAGATCGTGTTCCAGGACCCGTATCGCTCACTTAACCCGCGCCGCACGGTGCTCGAAGCGGTCATCGAAGGTCCGCTCAACTACGGCGTGCCGCGCCACCAGGCGATCGAGCGCGCGCGCGAGTTAATGGAGCTGGTGCGCATGGACCCGGGCTCGATGAGCCGCTATCCGCACCAGTTCTCCGGCGGCCAGCGCCAGCGCATCTGCATCGCGCGCGCCCTGGCGCAGGAGCCCGAGCTGCTGATCGCCGACGAGGCGGTCTCGGCGCTCGACGTCTCCGTGCAGGCCCAGGTGCTCGAGCTGCTCGAGGACATCCGCACCCGGCTCAACCTGGCGATGCTTTTCATCACGCACGACCTGCGCGTCGCCGCGCAGATCTGCGACCACGTGGCGGTCATGTCCCAGGGCCGCATCGTCGAATACGGTCCGGCGGCGGAGGTCTTCGCGACCCCGCGCCATGAATACACCCGCGCGCTGTTCGAGGCGGCACCGGGACGCGATTTCGCCTTCGGCGCGGCGTAAACCGTACACTAGCGCCGATGGATCGACTCAGTGCAGCCGCTATCCGCGTCCCGGGTGTCGAAGTGCGGGTCCTCGGGCGCTGCGCCTCGACCAATGCCGCGCTGCTCGCCGGGCGGCTGACGCAGCCGGTGCTGCTCGCGGCGGACGAGCAGACGGCTGGCCGCGGCCGGCGCAGCCGGCGCTGGCATAGCGAGCCGGGCTGCGGCGCGCTGTTCTCGCTTGGCCTGCCGCTGCGACGTCCGGCCCGCGACCTCGGCGGCCTGTCGATCGTCGCCGGTGTTGCCGCGGTACGGGCGTTGCGCGCGCTCGGCGCACGCGATGTGGCACTGAAATGGCCGAACGATCTCCTGGCGCGCGGCGCCAAGCTCGGCGGCATTCTGGTGGAGACGCGCGCGCAGGGCGCAGGCAGCGCCGCGGTGATCGGCGTCGGCGTCAATCACCGCGACGCACACCGCCTCGCCGCGCGGCTGCGGCGCGAGGTGGCGGCGCTCGAGGATATTCTGCAGCCGCTGCCCGAACGCAATGCCGTGATCGGCGCATTGGCGCGCGGGCTCCTCGCCGCGCTGCGCGCGTTCGACGCCGATGGCTTCGGCGCTTTCCGCGAGGACTGGGAAGCGCTGCATGCGCATGCCGGGAAGCGCCTGCGCGTGCGCCTCGCCGATGGGCGCCGGCTGGCGGGAATCGCCGCGGGCCTCGCCGACGACGGTGCGCTGCAGCTGCGCACGCGTTACGGGGTGCGCACCGTGCGCAACGGCAGCGTCACGCGGGCGCGGCCCGCATGATCCTCGCCATCGACGCCGGCAACTCGCGCGTCAAGTGGGGCTGGCACGACGGCAACGGCTGGTCGAGCCTCGCCACCGTGTCGCTGATCGAATTCGCCGCCGCCAACCACGACATCAACCCGTTCGCGGCGACGCATGCGAATCCGGAGCGCATCGTCATCTCGAACGTCGCTGGCGACGGCGCGCACCAGCTGCTCGTCAACTGGACCCGCATCTTCGACGCCGAGCCGTTCTGGCTGAAGGGCGAGGCGGAGCGTTGCGGCGTGACGAGCCGCTACGAGCGGCCCGGCCAGCTCGGGCCGGACCGCTGGGCCTCGCTGGTGGCGGCGCGCGCGCTGCATCCCGGCGCCTGCCTCGTGGTCAATGCCGGCACCGCGACGACCGCCGACCTGCTGTCGGCGGCCGGCGAATTCCTCGGCGGCCTGATCTTGCCGGGCGTGGAGCTGATGCGCTTCGTCCTGCACGAGCACACCGGGCGTCTGCCGCTGCAGGAAGGGCGCTTCGTCGACATGCCGCGCAACACCGTCGACGCCATCGAAACCGGCTGCCGGCACGCGCAGGCGGGCGCGGTCGAGCGCATGTTCCGGGTGGCGGGACCGGGCGCGCAATGCCTGGTGTCGGGCGGCGCCGGCAATGCCCTCATCGAGCAGCTCGATATTCCCTGCCGCTATGTGGAGAACCTGGTGCTGGAGGGGCTGGCGAGGATCGCCTGGTCATGAGGCTGCTGTTTCTGCTGCTGCTCGCCGCCAACCTCGGCTTCTTCGCTTGGATGCGCTTTCTCGCGCCGGCGGATCCAGCGGTGGACCGCCAGCCGCTGACCCGGGAGCTGGAGCCGCAGAAGCTGCGCATCGTCGCGGCGCGCGAGCTCGCCCGCGGGCCGGCGGCGCCGCCGGCGAAGCCCAGGCCGGCCGTGTCCCCGCCCGAGCCGGCGCCGCTCGCCTGCCTCGAATGGGGCAGCTTCAGCCCGGCCGACGCCTCGCGCGCCGCCCAGCGCCTGGAGCCGCTCGCGCTCGGCCCGCGGCTCGCGCAATATCGCGGCGAAGAAACCGCCAGCTGGTGGGTGCACATGCCCTCTCAGGGCAGCCGTGCGGCAGCGTCGCGCAAGGCAGGCGAACTCAAGAAGCTCGAGATCGACGACTACTTCATCCTGCAGGACGCCGGTCCCATGCGCTGGGCGCTGTCGCTCGGCGTATTCAGCACCGAAGACGCCGCCAAGGCGCACCTGCAGGCGCTGCGCGCGAAAGGCGTGAGGACCGCGGTCATTGGTCGGCGCGACACGCGGGTGCCCAAGCTGTGGTTCCAGGTACGAGACGTCGAGTCGTCGCTCCGGGCGCGGCTGCAGGGCATCGCGCGGGACTTCGAAGGTGCCACGCTGCACGAGTGCGCGCAGCGCGGTTGAGGCGGGGCGCCGCGCTCAGCCGATCGGAATCGCGCCGCCCGGCACGTGCTGCGCCACCAGCGACAGCAGGCGGTCGGCGCGCACCGGCTTCGTGATGTAGCCGACCGCGCCCAGCTCGCGCCCGCGCGAATCGCCATCCTCCACCGAGGTGAGAAAGATCACCGGGATGCGCGGCAGCGTGGTGTCCGCCTTCAGGGCCGCCACGAACTCGAAGCCGTCCATGTGCGGCATCTTGACGTCGGTGATGATCAGGTCGGGCTGCGCCTTGAGGACCACGTAGCCCGCGGCGATGGCGTCGGCGGCGACCTCCACTTCGTAGCCTGCCGACGTGAGATGCAGCCGCAGCAGATCGCGGAGGCCTTCGTCGTCGTCCACCACCAGGATGCGCGCAGCCATCGGGTGCCTTCTTGGTGCTGGTGGCCCGACTCGAACGGGCGACCTACTGATTACGAATCAGTTGCTCTACCAGCTGAGCTACACCAGCGATCCGCTTCAAAGTGGCGCGAATTATACGCCACGTGCCCTGCCGGGGCCCACAGCGTGACGCAGTTCACGACACGCCCACGGCCCCGGGCCGTTTGCGGCCGCTTTCCGGCCGTTGGTCGCCGGCTTTTGCCGCACCGCGCGTTCGCGCCTAGCATCTATTCCACGTACAGGAGGCACCATGCGTTCCGCAAGGGGATTCACGCTGATCGAGCTGATGATCACGGTGGTGGTCATCGGGATACTTGCGGCAATCGCCTATCCGTCCTACCAGGGATACTTGACGCGCTCGCGGCGATCCGACGCACAGCAGTTCATGCAGGCCATGGATTCGCGCCAAAAACAGATTCTGATCGAGCAACGCGCCTACGCCACGGCACCTAACGCGCTCAACATTTCCATGTCGGGCTGGAGCTGCACAGCGACGCAATGCGCGAACACTTATTACACGATTACGTTCAATCCTGCCGTCGACAATACCGCCACCCCCCCGAGTTATTCGATCTGCGCATCGCCCAACGCGGGAACGAATCAAGTGAACGATGGCAGCTTGATCCTGACGCACAACGGGGCAAAACAGAGATTGACGGGCACGACCGGATGCAGCGGCGGAACCGCCATCGCTTGGTGACACCACTCATGCGCCGAGTTCCCGCTGCCGGCTTCACCCTCATCGAATTGCTCATTGTCCTCGTCCTGGTCGGCATTCTCGCAACCGTGGCTGCCCCCAACATGCGCGACTTCGTGATTCGCAATCGCCTGAAGACTGCCGCCTCCGATCTGCATTTCAGCATCGCGCTTGCGCGCAGCGAGGCGATCAAGCGGAATTCTGCCGTCACGATCGAGCAAAACGGAAGCGATTGGGCCAAGGGCTGGGCGGTCAAGACCGGCGGCGACGTCCTCAGTACGCAGGATCCGTACGCGCAGATTGTCATTGCCACCAAGAATGCGGCCTACGGCACGAAAGCGTTCACCAGCATTACGTTTTCCGGCACCGGTCGAGAGGGCTCCAGCGACGGCGTCGCATTCGTCATTGCGTCGGCCGACTATCCGATGATTGCCGCGCGTTGCGTAGTGCTCGATCCCAGCGGCCGGCCGGCCACGCGGCAGGACAAGAACGGCAATTCCGCCGACGGGTGCAACTCATGAACTGCGCGCTGAATGCTCGCCGCTCGAGGGAACGCGGCTTTACGCTGCTCGAGGTGCTGGTGTCGCTGCTGATACTGGTGATCGGATTGCTGGGTCTGATCGGCTTGCAGGCGCAGGCGCAGATCGCGACTTTCGAGTCGTACCAGCGCGGCCAGGCGCTGATCATGGTGCAGGACATGGCCGATCGCATCGCCACCAATCGCGGCGCCGCAAACTGCTACGTGATCACCACGGACACCGCGAATGGCACGCCCTATCTGGGTACGGGGTATTCCGGTACGCCGGTGTGCACCGCAGCGGTCGGCACGGCGGCCACGCGGGCTGTTGCCGATTCCGACCTTCAGGCCTGGAACAATGCGCTGCAGGGGGCGGCGGAAACGTCCGGAATCGGCCAGATCGGGGGCGTCCTCGGTGCCCGCGGCTGCGTGAGCTTTGACGCCGCCACCAATAGCTATCGCGTTGCGGTTGCGTGGCAAGGATCCGCAGCCACCGTCGCCCCGACGGCGGGCGACGCCGCGGCCACCTGCGGCAAGAATCTATATGGTTCGGATGCGCAGCGTCGCGAAGTCAGCGTGACCGTTCGCATCGCCACACTGACATGACCGCCATGCGCCTCGCAACGTCTAGAGCGACTTGCGCTCGCCAGGCAGGGCTCTCGCTCATCGAGCTGATGGTGGCGCTTGCGATCAGCTTGATAATCCTCGTCGGGCTGGTTTACGTCTTTGCAACGTCGAACCGGGCATATCTCGACCTGAACCGCGCGGGCCAGCAGATCGAGAACGGGCGCTTCGCCGTTCAATTGCTTACGGATGACGTTTCGCTGGCCGGATTTTTTGGCAGGTTCGCCACGCCGCTCGCGGTGCCGGGCGCGCTGCCGGACCCGTGCGAAAAGACCGACATGGCGGCGCTGCGCGCGGCGGCTGCATTGCCTGTGCAAGGCTACGACGCGCCCGCGACATCGCCGCTGGCCTGCATTACGGCCGCAAATCATGTTCCGGGGACCGATATTCTGGTCGTGCGGCGCGCCGACTCGCAAATGGCTGCCGGGAACAGCGCCACGATTCCAGGCGGGTCTCTGGTCGCCGCACAGGTGTACCTGCAGGCGAATGCCGATCCGACCGGCAGCGGCAATCCGCTGCTCGCGGCCGCGACCAGCACGCCGCAGGCGATCTTCACGCTCAAGAACAAAGACGGCGCCAATTTCGCGCCGATCAGGAAGTACCACGTGCATGTCTACTTTGTCGCGCCCTGCAGCATTCCTGCGGGCGGCGGCAGTCAATGCACGGGCGCGAACGACGACGGGGCCGCTCCCATCCCGACGCTCAAGAGGCTGGAGCTCACCGTCGATTCGACGGGCGCGACGCTCGACATGTACGTCGTCCCGCTCGTCGAAGGCATCGAGAATATGCAGGTTGACTACGGCATCGACACCGATGGCGACGGCGTTCCCAACGGCGCTTACGTGACGTCGCCCGCCGCGATCACCGACTGGCCCAATGTCATGGCGGTGCGGATCAGCCTGCTGGCGCGCAATACCGAGGCGTCGCCCGGCTTTACGGACAACAAGACCTACGACATGGGTATCGCGGGGCCCGTTACCCCGGGCGGCGCATTCAAGCGCCATGTCTACAACGCGGTAATCCGCCTCGTCAACCCGAATTCGAAGAGGGAATCATGAGCGCGCAGAGAGGGGCGACCCTGCTGGTCGTGCTGGTCATGCTGGTGGTGCTGACCCTGCTCGGGATCGCGTCAATTCGCATGAGCAGCACCAGCATGCTCATCGTCGGCAACATGCAGGCGCGCAGATTCGTGGAAAACCAGGCGCAACTGGCGGTCGAGGAAGTGCTGAACAGCATCGCGCCGTTCAACAATCCCACCTCTGCGGTTGCGATATCGGCCCCCGCGGGCCTGACGGTCACCGTTGGCAACCGCACCTGTGTTTTCTCGGCCCCGGCCGCGGGCTACAGCGCCGTGGCCGCGATTTCTCCCGAGGACAATGTCTGGGAGTTTGACGTGCTGGTGACCGACTCGTTCACCGGGGCCAAGACGCGCTCGGTGCAGGGCACCAGAATTCGCCAGTTATCCGGGGCCTGCAGTTGAGCCGCCGCTCTTTCAAGGAGTGACCCCATGAAACCATCCACCCTCCTTCGCGCCGCCTGCGCCGCGGCGGCCTTCGTGGCCGCGCCAGCGGCCCAAGCCGTGTTCGACCCGGTCAACGACGACACCGACATCTTCCTCGCCAACCCGCAGTTCGCGGCCACGCGGCCGAACATCCTGATCTTCGTCGATAACACGGCCAACTGGGGCCAGAACTCGGGCGGCACGACCAAGTACGCCGGGGTTCGCGCCGGCCTGAACGCCGTGCTCACGGGCACCGTCAACGACAATTACAACGTCGGGCTTGGCCTGTTCGTGGAGACCGGCGGCACGAATAACAACGTCGACGGCTCCTATCTCCGCTACGGCATCCGGCAAATGACCGGTACCGCCGCCGACACCACCACGAACAAGGGCAAGCTGATCGCCATGATCAACGCCCTCGACCAGAGCGGCGACCGGGGCAGTAGCGCGGTGTACTCGCTCGCGATGGCGGAGGTGTTCAAGTACTTTGCAGGCCGCACGTCGGTTTCGGGGCACGGCAAGACGAAAACCGACGCGGGCAACAGTGTCTATTTTGCGACCGGGCGCGAGGCCCTGGTCGGCAGCCCGTTGCCTGCGTCGGCGCTGCCGAATACGTCCACGGCGTCGGCCTACGCCACGCCGATCGTCGATGCCTGCCAGAAGAATTTCATCATCTTCATCTCCAACGGCGAGGCAAACGACAATTCATCCGCGATCGCGAGCGCGGAAGCGATGTTCCAGTCGGATACGGGTTCGGCGCCGACCCAGATCGCGCTCAGCCCGTCGGGGTCTGAGGCCATCGTAGCGGACGAGTATGCGCGATTCATGGCGAACGGCGACTGCAATCCCAGCATCGCCGGCGTGCAAAACGTATACACCTACACGATCGACGTCATACCCAGCGCAGTGGGCGGAGGCCCCGCGCATACGGCGCTGCTGAAGAGCATGGCGACGAACGGCAAGGGCAAGTACTACGCGATCAACGACATCAGCAACACCTCGCAAATCGAGACGGCATTGAAGAATATCTTCCAGGAAGTGCAGGCCGTGAACAGCGTGTTTGCCTCGACCACGCTGCCGGTGAGCGTCAACGTGCGCGGCACCAACCTCAACCAGGTCTACATCGGCGTGTTCCGGCCGGACGCCAACAAGAGCCCGCGCTGGCAGGGCAATCTCAAGCTCTACAGGCTGGGCGTCGATACGGCCACGGACAGCTTGTTCCTCGCCGATGCCGTCGGCGCGCCGGCGGAGAACGCGAGCACCGGATTCATCACCGGCAGCGCCCGCAGCTTCTGGACGGAGGATGAAAGCGTCGATTTCTGGCAGTATCGCGACCCCGCATTGAACGGCGTGGGCGGCGCTTCCGACCTGCCGGACGGCGACCTCGTCGAGAAAGGCGGGGCAGCCCAGCGGCTGCGCATCGCCTACCCGGCGGATCAGGCGACGCGCAACCTCTACACCTGCCTCACCGCGAGCACCGGCACCTGCGACGGTACCTCCAATCGGCTCGCCAGCACGCCCTTCAACACCTCGAACGTGAGCCCCGCGGACGTCGGCGCGTACGCCCAGGTCGGCGTCACCTCCATGTCGGCGGCAGAGGATTTGTCGAGCCCCGGCACGTCGATCGTCTCGGTCATCACAGGCGCGCCGCATGGGCTCAGCGCGGGCACGACGGTGCGCATCGAAGGCGCGGAACCCGATGTCTACAACGGCGACTTCCCCGTCCTTGCCACGCCCGCGCCGACGGCGACGACCTTCGCCTATCGCATCAACACCGTCCTGCCGAGCGACGCGGCGCGTGTGGCGAGCACCGGCCACGGCATGAACAGCGGCGATCTCGTGTTCATCGATACGAGTCCGGACACCTACGACGCACCTCTTCCCGGTTCGGCCGTCACGCGAATCGACGCTAATACGTTCGAATACGTGACGGCCGGAACGCCCGTCACCATCCACACCGGCCCCCTTGCGAGCCAGCCCACGAGTCGCAAGCTCGTCTCCGCCGTCAGCGCTGCTGCGGGCATCGGCACCCCGGCGCGCGCCACTGTCGTGGGCCACAACTACGGCACGGTCGGTTCGATCGTCGTGTCTCCGGGCGTAACCATCACCGGCGCGAACCAGTCGGCATTCAATTGCTCGCCGAGTTCCATTACGATTCTCACGGCCGATGGATTTTCGTACGCGACTTGTGGCACTGTCAGCGGCACGAGCGATACCGCGCGGGCGAACGTAGCTGCTCACAGCTTCTCCACCGGGCAGTCGATCAGCATCCGCGACACCTCGCAGGCCGCATATAACGGCGTCAGCGTTTCGATCACCAAGGTCGACAACAACAACTTTACGTTCCCGTTCGCCTCCGGGCCGAGCGCTACGGGCGGCGTGGCGGGCGTGGTCATCAGCGGCATCAATCAGTCGAGCAGCAACGATACTGCGACCGTGACCACGGCCTCGCCGCATGGCTTTGCGCCCGGCATGTCAGTCAGGATCGTCGGCACCGCGGGGCTGTACACCAACAACGGAACGTGCAACGGCCACAACACGGGGGGCGACAAGATCACCTGGAACGTGGAGAGCGCGCCCTCGCCCACGACCTTCACGATTCTGGCGCGCAAGCAGTGTGCGAGCTACACCGGCACCCCGGCCGGCGCCGTCGCCGGCTTCCCGGTCACCTCGATCGTGCCGGTCATCAGCGCGACGGGAACGATCTACTCGGAGAAGAACCTGACCATCGACTCGATCTCCCCGCTCGGCACGGCGTCCGGAAATATCACCGCGGGCGATCCCTCGCTTGCCGACGCGACGGCGCGGGATCAGATCGTCCGTTGGGTGCGTGGCCAGGACAACAGCGAGAACGAAAACCAGGACTGCACCATCTCGCCGTACTGGCCGTGCAATATCACCAACAACATGCCGCGGATTACCGACATTCGCGCCTCGATCCACGGCGACGTGCTGCATTCCCGGCCGGCGGTCGTGAACTACAATCGCTACGGGGACGACAACGACATCTATGCGTACTACGGTTCGAACGATGGCCTGCTGCGGGCCCTGAAAGGCGGCATTGCGCTGCACGCCAGCGGGCCGGATGCCACGCTCAAGCCCGGATCGGAACGCTGGTCACTCGTCATCAAGGAATTCTTCGGCAAGCTGAAGCGGCTGCGCAGCCAGGTGCCCTCGGTCTCCGCCACGTCGCCAAAGGATTACTTCTTCGATGGCTCGATCGGCGTTTATCAGAAGGACGCCAAGGGGAACGGCGACGCCGTGAGCGCGCCGCTCAATTGCGATCCGGCGGACACGTCGGGCTGCAGCGCGGCCACGGTGAGCGGGGTAATCGGCGACAACATCCACCCCACAAAGGGCGACAAGGTTCATATCTACCTTTCGATGCGGCGCGGCGGCCAATTCATATACGCGCTCGACGTGACGAACCCCGGCGATCCGAAGCTGCTTTGGCGCAAAGTGCGCGGCGACACCGGATGGGCGGAACTGGGGCAGAGCTGGTCCGAGCCCCGTATCGCGCGCCTCCAGGCGAACCTCGGCAATGCAAACAACCCGGACAACGTGGTCCTGATTTTCGGCGCCGGGTACGACCCGACCCCCGAAGACGTGAATCCCTGCCTCCTTGACCAATGGTCCACGAGCAGCGTCGTGCGCAAGGCCATCGGTGCGGGATCGGTCACCTACTCGGCGTCCGGTTCATGCACGATTTCCGGCGCCACGGGGGGCACGACCGCGTTCAGCCGGACCCGAGGCCGCGGCATCCTGGTCGTCGACGCTTTCAGCGGCCAGGTTGTCTGGCAGGCGGGCGGCGGCCTCGCCACCTCCAGCACGCCGGGCGCGAGGACGCTCAACGTCCCGGGCATGACCTGCGCCATACCGTCGGACACGACGGTGCTGGACAAGAACCGCGACAGCTTCGCCGACAGGATCTACGTCGGCGACACTTGCGGCCAGGTCTGGCGCGCGGACATCGCCACGGCCGACATGGACGAATGGACGGTCACGCGGGTCGCGGAGATTTCCACGGGTGGCGCGACCGACATCGCCAATAAGCGCAAGTTCCTGTTCCCGCCGGATCTGGTGTTCGGCGCCGATGCCAGCGGCAACTATACGGCGGTGCTGCTCGGCGCCGGAGACCGCGAGCATCCGTTCGATGCGAACGTCGTCAACGCTTTCTACATGTTCAAGGATCGCGATTCGACCGATCCGGGCAATCCGCAAGCGGGCGCGACGAACGCGACGTCGGTGAAGATCTCGGGTTTCGGCACCGCGCCGACCGGAGACGTCATCACGCACGACAACCCGGGCACCACCGGCGTATTCGATGCCACCAATGTCGAGGGCGCGAACGATCGTGGCTGGAAAATCGATTTCACTTCCGGCGAGAAGGTGGTTTCAAGCGCGACGACGGTATCCGGGACGACGTTCTTCAATACCAACCAGCCGAGCGCCACTGCAGGAGGCGGCAGCTGCGGGTCGAATCTGGGGATCGCGCGCGAGTACCTGGTGAACTTCGCGGATGCAG
>Ga0224512_10003215_pt1 | contig 14501 bp, 12 predicted proteins | sample SF_May12_sed_USG_4_FD_169103 | JGI IMG/M metagenome (GOLD analysis project Ga0224512, IMG submission 169103) | Sediment microbial communities from San Francisco Bay, California, United States - SF_May12_sed_USGS_13 | ecosystem: Environmental > Aquatic > Marine > Sediment | place: USA...
GCGTACCGGCGCCGACAAACCTGACCGTTCCGCCGCACTTTTTCATTAGTGACAGCGTGATACTGATTGGCGAGGATGGAGTAGTATAATGAGCGAAAAAGATACAGGCACCGGATTCATGGGATGGATCGACGCGCGTTTCCCGTTGACCAAGATGTACGAGGAACACCTGTCCAGGTACTACGCGCCGAAGAATTTCAATTTCTGGTACTTCTTCGGTTCACTGGCGTTGTTTGTGCTGATTTTGCAGATCGTCACCGGAATTTTCCTGACCATGCACTACAAGCCCGACGGCGACATGGCGTTCAGCTCGGTCGAGTACATCATGCGCGATGTCGACTGGGGCTGGCTGATCCGCTACCTGCACTCTACCGGTTCCTCGGCCTTCTTCATCGTCGTCTACCTGCACATGTTTCGTGCGTTGATCTATGGTTCCTACCAGAAACCGCGCGAACTGATATGGATTTTCGGCATGTTTATCTTCGTCGCGCTGATGGCCGAGGCGTTCATGGGATACCTGTTACCCTGGGGACAGATGTCCTACTGGGGAGCGCAGGTCATCATCTCGCTGTTCGGCGCGATCCCGGTGGTTGGTGATGAGCTTACCCTGTGGATACGCGGCGATTTCGTCGTTTCCGACGCGACGCTTAACCGGTTTTTTGCTCTGCACGTGGTCGCGGTGCCGCTGGTGCTGCTGATGCTGGTGGTGATGCATATTCTCGCGCTGCACGAGGTCGGCTCGAACAATCCCGACGGCGTCGAAATCAAGAAAAACAAGGATGAAAACGGGATCCCGCTAGACGGTATTCCTTTCCACCCGTATTACACGGTCAAGGATATCCTCGGCCTGGTGGTATTCCTGATCCTGTTCAGCGTCGTCGTGTTTTTCATGCCGGAAATGGGCGGCTATTTTCTCGAGCACGCCAACTTCGTACCGGCCGACCAGTTCAAGACGCCCGAGCATATCGCGCCGGTCTGGTACTTCACGCCTTACTACGCGATCTTGCGTGCGATCCCGGACAAGCTGTTAGGGGTCATCGCGATGTTTTCGGCGATAATCGTCCTGTTTCTGCTGCCCTGGATCGATCGCGGCAAGGTTAAATCGGTGCGCTACCGGTCGACCACGTTCAAGCTGCTGGTGGTCATCCTGGTAATCAGTTTTCTTGGGCTGGGCTATCTTGGCGCCTTGCCTGCAACCGAGACCCGCACCATGTTTGCGCGCCTGTTCAGCATTGGCTACTTCGGCTTTTTCCTTGGACTCTGGTGGATCAGCAAAAACGAAACCACCAAACCGGTGCCAGCGAGGGTCCAGTAATGAACAAGGTATTGATTATCGTGACCGGGCTGCTGCTGCCCGCAATCGGCCTGGCCGCAGGTGGGGAATACGCTTATCCCGACGACAAGATCGAAATCGACTGGAGCGACAAGGCGGCCATGCAGCGCGGTGCCCGCAGCTTTGTCAATTACTGCATGGGCTGCCATTCCGCCTCCTATTCGCGCTACAACCGGGTTGGCGAAGATCTTGGTATTCCCGAGGACCTGGTGCGGGAAAACCTGATTTTCACGACCGAGGCCAGCGGCGCAAAGACCAAGGTCGGCGCGCTGATGAAAAACGCGATGACGCCGGAGTACGCGGAACAGGCTTTCGGTATCGTGCCTCCCGACCTTTCGCTGGTCGCGCGCTCGCGCGGAGTCGACTGGCTGTACAATTACCTGCGCGGATTTTACGTCGATGAGATCCGGGACGGGCTCGGCGTCAATAACGGCGTGTTTGCCAATGTCGGCATGCCGCACGTGCTCGCCGACCTGCAGGGGCTGCAGGCACCGAAGTACCAGACCGTAACCGATTCGAATGGTAACGAGCACGAAGTTATCGTCGGCTTCGACCTGATAAAACCGGGCAGCCTGTCGAAATCCGAGTATGATCAAACCATCCACGACCTGGTGGCTTTTCTCGATTATATTGCGGAACCTTACAAGCAAACCCGCAAAAACGTCGGCACCGGTGTTATCATCTTCCTTCTCGCATTCCTGGTTCTGGCTTATTTTCTGAAGAAAGAATACTGGAAGGACGTTCACTAACCTTGGGTCCAATAATATGTCCGTAGTGGCGAATCGCCGTTCGGTAATGAGTTGTTTTTCTTCGCCGACCGATCCTGAGTGTCACCGCGCGCGCATCGTGCTCGCGGAGAAAGACATCACGGTCGAAATCCATGACGTAGATACCAATAATCTGCCCGAGGATCTGCTCGACTTAAACCCGTACGCAACCGTACCGACCATGGTCGATCGCGACCTGGTCCTGTATAACGCGCGCGTGCTGATCGAGTATCTCGACGAGCGTTTTCCGCATCCCCCGCTGATGCCGGTGGATCCGGTGTCGCGCGCCAAGAGTCGACTGGCGCTGTTCCGCATCGAAAGCGACTGGTTCAGCCTGCTCGGAGACATCGAGCGCGGCACCGAGAAGCGCAAGGCCCAGGCCAAGAAGGCGCTTACCGAAAGCCTCATCAATTCGGCAGAAGTGTTCGGCGCGATGCCGTATTTTCTGTCCAACGAATTCAGCCTGCTGGATTGCAGTATCGCGCCGATCCTGTGGCGTTTGCCGCATTACGGCATAGAGCTTCCGAAATCGACCAAGCAAATCACGACTTACATGAAGCGCGTGTTTTCGCGCCCTTCGTTTCAAGCGAGCCTCTCCGAGCAAGAGAGGGACATGGTCGCTTAAGCCTGCCGTTCCGTAATGACGCCAAGCAAGCCTTATCTCGTTCGCGCACTCTACGAATGGATTCTGGATAACGAAAAGACCCCCTATATCCTGGTCGATACCGGCAACGATGAAGTACGGATTCCTGCCGGGATCGCAACCGATGGCAAGGTTGTGCTCAATCTTGCACCGCCGGCAATCCAGAATCTCGAGATGACCAACGATTACCTGTCGTTTTCGGCCCGCTTCAACGGTGTCGCCGAGGATATTTACTGCCCGATAGGATCGGTGATGGCGATATACGCTCGCGAAAACGGTGAAGGCATGATGTTCCCTGCCGAAGATTCCAGCGATGCCGCGGGCGAAGTCGATAAACCGATCAGCGACAAGCCAAAGGGCCCTACCCTCAAAGTCATCAAGTGACGCCGCCCCAGGGCGGCGTCATCCCGGAAAATGCGCCAGCATTTATCCGGGATCTTTAATCCCCCGGCCTGATTTTCTAACGCCTCGATCTCACGGCAGGATATAAGTTGCGGCGTCATCCCGGAAAATGCGCCAGCATTTATCCGGGATCTTTAATCCCCCGGCCTGATTTTCTAACGCCTCGATCTCACGGCAGGATATAAGTTGCGGCGTCATCCCGGAAGCTGCGCCAGCAGCTATCCGGGATCTTTTATCCCCAGACAATACCCCTTAACGACTGGATCCCACGGCAGGACAAAAACTGCGGCGTCATCCCGGAAAACGCGTCAGCGTTTATCCAGGAATTCCGCGGACACAATACTTAATTCAAATGGTCAATTGCAATTTTCGATTATGAAATAGATTAGGCATTGCGCCCCCGGGTTACCTTGAATTAAGTATTGTGCCCCCGCAATTACTCGGCATAAAAGGCATTTTTTATCCATTCGACCTGGTCGCTGCCGTCCGACTGCTGCTGGATCAACAGCGCGTCGAAGCGCAGCGCCAGGCCGGTCAACTTGTCGTGGATGGCCAGGAAGGTCAGGGCGGTCTTGATGATTTTTTGCTGCTTCGAGGGCGGTAGCGAATTTGCCGCGCCGCCAAACGCCAGGGATCCGCGAAACTTGACCTCGATGAAGCAGATCGCATCACGATCGCGCATCACCAGGTCTATCTCGCCGAAACGGCAGCGGAAATTCTGCTGCAGCAACAGCAATCCGTGGCGCTCCAGGTATTTCCTGGCGCGGTCTTCGTAGCGCAATCCCTTGCGTAGATTCCAGTTCATTTCGCTAGGGCGGCAGACCCGGAGAAAGCCCCTTCGTGTCCGGCGTTTCGAGCAGTTTGGCGATGCCGTTCTCGTAGGTGGCCATCAACAGCGAACGCCTGACGCGACCGTATTTGTCGACCGAGAGTTCACCGGTATTGAACCGCAGGGATTCTTCCGGGTTGATCATCAGGCGTCGCAGCGACGGTATCATGCGGTAGGCATCGATCCCCAGCGCAAACAGGCGGCTGAAACGCTGGCTCGAATCGGGCCACAGGCGGTTGATCTGCCGGTGGTCGGGATTGTTGCGGTTGCTGAGCATCCACGGAATATCGACGAACAGGATCTCGTTCAGGTCCCGATCGTCGTCGGGATTTGCCGTGCTCGACGAAATATGCGAGGTAGCGTACACCGGCAAATCCTGCGCATGGTGAAACTTGAGCTGGGGCTTGATCAGGCGCGCCTGCCGCGAGTTGGCGGCGATAAAAATCATGTCGACGTCCTGGCGACGGCGCGGCTCGAACTGGACCTGCTCCTTGATTACCTGCTGCAATATGCTCTTACGGTGCTCGCTTGAGGTCAGGTTGAGCAGGCCCTTTATTGCGGCCGAGTAATCGTTCATCTTGGCCGGGTAAATGGTGCTGCCGACGACGTGTCCGCCGAGCGACTCGAAGCGCTTGCTGAAGGCGCGATCGAGGCGGTATCCCCACTCGGTGTCGGGCACCAGCACGACGGCATGGTACCTGCCCTGCGCGAGCGCGTAGTCGGCTATCTGCTCGGCTTCGTCTTCCGGCCGCAGGCCGAACTGGTAGAGATTCAGGCCGGCCTCGTCCGCGTCGTTGCCGTAATTCAGCGTCAGCGTGGGGACCTCGAGCTCTTCGCGTTTCTGCAGCAAATCGATCAACTCCTTGTTGATCGGCCCGACGATGAAATCGGCGCCGCCCTGAATCGCCTGTTGGTACTGCAGGTTGAATTCGGCCGGATCGGTGCTGGCGTCGATGATCTCGAGATCGGCGACCTTGTCGGGGTCCTGGTAATAGGCGTAGAGAAAACCGTTTTGTATGGCCTCGGAAACCTTCTCGAGGCGACCGGAAAAGGGCAGCATCAGCGCGATACGCGTCGGGTTGATAAAAATGCGCTTGCTTTTTTCCAGCAGGTTTATCGCGTACCTGGGCGCGGCGGCATGGTCGCCGTAGAGCTTGTACCACTGATCGATCCATGGCTCCATCTTGACCGGCAGCATATTGGAACGACGCGCAATCAGGTTCAGCTCCAGCCAACCGCGAACTTCAGGGGTTTGCTGCTCCGACAGCGCCCGGATGATCGCCGATTCGGTGATGCGGTTGAGCGCGTCCCAGATGAAATCGTGATTCTTTTCGATTTCCTGCGGCGTTTTCAGAAACTGGCTGATCTGCATTCTTAGTTTTGCGCTGTCCAGCGGTTTGCCGATCGCAAGTATCCCGCGCGAGCGAATGCCGAGCGCCAGCGCCTTGAATCGGTAATCCACGATTTCATCGATTTCTGGCAAAGCCAGCAAAGCCTGGTAGACCTTGCCTTCGCCGAGGTAGCCACCCGCCTGGATCGTCTGCTTGTACTTGAGGTCCTGCTGCAGGATGTCCTGCTCGTCGAGGGCTTCGAAGAACGGATCGATTTCATCGTAGAGGCCGCCGTGATAGTACATCAGCGCGACCTTGATCAGGAAAGCGGAGCGTTCTGGCTGCACGCTGGATTGCGACAGGCGGTCGTAGAGCACCGCGGCTTCCAGCCACTGTTCACTGGTTTCATACTCGAAGGCGCGGATAATGTCTTCTTCGGTCGGCGTCAGTATCTCGGATGCGGCGTCGGGATCGACGCCTATCCTGGCGGTGCCGTCGGTCACCGCCTTGCCGGATGGTCCCGTCTGGCAGCCGCTAATAGCGATGGCCAGGGTCAGCATGAGCAGGATAAAGAGAGGTGGTCTCATCGATGGATCAGCGTGGTCAGAAACGGAGGTTTGGCGAATGTTACAACAGCCATATAGTGTACACTCTTTTACATGCCCGGCGTACTCTATATTGTCGCTACCCCGATCGGAAACCTCGACGATATCAGCCTGCGCGCGATCGCGACCCTGAAGGCCGTCGATCTGATCGCTGCCGAAGATACGCGCCACAGCCGGCAACTGCTGAATCATCTCGGTATTGCCACCCGCATGGTTTCCTGCCATGAACACAATGAGGATGCGCGCGCCGCCGAACTGGTCGAAAAACTCACTGCTGGTAGCGATATTGCGCTGATCTCGGATGCGGGAACGCCCCTGATTTCGGATCCCGGCTACCGGCTGGTGCGCGCCGCGCGGCAACGCGGTATCCGGGTCACCCCGATCCCGGGTGCAAGCAGCCTGATCGCCGCACTCAGCGCCGCCGGTTTGCCGACCGATAACTTTCATTTCGGCGGATTCCTGTCGGCGAAATCCGCGGAGCGGGGCAGGCAGCTGGAGGCGATGCGTGATTTACCGGGGACCCTGGCGATATTTGAATCCGGTCATCGCATCGACGGATTACTCCGCCAACTGGCGCAGGTTTTCCCCGAAAACCAGTGCGTGGTCGCAAAAGAGCTGAGCAAGCTGCACGAACAGTTTTTGCAGGGCAAGCCGGCACAGCTGCTGCAGCGATTTGCCGACGAACCCAAACTGGGCAGGGGAGAATTCGTCGTGTTGATAGACAATCCAGCCAATGCCGCGGACCAGGGAATCGACGACGACGACGTTAAGATACTGCAAATTCTGCTCGACGAAGTGTCCGTCAAAATGGCGGTAAAAATTGCCATGCGTTTGACGGGTAAAAAGAAAAACGAGATTTACCAGCAAGCCCTACGAATCCACAAGGGAGACCGGCCCGAAGCCAAATCAGAACCGGGAAAAATTCCCTAACTCATTGAAAATCATCGGAATAAAACGGGCGCCACCCCTGTTACGCGGGGCCACGGCAGTACTCGCCCGGGATCGCTCGCGGATGTTACGCACCAAGTTGGTCAAGTTCTTGCATAGTAACTAATTATCGTATTGAATGGGCGGGTCGTCTTGACGCCCGCGACGATGGCCTTAATGTGAAATAATTTATGCATCTATAATTTTATTTTGCGAACGAAAATCAAAGGTCCTCGTCTAAAAATTTACTATGCTCTAGCATAGTCACGCGATAAAAGAGTGATTAACTCCATCGGGCGGCGCCTGGTCAACACGAAGCGATTCCATGGGTGCCGTTCCTGATCCGACAGAGGAAGAGGTAGCCCAAATGAGTATTTTCGAAGCTTATCAGCAACGGTTCGAACAACACCTGCAGGAAGAGTATACGTTGCAGGAGTACCTCGACATGTGCAAGGACAACCCGCTGGCCTATGCGACCGCGGCCGAGCGCATGCTGGCGGCGATCGGCGACCCCAAGATGATAGATACCGCGCAGGATACCCGACTTAGTCGCATATTTTCCAACAAATTGATCGCGCGCTACCCGGCGTTTTCCGAGTTCTACGGCATGGAAGATGCGATCGAGCAAATCGTTTCCTATTTCAAGCATGCCGCCCAGGGCCTGGAGGAGAAGAAGCAGATTCTCTACCTGCTGGGACCCGTCGGCGGCGGCAAGTCTTCGCTCGCCGATCGGCTCAAGGTGCTGATGGAAAAGGAGCCGATCTACGCGATCAAGGATTCCCCGGTTTTCGAGTCGCCGCTGGGGTTGTTCGACGTCAACGAAGACGCCGATATCCTGGAGCAGGACTACGGCATCGCGAAACGTTACCTGAGCAAGATCATGTCGCCGTGGGCGGTTAAACGACTGAACGAATTCGGCGGTGATATCACCCAGTTCAAGGTCGTCAAGATCCAGCCCTCGATCCTGAACCAGATCGCCATCGCCAAGACCGAGCCCGGGGACGAGAACAACCAGGACATCTCGGCGCTGGTGGGCAAGGTCGATATCCGCATGCTCGAGCATTACGCGCAAAACGATGCCGATGCCTACAGCTATTCGGGCGCGCTGTGCCGCGCCAACCAGGGGTTGATGGAATTCGTCGAAATGTTCAAGGCGCCGATCAAGGTGCTGCACCCGCTTTTGACCGCAACCCAGGAAGGTAACTACAACGGTACCGAGGGGCTTTCCGCGTTACCCTTCGAGGGGACGATCCTGGCGCATTCCAACGAGTCGGAGTGGCAGTCCTTCCGCAACAACAAGAACAACGAGGCCTTCCTCGACCGCGTTTATATCGTCAAGGTGCCATATTGCCTGCGCGTCTCCGAGGAAATCCGCATTTACGAAAAACTGCTGCACAACAGTTCGCTGTCGGAAGCGCCCTGCGCCCCGAGCACGCTCGAAATGCTGGCGCAGTTCAGCGTGTTGTCGCGCCTGGTGACGCCGGAAAACTCCAGCATTTACTCGAAGATGCGTGTCTACGACGGCGAAAGTCTCAAGGATACCGATCCCAAGGCGAAGTCTTACCAGGAGTATCGCGACTACGCGGGCGTCGACGAGGGCATGAAGGGACTGTCGACCCGTTTCGCGTTCAAGATCCTGTCGCGGGTATTCAACTTCGATCAGACCGAGGTCGCGGCCAACCCGGTACACCTGCTCTACGTGCTCGAACAGCAAATTGCGCGCGAGCAGTTTCCGCAGGACGTGCACGACCGCTACCTCGAGCATATCAAGGCCTTCCTGGTGCCGAATTACGTCGAGTTTATCGGCAAGGAAATACAGACTTCCTACCTCGAGTCCTACTCGGAATACGGCCAGAACATATTCGATCGTTACGTGACCTACGCCGATTTCTGGATCCAGGACCAGGAGTACCGCGACCCGGAAACGGGCGAAAATTTCGGTCGCGCCTCGCTCAACGAGGAACTCGAAAAGATCGAAAAACCGGCGGGCATTTCCAATCCCAAGGATTTCCGCAACGAGGTGGTAAATTTCGTGTTGCGCGCGCGCGCGCAGAACGAGGGCAATAACCCGAACTGGGTCAGCTACGAAAAGCTGCGCACCGTTATCGAGAAGAAAATGTTCTCCAATACCGAGGAACTGTTACCGGTGATTTCGTTCAGCGCCAAGGCCTCGGAAGAAGACGAAAAGAAACATGCCAATTTCGTGTCCCGCATGGTCGAGAAGGGCTATACCGAGAAGCAGGTGCGCCTGCTGTGCGAATGGTATCTGCGCGTCAGGAAGGCCTCTTAAGCAAAAACGATGCAGCCCAGAGAATTAACATGGCGCAATTGATCGACAGGCGGCCGAACGCAAAAGGCAAGAGCACCGTCAATCGGCAGCGATTTCTGCGACGTTACAAGACGCAGATCAAAAAGGCGATTTCGGAACAGATCTCGGAGCGCTCGATCACCAATATCGACAGCGGCGAGAGCGTCTCGATCCCGACGCGCGATATCGCGGAACCGACCTTTCGCAGCGACCAGGGCGGGGTGCGCGAAGGGGTCTACCCCGGTAACAAGGAATTTGCACAGGGCGACAAGATCAAGCGTCCGGTCAACCAGGGTGGAGAGAAAGGGCGGCGCGCCAGCGACAGCGGCGAGGGCGAAGACGATTTCGTGTTCGAAATATCTAGAGACGAGTATCTCGATATGCTGTTCGACGATCTCGAACTGCCCAATCTGCAGAAAAACCAGCTGCGCAAGATGACCAAGAGCAAGACCGTGCGCGCCGGATTCACCAATGACGGGGTTCCGACCAATATCAACGTGGTGCGCTCGCTGCGTTCAGCCCTGTCGAGGCGCATCGCGATAGGAGCCGAACCGAGGCGACGCCTGCGCGAGCTGGAGGCCGAGCTGCAGGCGCTGGAGCAGGAAGTCGGCGGCGACGAAGCCCGGCGTCGCGAGCTGCAGCAGGAAATCGAAGCCCTGAAGGGCCGCATCAAAAGGATACCGTTTATCGATACCTTCGATTTACGCTTCAATAACTTTGTGCAGCGCCCCGAGCCCACCTCGCAGGCGGTCATGTTCTGCCTGATGGACGTATCGGGGTCGATGGACCAGGAGACCAAGGATATCGCCAAGCGCTTCTATATTCTGCTGTACCTGTTCCTGACGCGCAGCTACCGCGACGTCGACGTGGTTTACATCCGCCACCATACCCAGGCCAAGGAAGTCGACGAAGAAGAGTTTTTCTACTCGCGCGAGACCGGCGGCACGATCGTGTCCAGCGCGCTCGAGCTGACGCGGGACATCATCGCGCAACGCTATCCTCCGACCGACTGGAATATTTACGCCGCGCAGGCTTCGGACGGCGATAACTGGAACGATGATTCACCGGTCTGCGAACAGATACTGGCAAAGCAGCTGTTGCCCCAGCTGCGTTATTTCGCCTACGTAGAAATCACGCGACGCGACCACCAGGGCCTGTGGGCGCACTACGAGAATCTGCTGCAAAGCAACGACAACTTCGCGATGCAGCATATTCGCGAGCACCAGGATATCTACCCGGTATTCCGGGAATTTTTCAGGAAACAAACGCAATGAGGGAACCGATCTCTACCGGCGCCGAGTGGACCTTCGAACTCATCGAGCAATACCATGCCGAAATCGAGGCAATCGCCGAAGAATACGGACTCGATACCTATCCCAACCAGGTCGAGCTGATTACCGCCGAACAGATGCTCGACGCCTACGCCAGTATCGGTATGCCGATCGGTTACAGCCACTGGTCATTCGGCAAGCATTTTATCCGCAACGAGCAGCAGTACCGGCGCGGCCACATGGGTCTGGCCTACGAAATTGTGATCAATTCGAATCCGTGCATCGCCTACCTGATGGAAGAAAACACGATGATGATGCAGGCGCTGGTCATCGCGCATGCCAGCTTTGGTCATAATTCGTTTTTCAAGGGCAACTACCTGTTTCGCGCCTGGACCGATGCCGAGGCCATCATCGACTACCTGGTTTTCGCCAAGCGTTACATCGCCGAATGCGAGGAGCGCTACGGGATAGAGGCGGTTGAAAACCTGCTCGATTCCTGCCACGCGCTGCAAAATCACGGCGTTGACCGCTACAAGCGGCCCTACCCGGTATCGATGCGCGAGGAAAAGGAACGGGTCAAGGAACGCGAGGCGTACCTGCAATCGCAGGTAAACGATCTGTGGCACAAGACCATTCCGCAGAAAAAGGCCAGGGAAGAGGAAGCCAGGCAATCGAATTTTCCCGAGGAACCGCAGGAGAATATTCTTTATTTTATCGAAAAGAACGCACCGCTGCTCGAGCCCTGGCAGCGCGAGGTGGTGCGCATCGTGCGCAAGATCGGACAGTACTTTTATCCACAGCGCCAGACCCAGGTCATGAACGAGGGCTGGGCCTGTTTCTGGCATTATCACATCATGAACACGCTCTACGATCGGGGCAAGGTCACCGACGGATTCATGCTCGAGTTCATCCAGAGCCACACCAACGTGGTTTCGCAGCCGGATTTCGACAGCCCTCATTTCGGCGGCATAAATCCCTACGCGCTCGGTTACGCGATGATGTCGGACATCAAGCGCATCTGCGTCGACCCCGACGAGGAGGATCGCAAGTGGTTCCCGGATATCGCGGGCTCGGACTGGCAGCGAACGCTCGATTTCGCGATGCGTAATTTCAAGGACGAAAGCTTCATTTCGCAATTCCTGTCACCGCGCCTGATTCGCGAATTCAAGTTGTTCTCGATCCTCGATGACGAAGAGCGCAGCGAGCTGGAGGTGACGTCGATCCATAACGATTCCGGCTACCGGCACATCCGCCATTCCTTGTCCAACCAGTACAACCTGAGCATGAACGAGCCCAATATCCAGGTTTACAACGTCGATATGCGCGGCGACCGCTCGCTGACGCTACGCTACGTGCCGCACAACAGGGTGCCGCTCGCCGATACCAGCGCGGAGGTGCTCAGGCACCTGCACCGACTCTGGGGTTTCGGCGTAAAACTGGAAACCCTCGATGACGAAGGCGAGGTCATCGGTAGCGAGGAATGCGCCGCCTAGAAGGGATTGCTGCCTGGCGTTCCTGCCAGCAAAGGCCCGGATTCCCGTCACGGTGCGAAATCGAAATACATCTTGTCTGCGTCGAGTTCGTAAGGTTACCGAAGGCCGGCGTTCTTCCAGCCGTTGACAACCCGCTTGCCCTTATCTGGTCCCTGTTTTGTCTCGAATCCGTCGCATCCCTGGTGCTGGGTGTAAACCTTGCCGAACCCGGCCTCGCGCAGCAGACCCGCGGCAATCGGCGCGCGCGACCCGGACTGGCGCATCAGGATAATCGGGCTGTCGCGACCCAGCCCCTTCAGCCCGAGCAGGCGCTCGACGGCGGCGACGAAATGCGGATATCCGCGGCCGGCTGCGGCAGGTGCCCGACTTTTCGCTCCAGGCGTGGTCGTCGAGCAACATGCGCACCGGGATCTTGGCATTTGCCGCGTCCGCAATGCCGATATACCTGATTTCGGCACGCGTGCGCACGTCGATCGGCAAGACCCGGTCCGCCCGCGCCGTCTTCATGCGAAAAGCCACCTGCGGGGCTAGATAAAGTCCGTAAGGCAGGTACCATTTTGACTCGACGGCCTCGGCTGGCGCGGCCTGACCGGCACCGCTCAGGATGGCGAACGCGACCACGCTCGGCAATCGCTACATGTCGCTTTACCCGCCCTTGATCGGTGGCAGCAGCACCACCTCGTCCTCTGCCTTGATGGTGATCCCGGCGTATTGCTGCGGCGTGACTTTTTCGTCGTTCAGAATAACCAGGTAAGGTTTGTCCTCGGGAATCGGTACGCGCTGCAACAGCGCGTCCAGGCTGGCGCCGTCATCGACGCTGATGCGGCACTTGTTGAAAGAGCTGCCGGCGGGCAGGTAATGTCGCAGCCCGCCAAACAGTGTTACCGAAACTTCCATGCAACGAGCTTAGTTGAGCCCCAGGCGTTCGAGGGTGGCCGGGGTGGGCACGCCTTGCTCGTCCCAGCCGTTGAGCTGGTAGTACTCGGGCAGCATTTCATCGAGGCGGCAGACCAGTCCCTTGGCGGTGCCGACATCGGCCGGTTCTTCGAGAATCCGTTTCGGCAGGGTATCGTCTTTCTTGCCGAGACCCGCTTTCAGGTTGAACAGTTTTTCGAGGTTCCAGATACGCTCGCCGGTTTCCTTCATACGCGCCTCGCTGCTCCAGTCGCCCTCGCAGGCGGCATCGACCAGCGCGCGATAATCGTCGAGCCCCCAGCCGCAGCCTCCCGGAAACAGGCACAGGCCGCTGGAATCGATATACGCCACGTCGCGCTGCGATTCGGCAACGATTTCGGCCTTGCCCTTGATTTCGGTGGTTTCGAAATCGTGGCCGTAGGGATCGGCGCGCAGGTGACAGGCGCCGCGGTTGCTGGTCGCGTAAGCAAGTCCCATGCCCTGCATCGCGCGGCCGTCGTAGGCGGCAAATTCCTGCCCCTTGACCGTCATCGACAGGTCGGGGTGTCCGTACTTTTCGCACAGGCGCCTGGAACCCATCGCGATGTCCGCGCCAAATCCCTCGCCCTTGCCGGCGAGCTCCGAAATCTGGCACAGGGCCTCGGCATTGCCGAACTCGAGCTTGATGCCGCCCGTCGTTTTTTCGTCGATGGCGCCGATGTCGAATAATTCCATCGCCGCGGCAATCGAGCCGCCCAACGAAATCGGGTCCATGCCGTACTCGTTGCACAGAAAGCCTGCATAGGTTGCCGCGTCGATGTCGTCGACACCGCAGGCCGCGCCGAGCGCGTAGGCCGTTTCGTACTCGAGGCCGCCGGAGGCGCCGTGGTACTGCGGTTTGTCCTTGATCGAGAAATGGGTCGGATCGATTTTACAGATACGACCGCAGCCGATGGTGCAGCCGAAGCAGGCGCCGTTGGTGACGATATTGGTATGCCCGTTTTGGTTCGGCGTATGCATCGCTTCCGGGTTGAGTTTTTCGGCACCTTCGAAGCGTACACTGCGATTGTTGCGCGTCGGCAGGGCGCCGAAACCGTTGGTAACATCCATCATCGCGAGGGTACCGTCGCGCGCCATGCCCTCGCGATCGTCGAGGCGCGCATTGACCTCGTTGACGATCCGGTAAAACGCTTTCGGATCGGCGCTTCTGACGCCACGCGTGCCGCGTACCGCGATGGTCTTGATCTTCTTGGCGCCCATGACTGCGCCAACGCCGGAACGCCCGGCGGCGCGGTGCCTGTCGTTGACAACGCAGGCGTAACGGCACAGGTTTTCGCCGGCCTGGCCGATGCCGGCGAAACGCATCTGCGGATCCCCGTATCTCGCCGCGAGTATATCCTCGGTTTCCCAGACGGTCTTACCCCAGATATCACTGGCGTCGCAGATTTCCACCTTGTCGTTTTCGATATGGAGGTAAACCGGCTTGTCCGATTCTCCCTCGATGATCAGTAAATCGTAACCGGCCATCTTAAGTTCGCCGCCAAACTTGCCACCCGAATTGGAACAGGCGATGGCGCCGGTCAGCGGGCCCTTGGTAATGACCGAATAGCGCCCACCGGTAGAAGCCATCGTGCCGGTCAGCGGTCCGGTGGCAAAGATTACCTTGTTCTCCGCAGACAGGGCGTCGGCGGCCGGGTC
>Ga0224512_10003216_pt1 | contig 14499 bp, 12 predicted proteins | sample SF_May12_sed_USG_4_FD_169103 | JGI IMG/M metagenome (GOLD analysis project Ga0224512, IMG submission 169103) | Sediment microbial communities from San Francisco Bay, California, United States - SF_May12_sed_USGS_13 | ecosystem: Environmental > Aquatic > Marine > Sediment | place: USA...
TGCTGTTTGTGACGCTGGCCTTTGGCGTTATTGGCTATGTCGACGATTACAAGAAGCTCGTGCTGCAAGACCCGGCAGGGATATCGGCCGGACAGAAGCTGTTCTGGCAATCCTTTGCGGCGATTGTCGCCTCGATAGCGCTGTACCTGATTGCCAGGGAAGATGGCACGCTCGAGAGCGCAACGGCGCTGCTCATTCCGTATTTCAAGGACCTGAGCATTCCGCTCGGCATGTTGCAACTCTTCGTCACGTACATTTTTATCGTCGGCTTCAGCAATGCCGTGAACCTGACCGACGGGCTCGACGGTCTGGCGATCATGCCGACCGTGCTCGTCGGCGGTGCGCTTGGCGTCTTTGCGTACGTAACCGGCAATGTCAATTTTTCGGCTTACCTCGGGATTCCCTACGTAGCCGGCACGGGCGAGATCCTCGTATTCTGCGCAGCGCTGGCCGGTGCCGGGTTGGGATTCCTGTGGTTCAACACGTATCCCGCGCAGGTTTTCATGGGCGACATCGGCGCGCTGTCGCTCGGCGCGGCTCTCGGCGTCGTCGCCGTCGTAGTGCGGCAGGAAATCGTGCTGGCGATAATGGGCGGCGTATTCGTCGTCGAGACCTTGTCGGTCATCATCCAGGTCGCTTCATTCAAGCTAACCGGCAGACGCGTGTTTCGAATGGCGCCATTGCATCATCACTTCGAGCTCAAGGGCTGGGCAGAGCCGAAGGTCATCGTCCGCTTTTGGATTATCACGGTCATTCTCGTGCTCATCGGCCTTGCGAGTCTGAAAATACGATGAGCGCCGTCAACAAAACCGCGCCGGCAAGTAAAGACCTCGTGTTCGGTCTGGGCGCGACGGGGCTGTCAATCGCACGTTATCTGCGCCGCAATGAGGCTGACGCAATGTTCCTCGATAGCCGCGATGCCCCGCCCGGTATCGACGAGCTGAAGGAAGTGTGGCCGGACGCTGACGTCATTCTCGGTCGCATGGAGCTGCCGCAGGACGTTAATCGGATCATTGTCTCTCCCGGTATCGCGGACAATCACGAACTCCTGCAAAAAGCGCGCAAGAAGAAGCTCGAGGTCGTCTCGGACATCGAGATTTTTGCCCGTGACGCCAGGGCGCCGATCGTTGCGGTGACGGGGTCGAATGGCAAGAGTACCGTGACGACTCTGATCTACCATATGTGTAGAGCTGCGGGCCGCAAGGTCCTGGCGGGCGGCAACCTGGGCAAGCCTGCGCTTGATTTACTTGATGAAGAGCAGCCTGATGTCTATGTGCTCGAGCTATCGAGTTTCCAGCTGCAGCGCACCGAGACCCTGCCAGCCGAAGTTGCCGTGCTGCTCAATGTCTCCCCCGATCATCTCGACTGGCATGCGGACGAAGACGAATACCGGCAGTCGAAATATCGCGTCTATCGCGAAGCTCGCGCCGCTGTTGTCAACCGTGCCGATCACAGAGCCGCGGAGTATGTAAAAGACATCGACCGGGTCATCACCTTCGGGCTGGATGAACCTGAAGAAGACCAGTATGGAGTGCGGCGCGAGGACGACGTTGTGTTTCTCGCGCGCGGCGACATGTTACTGATCGCGACCAACGATATCGCTATGGTCGGTCTGCACAATCAGGCCAACGCACTCGCTGCGCTTGCGGCGGGCGAACTGCTCGGTCTCGAAATGCCTGCAATGCTGCAGGTAATCAGCGAGTTTCCGGGCTTGCCGCATCGTATGCAGTTCGTTGCGCGCAAAGCGGCCGTGAACTACATCAATGATTCCAAAGCTACCAATGTCGCGGCAGCGGTTGCCTCGATCGGCTCGATCGATGGCATGGTAGTCCTCGTGGCCGGCGGTGATGGCAAGGGCGGCGACTTCAGCGACCTCGCGGCAGCTCTGGAGGGCAAACTTCGCGCCGCCGTGCTCATTGGCAAGGACGCCGAGGCTATCGCCCGCGCGCTCGACACGGTGATGCCGGTGTACTTCGCGCAGGATATGGTCGATGCAGTGCGTCAAGCCGCGGCTTACGCTGAATCGGATGACACAGTACTGCTCGCGCCGGCTTGCGCGAGTCTTGATCAATACGCGAACTACAGTGCTCGCGGCGATGCGTTTTGTGACGCTGTGGAGGCGCTCGCGTAATGACAGCAAGCAGCGCAACAGTGCCCTTTCCGGCACGACTAAGGACCGAGCTCAAGCTCGATCCCGTGATGTTGACGATATTCCTGGCGCTGCTGCTTGGTGGCTTCGTCATTCTGGCATCGGCATCGATTACGATTTCCGACAATGCGACGGGCAACCCGTTCTTCTATGTCGAGCGCCAGCTGATCGCCGCCGTCATCGGTGCGGCGGCGGGTATGTTTTGCCTGTTTATACCTATGCGCGTTTGGCTCAGCCTCGGCCCGCTTATGCTGCTGATCGGCCTGGCACTGTTGTGCCTCGTGCTCGTTCCCGGCATCGGTTATGAGGTTAATGGCAGCCGGCGCTGGGTCCGTTTTGGCAGTATGAATCTGCAGGTGTCGGAGCCTGCACGCTTGTGCCTGTTCATCTACCTCGCGGGCTACGTCGTGCGGCAGCAGAAGGCGCTGCGAGAGCAGTTCGCGGGCTTTCTGCGCCCGATGCTGGTGCTGACTCTCGGTTGCTCGTTGCTGCTGGCCGAACCGGATTTCGGTGCGGCCATCGTGCTGCTCGCAACGGCACTGGTGATGTTGTTTGTGGCGGGCGCACGCATCCGCGACTTCCTGGTGTTTTTCGCGACAGCGGTGCTGGCGATGATCACACTTGCGCTAACGTCGCCTTATCGCATGAAGCGCCTCACCGGATTTCTGGATCCCTGGGCGGATCCTTTCGATTCCGGTTTCCAGCTGACGCAGTCCTTAATCGCGATTGGTCGTGGCGAGTGGTTGGGTGTTGGGCTCGGTAATGGCGTACAAAAACTCTTTTACTTGCCTGAGGCACACACGGATTTCGTGTTTGCCGTATTTGCAGAGGAATTCGGGCTGCTCGGTTCGGTTGTACTTATCGCGTTGTTCATGGCACTTCTCTGGCGCGTTTTCAAACTCGCGATGCGTGCAACCGATTCCGAGCGGTTCTTCGAAGCTTATCTGGCGATCGGTCTTGGGACCTGGCTCGGCCTGCAGGCGTTTATCAACGTCGGCGTAAATATGGGTCTGCTACCAACCAAAGGGCTGACATTGCCATTGATCAGCTACGGTCGAAGCAGCCTGATAGTAACAATGATCGCAATTGGTCTGTTGCTGCGGATTCATCACGAACTGGTGGTTGACGCGAAGCCGGTTAACCGCAAGCGGAGCCGCAAACGATGAGCGGCCGCGGCGTCAATCGACCGATACTTGTCATGGCCGGTGGCACGGGCGGACATGTGTACCCAGCGCTCGCAGTGGCGCGCGCCCTGGAAGCACATGCGCAGGATATCGTTTGGCTGGGCACGCATCGTGGTCTCGAAGCAAAAGTCGTTCCGGCGGCCGGCATCGATATCGAATGGATCAGCGTTAAAGGTCTGCGGCAAAAGGGTTTCGCCGCACTTTTCATAGCACCGTTTCAACTGGCGTGGGCGCTCATACAGTCGCTCGGCGTCATTTTGCGCCGCCGTCCTGCCGCCGTGCTCGGCATGGGGGGCTTCGTGTCCGGGCCCGGCGGACTCGCCGCCTGGCTCACCCGTCGGCCGCTCGTCATCCACGAGCAAAATGCGGCCGCCGGCCTTACAAACCGTCTTCTGGCGCGTCTTGCCCGGGTTGTGCTGCAAGCCTTCCCGGGCAGTTTTAATGCCCGTGTCAACGCGGAGACCGTGGGCAACCCGGTTCGCGAGGACATCGCCGCAGTGGCCGACCCGGCTGTTCGCTACAGCGAGCGACAGGGGCCGCTGCGCTTGCTGGTTCTGGGTGGCAGCCAGGGCGCGTTGGCACTCAACCAAACGGTTCCTGAAGCACTATCCAAACTGCCAGCGCACGAGCGCCCCGTCGTTCGCCACCAGTGTGGTAGCGCGACGCTGGATATCGCGCGGGCAGCCTACGACCAATATGGCGTCGAGGTCGACCTCGTGCCGTTCATAGACGATATGGCGTCGACCTACGCCTGGGCCGACCTCGTCGTTTGCCGTGCCGGTGCGCTGACGGTCGCCGAACTTTGTGCTGTTGGTTTGCCGGCGCTGTTTGTTCCGTATCCGGGGGCTGTCGATGATCATCAGACAGCGAATGCGCGGCCAATGGCGGACGTCGGCGCCGCCGTCATCATCGATCAGAGCATGTTGAGCGCGGACGTTCTCGCTGCGCAGCTCAGAGAGTGGCTGACCTCGCGCGATGACTTGCAGGGCAAGGCGGAAAAGGCGCACAAGCTCGACAAACCGAGCGCACTGGCGCGGATCACCGAACTGTGCCTCGAGCAGGCGGGAGTCGCCGCATGATCAAGCGAATGCGGCGAATCCATTGCGTGCACTTCGTCGGCATCGGCGGCTCCGGCATGTCTGGTATTGCGGAGGTCATGCTGAGCCTGGGATACAAGGTGCAAGGCTCGGACCTCAAGCCCAATAAACAAACACGACGCCTTGAGAGTCAGGGCGCTACCGTCTTCATCGGCCACGCTGCGAAAAATATTGAGAACGCCGATGCCGTTGTCGTTTCCAGCGCGGTCGATGAAACCAACGCCGAGGTTGCTGCGGCACGCGAGCGATTAATGCCCGTCGTGCAGCGTGCCGAAATGCTCGCGGAACTCATGCGCTTCCGCTATTCGATTGCCGTGGCGGGCACACATGGCAAAACGACGACGACGAGTCTTGTCGCTAGCGTGCTGGCCGAGGGCGGGCTCGATCCGACGTTCGTCATCGGTGGCCGGCTCAAGAGCGCGGATGCCAATGCTCGGCTTGGGCAGGGGGATTACCTTGTCGCCGAAGCTGATGAAAGTGACGCTTCATTCGTGCATTTGAAACCAATGCTCGCAGTCGTGACCAACATTGATGCCGACCATATGTCGACGTACGAGGGCGACATCGAAAAGCTACGCACTGGTTTCGTCGAATTTTTGCACAACCTGCCTTTTTATGGTCTTGCCGTCGTGTGTAACGACGATCCGGGTGTTAAAGAAATCCTTGGCGCCATCGGACGCTCGATTGTCACTTACGGGGTCAATGAAGATGCCGATGTGCGTGCCGAGAATATCGAGTTTTCAGGAGGGCTGACACGCTTTGATGTGGTTCGTGCGGCTGAACGTGAGCGAATGCACGTCTCATTACAGCTACCGGGCATGCACAACGTCCGTAATGCCCTGGCGACTATCGCGGTTGCTGACGAACTTCAGATTGCCGACGAGGCTGTCGTCAATGCGCTGAAAAACTTCGAAGGTATCGATCGCCGCTTCCAGAATCTTGGCGAAGTGGAAACGGTGGCCGGCAAAGTCATGCTGGTCGACGATTACGGCCACCATCCGACGGAGATTGCGGCGACGCTGTCGGCCGCGCGATCAGGCTGGCCCGAACGTCGCGTCGTACTTGTTTTCCAGCCGCATCGTTACACTCGCACGCGTGACCTCCTGGATGACTTTGCGACCGTGCTCTCGGATGCCGATGTGGCGATCGTACTCGACGTCTATGCCGCCGGTGAAGTACCTATCGCCGGCGCCGACGGCAGGGCAATAGCGCGCGCCATTCGAACGCGCGGGGCGGTCGAGCCGGTTTTCGTCGAGACGCTCGACGAGCTGCAGCCGATCATCGAAAGCGTGATTGAAGAGGGCGACCTCGTACTGACAATGGGCGCGGGCGACATCGGCGCCTATGCCGCGAGACTGCCCGATTTGCTGCGCAAGAAACCCAATTTGAAGGTGCACTCATGATGGCTGCCGAGCAGGCACAGGTACGCGGCGAGCTGCGGTCGAATGAAGCGATGAGCAAACATACGTCATGGCGCATAGGCGGACCCGCACAAAGCTTCTTTGTTCCCGCAAGCATCGATGACCTGTCGCTATTCCTGCGCGAGCTCGACCCATCCGTGCCGGTGTTCTGGTTCGGCGTCGGCAGCAACCTGCTGGTACGCGACGGCGGCATTCGCGGTGTCGTAATTTCCGCCGCGCGCATTCTGCAGGACCTCGAGAGGATCGATCAATATACCGTGAGGGCAGGAAGCGGGCTGCCGTGCACACAGCTCGCACGGCAGTGCATTCGCTGGGGTCTTGGGCCTTCCGAGTTTTTCGCAGGTATCCCCGGAACGATCGGCGGCGCACTCGCGATGAACGCCGGCGCCCATGGCGGAGAGACCTGGGAGCGTGTCGCGTCGGTTCGCACGATTGACCGCGCCGGTGAAATTCATGAGCGTGCGCCCAGCGAGTATTCGATTGCCTACCGCAGCGTGACGGGGCCGAGCGATGAGTGGTTTATCTCGGCAACGCTTCGCTTCGAACCCGATGTTACGCCGAGCATGGACGCAATGAAATCCATGCTCGAGCGTCGCAAAGCGACACAGCCGCTTGGTTTGCCGAGCTGTGGCTCGGTGTTTCGAAATCCACCCGGAGATTTCGCTGCGCGTCTGATCGAAAGCGCCGGGCTGAAGGGCTATTCGATCGGTGGCGCTGAGGTGTCGGAGAAACATGCGAACTTCATCATCAACAAGGACAACGCGTCGGCGACGGACGTCGAGGAGTTGATTGAGCACGTTCGCCAGACGGTCATCGAAGTGCACGGCATCGAACTCATGCACGAAGTTCGTATCGTCGGTGAGGAGGTCCAATGAGCCGCATCGCGACAGTACGCGAGAAACGGATTGCGGTCGATAGCGCCCATGACTTCGGACGTGTTGCGGTCATACTGGGCGGCAACTCCAGCGAGCGCGAAGTGTCTCTGGACACTGGCGGCGCCGTGCTCAAAGCGCTGACGGCGCAGGGTGTCGATGCCCATGCCTGGGACCCTGCTGAAAAAAGCCTCGTCGAATTCGCGGCGGCCGGATTTGACCGCGTATGGGTTGCGCTGCATGGAACCGGTGGCGAAGACGGTTCCTTGCAGGGTGCACTGCAATGGCTCGATATACCGTACACGGGCAGCGGCGTCATGGCGTCGGCGCTGGCGATGGACAAGATTCGCAGTAAGCACCTGTTCGAAGCTTGCGGCATACCGACACCGGACCATGCCGTGATTCGGCACCAGGCGGATGCCGTGCTGGCTGCAGAGTCTCTCGGATTTCCGCTGATTCTGAAGCCTGCCACGGAAGGTTCCAGTGTTGGCATGTCGAAAGTGTTTGATCACGACGACCTCGCGGGAGCGGTCGATCTGGCTTTGAGTTTTGGCGGAATTGCGCTCGCCGAGCATTGCGTGATCGGCGATGAGTTCACGGTCGGCGTGCTGCAAGGCACGGCGCTGCCGAGTATTCGCATCGAGACGCCACGTGTGTTCTACGACTATCGCGCGAAGTATGAGTCGGATCGTACCGAGTACCACTGTCCGGGAACGGCAAATGCCGCAATCGAGGCAATGTATGCCGATCTCGCAATGGCCGCATTCCGCGAATTGGGCTGTACGGGCTGGGGTCGTGTCGATTTCATGACCGGCGGTGACGGCATGCCACAAGTGCTGGAGGTCAACACGGTCCCGGGCATGACTAGCCACAGCCTGGTACCGATAGCAGCCCGGCAAGCCGGCATAACTTTTGAAGAGCTTTGCTGGCGGATATTGGAGACGAGCGTCAACGAGGCGATTCGCTCCGGCACAATCGAGGTGGCAGCCAATGACGCGTAAACAGGCACGACGCAGAAAGCAGAAGAACGCAGCGCGATTCACGATGCCGAAGATCCGAGTCACGCACATCGTTGCGCCATTCGTTGCCGTGGCAGCCATTGTCGTCACGTATCTAGCCAGTGCCAACATGCTCGATCGTCCGATCCGCTCCATCGAGATAAACGGGCCGTTCCAGCGCGTCAGCGCGCTGCAGATTGAAGAAGCAATCGGCGATGACCTCGAGGATGGGTTTGTCAGCGCGGATCTGGCTCGGATACAGCGCAGCATTGTCGAGCTTCCGTGGATTGACCAGGCAACGGTCGCGCGGCGCTGGCCATCCCGGCTGCGAATTACGGTGACCGAGCAGGTTCCGGCGGCAATTTGGGGTGAACATGGGCTGCTCAATGTACGTGGTGAGCTTTTCGTCACCGACGCAAGGCACATACCCGTGGAACTGCCCAGGCTGAGCGGGCCGCAGGATCGCGCGGCTGACGTCGCGCAGCGTTACCTGCAGGTTCGTGATCGGCTGATACCCGTCGGGCTTGATCTGCGGCGAGTGCATCTCGATCCGCGTGGCGCGTGGGAGATGACGTTGCAAAACGGTGTGGAAGTGCGGCTCGGGCGTCGCGAAGTCGGTGCCCGGACTGAGTTATTTCTTGACGTCGTTGCCGACGTCATTACCGGGCGCGCGACCGAAATCGAGTACGTCGACATGCGCTACAGCAATGGCTTCACGATCGGCTGGAACAACGGAGCGAGAACCCCCGTTAAGGACCGGCAAACAGAAGCCGACAAAATGCTGGCATCGCGGAGTGCGCCCTGAATGACCAAGCGTGTAGACAAGAATCTGATCGTTGGGCTCGATATCGGAACGTCGAAAGTCGTGGCGATCGTCGGCGAAATCAACGACGACGGCGGGATCGAGGTTGTCGGTATCGGGTCGCATCCATCTCGAGGCTTGAAGAAAGGTGTTGTCGTCAACATAGAATCGACCGTCCATTCTATTCAGCGTGCCGTTGAGGAAGCTGAACTGATGGCCGGATGCGATATTCACTCTGTCTATACGGGCATCGCGGGCAGTCATGTCCGCAGTCTCAACTCACACGGCATAGTCGCAATTCGAGACAAGGAGGTTAGTGCGGGTGATGTCGATCGTGTGATCGACGCGGCGCGTGCGGTTGCAATTCCGGCAGATCAGAAGATTTTGCACATCCTGCCGCAGGAATTCCTGATCGACAGTCAGGAAGGTATTCGTGAACCGGTCGGCATGTCGGGCGTGCGTCTTGAAGCAAAAGTGCACATGGTGACCGGCGCCGAAAGCGCGGCCCAGAACATCGTCAAGTGCGTGCAGCGCTGTGGCCTCGAAGTTGATGACATCGTTCTCGAGCAACTCGCATCGAGCTACTCGGTATTGACCGACGATGAGAAGGAACTCGGCTCGTGCATAGTCGATATTGGCGGCGGCACGACAGATCTAGCGGTGTTTCTCGGCGGTGCGATCCAGCACACGGCCGTTATTCCGATCGCAGGCGACCAGGTGACGAACGACATCGCCGTATCGATGCGCACGCCGACGCAATATGCCGAGGAGATCAAGATCAAGTATGCCTGCGCGCTGTCGCAGCTCGCTAACCCCGACGAGACAATCGAAGTGCCGAGTGTCGGGGAACGGCCGCCGCGGCGCCTGGCGCGACAAACACTCGCCGAGATCGTAGAGCCCCGCTTTGAAGAGCTGTTTGGCCTGATCCGTGATGAGTTGCGTCGATCGGGTTTCGAAGAGTTGATTGCAGCGGGCATCGTCATCACGGGTGGCAGCGCGAAGATGGAGGGCGCCGTCGAGTTGGCGGAGGAGGTATTTCATATGCCAGTCCGACTCGGCTCACCGCAATACGTGGAGGGCCTGATGGACGTGGTTCGAAACCCGATACACGCGACGGGTGTGGGCCTGCTCCTTTATGGCCATGAAAACCTGACGCGGCGCAGCACCCGCGCCACGCCGATCAGCCACAACCTGAACGATGTGTGGGATCGCATGAAAGCCTGGTTCGGCGGACAGTTTTAGGAATCCTTGCGATGCACCACGATTTATCGATGCGTTGCAGGTGAAATGAGCATGGGGAAGTTTAAAAGGAATCCTTGTGAAGTCTTACAAGGAAGTTAAATCGGGGTGACGAGAGTTCCCTATCAAGAGGTCAAAAGCGGAGGAAGTCTAAATGTTTGAGTTAATGGATGCGCATAGTCAGACCGCAGTCATCAAGGTCATTGGCGTCGGCGGCGGCGGCGGCAATGCCGTTGCCCATATGGTCGATGCCGGGATCGAAGGTGTGGATTTCGTGTGCGCCAATACCGACTCGCAGGCGCTGAAAAGTGCACGCGTGCGGACGGCGTTACAAATAGGCTGCAATATCACTAAAGGACTCGGCGCGGGCGCCGATCCCGATATAGGTCGTCAGGCAGCGATGGAGGATCGCGACCGGATTCACGAGGTCATCGAGGGCGCCGATATGCTGTTTATCACGGCCGGAATGGGAGGTGGCACAGGCACCGGCGCGACACCCGTGGTCGCGCAGGTTGCCAAGGAACTCGGAATCCTGACCGTAGCCGTAATCACGAAGCCTTTCCAGATGGAAGGGAGCAAGCGCATGGCCATCGCGGAACACGGTATCGGTGAACTCGGCAAACACGTCGATTCTCTGATAACGATTCCTAACGAAAAGCTGCTGACTGTGCTCGGCGGCGAAACAACACTGCTCGATGCGTTTCGCGCGGCGAACCAGGTGCTGCAAGGCGCCGTGCAGGGGATTGCGGAACTGATCACGCGACCGGGCCTCATCAATGTCGATTTCGCCGACGTCAAAACCGTGATGGCTGAAATGGGTATGGCGATGATGGGTTCGGGAGTGTCGTCCGGCGAGGACCGTGCACGCGAAGCCGCCGAAGCGGCCATTTCGAGTCCGCTGCTCGAGGACATCAACCTTGCCGGAGCCAACGGGATTCTTGTCAATGTAACGGCGGGCATGGATCTGTCCATCGGCGAATTCCAGGAGGTCGGTAACACGATCAAGGAGTTTGCTTCGGATGACGCGACTGTCGTGATTGGCACCGTGATCGACCCGGATATGACGGACAGGATCCGCGTAACCGTCGTGGCAACCGGCCTCGGGCACGCCGGCGCAAACGCGGAATCGCCGATGCGTATCGTGCGTCGTCCGGCCGCTGCGGCTGCTTCGCAGCCCAACTATCACGGTCTCGACAAACCCACTGTGCAACGCAAGCGCGCAGTCGGCGATGGCCTCGAAGCAGGCGGGCTGCAGGAGGAACTGCTGGATATACCAGCGTTCCTGCGCCGCCAGGCTGACTGACGAGAAGGACACCGTCAGAGCAATACCTCCGCTCGCCGGCCCGGATCATCCGGGCCGGCTATCTGCTCCCCGCCGAGTTCGGCTCCGTGGCGAACAGCCGCAAATGAAAATTTCGACCATCACCGGATCGAGTTTTCTCTAAGGGACTGAATTCTTGACGTTTTTCCATAATGTGATAACCTTGCGCCCGGTATTTGAGGCCACACAAACTCGTCAATGCTACGACAACGAACTCTGAAGACAGCTATCCGGGCCACCGGAGTCGGGCTGCACACCGGCGAGAAGGTCTATATGACACTTCGTCCCGCCGCTGAAAATTCGGGAATTACCTTTCGACGCGTTGACCTCGACCATCCTGTGGATATCAAGGCCGATCCCCGGCTCGTTGGCGAGACCATGCTTGGGACCACGCTCGTGCAGGACGGTGTCAAAGTCGCGACTGTCGAGCACCTGATGTCGGCGCTCGCGGGACTCGGTATCGACAATGTCCACGTTGACCTGTCAGCCCCCGAAGTGCCGATCATGGATGGCAGCGCCGGGCCGTTTATCTTTCTGCTGCAATCGGCTGGAATTGAGGAACAACAAGTCGCAAAACGTTTCATTCGCATCAAGCGTAAGGTACGCGTAGAGGACGGCGAAAAATGGGCTGAACTGCGGCCATTCAACGGCTTTAAGGTCAGCTTCGAGGTGTATTTTAATCACCCAGTCTTCAACAAGCTGAAACAGGATGCGTCGATCGATTTTTCATCGACGTCATTTCTAAAAGAAGTCAGTCGCGCCCGCACATTCTGTTTTCTGCGCGATGTCGAGGCGCTGCGTGAGCGTAACCTGACTCTCGGCGGCAGCATGGACAATGCGATCGTCCTCGACGACTATCGAATCCTTAACGAAGATGGGCTGCGTTACGCGAACGAATTCGTTATTCATAAGATTCTCGACGCGATCGGTGACATCTATCTGCTCGGCCATTGCGTAATTGGCGAGTTCCGGGCCTACAAGTCCGGCCATGACCTCAACAACAAGCTGCTGCGGGCACTCCTGGAACAGGAATCCGCGTGGGAGGAGGTGACCTTCGACGACCCGAAAAAAGCGCCAATCTCTTACTCAACACCTTCTTACGCCTGATCGTCGCTCGGCCGGATGCAGCGGGAGCGCGGCGGGCAACTGGCTGGCGGATGGCGTGCAAACAAAACCACTTGGCCTGCTAATGACCGAAGAACTATTTCACCAGGATTCCTATCTGCAGGGTTGCGATGCGACCGTCACCGGCGCAGTCGATGGCGCCGTGATTGTCGATCGTACGGTCTTCTATCCACTCGGTGGCGGCCAGCCCGGCGATACTGGCACGATTAGCTGGCGCAGCGGCCGCGCCGCAATCATCGACACGCGGTATGGCGACGATGGCACGATCCGGCACGTCCTCGAAGAATGCGAAGCGGGGCCTGCAGTCGGGGAAATGGTGCATCTGGCGTTGAATTGGGATCGTCGTTACCGGCACATGCGCATGCATACGGCGATGCATCTGCTTGGTTCGGTCCTTAAATACGGCGTTACCGGCGGCAATATCTCGGCCGAAAAAAGCCGCCTCGATTTCGATATGGAAGACTCGGTGGACAAGGAAGCCGTCACCGCTGCCCTTGCAGCGCTGGTAGCGGAGAATCATGCGGTGAGTTGTCGCTGGATAAGCGACGACGAACTCGATGCGCAGCCGGATCTGGTTAGGACGATGTCAGTTCAGCCGCCACGCGGCAAAGGCAGTATTCGCCTGCTCGAAATCGAAGGTGTCGATTTGCAGCCTTGTGGCGGAACGCACCTGCGATCCACAGCCGAAGTCGGCAAGATTCGCATCGGCAAGGTCGAGAAGAAAGGCAAACGCAACCGGCGCGTGAATATTCATCTGGACGACTGAATTTTATTTGCAGCCCGCGGCCACGGGCTGTTAACGCCCTCGGTCTACACGAACCGTACACGTCGTGACGGTGGCGCCCCCCGCTCTCGCGGCTTCGACGAGCTTATCGGTTTCGAAACGCAGCTTGGCGGCCCAGGCTGGTGAACTGGCCAGAATCACGAGCTCGCCGTTGTCGCGAATATTCGCGGCCTTGATGCTCGGGGCCGCATCTTCTGGCAGCGATCTCTGCAGCATATGGACCAGCTCGCCCATATCTTGGGCATGTCGGATAATTTCGCCCAAGTCCCCGTCTTCATTGGGATTCAGCAGGTTTTGCAGGCGTTTTATAGGCATAAAAATGTGACGCAGTCGGCGATTTTGGCCAGTTTCGGCAGACGCATGTCACCGTTCGGCAGGGCGAATCTTGTATTAAAAACTGACATTATGCATATTGTCATTCTCGACAAAGGCAAACCCGCTGAAAGGCGGGGTCGCAAAACCACCGGTCTAAGGGACTCGATCCTAGGGCAGCGGGGCTACCGAAGTGGATATTGAACGCAGGCCAACAACTATAAGCAAGTGTCAGAGATGGCCAATCGCCTGCTGTTCGCTGCACAGAGAGACAAAGAACCACGAATCGATGCAAGCGCATCCGAGGCGTATTCGATGAATGTAGTCATTTTCGGCAAGGGCTTTGGAAAGCCCAGGCAACTGAACTTGTCCGGCCTGTCGGTCTGGGCGGTTGCTGTCGTATCGGTCTGCATTCTCTCGGCGCTCGGTTTCGCAGGCGGTTACTGGTACTCGAACGTCACAGGTTCCGGCGTCAGCAGCAATCAAGTCGAGCAGCTGGCAGGGGAGCTGCAGCTGCAGCGCGAGAACATCCATTCGATCCGCCAGGGTAACGAGGACACTCTCGATGCGCTGGCTATACGTATTGCACAAATGAACGCCCGTATTATCCGCCTGGACGCGCTAGGTCGGCGACTGACGGATATGGCAGATCTCGAGGACGGCGAATTCGACTTCGACTCGGCGCCGGCTCTCGGTGGTCCTGAAGAGCCTGTGGCAGGTGGATCCAACGTCGCAATTCCCGAACTCGTCGAATCGATGCAAACGCTCAGCGATCAGCTCATCGATCGAGAGGCGCAGCTGGGCGTCCTCGAAAGCGTTCTGATGGGCCAGAACCTCAACGACCGGGTCTATCCGCAGGGCCGCCCTGTTAATTCAGGCTGGATCTCGTCGTATTTCGGCAAACGGACCGACCCGTTCACAGGTAAGCCTGCGAACCACACCGGCATCGACTTCGCCGGCAAGGCAGGTGATCCGGTGACGGCTGTCGCGGACGGTGTTGTCACCTGGTCGGCCGACCGCTATGGTTACGGCGTGATGGTCGAGATCAATCACGGCAATGGTTATTCGACCCGCTACGCCCACAACGCCGAGAATCTCGTCGCCGCTGGTGACGAGGTCAAGAAAGGTCAGGCCGTAGCGCGGATGGGCGAGACCGGCCGCGCAACCGGGCCGAACCTACACTTCGAAGTGCTAA
>Ga0224512_10003217_pt1 | contig 14494 bp, 12 predicted proteins | sample SF_May12_sed_USG_4_FD_169103 | JGI IMG/M metagenome (GOLD analysis project Ga0224512, IMG submission 169103) | Sediment microbial communities from San Francisco Bay, California, United States - SF_May12_sed_USGS_13 | ecosystem: Environmental > Aquatic > Marine > Sediment | place: USA...
TTTTTGGAATACCAAGTAATGTAGAATCATCTCACGAAAAATTTCAAACCCTTCTTCTAAACTTTAAGTCGTACCATAACATTACTGAGCAGCATTTTCAAAAGTTTGTTTCGAGAGAAGCAATTAAACATTTATTCAGCGTTGCCACCGGAATTGATTCGCTTCTCGTTGGCGATAACCAGGTCTTCAAACAAGTAAAAGATTCTTTCCAGATTGCCGAGGAGTCAAATTTTACCGGTTACATTATGCATAGAATTTTTGATGCTGCAATCAGAACCGGTAAAAGAGCAATATCAGAAACAGCAATTAGTGAGGGGGCCGTAACTGTTAGTTACGCTGCAGTTCAGTTAACTGAAAAAATATTTTCAAACCTTAGTAAAAAATCAGCACTGGTAATAGGGACAGGGGAAACTGGTGAAATAGCAGCTAAACATCTTTCAGAAAAAGGAATTGGCAGCCTTGCTGTTACGAACAGAACCCAGGAAAAGGCTGATAAGCTAGCTCAAAAACTGAATGCAAAAGTAATTCCGTTTACAGAATTCAAAGATTCAATTTATGAGTTCGATATAATTATAAGTGCGACCGCTTCGCCTGAAATTCTTGTTAACAAAGATGATGTTAAAGTTGCGTTAAAAAAGAGAAGTAACAATCCTATGATTTTAATGGATATTGCAATCCCTCGTGATATTGATCCCGAGACGAAAAAAATTGATTACATCTTCTATCACGACCTTGACTCATTGAATATTATAGTTGAACAAAATCTTTCGAAAAGAAAATCAGAAATTCCTAAAGTTGAAAATATAATTGAGGAAGAGCTGGATGTTTTCTGGGAATGGTACAACTCTCTCCAGGCAGCTCCGGCAATTAAAGATCTCAGGGATTTTTTCGAAGAGATCAGAAACGAAGAAGTAGATAAAAACAAAAACAAATTTGCCACTGAAGATCAGGAGAAGCTTGATATTGTTACGAAGAGAATAATCAATAAAATTCTCCATCATCCAACTATCGAATTACGAAAAGCAGATGAAGCCTCTGCCTCAGTTGATGCTTCAACTAAAATTGGAATTATAAGAGATCTTTTTGGAATCAATTCCGGGAAAAATTCAGAGAAAGACTAGGACACAATTTTGAAGCAAAAAACTATCATCGGTTCAAGGGGAAGTGAACTTGCTCTCTGGCAGGCAAACTTCGTGAAAAGTGTGCTTGAGAAAAAGAATAAAAATATTTCGGTTGAGATAAAGATCATCAAAACTAAGGGAGATAAAATACTTGATGTTGCTCTCTCAAAAATTGGTGACCGAAGCTTGTTTACAAAAGAGCTCGAGATAGAACTTCTCAATCAAAGAATCGATCTCGCAGTTCATAGCCTGAAAGATCTGCAAATAGAAATTCCCAAAGGTTTAAAACTCACTGCTGTAACAAAAAGACATAATGTTCATGATGTTCTTATTGCGAGAAAAAAAGGAACTACAATTTTAAATTTACCTGAAGGGGCTACGGTTGCAACAGGATCTTTAAGAAGAAAGTGCCAACTTCTGCATATCAGACCCGATTTGAATCTTGTCGAACTCAGAGGAAACGTTCCTTCAAGAATTAAAAAATTTCTTAAATCTGACTGGGATGCAATTATCCTTGCGAGAGCCGGTGTTGAAAGATTAAAACTTAACAAGCACATCTCATCAATAATTAAAACAGATATAATGCTTCCTGCGGTTGGACAAGGTGCATTAGGAATTGAGACAAGGGCTGACAACAAAATCGTGAATGAAATCTTAAAATCAATTCATCACGAAGATACATATAAAGCAGTTTTAGCTGAACGCGCCTTGCTCAAAACCCTCGAGGGCGGCTGCCAGGTTCCAATTGGAGCGCTTGCAGAAGTAAAGTCTAATGGAATACTTATCCATGCTTTGGTAGGAGCATTAGATGGCAGTTTAACTTTCCGAAAAAAAATTCGCGGAAGCAAAAACAATCCTGAAAAAGTTGGCAAAAAGCTGGCAAATGACTTATTGAAAGCGGGAGCGAATATCATTCTGGATGAAATTTACAAAACAGTGAGGGCTAAATGATAACCAAATCATTCCATAAAATTTCAATATTTTTTTCTGCAATAATAATTTTAATATGCATTTCTGTTTTAACATCCTGTAAATGCAGAGCCTGTGAGGATAAGGAAGAAGGTTCGGTTCCCCTTGAAATTTTAACCAAAGCAAATTCCTTCATTACGGTTTCAACCGGAAAAGAATTTTTTCAGCAATATATCACTCCTGATTTTTACAGAACGAAACACACTCCTCCATATTATGAAATGGCTTACAAATTTTTTATGCCTGAAAAACCTTATGTGAATGCAACTATAAAATTTACTGTTGATTCTTTGGGAAATGTATTGAAGAACCGTGATATCGTCGGAATTCCACGATGCGTAAATTTTCCTGAAGAATGTGATTTCAATATTGATGAACAAATTGCAAAACAAATTGCGAGTAAAATGGGGCTAAAAGAAGGTGTAAGAGAATGGGAAGTTGGTTTCCTTTGGGATTTTAAGCTGAAAAGGTATGTCTGGAGAATTTTATCAACACTAACGGAATTTGGAAACGAAGAAAATTATAAAGCTACAGGCCAGGAAATGGTAATCGATCCGAACACGGGTGAAGTTCTTGCTTTAAATGATTGGAGAGTTAATTAAATAACTGCAATGTTAAAAGAAAAGCGTGAAATAAAACGAAAGAAGAAAAGAGAAAAAATTCTCGAAGCTGCGGCTGAGCTTTTTTCCACCAAGCATTATCACGAAGTAATGATGGATGATGTTGCCAGATTAATTTCCGTAGCAAAAGGAACTGTTTATAATTATTTCACCTCGAAGGAAGAACTCTATTTTACAATAATGCATACAAGGATGGAGAACCTTCTCTCACTTCTGAAACAAAAAATAGAATCCGAACAAAACAGTATTGATTCACTTCGTGCTTTTGTAACTCATCTTTATATGTTTATGATGAAGCACAGGAAATTCTTTCTCATCTATCAGAGAGAAACACTTAATAAACAAAATTCTTTTTGTGAAGATATGCTTTCACTCGAAAAACAGATGAAGCAAATGATTATGCAAATCATATCGAGAGGTGAAAAAGAGAGTGTTTTCAGAAAAGTTGACGAAGAGTTTGCAATTAGTCTGATATTCGGAAGTATTTATGGCGCTGTTCAAAGAGGAATAAACGAAAACATTCCCGATGAAACTGCTGCAAAAGAGAAAGAAGAAATATTTGATTTCATTTTGCACGGACTTTATTCGGGCTTCAACAATATCAAAGAACTTCCTTTAAAAGGTAAAACAATTGTAATCACCAGAACGATTGAGCAATCGCGTGAATCTGCAGCTGCTTTAATAAATCTTGGCGCAAATGTAATTATTGTTCCCACACTTGAAATTGTTCCTCCATCCAACTGGAGTAAGTTTGATTCTATTGTCGCTCATCCTGATAGAATAGATTTTATAATTTTTACTTCTATCCATTCTGTACAAATGTTCTCTAAAAGAATTCAAGAAATTGGCGCTTTAATTAATTACAACCAGACAAAAGTAGTTGCCGTTGGAAATAAGACTTCAGCATATTGTCATAAAAATAATATCAGTGTGAACATAGTCCCTGATAAGTTTAGTTCTGAAGGTGTAATTGAAGCGCTGTCAAAATACAATTTGAAAAACAAAGTTGTATTCATTCCCCGATCTGCTATTGGCAGAGAAGAGTTACCAATGGGGTTAAAAGAATTGGGCGCGATTATTAAGTCAGTACCAGTTTATAATGTTGCAATCCCATCAGGGGATAATCTAAAACAAAGCCTTCAGCAGCTAGACTCTTCTCATCTTGATCTGTTTATCTTTACAAGTCCTTCAACATTTGAGAACTTCCTGCAGATAGCAAATATTAAAAATCCTTTTCAATATTTCAGCAGGTATAATGTCGCTGCAATTGGTCCCACAACCAAAGAAGCAATTGAATCGAAGAAAGTAAAAGTAAAAATTCTTCCCGATGAATACACTATAAACGGATTGACAAATAAAATTGTTGAATACTACAGTAATAGCAAGGAGAAGGTTTGAAATTACAAAATGATTTAATCATTAGGGCCTGTAAACGTTTGCCAACAGAACGCACACCTATCTGGATTATGCGCCAGGCTGGAAGATATTTACCCGAGTACAGAACAATTCGTTCAAAGCATGATTTTTTAATAATGTGCAAAACACCTGAGCTCGCATCTGAAGTAACAATTCAGCCGGTTGATATTATTGGTGTTGATGCTGCGATAATTTTTTCTGATATATTAGTAATTCCCGAAGCAATGGGAATGCATCTGGAAATTAATGAAGGCAAAGGACCTGTTTTTACAAGTCCGATAAAATCAAAAGATGATGTTGCTAAATTGAAATCACCGGATCCAAGTAAAGATTTAAAATTTGTTCTGGATGCTATCTCATTAACTAAAAAAGAATTAAATGGAAGAGTTCCGGTTATTGGATTTGCCGGTGCACCGTGGACAATTCTTACTTACATGGTTGAAGGTCAGGGCTCAAAATCTTTTTCAAAAGTGAAGAAATTAATTTACGGTAATCCCGAGCTTGCACACATTCTTCTTGATAAAATTACAAAGGCAACTGCAGCATATTTATCTGTTCAGATTGAAGCAGGTGCAAATCTTGTTCAGATATTTGATACCTGGGCTGGAATTCTTTCACCAAGAGATTACCAGGTATTTGCAATGAGATATGTCCATCAACTCATCTCTGAAATAAAAAGAAAAGATGAGCCGGTAATTTATTTCCCCAAAGGTGTTCATTACCTCATGCACGAACTTAAAGAGATAGGTGCAGATGCAATAAGTGTTGACTGGACTCTTGAGCTTGAAAAGGTCAGAAGAAAAATTGGTGGTAAAGTTGCAATACAGGGAAACCTTGATCCGACGGTGCTTTATGCTGATCCGTCTTTTATCAAAAGGGAAGCAAGAAAAGTCCTTGCATCATTCGGCAAAGGAAATGGGCACATTTTTAATCTCGGTCATGGCATTTTACCAGACATTGATCCTGAGAATGTAAAAGTGTTAGTAAATTATGTTAAAGAAGAGAGTAAATCATTTCACCACTAAGTCACTAAGATCACTTAGAACCACTTAGTGAAGCTATGTGACCTAAGTGTCTCGGTGGTAAAAAAGGAAAATTATATGTTCAAAGTAGATTTAAAAAAATTCAAGAAATACGATAAGCCCGGACCGCGGTACACAAGCTACCCAACTGCTCCGCAGTTCAATGATCAATTCACCCACGCAGAATATATTGATGAGATTGTAAAAACAAACTACGGAAAAAACCTTCCTGACCTTTCGCTCTACTTTCACATTCCCTACTGCGATACTCTTTGTTTCTTTTGCGGATGCAATATGCTGGTTACACGCAACAGGGATAGAATTAATGAATACATAAAATACGTTCAGAAAGAAATTGATCTGTTGAGAACTTATTTACTGCCAGACAGAAAAGTTGCGCAGCACCACTGGGGTGGAGGAACTCCAACTCATCTTATGCCAGATGAAATTCATAAACTTACTTCGTACATCAATCAGTCGTTTGAACTTAAAAATGATTCTGAAAATAGCTGCGAAATTGATCCGCGAGAATTAACAAAAGAACATCTTGAAGCTTTGAGAAGCAATGGCTTTAATAGAATTAGTATGGGTGTGCAGGATTTTAATGATCAGGTTCAGAAGGCAGTTAACAGAATTCAGCCCGAAGATTTGACGAGAAAAGTTGTCACCTGGGTAAGAGAACTGAAATATCACAGTATTAATCTTGATCTTATTTACGGACTCCCCTTTCAAACCGTGAAATCTTTTACAGATACGATTGAAAAAATTATTGATATCTCTCCCGATCGAATTGCTTTGTTTAACTATGCACATGTTCCCTGGATGAAAAAACATATGGCACTGATTCACGAAGAAGATTTACCAAAGCCTGAAGAGAAGTTGGAAATATTAAAGATGAGCATTGAAAAACTAACCAGTGCCGGATATGAATTTATCGGGATGGACCATTTTGCAAAACCTGATGACGAACTAACAATCGCAATGAAGCAGAAAAAACTTTACAGAAACTTCCAGGGATACAGCACAAATGCAGGAGCTGATCTTTACGCGTTTGGAATTACATCGATCAGTCAGCTAAAAAATATTTATGCACAGAATTACAAAACAGAAAAAGAATACTATACAGCACTTGATAATGAAACTGTGCCGACAGCAAAAGGCTACAAACTAAGTGAAGACGACCATATCAGGCACGAGGTGATAATGAGAATTATGTGTGACTTCGAGTTGAACTATAAATCAATAGATGAAAAGTTTGGGATCAACTTTAAAGATTACTTCAAATGGGGACTCGGCAACTTAAAAGACTTTGAAGCCGATGAATTAATAGTAATGAACGAAGACGGCTTTAAAATAAAAGATATGGGTAGACTTCTCATCCGAAATATTGCGATGAACTTTGACGGATACATCGAACGGAAAGAAGATAAGGCTAAGTATTCGAGGACGGTTTAAATAAATCCTTCCAAAGCAAGAGAAAAACAACTTTGCCCTCAGAATTTCCAAATCACTAAAATTTGCACTATTTGAGCCTATTTTTGGACAAGTTTGCAATCAAATTGCAAATTTGTCCAGATGATTGTATTTTCACATCGTGATTAAACGAGATATACAAGACAAACTTATTCATCTGGCGGAAAAATTTCCGGTAATTGCTGTAATTGGACCCAGGCAGTCTGGAAAAACAACCTTAGTAAAAATGGTTTTCCCGGATAAAGAATATGTGAATCTGGAAGAGCCAGACACAAGATTATTTGCGCAGAACGATCCCCGCTCTTTTTTGTCTTCTAAAAAATCAGGTTTAATCATTGATGAAGTTCAAAGAGTTCCGGATCTATTTTCATACATTCAGGCTCATGTTGATGAAAAGAAAATCCCGGTCAGTTTTATTCTGACCGGCTCGCATAATTTCTTAATGCAAGAGAAAATTTCTCAGACGTTAGCAGGAAGAGTAGCTATTTTGACTTTGCTTCCGTTTAGCCTTAGTGAAGTTCGACCCAATGATTCAGAAGATGATTATTCGAATTTTATTTTTAAAGGATTTTATCCTCCTATTTATGATCGGAAAATTGAGCCAACAGATTGGTATCCAAATTATATCCGCACCTACCTTGAGAGAGATGTGAGATTAATAAAAAATATTTCTGATCTTAACTCCTTTACACTATTTGTTAAATTATGCGCGGGAAGAATTGGACAGTTAGTGAATCTTTCATCACTTGCGGTTGAAGCGGGAATTTCAGTAAACACGGTTAAATCCTGGTTATCGGTACTCGAAGCCAGTTATATTATTTTTAGGTTGGAACCACATTTTCAAAATTTTAACAAAAGATTGGTTAAAATGCCGAAGCTTTATTTTTATGATACCGGATTAGCATGTTCATTGCTCGGACTAGAAAGTGTAAATCAGATAAGTACACATTACTTAATTGGGTCTTTATTTGAAAACTTGGTGATTTCAGATTTGTTAAAACATAAAATGAATAAAGGATTAAATGATAGATTTTATTACTGGCGTGATAAGCTTGGACGGGAAGTTGATTGCCTGATTGATTCTGGATTGGAAAAAATAATACTTGAAATTAAATCAGGTAAAACTATTAACGAAGAATTTTTTAATGGATTAAATTTTTATAAGGACCTTTCGGGAAATGAAAATATTTTTTCTTATCTAATCTATGGTGGGGAAAAAGAAGAAGCACGGTCTGCGGGAAATGTGCTGCCCTGGCATAAAGCAACGATGGTGTTTGAAAAAAGAGGATAAAGCCAAGTATTCAAGGACTGTGTAATTATCTGGTTTATTCCTCATCTCATCTTGGCGAAAAAATCTCAAGAATAACTCTATATCCTAATCACCAGAACCTGGACCACGCCAACCATATAATGGCGTTAATCCACTAGGTACTCTCTCCGGCACAGTAAGCATATAAGACTGCAATCCAATTCCTGGATCTGTTAAAGCTTTCAAAAATTCTACAATAGCAAGCACTTCATTATCAGATAAACCAAGCGGTTGAATTGATTCCGGTTCCATCATAATATCAGTCACTTGAGGATGACGAGGATTGCATCCATCGTTATAAAATCTTACCACTTGCTCAAGTGTTGCAAAAACACCATCGTGCATATACGGTGGAGTCAGCTCAATATTTCTCAGAGTAGGAGTTCGGAATTTGTATCTGTCGGTCAGATTTTTAGTATGTTCTTCCCTGCCAGTATCATCTCCCGGAATAACATCCTTCCCTGGACCCAATTGTGGAACACCCTGGCAAATAAAACTATAGTCACTAAACATAGGCCCGTTATGGCACCGGGAGCATTTTGCTTTTGTAAAAAATAATTCCAATCCTTTTTTTTGAAAATTGTTCAATGCATCTTCTTCTCCTCGCACAAATCTATCATAAGGAGAATTAATTGTAACAAGCTCACGTTCAAATGAAGCAATTGATCTAACATAAGTTGATGAATCAATCACATGCTCGCGAGTTCCTCTATCCCATTCATCTGCTTCTATTGGAAAGGCAGTACAAAAACGGATTACATATTCTTCAATTGCCCTTAGCCTGGCAAGCACACTGTCTAATGCAACTCTAGCCGCTTCTTCATTCGTTCCGGGATAAGCGTCCCCACGCATCTCAACACGAGAAGTAATTGGCTTGGAAGCTTGTTTCTCAATGCTATTCAGTCTTCCATCCCAAAATTGAACTCCATTATGAGAGGAAACCCCACCATCGAAGTTATAAGCTATGTTATAACAAGTTGGGGAATTTCGAGGTGTCAGATCAATCGGTTCTCCGGAAATATATGAACTGGTTAAAATCCGATTGGGTCCCAAACCAATACCACTTGCCCCTGCTGGAAGCTGCCTTCCATCCGAAAAGCCAAAATCCGGATGATGACAAGTACCACATGCTACATCTTTTTCACCACCAAGAATAGGATCATAAAATAGTAATCTGCCCAGAGCTATCCTCTCATAGCTTGGCTGGTTATCTAGTGGGTATGGAATGGATCCTAATGTTTTTAAGCCAAATGTTGCAACCAGGTCATTTTCCTTTGTTTCAACGACTGGTTCATCTTCGCACGAAGTTAACAATACAAGTTGTATAGAAGAAAATATTGCAATGAATATTAAATGTATTACTTGCTTGCCGAGGCGAAATTCGCTACTCATTTTTTCCTCCTTACTTTGCTTCAAAATATTAAATCTGAATAAATAACTTATTCATAAATTTTTCCCCTTAATTTCTCCCACAAGCAAAGTAAAAAACTGACTAAGCAGAAAGTTTAGTGAGTACGAAAAACAAATCAATAAAAATATAATAATTAAAAAATTAAGATCACACAACTGTTAACAAGGTTTGCCAAAACTAAATTTTTAGCAAATGCGAATTGAATAAAGAGAAGGGTCATATTTTATAATTATAAGAGCGTAACAAGATTACGTTCTTTATATTATAATGAGATCAGAATATTTTTTCTTAATTTAATAAAAAGAAAATAAAGCCAAATATTCGAGGACGGTTTGAAGAACTGAATAAATCAAACACCCATTTCCTGTTGTAAATAAAAGCAAAAGGAACTGTTTTTGACTTGATCTTTTCCTTGGTGAATTAGAAGAATAAATTCAAAAAATTAATCTCTCCAGAAAATTATTTATCTTTGTATTACATATTGAATACAAATTTAAAACCTATTATGACTAAAACGATCTCTGATCTTATTGAAGTAAAGAACCCAAGAGTAGCTAAGCGATATCTAAAGAAAAAAGTGGCTATAGGTCATTTTATAGAAGATTACATTGCTGGAAAGGTTGACATAAAAGTCAGCTTTATGGAATTATTGAAATATAAGAACGACATTTTCACTTATAATTTCACCGCGCAGCATTATTATTTCTTCATTTCAAGGATGATTCCAGAAGTTACTATTCATTCACAAAAGCAGGATAAAAGAATAATTAAAAGTCACTATGATAATAAGAATGATCTGTTTAGTTGGTTCTTAGGAACAAAGATGATTTATACCAGCTGCTATTTTAAGAATTTAAATGAGTCGCTGGAAGAGGCACAGGAAAATAAGCTGAACCTGATCGCTCAAAAAATGCAGCTTAAGGAAGGGGAAGAATTGTTAGATATTGGATGTGGTTGGGGAACTCTTGTGGCTCACCTGGCTAAACATTATGGAGTTAATACGACTGGAGTAACAATTGCCTCGGCTGGAGCAGAATGGGCTATACGACAAATTATGGAATATGGTGTAGAAGATCGTGCGAAAATTTGGACGATGGATTATAGAGATATACCTACAGATAAAAAGTATAAAAAAATTACCTGTCTTGAAATGGCAGAACATGTTGGTATTAAGTATTTCAAAAGATTCATGAAACAATGTTATGATCTTCTGGAAGATGATGGACTTTTTTACTTACAAATTGCCGGCTTACGTGAACGTAATAGCTTGTTACAAAAGCATAACAGGGAAGACCTCGTGTGGGGCTTATTTATGAACAAATATATTTTCTCAGGAGCCGATGCAAGTATGCCATTAAATTGGGATTTACAACGAATAGAAAAGGTTGGTTTTGAGGTGCATTCAGTTGAAAATATTGGAAACCACTATTCAACCACCATTAATAGGTGGTATGACAATTGGCTTTCAAACAAAGAAAAGGTACTTGAAAAATACGGGGAACGTATCTTTAGGATTTATGAAATTTTTCTCGCCTGGTCAGTAATTATTGGGAGACACGGAGGTTCAACTGCATATCAAATTGTATGTCACAAAAATATAGATAAATTCGACAGGACAACATTTATAGGCGCCACAAATTTAGGAGAACATGATAAATTTAAGAAAACTTCCCAGCTGGGGCATTCTTAGTTTTTTTTTAATTTCTCTGGTTTTTTCCGAAGGTATTATGATCCCTGCATCTCGGGTAGGGGTCCATTTGCTGACACTTTCCCATTCTGGCGTGCTATTTCTTCTCTCCTTATTCTTTCCAATCTCATAGAGTTCGTTCTGAATTTAGGAATGATGATAGACAAGAAGTAACTTCTTACGATATACCACCAGAAACTTCTTTCAAGCAGAATTGGATCTATATTCTTCTCTATTTCTTTGTGAGCTTCCGGAACTTTATTCCAGTGAAGCCCAGCTTTATGATGGTGGATAGTGTGATAACCATTATTAAAAAGTAGAAAATTAAGAAGCCCGGTAAAGTTCCTGGAATGATTCCACTCGGATTCTTCGTTGGCGTGAACGTGCTGAACATAGTTAAATATCAAAACGCTGAATAGGGAGACTTGCTGAGGTATAATTACAAAGAGCAATGCTTTCTCCCAATCTAATAATAAAGCTGCTGCTACCCACAGAACAAGGACAACGTACTGCGAGATACTTACCCAGAATTTTTCTTTGTTGTTTGCTTTCATCTCTTTGAGGTAAACGAAAATTGCCTTTTGCTGATAATAACCGCTTATGGTTGGATATGAAATTAGTGTGAGAAAATTATTTTTTTCACTTACCCTGTATGTAATGGAGTCGTCACCTTCACGGTTATTAAACCTGTGATGATTTTTATTGTGAGTCGGTATCCATGCGAATATCGGGAAACCATAAAACACAGTTAGCCACCAATCGGTAAGTACGTTCATGACTTTAGAACGCCACATAGGCAGGTGATTATGGTTGTGAGTCATTACGGATACAGCTACAGACATAAACAGAAACAAAGTGTAAATAAACGGATTAAAACCCCACCACATCCATTGAGCGATAAACAAAGCTGTGGTAATAAATATGTAAATAAGGCTTTTATAATCTGCATTATCTTTTAATTTGAGGTTCATTTGATCAGTCTTTCATTTTATAAAACAAATTAACAGGGACAACTGACTGGAGAAATGTACTATAGTCTGATGTATAAAGCTATAATAGAGAAGTAAATGCTTAGATAAAAGCTTAATATTTGAGCCAGCAGAGGTTTTACAATTATTTTACAATCCGACCAATAATAATTATTGCTAATCGCTCGGTCTTTCCTTCATAGGTGCGGTGGTGAAGAAGTCTTTATAAAACCTTTCGTTATAGTTTTCAAGCATTTGTTCCACAACTTTGTAGTGCTTTGAACGGATTACAAATCCAGCGTGGTACGACTTGTCCAGCCGCCAGACAATTTCAGGATCATTGTAAGATGAAAGATCCGGCCATTCCTGTTTTGCAAGCGAGGTAATAATTCCAGCATAGTAATCCTCTACTTCGGGATACTTATACTCCCCTTCTCCTCTGAGTATTTCTATCTTCGCCCACTCGCGCCACAAATTAATTCCAGAACCAGCAAGTACAAGTTCGGAAAGATTGGCCCCGGCAACACGTGCTGATGTTTCAAGAAAATAAAGTTTACCATCTTTATCGGATTCAATAAATTCTGTGTGAGATACCCCTCTTAACATTCCAAGAGCTTTCATCAGTTTTTCATTCATCTCTAAAAGCTGTTGTTCTTTTTTACTTCCTCTTTCAATTGTTCTGCTGGTAAATACTCTTCCCTCGTGTGCAACTTCAAAAGGTGGTCTGCCGTACTGGCTGGCAATTGCAAACCGTACTTCGTGTTCATAAATAATTGAATCAACGTGATAAATATTCCCGGGGTGAATCTTTCCATCAAGAAGAATGATTGTTCATCGCCCAGATGATTTATCCTGTTCCACATTTCATCTTTACTTTGAACTTTTTTTAATCCGTGTGAACCTGCCAGCATTCTCGGTTTTATCATATAAGGAAACTGAACCTTATCAGCAAACTCATTTAACTCATTATGGTTTAGTACGTGAATAAACTCCGGAACAGGTATTTCCATTTCCTGCGCTCTCATTCTCATCGCAAGCTTATCGCGGAAATAACGAGCTGTTGTATCTCCCATTCCTGGAACACGTAAATGCTCTCGTAATGCTGCAGCCTTTTCAACATCAAAATCATCCAGAGCAACAATCCTGTCTACCTTTTCTTTTCTTGCTACAAAACTTACTCCGTAAATAACATCACGCATATTCCACTCTTTATTTTTATCGGCCATATAAAAAGTTTCATCTATTGCTTCTTTGGGCCAGGGAGAGGTTTCAAGACTTTTGGATGTCAGCAGCAGAACCCTGCAGCCTTGTTCCTTACACTCGCGCATAAAGTCGAATCCTTTTTCGTAAGAGGAAACACATAGAACGGTTATTGGTTTATTAGTGCTCATAGTTTTTTTTTGTTTGATTAAGCAAAATAATGTGAGGCAAGTTTAAGTTTTATAATGGAAAGAATCAACTAAACAAGTCGAAAGAGTTGAACTACCGGAAATTATGTATGACTTTTTGCGCATTAAAGTTCGGCACAAATTGTTAAATTTGAGTTCAATTAATTCCAAATGAATATATGTCTTCAAATAAGAAAATAGTTGTAATAGGTGCCGGTATTTCCGGATTAACTACTGCTTACCTTCTCTTCAAAGAGGGATATGATGTAATTGTACTCGAGCAAAAAGATAAAGTGGGCGGGTCAATTGAGACAGTATCTGAGGAAGGCTTCCTTTTTGATCGGGGCCCAAACAGCGGTTTGGAAACTACTCCCCTTATACAACAGCTTGTAAAAGAATTGAATCTCGAAGATCAATTTGTTTATGCCAACCGTGAAGGAAATAAAAGATACATACTTCGGGATGGACAACTTCACGCACTTCCTATATCTCCTCCAGCATTTTTCAAAACGAAACTTTTTTCAGGTAAGGCAAAATTAAGATTGATGGCAGAACCCTTCATCGGAAAATCAAAAGATGGTTATTATCAGAGCATTGCAGAGTTTGTGACAAGAAGACTTGGCAAAGAATTTCTCGATTATGCTATTAATCCATTTGTGGCAGGAGTTTATGCAGGAAGGCCAGAAGAACTAAGTGTTAAATCAGCTTTCCCAAAACTTTACGCTCTTGAAGAAGATTATGGTGGATTAATTATCGGAACTATCAGAAGCATTCGTAAGAGGAAAAAGAGCAAAGAGGTTTCTAAGCAAAGTGCGAAGATGTTTTCATTTAAAGATGGAATGAAAGTGCTTCCTGAAGCTATAACAAGAGAATTAGGCAGTCGTGTTAGCACAGGAGTAGAAGTTACTTCTGTAAGAAAAACAGCTGAAGGAAACTATGGAGTAACCTACAGGGATGGTAAACAAACTTTAACATTACTTGCAGATGTTGTTCTTTCAACTGTTCCGGCTTATAAGGCTTCTGAACTATTCGGGCTTTTTGATGAAACACTGGTTAAACACTTAAACGAAATTTATTACCCCCCTGTTTTGGTTCTTTAAGTGTTTAACC
>Ga0224512_10003218_pt1 | contig 14491 bp, 20 predicted proteins | sample SF_May12_sed_USG_4_FD_169103 | JGI IMG/M metagenome (GOLD analysis project Ga0224512, IMG submission 169103) | Sediment microbial communities from San Francisco Bay, California, United States - SF_May12_sed_USGS_13 | ecosystem: Environmental > Aquatic > Marine > Sediment | place: USA...
CATCACCGACTTGCGCGGACCCCGCCCTACGAACCAGGCCACGAACAACGAGACCTCTCTTCGATGCCACCTCGGCGACGCACCGGCCGGTCCGGCCACTCGCGCCAAACAGGGCAATGGATGCTTGCGGCATTCTCTCATACCTCCTGGTCGACGCCTAACGACTTTGCGTTTCCGCTGTGCAGCACCATCATGTCTCCCTGGAGCGCGACTCCGCGCAGGGGCCAAGGCCGCTCTTCCCGACCCGCCAGACGACGATCCGAGCCGCGGTCGCCCAGAGCGCGAAGACGACCATGGGATTCCTGGAGGCTGTCGGGCCCGGGGCCAGTAGATGAAACCCACCCGTGGCGCACGCGTGCCGACCACGTAGATACCCGCTCCTCGCGTGGAGCCACTCAGATGGGAGACACCATGACACAGAAGGTCATTACGGTGATCGGCGGAACAGGATCTCAGGGCAGCGGACTCGTTCGTGCGATCCTGGACGATCCACGCGGTGAGTTTCGGGCCCGCGTGGTCACCAGAAACCCGACCTCGGAGAAGGCCCTGGCGTTGGCTGATGCAGGCGCGGCGGTCGTGCAGGCCGACCTCGACGACGTCGCGAGCTTGCGGGCCGCGTTCGAGGGCGCCCACGGTGCGTTCTGCGTCACGAACTTCTGGGAGCACTTCTCGCCCGACAAGGAGATGGCCCAGGCGAAGAACCTCGCTGCCGCCGCTCGGGCCGCAGGCGTCAGCCACGTCATCTGGTCTACTCTCGAGGACACGAGACGCTGGGTCCCGCTCGAGGATGACCGCATGCCCACGCTCATGGAGCGGTTCAAGGTGCCCCACTTCGATGCGAAAGGCGAAGCGGATGCGTTCTTCGTGGAGAGTGGCGTCCCTACGACGCTGCTCGTCACCACGTTCTACTGGGACAATCTCCTCCACTTCGGGATGGAGCCGCAGCGAGGCGAGGATGGAGGCCTGGTCTTCGCCCTGCCCATGGGGGAGGCGAAGCTCTCCGGGATCGCGGCGGTCGACATCGGGAAGTGTGCGTTCGGGATCTTCCAGGGGGCGACGATTTTGTCGGGAAGACCGTGGGCATCGCAGGTGAGCACCTGACCGGCGCGGAGATGGCCAGCGCGCTGGGCGATGCGCTGGGTGAAAGTGTGTCCTACGTCGCCGTGCCGTTCGACACCTACCGCTCTTTTGACTTCCCCGGGGCCGAGGACCTGGGGAACATGTTCCAGTTCTATCATGACTTCAACGAGGCCTTCACAGGCGCTCGCGACGTCGAGCTATCTCGTCGCCTGAACCCGGATCTGCTCGCGTTCCGGGACTGGCTAGCGATGCATGGTGAGCAGATTCCCCGGCACTAGACGACACTCGGTCGGGCCCGGGCCCGAGCGAGAAGAGCATCCGCACCCATCTGGGCCAAGATGAGGAGCTGTTGAAGGGATCGGATGCCGGGTGACGCGTCGTTAGGCCAAGGCTCAATGACGCGTCACCTCCCCGGAGGATACCGGATCTCGAACTCGTCCAGCATCGACGACGGGAAGAAAGCAGAGGGTTGAGCCGCGATCTCCGTCAAGCGCTCAAGAAGGCCAGGGTCCTGCGCAAGACCACAGCCCTCCGCCCTGGTGAAGTAGTCCAGCGCGCCCTCGAACTTGAAGCCCAAGAAGTACACTCTTCCGATCTCCGCGAGGGCTTGGCATGACCCCGGATCGAGTTCCACCGCACGGCTGTATGAGTCGATAGCGCCATTCGCCAACGCGGGGTCCGGCTTCATCATGCTGCGCCCGAACGTCCCTTCCGGCATCCCGGTGTAGATATCCCAGGTGTTCCTGAACTGCATCGCCAGAATCTCACCCCGAACGAGGTGCCCCTGCGGGTCAGCCGGTGCCAAGGAGATCGCGCGGTCAGCGTCCTCCACCGCCTCCGGACCGAAGTTCGCGACCATCCCGACCACCCCGTCGGAGCCGCTCACGATCTCCTGGTTTCCGTCACGGTCGCGTTTCGCTTGAGCCAACGCGCGAAGCCGGTACGCCTCGGCGGACAGTGAGTCGAGGGAGATCGCTAGGGTGTAATCCAGGATCGCCCGCTCGTAGGCCTCAACCTCAGCGCGCACCGCTTCTGCCGCACGTTCACCGCGCGAGCTCAGGCGCACGGCCTCGTCCCGCGCGGAGTCTCCGGCGGCTTCGTGTGCCCTCCCCCGTCTGATCACTTCTTCGAGAGGGACAGCCTGGGCACACGCAGGATAAGCGAATGGCAAAAGGGCTAGGCCAAACATTGTGGCCACCAGCCACAAAGTCCTCATCACGGTCCTCCTTCTTGACTCGTCATTCTAGCGACTCGGAATTCTGCTGCGCGACCACGATCCTCTCACTGGGTCTCGAGGTGCAAGACCGAGTGACCCGGGGCCGTACTGCCTGCCGAGTCAGCAGCAATTCCGTGTTAGGCGGAAACATCCGAATGAAGCCAAAGGAATTGTGCCGAACCCCAAGCGTGCCGTGAGTGTCTCGGCCCGCAAGCGCCGATCGGATCGTCACTTCACGGAGTCGATTCGTCAGACCCAATCCGCGCGGCGATGGATTGGGCGTCAGCCACGCAGCGGCTCAACGCTTCATCCTCGTCCGGGCCGCGTCGCGATACCTGCCGCCCCCAGCGGTCAGATCCCTCCGCCAAGATGGCCCGGCCGATGTCTCCCTCACTCGGAAGTACCAGCCCGCGAGCGATGTCGTGATCGGGAAGCTCGCGAGCATCTCCGACTCAGTTTTGGCGCGCCGCGTCTGTTTCATCGAGTCCTTCGCTTCAGCTAGCAGCGACCCGCGATTCTGCTGCGCCGCCCGCACGCACACCAGCGCGAAGCTGGTACTCACCCCTCATCGGCCTCCGCAGCAATCCATTGCCAGTTGGTGCGCCGGTTGGTGTCCACGGCTAGCTCGGCTTCTCGGCAGAGACAATGTGCGCAGGCGAATCGAACTGCACTCGACCACCCTCAACGACGAAGTCCGCCAACTCCTTCTCGGCTTCGTCGAGGATGCTCAGAATGAGCTCCTCGTCGAGGTCGACACCCATGACCGGGAGCCATCCACGAAGATCTGCCTCCACCATTGAACGGACACTAGGGAAGTCAGCTCGACCCATGGGTGTCACGGCCTCAACCGCTCCCCCGCCCGCGTCTACGACCAGTCTCTCGAGTGCGGCCCGATCTCCCATCACGAAGGGAGCCCTCAAAGCGTCGGCGGCCTCAGTGCCAGCCATTCGCTCCAGCAGCCGCACTTCCCTCGAGTAAGCAGGGGAGTTGTCTAGGGAGTCCCACACCGCAATCGAGAGGCGCCCGCCCGGAACCAGACAGCGGAGCATCTCCCGGACGGAGAGAGGGCGGTCCCGGAAGAACATCATCCCGAACTGACTCACGACACAGTCGAAGCTCGCATCGTCGCAGGGCAACGACTCAGCGGTGCCCTGTCTCCATTCGACGCCGTCGTGGATCTGGCGAGCGATCGTCAGCATGCCAGGGTTGGGGTCAATACCTACGACGCCTCCCGCCCTACCGACGCGATCGGCAGCCGCCCGCGCGAGAACTCCAGTTCCACACCCTACGTCGAGGACTCGGTCGCCAGCTGACACCTGAGCTGCCTCCAAGACACGACTCGTCCATTCACTGAATAGGGCTGGGACGTGCAAGTCCTCGTATGCGGCCGCGGCGGCGACCTCCTCTTCCAGTCGAGTCTCATTCATTCATCCGGCCCCCGCACCGTCTAACGACCCGCGATTCTGCTGCACGGCCCGCGTGCACACACGCGGGGAGCGGCGTCCGGGTGATCGAAGCACGTACGGCGAGCTTCTCGCGACCCGCAATCTGGCGGTTCTTCAGGCGCGGGGCCTGCGCGCGGCTCTGTCCTAACATGCTGTCGGAGAAGCGTGGGCACGCTTCATTGACCGGCGGGTGGTTGCCATAACTCGACCTTGTTTCCCTCAGGATCGATGACCCACGCGAACTTGCCGTACTCTGAGTCATCGATCTTCTCGAGAACGTTGCAGCCTTCCGCTTTCAGCGCCGTGACCAAGGCGTGGAGGTCTTCAACTCGGTAGTTGACCATGAACGAAGCCTTGCTTGGAGCGAACTGGTCGCTCTTGTCCGGGGCGACAGACCAGACTGTCGTTCCGCCCGTAGGCTTGCCGTCAGAGTCGGTCCAGGTGAACGCGGTACCGCCCCACTCCTGGACATCGATGCCGAGATGGCGCTCATACCAAGCCTGCAGCGCAGGTGCGTCCTTCGCCTTGAAAAAGATGCCGCCGATGCCGGTGACGCGCTTCATGTGCACCCCACGCGTGGTGTTTGGAGGGTGAGGGTCGCCCTGCGGCCGAGCGCCTCGCGATTCTGCCGCGCGGGCCGCCCCGTTCGCAAGGAGTCGCGAGCCAATGGCGAGTGACTCGTATCGGTCAGCCAGCCGCGTCAGTACCACTCCCACACGACTGATGCAGGGACTCCAGGGAGAGGGCGGGAGCATTGCCTAACGGATTGGGATTATGCTGCCGCACCTTAGTAGCTGACAGCGAGCGAAGCGAGCTCCCCCGCCGCTCCCGCGCACAGCAGCAATAGCGCTTCTTACTGACGGATGAGAGGCCACCTCTGTACCCCTTCAACGTCGAACTCGTCGCGTGCTAGGCCGAGGATGTAGTCCGCTCCAATCTCGTAAACCTCGAGGCCCGGCGGCGTCTCGACACGACCGAGCGCTACGCCGTTGCGATCGAACACGACCCAAATAGCTCGCTGATCTCCAGGCGTGCGGAGCTCACGTACCCAGACGTGATCGAATTCGTCTACGACGATGGCGGCGAACGCAGGAAACGACTCGAGCAGCGGGAACTCGTCAAACATCCGGCGAAACGCGGCCCGCTCCTCAGGCGTGTCATCAGTTGTGAAGTCCTCGAACCAGCGCCACATGTCTTCCTGAGTGGGACGGGCCGTCTCATAGTCGAGTCGGACGGTCATCGATGGCTGCCCATCCAGCGTGAACGCCCTCAGCTCGAAGACGTCGTTCGGACTAATGAGCACCCGCTCCCCCCACACTGTGGCCACCGTGCTCTTCGCATGAGGATGTCCGTAGAAGGACTCGAAGTCTCCCCCCGCCGAAAGGAATCCTTCGGCGCCGGGATGAACTCCGAGATCAACTGCCACCTCTCCCGTTCCGGTGAGAAGAGCATACATCTGATCGGGTCGAAACATCCCCCGAAACGGCTCGTCGCCCCTTTGGGGAAAGCCGGCTCTGACAAAGAACCGTGCATCCGGCGTCACCCCCAGAAGCTCCGCACCGAAGGAGTCGTTGAACTGAGGCACGCGGAAGGTCCGCCCATGCTGCCCGGCCGCATCGAACACCGAGATCCGTTGCTGCCGACCGTCCCAACCGAGAATCGAGTCGCCGGCCCAGCGCGCGATTGCCTCGAGGCGTCGAAACTCACCGGGTCCCTCTCCGGCCCCGCCCATCGAGACGACATGCGCTCCATCGGGCTCGAATATACGGATCTCGCCAGTTCCACCGTTCGCGATCGCAATACGTCCCCCCTCTAGGACAACCGCATCGCGCACGAGGAAGAGATGATGAGCGTCCTCAGCCTCCCCTAGACCGATCGAGAGCTCCGGCGCCGTGGCGATCGTCCAGGGAACTCCTCGCTCTTGGGGGATGAGCGAGTTCTCGACGATCACAGCATCGTCGCCAGATACGACGACCGTCTCCGGCTCGCCCTCGCAGGCCGTTCCCAGTAGGGCCAACACAAGAGGCCACACAGGGCGGCCCAATAATCGAGCGTACTCTCCGGGCCTCTCCGCGTCAGTACAAGTGGCTTGTTGGATGGCCACCTCCGTGCTGGGGCCCCGGCCGGCTAGTGCAGGGCGAGCGTCCCGGATTGAGCAAGAACTGGCGAGTCGCTTAGCCCTCAGCCGCGAGCCTGGATAGCCGACGGCCCCCGCTTTCGACCATTTGAAGGTAGCCGTCCAACTCGGCACGCGCTTCAGGTAGCGAGATCACTGCGTACCTGCCCCTTCTTCGGCGTCAGCGGCAATCGCTTGTACGGTTGCCCCCGGGCAACTAGCCCAGCCCGAGCGCCGCTTGGATCGTCTCGAGGACAGCACTCCAGGCCTCGTGGCTCGGATCGATCAGCTGGTAATGGTCGGAGTTCGTTACGGGCCTCACAATGACGGTCTCACCTGTGTTCCGAGCTCGCGTTGTCATCGCGTCCGGTGCACCCTGGCGCAACGTCATCTCGGCGGGATTGAGGAAGATCGCCGCGTCGATCGCAGGCATCTCCGCGGGGGACGCCTGCTGGTAGCGCACCGGTTCTGTATCCCCAGATCCGCCCATCACCGACGAGATCACGGGCCCGCCGCAGCCTCGAGCATCGTTACCTGCATCACTCCACCCAGCCAGGTCCATGGGGCCATCGATCCCGACAGCCGCACGTACGCGAAGAGGCGAAACGCCACGGATCTCGCTATCTGACGGCAATCCAGGTCGCCCTGCGGCCCAGACCGCGAGCGAGGCGCCAGAAGAGTGACCGACGAGAACAACGCGGGTGAGGTCAAGAGGGTATTCGATCGCAAGCACCCGGAGGTGGTCAACGCCGGCACCAACATCCAAGAAGGTCCCCGGCCACCCACCACCTTCATGACCAAGTCTCCGGTACTCGATATTCCAGGTCGCGATCCCGGCCTCCGCAAGGGCGGCGGCAGCCGGTGTGGTGGAGCCTTCGCCGAGACTGGCCCGCCAGCAGCCACCGTGGATGGTGACCGCAACCGGAAAAGGACCTGCCCCGTCCGGGATTCGAAGCTCCCCGACTTGGAGTGGGTCCTCGCCGTAGCGTCGGATGGCCGTGGGCTCCGTCCCATCGTAGGCCGGTACCTGGGCACTGGCCAAGGCCGTCTGCGATCCGAGAATTCCCAGGATGGACAGGGCCCAGCGACACATGGGTGCTCCGTCGTGCATGGAAGGGGCTACCTAACGTCTCGCGATTCTGCTGCACGGCCCGCCCGCACACAAGCGCGAAGCGGGCTACTTACCGCTTCTTCGGCGTCATGAGCAATCGCTTGTTGGGAGGTCGACCCGGATTCCGTGCCAGGCGCCAGCCAAGAGCAGCCGCGAGTGGGAGCAGAAGGAGGGATGTCAACAAGCCGGGTGTGTACGCTCCTGAAGCGACCGACCAAGCGGGATGCCCGATGCCGTTGATCATCTCCAAGCAGACCCAGAACCACGCCACTGCGGTGGCAGACCGCCACTGATTTCGAATCGGGCCGGCGTAGGACGCGAAGGCAGCCAGGACCACGGACACGTTGATGATCAAGAAGCCGGTCTCCAGGTCCGATGAGACGAGCCCACTGAGCAATCGCGCTGGCAAGAACGTCTCCCACAGCCGGTAAACGTATTCCTCGACCGAGTGGAGAAACTGCGCAATCGCCAAATGCAGAAAAACGCGCTCAGACCTCACCGGACCCTTCCCTTCGACCTCAGCGTGCCCATCCCGCAACTCCATGTTTGGCGGTACGCCTTCACCGACCAGGCGTTTAGGGCCTCCGGCGACGAGGGGTTTTCCGATCCCAAAGCGCGCCCAAGACGAGCGCAAAGATGACCCCAAACAACGCGCCTCTGGGAACCGCCAGGACGAGGGCCATCAAGGTCGGTCGGGGGAGTCCGAACACGAACTGCAAGACAGCGGCGAGTACCCATGAGGCCAATCCTGCGACGGCGCCAATGCCCGCGAGGCGCCCAGCGAAGGTCCAGGTGCCACGTGCATGCCATGCACGCAGCGTTCTCATCGGCCCTTCCATACCTCGTTCTCCGGTCCCAGCCGATTCCCCGTCGAAAAGGCTGACACCATCTCACACCTCCCTTTTCGACCACCTTTGCGCCCAGTGCATGTAGCGCCCAACGACTCGCGCTTCTGCTGCGCGGGCACAGGAGTCTACTGCGCGAAAGTGCGACATCGGAACTGGCCGCCCAACGTCATGTAGGATCGTCCTGGCTCGCGGCGACCAACTCACGGATCTCGTCCAGTGCCTGAGCGAGTTGCTCGAGGTTGTCTAGATAGACCTCCCGTTCGAACGTCATCACCGCGGCGGCACTCTTCAAGGCCGGATCTGCCCTAATGGCCCGTGCGTCCCACGATCGCCTTGGTGTGACTGGTACGCCCGGATCCTTGCCCAACCAGGCCCTGGAGAAGACTCGCTCCTGTATCGATTCGTGTTGGGTCAGAACGGCCATGACTGACAGTCCAGCGGAGACCAGGGCTTGGGCGCGCTCCTCGAGCTCCGACACGCGCAGCAGCCAGTCATCCAGTGCGGCTCGCACCTCGTTGTCGCGTACCAATGTCACCTGCCCGGACGTTACGATGCCCGCCAACTCTCCGCGCGCAAAACCCTCTGTGCCCGGCCGCATCAGCCCAAATAGGTATTCCTGAATCGAGTCGGTCGGAAGAGCAGCGAGGTCCGCGTCCGGCACGTAGTAGAATCGTGCGGCTGTGCGTTGGAGGCCTTCGACGTCGTCGATCCGGGCGGTCACAACCGCTCGACCTGCCGCGGCCGCGTCACGGATGCTGAACAGGATTTCCCGCTCTCGCTCCTGCATTTGCCGAGAGTCCCACCATGCGTCGATCGAGAAATGATGAGGATCGAGGCGACGATCACCACGCCCTCGGCGAGAGCTCGGAACCACGGAATCTGTCGATCCACGATCTATCCCAAGAAGATGGGCGTGTTCTAAGGTCTCGCGATCCTGCTGCGCCGCCCGCCCGCACACAAGCGCGAAGCGCGCTCCTACCCCTTCTTCGGCGTCAGCGACAATCGCGTGTCAGGTGGCGTGCCGCTCACTCCACCCTGGACCAGTCAGGACTGAAGACGCCTCCATTTGTCGTTCATCTACAGACCAGTAGCGCTCGAGCAGCCGTCGAGTCTCGTCATCGGAAGTCAACGTAAAGCCGTGCCGCTCATAGAATCGAATCGCCCAAGTTGCGCTCGACCACGTCCCAACGAGCACCGGACGAGAGGCGGCAGAAAGCAGGTGGCCTAGCAAGGAGTGACCGATGCCCAAGCGCTGAGCCTCCGGATGCACGTATGCATGGCGGATCAGGGTGACGTTGTCGACGTTCTGAGAGCCCATGACGCCCACCAGCACTCCTTCCTTTTGGTATCCGACGAAGAGCACACCGCTGTCGATCTCAGAGCGGAGTTCGTCGATGGACATGTATGGCTCGTGCCAACACTCCTCCGGAATCACACCCCAGTAGGCTGCAGCGGCGGAGTTGACGATCTCCCAGATTCTCAGAGAATCAGCTTCCACGCAGGGTGAGATCATCCGGGCTCCTCAAACCTCTCGGTTGGCCGCGACCACCGCTCAGGCAATCAGTACGTCCGAATCCGGCGCCACCGAACGACTCGCGATTCTGCTGCGCCGCCCGGCACTCCCGGAAGCACGGACGTCGGTCCATTTCAACCGTCATACGGGAGTGGGCTCGTTCGCTGCCCGCGCACGTAGCCACCCTCCGACGAGAGCGCCAACGGGCATCAGAATCGTGAGGGCCGGGTTGTACCATCCAGGCACACCCACCCCCGGGCTCGAGCCACCCCCGCTGGAGAGCATCAACATCAGCACCGCTACTCCTGTAGCATGCATGAACGGCCTCGACCCGGCCAGGCGACCGGCCACCCAACCGGCGAGTGTCGCAGCTCCGAAGGAGTAGGAGATGTTGAGCATCAAGTAGGGCCCCGTCGGTGGAGCGGCCAGATCACCTTCGAAGAGGAACAGCGCCGCCAGGTAGGTTAGAGCCATGACGACCACCATCCCGGTCATGAGCCCGGCGAGCACGGCGCCGATGCCTTTGAGAACAGTGAGCATGCCGAAGGGCCTCCTTGCGACACTTGTCGGGCCCTGCCGCTGTGGTCGATATCACCAGGTCAGACAAGGCGGGTACGTGACCAACACCGGCCAATGTCGCGCCTTCCAACGACTCCCGATTCTGCTGCGTCGCCCATCCGGACACCAGCGTAGCGTGCCGACTGGCTCTTGCGGGAGAGGAGCAATTCCTTGTTCGAGGGAGTGCCGCCGCCCCATTTCCTCCACCACGAGGAACGACACCCCCAATGTGAGGAGCAGGACTCCAGATGAACACGATGCGAGCGGTTGTCCTTGACGCGCCAGGGCCGCCCGAACGTCTCGAGGTCCGCCGTATCCCGGTTCCGGAGCCGAAGCCCGGGTGGGCGCTCATCAAGGTCGAGGCTTTCGGACTCAACAGGTCCGAGTTGCATACCCGGCTGGGACTATCGGAGGGCGTGACCTTTCCGCGCGTCCTCGGCATTGAGGCGACAGGGGTGATCGCCCTATGCCCCGGTGGTGAGTTCGAAGTTGGGCAGCAGGTCGCGGCGCTGATGGGGGGCATGGGCAGAAGCTTCGACGGAGGGTACGCCGAGTACACCTGCGTACCGGTCCCTCAAGTCGTGCCCTTCGAGAGCAGCCTCGATTGGGCCATTCTTGGCGCCGTACCGGAGATGCTCCAGACGGCACATGGATCCCTGACCGTCGGGCTGAATGCTCAAGCCGGGCAGTCAATTCTCATTCGGGGGGGAACGTCTTCAGTCGGCATGGCCACAGCGATCCTGGCCAAGAGGCGCGGAATGACCGTGCTATCAACGACCCGTAGCCTCGAGAAGGTCGACGCGCTAGAGAGGGCCGGAGTAGACCACGTGTTGGTGGACGACGGCAACGTGGCTCAACAGGCGCGATCCGTCTTCCCCGAAGGGGTAGACTTGGCTCTCGAACTCGTTGGGACCCCCACCTTACCGGACACTCTCCGATCTGCCCGCGTGCACGGCGTCGTGTGCTTCACGGGGATGCTCTCGAACGAGTGGACCGTGCGGGACTTCTACCCTATTGAGTACATCCCGCGGGGGGTGCGCCTTACCGCTTATGGGGGCGGGGCGAAGGACCTCCCAGTAGAGGTCCTCCAGGGATTCCTCGATGAGGTCGCTGCAGGAGACGCGGCCGTTCCGATCCACGCCACGTACCGGCTTGATGACATCGTCGCGGCCCATGCCACCATGGAGTCAGGCCGCGCATCCGGAAAGCTGGTGGTGCTTCCCTAACAGACTCCTATTCCACACACACACACTCTCTCTACTACCCTTCTTCGGCGTCAACGCAATCGCTCGTTAGGTGGCGGCGACGCAACCCTATAGAACCATGCGGCGTCCCATTTGCAGCGCTCACTGCGGAGAATGCCACATGACGCGTTTCGGCAGGCCCACTCTACTTTCTCTCCTCGTCCTAGGGCTTTTCGGCTGCGCCCGGACTGATCACGGTTCAGTGGACACGACAGACAAGCCCGACGTGGGCCTCGACGAGTTGTTGGACTGCAACGACCGAGCTGTCGGGGGAGCCTCCCTTCGCGCTGCGCGGTCCGTCGAGTATGAGCTCGACATCGTCGAGTCCACTTTCTCGGTCCGTGGCACCTACACGGCCGATCGGGAGGGAACTGCGCACATAGACATCTTTGCCGCAGGGGAACGCGTGTTCTCTGAAGGTTGGAACGGCTCGACCGGATGGCAGTTGCCGCAAGGGGCAAGAGACACGATCCCCACGAGCGACGCGGGCGCGGCCGCTCTCCGCCACGGGCTGGAACAGCCGGGGCACCTATGGACGATGAAGGACATGGTCCGGAACGGTCATTCTGTGGAGCTGGTCGACGACGCTGTACAGGGGCCAGCCAGCACCCGCCTCGTGAAGTTGACGCTGAAGGACGGGTTCGAGAGCTGGTATCGAATCGATTCATCCAGCTGCCAGGTGGTAAGCAAGCGGAACTTCCGAGCGTTCCACCCCGATGTCGACCCAGAGGAGCGATGGATCGAAAGCCGGTTCGCGGACTTCCGAAGTGACGGCGAGATCACCCGGGCCTGGACGACCTTCGACGTGGATCTGGTCACTGGGGATACCGTCGGGACCACACGTATCATCTCAGTTCACACCACACCAGATGCATGAACGCCCACCGCCCGCTATGACCGCGATCTAACGGACAGAATTCTAGTCCACGAAAAGGCATCCACGGCACACCTGAAGAAGCCGGCCAGCGCCGCTTGTGGCTCGAACGCAAATACCTGACCGAAAGCGCCTACGTGCTTCCGCATCCAATGGGTGTAGCCGCCCTTGTAGGCTCCGGCGTCAACCGCCACGTCACCGGGATTCAGGAAACCGCGCATCCAGAGGATCTCAGCAGGGTCGATCCTGCTAGGCGCATGAGGCGACTCTCGCTGGATCGATCTCAGCCCTTCTGCATTGGTTAATGTTAGCGGTCTGTCGGCCTCAATCGAACCGCGGAGGACCCGCCGTGAGCGGTCCATTCCTGTCCATCCTCACCGCGTTGGATCTCTTGGCCGTGGCCTTCGTGTTCGGTGCGTCTATTTGGTTCTTCTTCGTGCAGTCCCCTGCACTCATGAAGCGTCTCGGGCGTCAGGAGTTCGTGCCACTCCAAATGCGGCTCTCGATCCTGTTCTTCTCCACGGCCTTGGCGTCTGTCGGGGTGGTCATGGTCGCGTCCCTTGCGCTCTCGGGATTCAACTTCACGCAGACGACTATCACGGCCGGCCTCGCACTAGGAGCAACCGCGATCAACAAATACACGGTGCTCCCCAGAGCCCTGAGGGCCGGTGGGTTCAGCCGTGGCCAACGAGAGCGGGCAAACGAGTCCGCTTCGGCGAGCGACTTCGTAGCGGAGGGCGCGGGACCGTCCGCCGCGCTTCTGCACCGGACTGTCGTCGTGTTCGTGGCGATCATGCTGGCGGCACTACTCGCGCACGCCTCCGCCGTGATCGGCATGCAGCCCTAGGTCCAGGAGCAGACAGGATGTCAGCCGCCGGATCTATCCTGGGGGGCTCATCGATACTCGGTAGTATGTAGCCTCGGCGAAGAGTCGGTCGGTGCCCTCCACGACTACGAAATCACGGACGACGACGGACTCCGGAGAACGTACCAGGTACTCAGTGCGGCCGTGTTCTGACGCAGCGGTCCACTTGGTCACGACGCTCGAGTCGGTAACGATCGCCTCAAGCTGAAGCCGTTGAGGCCTGTCGTCGATCCAGACTCCGGACGCCGATGCGCCGTCGACGAGGTATGTAGCTCGTGCCGACAATACCGGCGTCAATCTACCGTCTTCCTCCACCCAGGCATTGGAAAACAAAAGACGGACGAAGCCTGAGCCCGCGGCCTCCCAGCGCATCTCGAAGGCGGCGCGGCGCCCCAACAGGACACCGGACCCCTCCCACGATCCCTCAAGGGTCGTGAAGATCGGCAGAAGTCCAGTCGGAGTCTGCTGAGCGGCCAATCGCGAGTCTGCGGGGCACGCAAAGAACGCGGCGGCTGCCAGGCCCGTGGCGCAGACGAGACGCCAATAGCTGCGACCGCTATGCCCTGGAGTCGGTCCGGTCCCCATCTCCACGCTCCCTGATGCGCTGTCTACCGTCTCACGATTCTGCTGCGCCGCCAGCCCGCACACAAGCGCGAATCGCATGCTCCTCTTTCGGCGTCAAGGTAGCAATCGCTTGTTAGGCCGTACGATCTTCTGAAAGAGCGAGCTAGGAAACCCAGCGACCTACCACAGTGCAATGGGCTCGAATTCGGCCCCGGTAGCTCTCCACCATGCAGAGGTGATCCTGGCCGTGAGTGCCCTGCACTTGCCTAGCGTGGATCCACGCGTAGCCGACCGCTTCGAATTGAGGGCGACCCACGGCGAGCTGGTAGGGATCGACATAGCCCGCGGGAGGGACTCGGACCTTCGGACGACCGAGCGAGTCGACGGGCGTCACCATGCTTTGATAGGTCTCAGGGCACTCGTTGCTCGGTACCGCCTCTTGGCGGGCTGAGAGCCTGTCTAGGAACCCGCGGGTCGGCTCGACCGGACCATCTGGACCGCCCAACAGCGTCACACAGATGACGGCCGAGGCCGACATCATAGCCGCGATTGTATCGACCGCCGCCGCCATCAGTTGCTGCTCCATGTCGGACGCAGTCAAGCCAGCCTCGACCCCTTGGCCTGCCACGGCAGCACATCCTGGAGCGCCCAGTGTGACCACGACCAGGATACAAAATTTCGATGTTACGCTCATGTGGAGTAGGACTCCTCACCTCAATGCGCTAGAATGGCACAACGACCCGCACCGTAGACGCACCATCTCCGGACACGCCTCGGCTACGGCGCCTCAGAGGGGCAATGTGAACGCCGTGCCCCCTCAAGGCTTGCTCGGTGTTTTCGTTGCACCGTGTATGCCTTTACAGTTATTTGCGCTGTGTGGCACGTCATGCAATGGCAAGTACTTTCGAACTTCTGGCTGATTCCACCCGCCAGCGTTTGCTCGAGACGCTACGAGAGGGCGAATACTCGGTGGGCGCGCTCGTGAGACGGCTGCAGACGAGTCAGCCTTTTGTCTCGAAGCACCTCCCCCTGCAGGACGTTCTTTCGCCCATGGAGG
>Ga0224512_10003219_pt1 | contig 14486 bp, 12 predicted proteins | sample SF_May12_sed_USG_4_FD_169103 | JGI IMG/M metagenome (GOLD analysis project Ga0224512, IMG submission 169103) | Sediment microbial communities from San Francisco Bay, California, United States - SF_May12_sed_USGS_13 | ecosystem: Environmental > Aquatic > Marine > Sediment | place: USA...
CCGAACAGGGAATAGGCGCCGAGCAGCACACCGATCACGGTCCCGGTGTAGCCCTGACCCTCCAGCCACACCACGTAGAACGACGCCTGGATGGAAAAGCTCGAGATGCGCAGCACCGCCACGACGATCACCGTGGTGATCAGCGGCATCGCCAGCAACCCGAGCGCGGCGCGGTAGTCGCTGGCCCGGGGCAGAAAATCCTTTACCGTGACGGCGATTTTCGGCTGCCCCCGCGCGCTGTCGGGTAACGCCAGGCAGGAAATCAGCAGGCCCAGACCCCAGAGCGACAGGATGCCGAAGGCGGCCCAGGGCCCCATGAAGTCCCAGGCCGCGCCGGTCAGCGGCGGGCCGGTCAGGGCGCCGATCCGGATGATCGCGCCCATGCGTCCCGTGTGCACCGGGCTTCCCTTCAGCGCCTGGCCGATCAGGGCCTGGGCGCCGATCCAGCCGATCGCGGTGCAATAGCCCGCCGCCATCTGAATGACGATCAAGGCGGCGACGTAGGGAAACAGGGGGTAGGCCAGAGGCAGGACGACTCCCAGCCAGGCAAACATCAGCATCACCCGCCGCGTGTCGAGCCGGTCCATCATCGCGCCGCCGTGAATCGAGTAGAACAAGACCAGCAGGTGGCGGCTGCCCAGCACGATCCCGACCCAAAGCGGCGACAGCTCCAGCGACACCAGCAACAGCGGGACCGCGACGACGACCATGTAGCCGAGCGAGTTCGAGAAGGTCGCGGCGCCGTAGATCGCGAGCTCCAGGCGCAGCGGCACCCGTCCCGGGTCGTGATCTTGCGCCGTGCCGGCGCCCGCTGCCGCCTTGTCCTCAGTCACCGGGCTTGGAACCCAGGCCGGGGGCCCATTGGGCATAGAGCCCAAGCCCGAAACAGAGCGCGATCAGGGTGCCGCCGATGATGTAGAAGCTCGTTTCCAGGCCGACCAGTTCCACGACGCCGCCCATGAGGACCGGGATCGCGAAGGAAACCAGCCGGTTGGCCGTGGTGCGCAGGCCCACGCCCATGCCCTGGCCGCTGCCCGCCGACTGGGCGAGAATCGAGATCATCAGGGGCTGGGCCAGCGCCATGGCGCCGCCGCGCACCGCCGCGACCAGGGCCAGGGCCAGGAACAGTCCGCCCAGGAGCGGCGTGACGGTCACGCACAGGACACCCAGCGCGACGCTCAGGATCAACAGCCAATTGGCTGAGTAACGGCGCACCAGGGGCCCGATCGACAGGGCGCCGGCGAATCCCACCAGCGAGCCCACCGCGAGCAGCGCGCCGATCAGGGTGCCGGTGAAGGGAATCCGTTCGAGATAGACCACGTAGAAGGAGCCGTACATGCCCTGGCCCGACATGCGGAGCGTCGACGCCATGACCACAAGCAGGATCGCGGGCACCGCCATCATGCGCATGGCGTCCAGGTAGTCCTTGAACCGCGGCATGAGGTCCCGCGCCGCCACCGGCTGCCGCGCGCCGTGATCCGGCGGCTTGGGCAGGGCCAGGGAGGCGACCAGGATGCCGGCTCCCCAGACACCGAGCACGGTGAACCCGCCCCACGGGCCGAGATGGTCCCATGCGATGCCGGTGATGAGCGGCGCCGTCAAATGGCCCGCGCGCACGGTGAAGGCTAGCCGGCCGGCATAGGTGGGGCTGCCTTTCATCATCTGGCCGATCATCGCCTGGGCGCCCATCCAGCCGAAGCTGGACGAAATTCCGCCCAGCATCTGCAACACGACAACGGCCCAGATCCAGGGCATGACCGGAAACAGGAAGGGAGTGAGGGCGCCGATCATGGCGAACCAGATCAGCACCCGGCGGGTGCCCAAACGGTCCATCAGCGCGCCGCCGTGGATGGAAAAGATCGTCGTCAGGAAATGCCGCGCGCCGATCATCAGGCCGGTCATCAGGGGCGAGGCGCCGAGATGAAGCGCCCAGAGCGGGATCAGAACCGTGACGACGTTGTTGATGGTGTTGCCGAACGTGCCGGTGGCATAGACCGCAAGCTGGACGGACAGCGGAATATGGAGTTCACCGGCCCTGTCCTCGGTGCCGCCGCCGGAAGGCCCGCTCATGTGCGAACGGCCTCGGGATGGCGCAGGCCGATCCAGACGCCGATCGCGCCCAGGACCAGCAGCATGATCGCGCCGGTCACGTAGAACGTCGCGTTCAAGCCCCAGGCCTCGGCGATTGCGCCCATGAACACCGGCACCGTCAGCGCGGTCAAGCGGTTGCCGGTGGCGCGAAGGCCGATGGCCATGCCTTGGGTTTCCGCGGTCACCGCCTTGGACAGGGTGGAATACATGATCGGTTGGGACCCGCCCTGGGCCATGCCCCGGATCGAGATGGCGACGGCCAGCGGGATCAACGCATCACCGAATACCGGCGTGCCGAAAATCAGCGCGACCGAGATCGTCACCAGAAGAAGGAACGCCCATACCGGGTGGATGTGGCGGGTCAGCCTGGCGGCGAGCAGGGTGCCGACCGCGGCGCTCATCTGGGTCAGGGAGACGAACGTGCCGATGACCGTCGCCTGCAGACCGATCTCTTTGAGATAGACCAGATAGAACGAGGTCTGCAGGGTGCCGGTCGACAGCCGGATCGAGGAGACCACGACGACAAAGGCCACGGTCGGGATCGCCATCAGGCCCACGGCGCCGATGTAGTCCGACAGCCTGGGCAGGATGTCGCTCATGCGGAAGGGGGCGCGGGAGGCCGCGTCCCGGGCCTCGCCGAGCTCGGTTGGGGGCAGGGCCTGCACGGCGAACCAAAAGGCCAGGCCGACCGCGCCGATGGTCACGAACGAGACCCAGTGCGGCGCGAAATCCCACATTACGCCGGCGCCGAGCGGAGCGATCATGACGCCGACGCGGGCGAAGAAGGAAAAGCGGCCGACGATGGCGGGATCGCTCTTGCCCACGTTGACGGCGAGCGATTGGGCGCCCATCCAGCACAGCGACATCACCATGCCGAGCGCCATCTGTAGCAGCAGCAGCGCCGGGAACCAGGTGGCGATGGCGAAGAACGGTGGCATGACGGTGCAGGCCGAGCCCATCAGCACCAGAACGATCCGCGTGCCGAACCGGTCCATCAGGACACCGCCGTGAATGGCGAAGAACGATGGCAGCACCGCCTTGGCGCTGACCAGGATGCCGATCTCAAGCGGACCCAGTCCGAGCAGGATTCCCCAAAGCGGCAGGATGAAGCTGACCAGTTCCGACTGGCTGTCTGTCAACAGTCCGGTGGCGTAGGTCAGGTACTCGGCGCGGCGCGACGGGCGAGGACCATCCTTCGACTTGCCGGTGGCGCTCACCTCCCGCTTGTCCCATGCCTGGCCGCGCCTCGGGCGGAACGGAGGAGATGGGCAAGATCAAGGTAGTCCCGGTTGCGGGGCATGAGAGGCGTTTCCGATTTTTTGCCGTGAAAACGGGGACGGGGCAAAGGCCCGGTTGGCCCGGGCACCATTGGGTATTGTAATCGCCCGTCTCGCCCCCTGCCAAGTCGCCTGGGGTGGGCCCGGCCCAGGCGGTTAGGTGCGGATCAGGTTGAAGGCGACGGATATGCGTTCGCCGTCGCCGTGAAAGGGATGGACCATGTGCCGGATCCAGCCCGGAAACATCACGATCAGGCCGGGCCGGGGATCGATCGGGCAGCTGTGCTGGTAGGTGCTGCCGGGCAGGCGGATGGCGCCCGCCGCGCTGCGCGGGTCGAACAGCTCGAGTTGGCCGTTTTGGGGCAGGTCGCCGGTCGGTTGGCCGGAGGCCACGTAATAGACGCCGGACCAGAAACTGTTGTCATGGGTATGGGGCCGGTGATAGCCGCCCGAGCGCAGCACATTGGCCCAGGCCTCGAAGCCGAGATGCTGATTGGGCACCTCCTTGATCTGGCTGGTCCCCCTGACCACCTCGGTGGTCACGATGCGGATGTGTTCGCGCAACTCGGCGATGCATTCCGCGTTCCAGGTCAGGAAATCCTTGGTCGTGGCCCAACCGCCGACCACGTTGGGAAGGTCGGGATTGGCCTGGGCTTCGGTCGAGAGGATGAGCTCCCGGAGGGCCGCGTTGACGTCTTCGCTGCCGGGCCAGGGTTGGGCGATGACCGGTGTCGGGAAGAACCAGCGCAGATTGTTTTCGAGGGATACGACGGTCTCGGGCATGAGCCTCGGGCGGTGTAATGGAGCGTAGAAAAGGTCTTAGAAGAGGCGCGCGCGATTGGCAACCGCTTAGTCGGCCCTCCTCGGGCCGACGAAGGCTTCGTTGCGCGACACCGCGAAGCCGATCGCCGCGACGATGGCCAAGAGGGCGCAGCCGACGACCAGGAAACTGATTTTCACGCCGACGGCTTCGGCCACGAAGCCCATGACGACGGGAAGGAGCACCGCGCCGAGCCGATTGCCGGTGGTCCGGAGCGCCACCCCGCGCGCCTGAACCTGCGGCGGCAGCGCCCGCGATATGACGGAAAAGGTCGCGGGATGAAGCAGTCCGTGGGAGAGCCCGCGAAACACCTGGGCCACGCCCAGCAACACGACGATGCCGCCCAGAACCGGAGTCAGCGTCACCATGGCGATGGCGAGCATCGTGAAGACCACCAGGATCCAGTGGGCCGGGAACCGGCGCATCAAGGGGGCGGCCAGTAGCGAGCCGCCGGCCCCCGCCACCTCGGCGCAGGAAATCAGCGCGCCGATCACCGTTGCCTGCATGCCGATTTCGTTGAGGTAGGTAATGTAGAACGAGGCCTGGATGGTCTGAGGCGTGTGGCGCAGAAGCGCGATGGAGATGCCGAGCGCCACTGCCGGCATTGCCAACAGGGCGAAGGTATCGATGTAATCGCGCAGGTTGGGCATCAGATCGCGCCACCCCCGGCTGTCTGCCGCCCCTGGATGCTGGTCCGGGGCAAGTCCATGAAACTCCGCCCAGCGCGGCACCAGGACCGTGCAGGCGATCAGCGCCAGGCCGGTCACGGTACTGGCGGCAAACGCGCCCCAATGGCCGGTCAGGTCCCAGATCAGGCCGATCGCGGCCGGCGCGCCGATAGAGCCCACCCGGGACGCGAAGGAGAACATGCCGAGGTAGTGCGGGTCGCCCCGGCCGATGCGTGCGATCAGGGTCTGCGCGCCGATCCAGTAGAGGTTGGCAAGCAATCCCGTCATCATTTGCAGCGCCACCAGCGCCGGGAACCACGGGCTTAAGGGATAGAGCGGCACCAACGCGGTGGAGATGCTGGTGAAGATCAGCATCATGCGGCGGGTGCCGAACCGGTCCATCAGCGCGCCGCCGTAGATTGCCAGGAAGAAGGGCAGAAGCGAGCGCGCGCCGATCATGATGCCGATCTCCGAAGGCGTCGCGCCCAGCATCACCGCCCAAAGGGGGACGGCGACGGTCATGAAGTCGGCATTGATGTTGGCGGCGAGGCTGGTGCCCAGCACCGGGTAATAGGCGCGCCGGGGCACTTCGGGGCGGGACCCGGTTTTCCCTTCGGCCCTCACCATCGCGATTCGGTGTCGTCGTTTGGCGCCAGGCGGATGCACACCGCGAGCCCCGCCGTCATCACAAGCAGCACGCCCCCAAGCCAATAGAAACTCATCGCGATCCCGGCGGTATCGGCGATGATGCCCATGACCGGCGGCACGACGATGGAGACCAGGCGGTTCAAGGTTACCCGCAGCGCTACCGTCGCCCCCTGGCGGGTGCGGCCCGCGGCGCGGGCCTGGATGCCGAACAGGACCGGCTGGTTGATGCCTTGAATCACGCCGCGCAGCAGTTGGGCGCCCATCAGGAGGGCGAAGATTCCGCCCAGCAGCGGCGTGCCGTTGATCAGGATGATGCCCAGCGCAGTGGTGGTGAGCATTAAGGAATAGGGCTTGATCACCCGCTGGCTGCGGCCCGCCAGCAGGGAACCGATGGCGCTGGCGCCTTCGATGGCGGCGAACAGGGCACCGATCGCGGTGCCAGTCAGGCCCACCTCGTTGAGGTAGACCACGTAGATCGAGCCCTGGACCGCCGAGGTCGTGTTGCGCAGGAATCCGCCGGCCATGGAGATCGCGATGGCGGGAATCAGCAGCAGCGCAAAGGTCTGGACGTAATCCGCAGGCTTTGGTGAAAGCGCCCGCAGCCGGGCGCCGAGGCCGGGACGGGGGCCGTCGGCGGCTGCCATGGGTTCCCTCGGCTCCTCGGGGCTTTCGATCTCCGGCGTCAGCAGCGTGAAGGTTAACAAGGCAGCCGCCCACAGGGATACGAACAGGAAGGTGAACCAGGCGTTGGTGAAATCCCACAACAATCCCATCAGGACGGGAGCGAGGAAGGTGCCGATGCGGCTCGCAAAATTGAAGGTGCCGAGATACCCGGTATCGCCGCGGCAGACCTGTGCCATCACGGTCTGGGCGCCGACCCAGGCGATGGTCGTGGCGTACCCCGTGATGAGTTGCAGGACGATCACCGCGGGTATCCAGGGCATGCCGGGATAAAGCGGTGCGCTGACGATGACGGCGATTGCCGAGGCCGCCATGATGCGCTTGGTGCCGAGCCGGTCCATCAACACGCCGCCGTGGATCGCCAGGATAAAGGGCACCACCGACCGGGCGCCGGCGACGATGCCTACTTCGGTGGCGCTGGCGCCGAGATACAGGGCCCATAGGGGCACGATGAACAGCAGCACATCCATCAGCCCCATGGAGAACAGGCCCATGCCGTAGCACATGATCAGGGCCCTTGGCGCCGGCGGGTCGGAGGTGGCGGACATGGCTCGCGTCAGGTCCTGAAATCAGGAATCCGGCGGACGAACAGGGCGACGATCGCACAGCTCGCGATCAGCACGCCGCCGGTCCAATAGAAGCTCTGCTCGATCCCCACCGAGTCGGCGACGATGCCCATGACGAGCGGCACCAGCACCGTCGCCGCCCGGTTGGATGTGGTGCGCAAGCCGATGGACATGCCTTGAAGGCTTGGTTCCACTGCCCGGGCCAGGATGCCGAACATCACCGGTTGGCTCAGTCCCTGGGCGTAGCCGCGCCCGAACGTGGCCATCATCAGGAGGACGAAGATGCCCCCCAGGATCGGTGTCATGGACACGCAGGTGATCGAAATGGTCGCGAACAGGATGAACACCCAGTGGGGCCGGATGAACCGTTCCCACCAGCCGGCCATGGAGGCGCCCAACAGGCCGCCGACTTCGGAGGTGGCGATGAGAAAGCCGATCGAGGTCCCGAACAGTCCGATCTCCTTGAGATAGACCACGTAGAACGACGTCTGGATTCCGGCCGAGGAAATCCTCAGTGCGCTCATGGCGACCACGAAGGCCACGGTCGGGATGGCGATCATCGAAAACGCGGCGACGTAGTCGCCCCATTTGGGCATCAGATCGGCGAGGCGGGGCACTGCTTGCCGGATCGGGGCGTCCTCCTTGGTTTCCGGCACGATGAACAGCGCCACCAGCACCAGGGCGCCGGCGGCGCCGACGAAGCCGAACGCCCCCCAGGGGCCGGCGAGGTCCCAGATGACGCCGATCGCCACCGGGCCGCCCAGGGTGCCGCACCGCGCTGCCACCGAGAATCGCGCGATCAGGGCGGTCTTGCCCCGGGTGAAGCGGACGATCAGCGTTTGGGCGCCGACCCACACCATGTTGGAGGTCAGGCCGGTGATGAGCTGCAGGATGACCAGCATGAAGAAGGACGGAAAGGCCGGATAGAGGGGGCAAAGCACGGCCGTGGTCACGGCATAGGCCATGGTCACCCGCCGTGTCCCCAGCCGGTCCATCAGCACGCCGCCGTGGATCGACAAGAGGAACGGCAGCAGCGCCGACAGGCCGATGGCGACACCGATCTCGGTCGCCGACAGGTTCAACTCGATGGCCCAAAGCGGGATGATCACCTTCAGCATCATGGCGACGCCGTTGCCGGTGAAGCCGACGCCGTAGGTGGCATAGATGGCGCCGGTGGGGACTGCCTCCGTCCCCTCGGCCGCGCCGGTTGCTCCGGGCGTATCCGCCACGGGCGCCTCTCCCTGTATTGCCCTGCCGGGTGCTGTCTCGCCGTCGTCCTGGGCGCCGCCGGTGACTACAACTGGGCGGCCCGTCCACGTTACTGGAGGGTCCGGGGCGTGAAAAGGGCGAAGTGTCGCGTCCGGATAACGCAAATGTGAATGGACGGGCATCGTCCCATGGGCTGTGCTTGGGGGGAGGGACGGCTAAAGGGAGACCGACACCCCATGTCCGCGACAGCCAAGCGCCTGAGCAGGGCCGCGACGTTTTGCGCCGCCATCGCCGCGGCGATCGGGCTGGCGCTGTTGCTGCCGTCCGCTTCGACCGGCGGGTCCACCGGGACCGCGGCCGAGACCAAGTTGCCGCCCGCCGCCGCACGTTGGGTCGCGGCCTGGCCCAAGACGGATTTTTCCCGCCGTTCGGTGGATCTCTCGGAGATTCGCTCGGGCGGCCCGCCCAAGGACGGCATCCCGCCGATCGATGAGCCGAAATTCCAGGATGTCGGTAAGGTCGAAGGCATCGCCGCCACGGAACCGCTCATCAGCCTCGAGATCGGCGGCGACGCCAGGGCCTATCCCCTTGCGGTCCTGATGTGGCACGAAATCGTCAATGATACGGTCGGCGGCGTGCCGGTCGCCGTGACCTTCTGCCCGCTGTGCAACGCCGCGGTGGTGTTCGACCGGCGGCTGGAGGGGCGGGTGCTCGATTTCGGCACGACCGGCAACCTGCGGAAATCGGATCTCGTGATGTACGACCGCCAGACCGAAAGCTGGTGGCAGCAATTCCTGGGGGAGGCGATCGTCGGTACGCTGACCGGCAAGCGGCTCAAATTCCTGCCTTCGCGGATCGAATCCTTTGCCCGTTTCAAAGCGCGTTCCGCCAAGGGCCGCGTGTTGGTGCCGAACCATCCCCACATGCGCCGCTATGGGGCCAATCCCTATGCCGGCTACGACGGCCTGTCCCGCCCGTTCCTTTACGACGGCGCCCTGCCGGCGAACATCGCGCCCCTGGCCAGGGTGGTGTCGATCGGCAAGGTGGCCTGGAGCCTCGATCTCGTGCGTGAGCGCAAGCGGATCGAGCATGGCGATTACGTGATTACCTGGGCGCCCGGCCAGAATTCAGCCCTGGATAAGCCCCGGATCGCCGAGGGGCGCGACGTCGGAAACGTGGTGGTCCAGCGCAAGACGGCGGGGCGGCTGGTCGATGCCGTGCACGGGATCGATTTCGCTTTTGCCTTTCACGCCTTCCACCCGGACGGGGTGATCCACGTAAAATAGGGCCGCGAGCGGCCTGGTTCTCGGCGCGCCGGAGGAATCCGCCCTTTTCTCCGCCCTCACAAGGCATACATAATGATTGAGGACGAGGCGGCGTGAGCCGGCGACGGATGCCGGGGCGCCACGGACAAAAGGTTTGGACGGGATGGCAAGCGACGACATTACGGCCCGCCTGGTGCAGGGGCGCGAGTGCGGATCCTGCACCTTGTGCTGCCGCGTGCTGGGAATCGGCGAGATTCTCAAGCCGCCCGGCCAGGATTGCCCCGATTGCGATGTCGGCAAGGGGTGCACCATCTACGAGCGCAGGCCCCGCACCTGCAAAGATTTCTACTGCGGCTTTCTGGTGATGAAGGACCTGGAAGAAGAATGGCGGCCCGCGATTTCTAAGCTGATCCTCCTATTCGACGGCGAGGAGAACCGCGTTCGCGTCCATGTCGATCCCGACCAACCCGACGCCTGGCGCCGGGAGCCTTATTATTCCAAGTTGAAGCAGTGGGCGGTTGTCGCCGTCCCCCACCGTACCCAGATCATCGTCCGGATCGGCGATCATGCTTTCGCCATGTTGCCGGATCGGGACATCGATCTTGGCGTCCTCGGAGACGACGACGTGATCGTGACCGAGGAAACCGAAACACCGGGCGGCGTTGTGCTCAACGTTTTGAAGGTTTCGGAGGACGACCCCAGGGCCGCGGCGCTGCGGCGTCCCTCGCCCTGGCTCGTCCCTGGCGAATAAGGCGATCAAACCGCGCGGCCGGCGGCGGATCCGGTCCGGCTGAGGAAGGAAGTGCAGGATATGGCGTCCAAGGGCGACAAGCGGAAAGTCCCGGCAAAGTCCGCCGGCCGTGCGGCGGTCGATCGGTTCCTGAGCCAGGTCGCGGCGGCGCCTCGCCCCGGCGGCGGGCGCGGACGGCTGATTTTCGCCATGGATGCGACCGCCAGCCGCGAGCCTACCTGGGATCGTGCTTGTCACATTCAGGGCGAGATGTTCGCTGCCACCGATAGTCTTGGAGGGTTGGAGGTCCAATTGGTGTTCTACCGCGGGTTCAAGGAGTGCAAGGCGAGCCCCTGGGTCGCAAGCTCCAGGGAACTGGTGCGGCGCATGACCGCGGTCTCCTGCCTTGGCGGACATACCCAGATCGGCCGCGTCCTGGCCCACGCCGTCAAGGAAACCCGCAAGAAGCGGGTCGACGCCCTGGTCTTCGTCGGCGACGCCATGGAAGAGGATGTCGACGACCTGTCCCATGCCGCGGGTGAACTCGGTCTGTTGGGCGTGCCGACCTTCGTCTTCCACGAAGGCCATGATCCGGTTGCCGCCCGGGGCTTCCGCCAGATCGCGAAACTGACCAAGGGCGCCTATTGCCCCTTCGACGCGGGGTCGGCGGAACAGCTCAAGGATCTGCTGAGCGCCGTCGCCGTCTACGCCGCCGGCGGGCGCCGTGCGCTGGAAGACCTGTCGGCGCGCCGGGGTGGTGTCGTGCGGCTGCTCACCAGTGAATTGGACTGACGGGCCGGGCGGTGCAGTATCTCTTCCTCATCGTCGGCGCGCTCGCGGGATTGTTGCTGCTGTTGCGCTGGGCCAGCACGGCGGACCCCAAGTTGCTGGCCTGGGTCGTGCGGGTGGTCGGCGGTATCGTCCTCGCGCTGATCATGGTCATGCTCTTGCTGGTGGGCCGGTGGACCTGGATCGCCTATGCCATCCCATTCCTCCTGCCGTTCTACTTCCATTGGCGGTCCAACCGCATCCGCGCCAGGAATTCCGGCGGGCCGTCTCCCGGTCAGAGGTCCGAGGTCACGACACGGTACCTCGACATGTCTCTCGACCATGACACGGGAGAGATGACCGGCAGCGTTACATCGGGCACCTACGCGGGACGGGAGGTCGGCTCCCTCAACCTGGCGGAATTGCTCGACCTGCTTGCCGAATGCCAGGACGATGACGATTCCGTTCGGGTGCTGGAATCCTTTCTCGACCGGACCCATGGGCCGGCCTGGCGGACCGGCGGGAAGGCCGAATCGGGCAAGACGTCGGGTGGCAAGGCGGGCGGCAGTGCCTGGGGCGGCGCCATGACCTTCCAGGAGGCGTGGGAAATCCTCGGTCTCGAGCCCGGCGCCGGCGAGGAAGAGATCAAGGAGGCCCATCGCCGCCTGATGGCCAAGATCCACCCCGACCGCGGCGGTTCCACCTATCTCGCGGCCAAGCTCAACCAGGCCAAAGACCTGCTGCTCGGCGCCTGACTGCGCCGCCTTGCCACCATTCCGCGGCTGTGGCACAAAGGCCGCGCTCCGGGCCCCGAAACCGGGGTCCAACCTTCAAGGAGTATTGTCGGTCATGGCTGGAACCATTCGCAAGGCGGTGTTCCCCGTCGCCGGGTTGGGAACCCGTTTTCTTCCCGCCACCCGTGCGTTGCCCAAGGAGCTTCTGCCCATCATCGATCGGCCGCTGATCGATTACGCCATCGCCGAGGCGCGTGCCGCGGGCATCGAGAGCATGATCTTCGTGACCGGCCTTGAGTCCAATGCGGCCCAGCTTCGCAGCCATCTCAACCTGCCCGAGGACCGGATGGCGGCGCTGGCCGCTAAATCGGCGGATCTCGGGCGTGCCATGGCGGCGGCGGACCTGCCTCCCGGCGCGGCGCAGTTCGTGACCCAGGAACAGCCGCTCGGCCTGGGGCACGCGGTGTGGTGCGCGCGGGACCTGGTCGGTGATGAGCCTTTCGCGGTGCTCCTGCCTGACGACCTGATGGATTGCGACCCGTCCGCCATCGCCCAGCTGGTCGAGGCTCATGAGGCGACCGGGGGCAGCGTGGTGGCGGTCGAGGACGTGCCGAAAAAGGACACCCAGCGTTACGGCGTCATCGACCCCGGCGCGGTGGAGGGACGGCGGGTCGAGGTCCGCGGCTTGGTGGAAAAGCCCAGGCCCGAGGATTCGCCTTCGACATTGAGCGTGATCGGCCGCTATGTCCTGCCGCCGGAGATCTTTGACGAGCTTGCCCGGTTCGAACGCGGTGCCGGAGGCGAAATCCAGCTCACCGACGCCATGGCGAAACTGATTGGCGTGAAGCCGTTCCATGGTCTACGGACCGAGGGCCGACGCTTCGATTGCGGTTCCAAGGCGGGCTTTATCATGGCGCAGATCGGATATGCCCTGAAGGATGCCGAGATAAGGGACGAAATTCTTAGGCAAATGGAAACCGAACTGCGGGTATGACGGCTCGCGGTCCGACCCGGCCGAACGGCAAATTATAGAACCGGAGAGGTTTATTTCATGCGCGTTGCCATGATCGGTAGCGGTTATGTCGGGCTGGTGTCCGGAGCCTGTTTTGCCGAATTCGGCGTTGATGTCGTCTGCGTCGACAAGGATGCGGGAAAGATCGCCCGCCTGACCGAGGGCGAGATCCCTATTTTCGAGCCCGGCCTGGATGCGCTGGTGCGCCAGAACGCCGCAGCCGGCCGGCTGTCCTTCACCACGGATCTCGCCGCCGCCGTCAGCGAAGCGGACATCGTCTTCATTGCCGTCGGAACGCCGAGCCGGCGCGGCGACGGCCATGCCGATCTCAGCTTCATTCACGAGGCCGCAGTGGAGATCGCCGGCGCGTTGTCCGGCTATACCTTGGTCGTTACCAAATCGACGGTGCCTGTGGGCACCGGGCGCGAGGTCGCCAAGATCATCGCCGCCACGAACCCCAGCGCGGAGTTCGACGTTGCCTCGAACCCGGAATTCCTGCGCGAAGGCGCGGCCATCAACGACTTCATGCGTCCGGACCGCGTCGTGGTGGGCACCGATTCGCCGCGCGCGCGGGAGCTTCTGGGACGTCTCTACCGGCCGCTCAATCTGCTGCAAACGCCGATCCTTTACACCAGCCTGGAAACCGCGGAACTGATCAAGTACGCGACCAATGCGTTCCTCGCCACCAAGATTACCTTCATCAACCAGATGGCGGACCTGTGCGATGCCGTCGGAGCCGATGTCCATGACGTCGCGCGGGGGATGGGGCTTGACGGGCGCATCGGACCGAAATTCCTGCATCCGGGGCCGGGCTACGGCGGCTCCTGTTTTCCCAAGGATACCCGCGCGCTTGTGACCACCGCGCGCGCCGCCGGCGTACCGGTCACCATCGTGGAAGACGTGGTGGAGGCCAACGACGGGCGCAAGCGGGCGATGGTCGGCAAGATCAAGAGCGCCATCGACGGTGCGGTTGAGGGCAAGACCATCGGTATTCTGGGGCTGACCTTCAAGCCCAACACCGATGACATGCGCGAAAGTCCGGCGCTCGATATCGTGCCCGCGCTGATCGAGGCGGGGGCCCGGATCAAGGCCTTCGATCCCGAGGGCATGGAAGAAGCCAAGCGCCTGATCGAGGGGTTGGAGACCTGTGACTCCGCCGAAGACGCCATGCGCGGGGCCGATGCCATCGTCATCTTGACCGAGTGGAACATTTTCCGGGCCTTGGAACCGGAGGCCATCAAGGCGGCGATGTCGTCGCCGGTCGTGGTCGACCTTCGCAACCTGTTCAGCCCCGCGGACATGAAAGCGGCGGGGATCCGGTATATCTGCGTCGGCCGCCCCGACAGTGCCATCTGAGCCGAACCTGAGAGAGAGCCCATGGTGAACAACGGACATCAAATCGACCCCTCGATCCTGCGCGAATACGATATCCGCGGCATCGTCGGCGAAACCCTGAGCGAGGCCGATGCCCACGCGCTTGGCCGCGCGTTCTCTAAATGGCTCGCCGATCGGGGCGCGGCGGATGTCTGTGTCGGCCGAGACGGCCGGGTCAGCTCGGAAGCGCTGGAGGCTGCGCTGGTCGACGGCCTGGTGGCGGGCGGCATGGCGGTCACCCGGGTCGGCCTGGGGCCGACGCCGATGCTTTATTACGCCACCGTCACGTCCGGCGCGGGGGCCGGCATCATGGTCACCGGCTCCCACAATCCGCCCCATCATAACGGGTTCAAGATCATGGCCCAGGGCAAGGCGTTCTACGGCGACGATATCCTGACCCTGGGGGAGATGGCGGCGGCCGGCGCCTACGGGGAAGGGACGGGTAGCCAAAAGACCGCCGACGTGCTCGATGAATATGTTGCGCGCCTGGCCGGGGATTACAGCGGCACGGCGGAGCTCGCCGTCGCCTGGGACGCAGGCAACGGATCGGCGGGCCAGGCGATGGAGCGCCTGGCGGCACGGCTGCCGGGACGTGCCGTGCTGCTGAATGCCGAGATCGACGGGACCCTTCCCAACCATCCTC
>Ga0224512_10003220_pt1 | contig 14485 bp, 9 predicted proteins | sample SF_May12_sed_USG_4_FD_169103 | JGI IMG/M metagenome (GOLD analysis project Ga0224512, IMG submission 169103) | Sediment microbial communities from San Francisco Bay, California, United States - SF_May12_sed_USGS_13 | ecosystem: Environmental > Aquatic > Marine > Sediment | place: USA: California...
TCGGCGACGAGTTTCCAAGCGTGCGACACCTTCTCGGATCACAAATCTTCGCCAACGTGGTCAGGGACTACGTTACCCAGCATCCGTCGACGCATTACAGCCTGGCACAGCTCGGCAAGAAATTTCCGCAATTCCTGCTCACTGCAACCGACACGGCGGCGATTAGCAATCCGGAATTTGCCGGCGCGGTCGCGACGGTAGAACGAACCATGGAAGACGTCTTCGACGAACAGCAGGACGAACCGCTGACAATTGCCGAACTGCAGGTGGTCGATCCCGCGCATTGGGACAAAGTGCGGCTGAAGACGATTTCCGCACTGCGGCTGTTGCAGCTGCCCTACCCGGTCAACAACTACATCAGTGCCGTACGCGACGGTAAGAGCGCCGATATTCCTGCCGCCGAAACGGCGTTCGTTGTCGTTTACCGGCGCAACTATCGTGTCTGGCGTACCGATATCGACAGCCGTCAATTCGCCTTGCTGTCCCAACTTGCGGCGGGGCGAACGCTGGGCGATGCCCTAAGCGCATGCGCCGAAGATCCGGGCATCGACGCCGCGGCCCTCGCCAGCAATCTACAGACCTGGTTCCGCAACTGGACAGCCGAAGGTTTCTTTTGCGCCATAGAAAGCAAAAGTATCGATAGCACGTCGTAAGCTGCGGCAAACAGCGTTGCCGCAAGGGCAGTTGCCATAAATCTGGCGCAGATCCTGGCTGGGTCGCTCGCGCAGGCAGGGAGTCGCCGGCATGGCCGCCTCTCACAGGGCCGGTGCCGGTTGCAAGGCGCTGCTGTGATCCCGCTACGGCAGGGCGAAGACGTAGATTGCGTTGTGACCGCGTGGCGACGTGACACCCGACAGTGATGCCGGGTTGCGAGTCGCCGAGTTGCCGTCACCGGTCATCACCGCAACGTACTGCGTGCCGTCCACGGCGTAGGTAATGGTGCTCATCTGGATAATTCCGCCGAGGATCGACTCCCAGAGTATCTCGCCGTCTTCGGCATCGAACGCGCGGAAACGGCGGTCCAGGTCACCCCAGAAAATCAGGTCACCCGCCGTTGCGAGCACGGCGCCGTTGCCCGGCACGCCACTTTCGTGCAAACGGGTCATCCTGCCGGTCGTCAGATCGACTTTTGCTAACGCATAGGCCTTGTCGGGATCCACGCCCGGACGCAGGACTCCGGCACGATTGACATAGCCCGTCGGACTGGACAAATCCGCGGTCATGCCGAGGCAATAATCATGGAACGCCACGTAAATGGCGTTGGTCTTCGGGTGATAGGCCATCGGCCAGTAACCACGCGTGTTGTGATAGCAGGTGAGCACGGTCTGTTTGTCCTGCTTGAACACGTTGTCCCAGTTAATCTCGGTCAGTCCGGTTTCGACGTCTATGTTGGCGACGTTGAACTCGGGCACATCGACGGGGAACGGCATCGCCCAGAGGAATTCGCCGTCATGCTGGTCGAGCACCCACATGCCACCGCCTTCGCCGATGTGCACGACAACATCCCGCTCCTCGCCGCGCCGAATGGCGGGGTTGATCCATTTGACGGCGTTCGGGTCGGGATCGATGCGGGTACGCACCAACACCCGTTCATGCGTGTGGTCGGCATCCCAGTCATCGCCGGGCAGGTGCTGGTAGTACCAGGCGAGTTCGCCTGTCTGCGCGTGTAACGCGAGCGTCGAATTACTGTAGAGGTCGGCGGGCGCCGTGCGCGAAGTACCGTCCGGGCTGCCGTGGCGACTGAGTCGCGTGTATGGCTGCGGGTTGGCGGTACCCCAGTAAAGCAGGCGTTTCGCAGGATCGTAGGAGCCGGGCAGTCCCCATAAGGACGCGACGCGTTTTTCGGTGGGCACATCGCCCCAGGTGTCACCGCCCGGCTCGCCTGCGGCGGCGGCGGTATAGAACTTCCACACCTCGGCACCCGTCAGCGCGTTGTGAGCGGCGATGAAACAGTTCGCCTGGTCCCGGCAGGCCCGTGCAGTAATCACCATGCCTTCGACGACGATGGGTGCCGAGGTATTCTTCGCACCCGAACCGGGGGCATAGGACTCGACCTCCCAGCGCACGGTGCCGTCGCGGGCGTCCAGCGCGACGAGGAAGCCATCGGGTGACGTGAAAAAGACAAGGTCGTGGTAAATCGCGAGTGATTTCGAACTCGTTGTCGCGACCGTGCGGGCCCTGGCGCGCGGATCCGAGTCGCGCTGGTATTCCCAGACCAGATCGCCATTGGTGGCATCGACAGCCAGCACCGAATTTATCGGCGCGGCGACATACATCACGCCGTCGTAAACAATGGGAATCGTCGACTCAGTGCCGGCAGGCAGGCCGCGGGTCCAGTGCATGCGCAACTCGTCGACGTTTTTCCTGTTGATCTGCCGCAGCGGACTGTACCGTTGCTCATCGTAGGTTCGACCGAGCATCAGCCAATCATCCGCACTCGGCGCTACCAGCACTTCGGTTGTCACGGGCTGGAATTCTCGCACCTCTGCATTCACTTGCGCGACGGTTCCAGCGGCTGCCAGCAGAATGCTCGATAACAGCAGTCCACGACCGCTTGACGGTCTCTGTCCGGGCTTAGTCATGGCACTCTCCTCTCTATTGTGCGTTCGCACACAGGCCTGGAAGCAACAATCTACAGGCGACATTCACTTACAGGCTCAATATTTACAGACGTAATCAACTGATCGGCCCATTTCTTCGCCAGCGTCGTGAAACAGAGTATATTAATCGCTGCGGTCGCCGTAACTGCCAGCCGAGCAGTCATTGACCAATCTACGAGGGGATACCATGCGGAATCGATCAATTCGTGCATCTCAGTTTCTTGCAGGCCGGGTGTTGTTACCCGTCGCCGCGCTTGCGCTCAGCTATGTCGCCCATGCCGGCACATCACCGTACGCCGAGATCGTCATCGTGAACGGCCAGGTCATAACAGCAGATAATGATGACCCGGACAAGGTCACCATTACGGAAGCCATCGCCATTCGCGGTGACCGCATCCTGGCCGTCGGCAGCAACGCAACGATCAATGCGCTCGTCGCTGACTGGACCGAGGTGATCGACGCAAAAGGCAATTCGGTCGTACCCGGCCTGATCGACACGCACAATCATCTTTACGAGCACACGCTCGACTTCCCCTGGGTCATCCGCAGCATCCCGGAAATGCTCGAGCTGCGCATTCGCCTCGAGAATCCCGACGAGCTCGTCGCAACCGTCGAGAAAGCAATCGTGGCACGGGCGAAGCAAATCCCGGCCGGTAACTGGATTCGCGTCAATGCCCGCCCGCCCGATGCCGCTGTGAAGGCGTTCGGCACTACGCTGTCGCGGCAACGCCTCGACGAACTCGCGCCAAACCATCCAACCTATGTCACCACGCGCGGCGGCTCGGTGCTCAGCACCAAGGCGATCGAAGCCTTCGAAAAATATTACGGCAATACGCTGCCCGACGATTACTGGCTGGTCGACAGAGAGACCGGCACTTCAGGCGAATACAACGACTTCGATCGCTGCGCCAAGATCGATATCATCAACACGCAGACGGGCAGCTTCGATCGCTATATCAAGGGCTACATGGAAGCCATGCAGGTCAACATCCAGCTGGGTGTCACTACGCACAAGACACACCTGCAGTGCGAGGGAGGTTTCAGTGCGTCCGCGCACCTCGATCGCAACGACATGATGCCGATGCGGCTCGCGTGGGGTCACCGCTGGCTGCAACCGTTTACCGCGAACATCAAAGAATCCTATCGCCGTATCGGCGACTGGACCGGCTACGGCTCCGATTACTTCTGGAGCATCGGCAGTAGCGTTGGCGGCATCGATGCGGGCGGCGTCGGCTGGTGCGCGACGATGCCGGCCGATGGCTCGGTCAAGGGACGCGAGCAGTGCCCGCCGCTACCCGCGTATCTCGATATTCCCGGCATCACCGAAGCGAATATCGTGCCAAATCGCGGACGGCGGCTCGAGCATCTCGAAACGCTGGCGGAACTTGCCGGAGAGGGACGCATATCGGGCATCCCGGGCTGGCACGTAGCGGGCGATGGCGCGCTGGATGTGCTCGTGAAAACCTACCAGGCGTTTATGCCCGACGAACGGATCCGGCAGCTGCGTATCCAGGCCGATCACTGCTTCGGCGTGCGGCAGGACCAGATCGAACTGGCCGCGCGTCTCGGCCAGACTTTCTCCTGCAACTTCGATACCGAGAACACGAAAATCATCGAGGAGGACTACGGCGAGGAGTACCTGACGATGAACGCACCCGTCGCCAGCATGCTCAAGGCCGGCGTAAACGCGGTGATCGGTACCTTCGGCAACTACGGCCGGCTGCGCGCCTCGCCGTTCGAGGACGGCGTCAACTGGCTGACGCGCAAGGACGACAATGGCGATCCGTGGGGCCTCGCGGAAGAAGCCGTGCCCGACCGCATCACGCTGCTGCTGATGATGACGCGCTATGGCGCCTACCCGCTGTGGAAAGAGCACGCGATCGGCTCCATTGAGCCGGGCAAGCTCGCGGACATCGTCGTTCTCAATGGCGACTACCTGGAGGCAGCGGTCGAGGATCTCGACACGCTGACGTCGATCATGACGCTCGTCGGCGGCAAGGTTGCATACGAAGCGCCCGAATTCAGAGGCAACACGTTCCGTTTCAACGTCGATTCAGTAGACTGGACCATCGACAAAAGAACGCCGACAACGGCGTGGCGCTGGGAGGAGGCGCCGGTCGCACCGCCGTTCCTCGATGGCGCCAGCGGGTACTGAAAACGATGATGCGAACTTCGCGCCGGGCAATTCGTTGCGCATGGCGCACGCTGTGACTCGAACTGCGTCACGGTTCGTCAGTGCCTTTGCGACGCTGCTACTCGCGTGCAGCTGCCCGCTCGCCGCGGCAGACTCGCACACGGAATTGGTCGCGGGTTACGAATGGATACGCGTGTCGAAGCCCGCGCTCGAACGCTACTCGGCGGACATCCTGGCAAAGCCGGACATTCCGCTTTACTCGCGCGAGATCGTGCACCGGGTGCGCGCGCTGGATCTGGACTGGGACATTGCCGGCGCGGTTTACGAGCCGCAGGACGGTTCGGTCATGCCGCTAGGCCCCGATGGCAAGAAAATCGGCATTTTCCTGCTGCACGGCGGCTCCGGCGATCATCGCTCGAAGGATGCGCTGGCGCGCTTTCTCGTTGCCAAATTCGGCGTCCGGGTGGTCACGATGTCCTACCCCGGGCGCTTCAACCTCGAAGCCGTGAGCGGTGACTGGCCCGACGATACTATCCATTCCGACGGCAGCGTCCGCACGCCGGTGTGGAAGAAAGGCGAGATCATCGGTCCGGATCAGTACGACGTCGTTCGCGATCAGGAGGAATCCCGCCGGCAGCGCTGGGGCACCTTGATTCTGGCCTGCGCCAAACCCGGCACGGTCTTCTACGATCGCATGGCCGGCTGGCCATTCGCCCACGAAGCGGGCGCCCGCGAGCTCATCGAGCAGTACTTTCCCGCGCGCGAATTTTCGGTCTACATCCACGGCCACTCGACCGGCGGGCCGATGAGCATGATGCTGACGCAGCGTATCGACAATATCGTCGGTGTGCTGGGCATGGAAAGCTCACCGTTCGGATCCATTTACGGCAAGATGACGCGTGAACTGCAGGGCATCAGCGAGCCCTGGGCCATGGACTTCAATTGCCTGCGGGTGCGGTCGTGGCGCGACACGGCACGTTACACCGGTTTCGAGCTGGCCAATGACGAAGGCGCCGCGGCGCTCAAGCGCCTGGCAATGGTCATGGAGCAGGTGCACGAAGACTGGAGCAAGAAGACCGCGCAGCCAAACTTCAAGGCCGAGAACATCCTGCACTTCGACAGCCCGGATGAGCTGCAGGCTGCGGCCGAGGCTGCCGCGAAACGCATGCAATTCTCGACCGCGGAAACCGAGGCTCTCGTGCAACGGTATCTCGGCTATCTGCGCGGCGTAAGCGGTCCTGACGTCAAACCTGTGCCGCCGATCATCCTGATCATTACCAACAACAGCCGCGATCACATGCCCGAGTTTTATCGCCAGATCTATCTGCCGGGTTATGCAGCGATGCTGCCCGCGCCGAAGGTGCGCCTGTACCAGTTTGATGCCGGTATTCATAATTACACCGCACCCGAGGAAGGCCTGCCGATGGGCGTGGCGCCTGCCGGCGCAGCGCTATGGTTTGCCGCAATCGCAAACGATTATTTTCTGACCAACCCCCTCAGGGGCGATGGGAGCCAGTAATGCCAGCACCGTACCGATATTTTATGAAATCTGTTGCGTCGCTGCTTCTGGCCGCAACTTTCGGCCTGGTCGGCCACCTCGCGTCGGCAGCATCGTCTCCGTATGCCGAAACGGTCATCCTCAACGGCAAAGTCATCACTGCCGACTCCGACGACATCGACGACATCAGTTTCGAAGAGGCTATCGCAATTCGCGGTAATCAGATTATTGCCGTAGGCACTAACGAGGAAGTCCGCGCACTGATGGCCGACTGGACCGAGGTCATCGATGCCGGCGGCCGCACCGCGCTTCCTGGCCTCATCGATACCCACAATCACCTCTACGAAAACACGCTGCAGGCTTTTCCGTGGGTATTGAAAGCGATTCCTGAGCTCGTGCAGGTACAGGTAAAAGCAGAAACACCCGCGGAGATGGTCCGTATCGTCGAGGGGGCGTTGCGCGCCAGGGTTCAGCAGGTACCCGCAGGACAATGGATCCAGGTCAGCCTGAATCCCGCACAGGTCGCGGTGCAGACGTTTGGCGACATGCTGAACATGCGGCTGCTCGCCCTTGCCTATCCCGTAAGTTCAGGTTATTGCAAACGATTTCCCCAGTCAAACCAACAAGATATCGAAGGAAATGGTTGAACATGTAACAACTTGGCCTGGGTCGCGCCCCGACAGTGCCTTTGAGTTGCAGGCAATGCATTGCCGCTGCGGTCCTGCGCGCCGCTATTTGTCTTCGAGTTTCCTCAGCACTTCGTCGATGCGCGCCTGCACGAGCGCATTTTGCGCGAAATCGGCTTCGAGACCGCCGCGGCCGAGCACACACTGACCCACGGCCTTGTCGGCCGGCACGTTGCCGGCACCGAGCTCTAACAGCAGTTCGGCGGTCTCGACCTGCGGGACGGTGCGATCGAGCAGGCCGGCAACGCTCGTGCCCAGTGCCAGGCTCATCGGCGTCTGCCCACAGGCCGTCATGACATTCACGTCCGCCCCACTCGCGGCGAGGAACTCGATCAGGGATTCGGCACCGATATAGGCAGCCGCATGCATGGGCGTCCAGCCCGTCGCTGTCGCGGCATTGACGTCGGCGCCCCGCGCGATCAGTTTCTCGGCCGCCTGTATCGCGCGCCGCTCCTCGTCGGGCGACATGTCGCTCTTGCGCCCGAGACCGATGGCCACCATCAGCGTCGTCGCATTGGCCTGGATCTCATTGTCGTCGGCGTACGCTTTCATCTGCCGATAGAAAATATCTTCGTTGATCGACGTTTCAACCAGCGGCTCGACGTTCTCACGCTGCAGCATCACGTCCATTGCGTCGACGTCCTGCGCGGCAGCGGCAAGGAAGAACGGCGTCGCGCCCGTAAGATTGAACATCGACAGCCGCACCAGCCGCAGATACGGCGGCACATAGTTCATTGCCGCGTTCGGATCCGCGCCCTTATCCAGCAGCGCTTCTGCGAGGCGATGCATATTGCGACCCGGCAGCGGTTCGCTCAGATTGCTTTCCTCTTCCTCGCCGATAATCAGGTCCGTCTTCGGATCGTTGAGGAACTCCAGCTCTTTCTCGCTCAGCACGGCCAGCGGCTTGCAGCGTGTCGGATCGCCGCCGAAGTTACAGACGACCGTGCCTTCGGCAATGTTATAGCCGTGCAGGACCTTGAGCCCGTCGCGCATCGCATAGTGCAGTGGCGTCATATCGCCGGCATCCACCGCGTTCGGCTCCGCGCCGGCCTCGAGCAGCAACAGCGCAAGTTCTTCGTTGCCGGCAGCACTCGCGATTACGAGCGGTGAACCGTCCGCCTCGGATTCCACGTTAACGTCAGCGCCGCGCTCGAGCAGCAGCCGCGCCGTGTCGATGTCGCCCCGGCGGGCAGCGAACATCAGCGGCGTGTACCCGCCCTGCGCCGTGCCCGGCACGTTTTTCGTGTAGGCCTCGATCTGCATCGGCGTGTAGTCTTCATCGAGCTTCGTCGTCCGCGCATTGACGTTCGCGCCGGCTTCGATCAAAACGCGCGCAGCGTCCGGATAGCCGAAACCGACTGCCCACATCAGTGCCGTCTGGTCGCGGCGCGGCTCGCTCGCGTTGACATCGGCGCCCGCATCGAGCAGCGCGCGCACGATATCGACTTCGCCGCTTCTTGCCGCCGCCATCAACGGCTTCTCGCCACTCCACAGTGCGGCGTTGGGATCAGCATCGCCCTTGAGCAGCAGCGTCACCATCGCCGGGCTGCGGTTCCTGATCGCGAGCAGCAGCGGCGTTACCCCATAGTCGTTGGCGATATTCGGATCGGCCTGCGCACGCAGCAGGCGCTTGGCCGTCTCGGCGTTATCCCAGTAGGCGGCCCAGGCCAGCGCCGTAGCGCCATCGGGCTGCGCGGCGTTGACATTCGTCCTGCGGGCTTTCAGCAGGTGCTGCACCACGGTCCAGTCCTGCTGTTTGGCAGCATCGACCAGGTCGAGATCCGTCTGGGCATGCACCGTGCCGGCGTGCAGAGTCAGCAGCAGCGCCGCGTAAGCAGCGCGCCGCAGCAGCACGAAGAGTCCCGATTCGCGCATGCGCGGGTCCGGCGTCAAGCTGGTGCGTCGAGGTCGAGCTCACCCGTCGAATAGCCGAGCCGCCCGCCGAACGATTCAGTGGGTATGCCGATCTTGTTCAGCAAAGCCACGTGCATATTCGCTAACGGGGTGCCCTCCTCGAACACGAGGTGCCGGCCGCCCTTGAGCCGACCACCGGCGCCGCCGAGCAACGCGACGGGCACGTTCCACTGGCTGTGAATGTCGCCGTCGCCAAGACCGGCGCCGTACACCAGTAGCGTGTTATCGAGGAGTGACGAGCCGTCGACTTCGACGGTATCGCGCATCTTGGTGAGGAATTCCGCGAAAAGTTCGGCGTGGTAGACGTCGATATCGCCTGCCTGCTGGCGCCGCGTCGGGTTACCGCGATGATGCGTCAGCGGATGGTAGGGATCGGTGTGGCCGAGATTCGTATACACGAGTTCGCTGTATTCGCGCGCAATCATGTAGGTGAAAACGCGTGTCGTGTCGGTCTGGAACGCGAGCAGCAGCAGGTCGTACATGAGCCGGATGTGCTCTTCGTGCTCGGGGATGCCGACCGGCCGCTCGAGCTCGGGCAGCTCCATGTCCACGTTGTTCTCGGCCTTTTGCACACGGTATTCGACGTCGCGAAGCGCATCGGAAAATTCGTCGAGCTTGAGGCTGTCGACGTGCCCCAGCTGTTTCCTGACCCGCGCAACGTCGCCCTTGACGAAATCCAGAATGCTCTTCTGCCGCCGGATGCGGCTCATGCGCGCTTCCGGATCCGTGCCGCCGTCGCCGAACAGGCGTTCGAAGACCTCGCGCGGCCGGTGCTCCATCGGCAGCGGCGTCGTCGGGCTGCTCCAGGAAATCGTGTTCGTGTACGCCGAGCTGTAGCCGCCGGACGACTGGCCCGCCAGCTCGGCCGCGTTTTCTATGCAGACCTGCAGCGAGCCCAGCGGCGTTTCTGCGCCGATTTCGCGCGCGAGCATCTGGTCGACCGAAACACCGGCCTGGATCTCACTCAGCGATTTGTTCGGCTCGGTGCCGGTCAGGAACATCGTGCTGCCGCCGACGTGACCGCTGACGCTCTCCGCGTCACCGTTGTTCAAGTGCGTCAATACCAGCAGCTGGTTGCGGAACGGCGCCCACGGTTTGAGAACGTCGGTCAATTCGAAATCGGCGCCCGCTAGCGTGGGCCGCCAACGTTCCTTGATGATGCCGTTCGGCGAATAGGCGTAACCCACCCGCAGCGGCATCGCGCTGCCGGGTCTCGACAGGGCCCCGAGCGCCGGCGTCATGGCATCGAGAACAGGCAAGGAAATCGAAGCGCCAAGGCCGCGCAGGAAGGTGCGGCGCTGCATGGGTTTTTTCAGGAGTCTCATGTACCTGCCCTCCTCATCTGAAAAGGCATGCTGTTAATTGTGCCGAGCACGATGGACGAAAACCTGTAGTCTTCAGCGCTGGCGTCGGCGACGATCTTGCGCACCGCCGGCATATCATAATACTCCAACGGCCGCCCTAATGCGTAGATCAGGAGCTTTTGCGCGAACGCACTGGTGAAGACGGTCGGGTCTGCCAGCAACGCTTTCTGCAGCTCTGCCGGGCCCTGGAACTCGATGCCGTTTGGCAGGCGACCCGACGAATCGATTGGCTGGCCCTGGTCCATCGTGCGCCATTGGCCGATCGCACCATAATTCTCGAGGCCGAAGCCGATCGGGTCCATTTGATTATGGCAAACCGCGCACGCCGGGTTGGCGGGATGGATCTCCATTTTTTGCCGCAGCGTCAGGATCTCGCCCGCCGCATTCTCGGTGTCTTCGAGCGGCGGGATATCCACGGGCGGTGGTGGTGGCGGCGCTGCGAGGATGTTTTCGAGCACCCATTTGCCCCGCAGCACGGTGGAGTTGCGGTTCGGGTATGAAGTAATCGACAGGATGCCGGCGCGTGCGAGCAGGCCCTGCTGATTCTCGGGCACCGTAACCCGCCGGAAGCGGTTGCCGTAGACGCCCTCGATGCCGTAATGCTTCGCGAGACGCTCGTTCAGGTAGGAGTGCTCGGCGCGCAGGAAGTCGAGCACCGAACGGTCCTCCTCGAAGATGCTGTTGACGAACAGGCGCACTTCCTTGTACATCGCTTCGCGCAGATTTTCGTCGAACTCGGGAAATACCTCCTGGTCCTTGTGGATCTGCGGCAGGTTCCTGAGCAATAACCACTGCTCCGCAAAACTGTCGACCAGCGACGCGGAGCGCTCGTCCTCGAGCATGCGTGCAACCTGCTGCTGCAGAACGTCCGGCTCCCGCAGCCGACCGTTCTCGGCAAGCGTCAGCAACTCGTCGTCGGGAATGCTGCTCCAGAGGAAGAACGACAGCCGCGAAGCCAGTTCGAGGTCACTGATCGCATAAACGGTCCCCGGCGCAACATCCGGATCACGCTCGATGCGGAACAGGAATTCGGTGCTGACGAGCAGGCCTTCGAGCGCCATCTGCACGCCGGCCTCGAACGAGCCTTCCTGTTCTCTGCCGTAACGATACAGGTCCATGAGCGGTCCGATATCGGTATCGTCTACGGGCCGGCGATAGGCAAGCCGCGTCAGGCGCAGCAGGATCTTGCGCGCACAGGGTTCTTCATCCGCTCGGGTCGCGGGCGTGCAGGCGAAGATCTTCCCGCGGCTCTCGGTATTACCAGGACCGCGCACGTTGTACGGCCCCATGATCGTTACGCTGCTGACGCCCGGTTCTGCCCAGGCGCGCTCGTACGCCTCGTCGATTCGCGACTCGTTGTAATTCGCGTAGGAGCGCTGCGGAACCGGATCCTCCCAGGCGAAGGTCTCGTCGAGAAAGGCGACCTGCACCGTGCGCGTGCCAGCCTTTAAGGGCACCCGTACGCGCAGCTGACTGTCCGCCGCGCGCTCATACTGCGCCTGGTCCGGATCCGGCGGCAAGCGGTCCGCCAGTCCGGCGCCGAACGCGAGGCCGACATTTTCGCCGCCAATCGTAAATAACTTGACGCGCTCGCCGTCCACGCGCACGTCAAGGCGCTTGGGCTCGTCGAGGCCGATCACGAAGCCGGTGTCGTCCGTACGCAGCAGGCGCACACTCAATTCATACTCGCCATCAAGCGGAAAACGGTGGCGCACGGCCATGCCGCCGCGCGAGCCGAATGGCAGGTCTTCGCTCATGCGTTCGTTCTGCAACAGCCGCGGGTCGATCGTGTACTGGTGACTGTCCACTGGAATGTCGAGCGCACCGATAGCGAGCTGGTTGATCTCACGCGCCGCCGCCAGGTATTTTTCCATGAGCACCTGCGATACCGACAGCAGGTCGCCGAGATTATCGAACCCCCCCGAGTTATCGGCCGGCAACATGGCGGCGCCATCGACTTCCACCGCAAGCAGGTCACGAATCACGTTCGTATATTCGCTGCGATTGAGTCGGTGCGCGGTGACCGTGCGGCCCGGATTCGGCTTCTCGGCCGCGTGACTGTCCAGTGCCGTTTTCAGGTACTCGGGAAACGCCGCGTAAAATTCGGCATCCGGGCGCGGCATGCCGACGGGCGGCATGGCTTTGAGCGACAGCTTGGTGATGACTCGTTCCCAGACATACGGATTTTCGGTGACGTCGCCGACATTGGCCAGATCCAGCTTCAGGCCGGCCGTCTGCAGTTTTTCGTTGTGGCAGGTTACGCAGTAGCGATCCAGCGTATCGCGATACTCGGTGATCGCGTGCGCATCGGCAGCGCCCGATTTTTGCAGCGCCGCCTGCGCGTAGTAGAAACTGACCAAACCCGCCAGCAGCAGAACAGCTGCGATTTTTTTGCCTTTCACACTACCCCCTCCGCCGGCGTCTCGCCGTCGGCGTGGTCAGTCATTACAAGGCGCTCAGGTATGCCGCGATTGCGGCGATAGCGTCAGCGTCGAGATTGGCCACGATGCCACGCATGGCAATCGACGCGCCGTTGTCCCTGTCGCCACTCTTGATGTCGTTCATCTGCCGGATCAGGTATTCCTTGTTCTGACCGGCGATTTTCGGATACGTCGGCATGATCGGCTCGTTGCCGGTCGGGCCGTGACAGCTGCCGCAGGCATTGCTGGCATATAGCGCCTTACCGTCCGCCGCCGCCGCCCCTGCGCCGATAAAGAGCAGGCCGAACACCGCCATGCCGGCCAGGACTGTGCTTACTGCGCCGCTCCGGGTCACCGCCAGGTTCCTCACGTCACTGCTCCGCGAGGAATTCGGCGATGGCCGCAAATTCCTCGTCGCTGACACTGAGCACGGCAGGCTGCATCATGCCGGTGTAACCGTTATCACGCGCACGACTCTTGATGTCCTGCATCTGCAAAATGAGGTACTCCTTATTCTGCCCGTCGAGCTTCGGGTAATCGGGCAGCGCCGGCTCTTTACCCGCCGGCCCGTGGCAGTAGACGCAGCCGCGTTCCGTGTACAGCGTCGCACCGTCCAGATCGTGTTCTTCAGCCAGGCTAATTGCACTCGCAGCGAACAGCAATAGCACGAAATACGCGAGGCTTGCACGCTGCGGCATCAACTGCTTTCGCATCTTGCACTGAGGCATTGGCTTTGTGTCATCGAATGACTTCGGCATGAATTCTATCACTCCATCATTGTCGCCGATACGAATGCCGGCTTGGTGTCGCGCAGGATATCGAGCAGCGTTGCCCGTTCTTCGGGCAGCAAACGCGCCACTGCCGCTTCCGCCTTTTCGCTGCCGAGGATTTCGGCCAGGCGTCGGTAAATTTGATTTATCACCGGTTGCGGCAAGTTATCGAACGCCTCCGAATAGATCAGGTAACTCAACGGGTAGCGAAAAGTCCGGCTGTGCAGCTCCAATTCACGCAATGATCTGCCTTTCCTGTCGTAGGGACCGCGCGCTTCGAACTGCGCGGCAAAATCGGAGCTACCCGTTATCGGGCCCGCGAGCGTCGCTTCGCCGGCAAACAGCATAGCTTGTACCAGAGGTTCGGCCGCTTCATCAATAAAGGATTTCATTTCTTCTGATACGGACCATTCATTTCTCTTGTTATCAATTGCATCGCGCTCTTTTGCGGTCGCAAGCGCTGATCGCACATCGTAGTTGACGCGGGTGATCAGGTTCTGCACATGCACCTGGTGTTCGATCACGAGCAGCGCGACGATGTCGCTGTAGCTGGCCGGGTAAAGTTTCGTGTCGATCAATTCGTCGAGGTTCTGCTGGTTATAGATGCGCAGGCTGTCCAGCATCTGCAGGGTCGCGGGGTCCGCGACGATGATATTGCCGAGATGCGGCTGCTTGCCGTGTTGCCCAGTCACGTACCAGCCGCCCCAGCGAAACTTCAGCGGCGTTTCCGGACTGGTCAGGATCCAGCCCTCGTGTGACACGAGGTCGCCACGCGTATCGATGTAGCCAGAACCGAGAATGAAGCGCGGCACGCCGTCGCCGGTCAGCGTGAACGAGTCGTGGCAGCGCAGGCATTGCACCGTCTGTCGGTCGAAACGCGGGCGCGCCGCTTCGCCTTGCTCGAGGACGAAGAATACCGGACCCAGCTGCGGGTCCAGCGTGGCGATTTCGAGCATTCCCGAACCGGGCACCCAGGCGACGTATGCATCGTCGTTGAAGAAGATGGCGCGCGGCGTTCGCGGTCGAATGTAGGCAACGTTCAGGCTCGTGCGCGAGAAGACCAGCAGCTGCGAGGCCGGGTCAATGTCCAGCGCCTCGA